>JAABUS010004614.1_pt1 | contig 19522 bp, 11 predicted proteins | sample 5560161 | NCBI WGS metagenome assembly JAABUS01 (sample SAMN10711885, study PRJNA513376) | rock metagenome | isolation source: Antarctica rocks | place: Antarctica: Victoria Land, Trio Nunatak nord | collected 2016-01-04 | reverse complement strand
CACGCCGCGCTGCTGCTGGCTGTCGTGATGCTGTGCCTCGCCGCCTTCTACGCCGCCCAGGACGCGCCGTTCCTCGCCTTCGTCCAGGTGATCGTCTACACCGGCGCGATCATGATGCTGTTCCTCTTCGTGCTCATGCTGGTCGGCGTCGACGCCTCGGACTCGCTGGTGGAGACGCTGCGGGGTCAGCGGCTGGCGGCAGGGCTGCTCGGCCTCGGCTTCGCGGTGCTGCTTATCGGCGCGATCGGCGGGGCGGTCGGCCAGCTCAGCACCGTCGGCCTGACGACGGCGAACAACGGCGGCAACGTCGTCGGCATCGCGCGGCTGCTGTTCACCCGGTACGTGTTCGCCTTCGAGGTCACCAGCGCACTGCTGATCACCGCTGCGCTGGGCGCGATGGTGCTCGCGCACAAGGAGCGGCTGATCCCGCGGCGTACGCAGCAGGACCGCATGCTGGCGCGCTTCCGCGACCCATCAGCGCAGCCGGCCCCGCTGCCCGGCCCCGGCGTGTTCGCCACCGGTGACGCCGTCGACACTCCTGCCCTGCTGCCGGACGGCGCGGTCGCGCCGGGCAGCGTCTCGCCCGCCCTTGCGACGGTCAGCGCCGAGCGGCACCCTGTCGCCACCGCCGCCTCGTCGGGCGCGGGCTCGCGGGTGATCGAGTCCGGAGACGGGCAGTGACCCCCGCCTACTACCTCTACCTGTCGGCGCTGCTGTTCACGATCGGCGCGGTCGGCGTGCTGCTGCGCCGCAACGCGATCGTGGTGTTCATGTGCGTGGAGCTGATGCTCAACGCCGTGAACCTCACCCTGGTGACCTTCTCCCGGACCACCGGAACGCTGGACGGCCAGGTGATGGCCTTCTTCGTGATGGTGGTGGCCGCCGCCGAGGTGGTCGTCGGGCTGGCCATCATCGTCACGATCGTCCGCACCCGCCGCTCGGCGTCCGTCGACGACGCCAACCTGCTGAAGTACTGACCCCGAGAGGCACCTCAAGTGTCCCTGCGCACCGGCGCCCGACCTCGCCGTACGCCGTGCTGACCGCTGCCGCGTCCGCCGCCTCGGTCGGTGGGGTCCTCTCCCTCACCTGGGTGCTGATCGCGCTGCCGCTGGTGAGCGCGGCGATCCTGCTGCTCGGCGGCCGGCGGACCAACTCCTTCGGGCACGTCCTGGGCGTGCTGGCGCCGGCGGCGTCGTTCGTGCTGGGCGTGTTCATCTTCTTCGCGCTGATCGCCCGGGCCGGCGAGGCCCGCGCGATCGACCAGCACCTGTTCTCCTGGGTGCCGGTCAACGGCTTCCAGGTCGACGCGGGGCTGTTGCTCGACCCGCTGTCGATGGCGTTCGTGCTGCTAATCACCGGGGTCGGCACCCTGATCCACGTCTACTCGGTCGGCTACATGGCGCACGACCCAGACCGGCGCCGCTTCTTCGGCTATATGAACTTGTTCACCGCGGCGATGCTGCTTCTCGTCCTGGGCAACTCCTTCCTGGCCCTCTATGTCGGCTGGGAGGGCGTCGGGCTCGCGTCGTACCTGCTCATCGGGTTCTGGTACTACAAGCCGGTCGCCGCGACCGCCGCCAAGAAGGCGTTCATCGTCAACCGGGTCGGCGACGTCGGCCTCAGCTTGGCGATCATGCTGATGTTCGCGACGGTCGGCACCACCTCCTTCGCGGGGGTCTTCGGGACCGCGGGTGCGATCAGCGCCGGTACGGCGACCGCGCTCGCGCTGCTGCTGCTGCTCGGGGCGTGCGGGAAGTCGGGCCAGTTCCCGCTGCAGACCTGGCTGCCGGACGCCATGGAGGGCCCGACCCCGGTCTCGGCACTGATCCACGCCGCCACCATGGTCACCGCCGGCGCCTACCTGATCGCCCGCTCGGCCCCGATCTACAACCAGAGCTCCGCCGGCCGCACCGTCGTGGCCATCGTCGGGGCCGTGACCCTGCTGATCGGCTGCATCATCGGCTGCGCCTACGACGACATCAAGAAGGTGCTGGCCTACTCCACGGTCAGCCAGATCGGCTACATGTTCCTCGCCGTCGGGCTGGGCGGCGCCGGCTACGCGGTCGGCATCTTCCACCTGCTGACCCACGGCTTCTTCAAGGCGACGCTCTTCCTCGGCGCCGGCTCGGTGATGCACGCGATGGGCGACCAGGTCAACATCCGCCGCTTCGGCGGGCTGCGAACCCGAATGCCGGTCACCTTCGTGACGTTCATGTGCGGGTACCTGGCGATCATCGGCTTCCCGTTCTTCTCCGGCTTCTACTCCAAGGACGCCATCATCGAGACCGCCTACGACAAGGGCGGCACGTCCGGCTGGCTCCTGGGGACAATCGCGCTCGTCGGCGCCGGGCTCACGGCGTACTACATGACCCGGCTGGTCGTGATCACCTTCTTCGGCGAGCGCCGATGGACCGACGACGTCCACCCGCACGAGTCGCCGCCGATCATGACGGTGCCGATGGTGATCCTCGCCGCCGGCGCGGTGCTCTCCGGCTACCTGCTCAAGGAGGTCTTCGACCTCAAGGGCTTCCTGGCGCCGGTGCTCGGCGAGTCCGAGGAGCTCGGCGCCCACACGGTCAGCCCGACGGTGCTCACTCTGCTCACGCTGCTCGTCGTGGTCGGCGGCGTGCTCGGCGCCTACCTGCAGTACGGCCGGCGCGCCGTACCCGTTATGCAGCCGGTCGCCGTCACGCCGCTCACCACCGCCGCCCGGCACAACCTGTATGCCGACGCGTTCAACGAGTCGGTGCTGATGCGCCCGGGCCAGTACCTCACCCGCTCCCTCGTCTACGCCGACAACCGCGGGATCGACGGCGGGGTCAACGGCCTGGCCGCGCTGATCGGCGGGTCCAGCGGCCGGCTGCGACGGCTGCAGACCGGCTTCGTACGCTCCTACGCGCTGTCGATGTTCGCCGGCACCGCCGTCGTGGCGGTCGCGCTGCTCCTGGTGCGGTTCGCATGAACGACTTCCCCTGGCTGACCGCCCTCGGCGTGATCCCGCTGGTCGGCGCCGTCGCCACCCTCGCCGTACCCCGCAAGAACCCCGACCTCGCCAAGATCACCGCCCTGGTCACCTCGCTCGTCGTCCTGGCGCTGACTGTCGCGATGTCGGTGCAGTTCGACGCCAACGACCGCTTCCAGTTCACCGAGTCGCACTCCTGGATCCCGCAGTTCGGCGTCCGCTACGCGATCGGCCTCGACGGCATCGCGCTGGTGCTCGTCGGGCTGACCGCCGTACTGATGCCCGTCGTCGTGCTCGCCTCCTGGCACGAGGCCGAGGGCGGGCGGCGCAGCGTGCCGACGTTCTTCGCGCTGCTGCTCACCCTCGAGACCGCGGTGATCGGCGTCTTCGCCGCGACCGACGTCTTCCTGTTCTACGTGTTCTTCGAGGCGATGCTCATCCCGATGTACTTCCTCATCGGGAGCTACGGCGGCGTCCGCCGGCAGTACGCCGCGGTGAAGTTCCTGCTCTACAGCCTCTTCGGCGGGCTGCTCATGCTCGCCGCGGTAATCGGGCTGTTCGTAATCTCGTCGCAGCAGGGCGGCGGCACCTTCGACTTCAACCAGCTGGTCGCCCTCGACATCACCCCGGGCGTGCAGCGGCTGCTCTTCCTCGGGTTCTTCATCGCGTTCGCGATCAAGGCGCCGCTCTTCCCGTTCCACACCTGGCTGCCCGACGCCGGCGCCGAGGCCCCCATCGGCGGCGCGGTGCTGCTCGTCGGCGTACTCGACAAGGTCGGCACGTTCGGCTTCTTGCGCTACTGCCTGCCGCTGTTCCCGGACGCCTCCCGCGAGTTCGGCCCCTACATCCTGGCGCTCTGCGTGATCGGGATCCTCTACGGCGCCCTGCTCGCGATGGGCCAGAACGACCTCAAGCGGCTGGTCTCCTACACCTCGGTCGCGCACTTCGGCTTCATCGGGCTCGGGATCTTCGCCTTCACCAGCCAGGGCGGCTCCGGCGCGGTGCTCTACATGGTCAACCACGGCCTCTCGACCGGCGCGCTGTTCCTCATCGTCGGCTTCCTGATCGCCCGCCGCCGCACGAGGCTGATCTCGGCGTACGGCGGGGTGGCCAGCAGCGCGCCGTGGCTGGCCGGGACGTTCCTGGTGGCCGGGCTGTCGGCGCTGGCGCTGCCGGGGCTCTCGACGTTCGTCAGCGAGTTCCTCGTGCTGGTGGGGACGTTCACCCGGTACCCGGCGTACGCGATCCTCGCCACCTGCGGCATCGTGCTGGCCGCGATCTACGTGCTGCTGATGTACCAGCGGACGATGCACGGCCCGGTGGCCGAGCCGAACGTCGGGCTGCGCGACCTCAGCCTGCGGGAGGGGTTCGTCATCGCGCCGGTGCTCGCGCTGATCGTTGCGCTCGGCGTCTACCCCAAGCCGGTGCTCGACGTGATCACGCCGTCGATCGACCGGACTTTGCGACAGGCCCAGCAGACCGACCCCAAGCCGCCCGTCCCGGTGCCGGCGGCGGCGCCGGCCGAGTCCTCGACCGGAAAGTGAGCTCCCGCCCGTGACCGAGGACATCACCGCCCCGGCGATCGCCTACAGCGCGCTGATGCCGATGCTGGCGGTCTTCGCCGCGGCGGTGATCGGCGTACTGGTCGAGGCGTTCGCGCCGCAGCGGCTGCGCTGGCTGCTGCAGCTGGTGGTGGCGCTGGCCGGCATGGTCGGCGGGCTGGTCGCCGTCGTACTGCTCGCCGGCAAGGCCGACCGGCTGGTCGCCGAGGCGGCGATCGCGGTGGACGGGCCGACGCTGTTCCTGCAGGGGACGATCCTGGCGCTCGGCATCGCGTCCGTCCTGCTGCTGGCCGACCGCTCGGCAGACTCGGGCGGCAGCGCGATCGTGGCCCAGGCCGCTGCGACGCCGGGCTCGGCGGACGAGCGCGCGCTGGTGGGCACCGGCCGGATGCAGACCGAGGTCTTTCCGCTGGCGATGTTCGCGCTCGGTGGCATGCTGCTCTTCCCGGCCTGCAACGACCTGCTGCTCATGTTCGTGGCGCTCGAGGTGCTCTCGCTGCCGCTGTACCTGATGTGCGGGCTGGCCCGCCGCCGCCGGCTGATCTCGCAGGAGGCGGCGGTCAAGTACTTCCTGCTCGGCGCGTTCTCTTCGGCGTTCTTCCTGTACGGCCTGGCGCTGCTCTACGGGTACGCCGGCTCGGTCAACCTCGGGCGGATCGCGACGGCGGGCTCGGCGGCCGCGGGTGGCGACAACCTGCTCTACCTCGGGCTCGCGCTGCTCGGCGTCGGGCTCCTGTTCAAGATCAGTGCGGCGCCGTTCCACAGCTGGACGCCGGACGTCTACCAGGGCGCGCCGACACCGGTCACCGCGCTGATGGCGTCGGGCACCAAGGTGGCGGCGTTCGGGGCGCTGCTGCGGGTGCTCTACGTCTCCTTCGGCAACCTGCGCTGGGACTGGCGGCCGATCGTGTGGGGCGTCGCGATCCTCACCATGGCCATCGGCGCGATCGTCGCCATCACCCAGACCGACATCAAGCGGATGCTCGCCTACTCCTCGATCGCGCACGCCGGCTTCCTGCTCACCGGGGTGGTCGCAGCGAGCGCCAGCGGGCTGTCCGGCACGATGTTCTACCTGCTGGTCTACGGCTTCACCACCCTCGGCGCGTTCGCGGTGGTGACGCTGGTGCGTGACGCCGAGGGAGAGGCGACCCACCTGTCCAGCTGGGCCGGCCTCGGGAAGCGCTCGCCTCTGCTGGCCGGGGTCTTCGCGTTCTTCCTGCTCGCCCTGGCCGGCATCCCGGGGACCAGCGGCTTCATGGGCAAGTTCGCCGTGTTCGCGCCGGCGATCCGGAGTGGCGCGACCGCGCTCGTGATCGTCGGCCTGGTGACGAGCGCGATCGCCGCGTTCTTCTACGTGCGCGTCATCGTGCTGATGTTCTTCCAGGAGCCGGCCGAGGGCGGGCCGACGGTCGCCGTACCGGGGGTGCTCACCTCGGCGTCGCTGGTTCTCGGGCTGGCGGTTACCGTGGTGCTCGGCGTGTTCCCGCAGCCGGTGCTCGACCTGGCGTCGCGGGCCGCGCTGTTCGTCCGCTGACCTGCGTCCGAGGGGCTTCCCCGTGGTGACCTCGCTGTCCGCGCCGGCGTTTGCCGACGAGGCGCTGCACGCCGACGTTGGGGCCGCTCTGGTGGCGGTCGAGGAGATACTCTTCGCGTCGGTCAAGAGCGACTACCCGTTCGTGACCGAGACCGCCCGGCACCTGATGTCGGCCGGCGGGAAGCGGTTCCGGCCGATGCTCGTCTTCGTGGCGTCGCACTTCGGCGACCCGTCGGCGGCCGGGCTGGTCGAGGCGGCGACGGCTCTCGAGCTCACCCACCTGGCGACGCTCTACCACGACGACGTCATGGACGAGGCGGTGCTACGTCGCGGGGCGCCGGCCGCCAACGTCCGGTGGACGAACGCGGTGGCGATCCTCACCGGCGACTTCCTGTTCTCCCGGGCCTCGGAGATCACCGCCGACCTCGGGCCGGAGCCGATCCGGATCCTGTCCCGCACGCTGGCTGTGCTCTGCGAGGGGCAGATCCGGGAGAGCGTCGGGCCGGGGCCCGGCGAGGACCCGGTGGAGCACTACCTGCAGGTGCTGGGGGAGAAGACGGGTGCGTTGATCGCTTCTAGCGGGCGGTTGGGGGGCTTGTTGGGTGGGGCTGACCCTTCGACCGTCGAGGTCCTGACCCGGTACGGCGAGCTGATCGGCATCGCCTTTCAGCTCTCCGACGACCTGCTGGACATCACCTCCGACAGCCCGGAGTCGGGCAAGACGCCCGGGACCGACCTGCGCGAGGGCGTGCACACGCTGCCGGTGCTCTACGCGCTGGAGGGGGAGCCCGCCTCGTCACGGCTCTTCTCGCTCTTGGCCGGCGACCTCGACGACGAGGGGCGGCTGAGGGAGACGCTGACGCTGCTGCGGGCGCATCCGGCTATCGGCCGGGCCCGCGAGACACTCCGCCGGTACGCCGACGAGGCCCGTACGACGCTCGACCCGCTCCCCGACGTGCCGGCGAAGGAAGCCCTCGACGCCGTGTGCGACTTCGTCGTTGACCGAACCCGCTGAGTCGAGTCGCAACGAACAGGTCTTGAGTTCGCTTCTCCATGCGCTCCCTGGCTCACCTGGATCGTTCCTGCTGGGCCGGGTACGCGCGCGCTGCCGTGGTTGGGCGGTATAAAGAATTGGATGGGAACTGAGGACCGAATCGTGGATGCGCTGGCCAACCCGATCCTGAACAGGCCGTACGACGTCCCCACCCGGTACTTCGAGCTGGGCCCGCACGGTCCTACCGGCGAAATCAAGGACGGCCGACGCCCGAGCGAGTCCCTGGTCCCGATCGCCGCCAGTCGCAAGGGCACAAAGCAGCTCGACGGCTCGGTACAGGCGACGCTCGACGTCGAGTTGACCGCCGAGCGTCGGGAGCGCAATGAGCTGATCAATGATCTGCGCCGCGAGGTCGAACGCTGGCGGCACCGGGACTACGAGCGGGTCACCCCGACCTCGCGCAAGCTGCTCCAGCATTGGGCCGACCCGGCGCGGGAGAACCGTGTTCTTTACTGCCAGCGCGAGGCGGCTGAGACCGCGATCTTTCTGGCTGAGGTCGCCGGCCGGCATGGCTACGCCGACTGGCGGCGCCGGCTCGGAGAGGCCAACGCGGACCACAACGCCGGACTGCCCCGCGTCGCGCTCAAAATGGCGACCGGCGCCGGCAAGACGGTCGTCATGGCAATGCTCATCGCCTGGCAGACCGCTAACAAGGTCACCAGCCCACGCGACGCCCGCTTCGCCAAGCGATTCCTCGTGGTGACCCCCGGGATCACTATCCGCGACCGGCTGCGGGTGCTCATCCCCAACGACCGCGGCAACTACTACGACCAGCGCGAGCTCGTCCCGCCAGACCTCGCCGGCGCGCTCCCGCATGCGCAGATCGTCATCACCAACTACCACGCGTTCCTGCCGCGGGACGCCAGGGAGATCGACGGCGTAAGCGCGAATACGCGGCGGATCCTCCTCGCCGGGCGTTCCGAAGACCCGTTCCGCGAGACGCCCGACGCTATGGTCGCCCGCGTCCTCCGCGATCTCGGCGGGGGCAACGAGCCGGTTGTCGTTTTCAGCGACGAGGCACACCACTGCTACCAGGACAAGCCCCTTCCCCAGGAGGTCGGCCGGCCGAAGCTCACCCGTGAGCAGGAGGAGGCCAACGCCGATGCGCGGGTGTGGTTTCGTGGCCTGCAGGCCTTCGCGCGCAAGGCCGGTGTCAAGGTCATCTATGACCTGTCCGCGACGCCGTACTACCTGGGCGGCTCAGGCTACAACGAGGGCTACATCTTCCCCTGGACGGTCAGCGACTTCTCATTGATGGACGCGATCGAGTCCGGCATCGTGAAGATCCCGCGAACGCCGGTCGACGACGACGCGACCGGTGACCTCATCACCTACTTGCGGCTGTGGGACCACGTTGGCGCCGGCCTGCCTAAGAAGAGGGTCAGCGCGACCACTGGCGTCCTCGGCTGGATCCCACCGAAGGAGCTGGAGGGTGCGCTGCAGAGCCTCTACCGCAGCTACCAGCGGTCATTCGAGCACTGGCAGCGGGAGCTTGCGTCGTACAACGAACCCCCACCGGTGTTCATCGTCGTCTGCCCGAATACCGTCGTGTCCAAGCTGGTCTACGACTGGATCGCCGGCGGCGTAGTCGCCGGCTCCGGCGCACTCAAGCCGGGAGAGCTGCCGCGGTTGAGCAACGTGGTCGACGGCAAGCCGCTGGTTAGGCCGGTGACCATCCTGATCGACTCCGCACGGCTGGAATCGGGAGAGGCGCTGTCGAAGGATTTCCGTGAGGCGGCCGCCGGCGAGATCGAGGCGTACCAGCAGCATCTGCGCAGCCGCACCCCGGGAGCCGACGTCGAGGAGATCTCCGACGAGCACCTGCTACGCGAGGTGATGAACACCGTCGGCAAGAAGGACAAGCTCGGCGAGGCGGTGCGCTGCGTCGTCAGCGTGGCGATGCTCACCGAGGGCTGGGACGCCAACACGGTCACGCACATCCTCGGCATCCGCGCGTTCGGCAGCCAGCTGCTCTGCGAGCAGGTAGTCGGCCGCGGGCTGCGCCGCCGGTCCTACGCCTTGAACGCTGACGGCTACTTCGAGCCGGAGTACGCCAACATCTACGGCGTCCCGTTCCAGTTCATCCCCACCGACCACGCCCTCAAGGACACCCTGCCGCCGCTGCCGGCGATCCTTGTGGAGTCCGTCCCCGGCCGCGAGCGCCTGCGCATCACGTTCCCCAAGCTCGAGGGGTACCGGGTCGAGGTGCCCGACGACGAGATCTACGACGACCTCGACCACGCGCCGCGGTTCCCCATCGGGCCGAGCACCGTGCCGACCCGCACTGACATCGCCGGCATCGTCGGGGGCGGCGAGGTAGAGAGCGACGCGGCGACCGACTCCCGACCACAGGCCGTGGCGTACGCCCTCGCTCGTCAGCTGCTGCACGCGCACCTGAGCGTGCTCGGCGAGGACACCCGGCCGTGGCTGTTCCCGCGGCTCGTGCAGATCTGCCGCGACTGGCTCGACCGCTGCGTAGATATCGCGCCCGGCTTCTCGACCGGCCACCTTGTCCGGTACGCCGAGCTGCGGGCGACCGCTGTTGAGGCGATCTACCAGGCGATCGTGGTGCAAGTCGGCAACCGCCGCGAGCGGCTCCGGCCGATGCTCCGCCGCCACGACTCAACTGGCTCGACCGCGAACGTCTCGTTCGCCACCCGCAAGAAGGTCTACGCCACCGAGAAGTCGGAGGTCAGCCACGTCACCCTCGACGGCCGTGAGGGCAACACCTGGGAGCAGATCCTCGCCCTGGAGTGCGAGCTGCACGACGACGTCGCGGCGTACGCGAAGAACGACCGGCTCGGCTTCACCATCCCGTACGTGCACGAGGGCCGGGCGCACTCCTACGTGCCGGACTTCCTGGTCCGGCTGCGCCGCAAGCCGCACGAGCCGTTCGACCGGACGCTGATCGTCGAGGTCTCGGGCTCGCAGAAGAGCCCCGGCCCGACCGCGGCGAAGGCGGAGACCGCCCGCAACCAGTGGTGTGTCGCGGTCAACAACCACGGCGGGTTCGGCCGGTGGGGCTACGTCGAGATCAGAAGCATGCCGTCCGCGCACGACATGCTTGTCGAAGCGATCGCCGCGCTGTACGCCGACGCGCCGATCATCGGCGACCCGGACCTGCTCGACTTCGAACGAGATCGGAGTGACCGTGAGGCATCGTAGCCGCCGCCCAGCCGGCCCGACGCCGGTCGATTCGCTCAAGCACGACGACAAGCGGGTCAACTTGCCGACCGCGGACGCGGCCGACGCCTACGACTACCGGCCGGAGGTCGAGCAGGTGCGCTACCCGCGGGACTCGACGCTCGACCCGCAACTCGTCTGGCGCGGCAAGGACGAGCAGAACGCCACCGACCTGGTTGCCGACGCACCGCCCATCTACATCCAAGAGAAAATCGACCCGCGTGTGCTGGTCGAGAACCTGCGGCGTACCGCGAAAGCCGGTGAACCCGAGCCGGAAACACTGATGTTCGAGGGCTTCGACGGTCTCGACGAGTTGCAGGCCGTCGAGTTCTACGAGCACGACGCGAACTGGTCCAACCGGATGATCCTCGGCGACTCGCTGCAGGTGATGGCGTCGCTCGCTGAACTGGAGAACCTGCGCGGCCAGGTGCAGATGATCTACGTCGACCCGCCCTACGGCATCAGGTTCGGCTCCAACTGGCAGGCGTCCGCGCGCAAACGCGACGTCAAGGACGGCAAGCTCGAGGACGTCGCCCGCGAGGCCGAGCAGATCAAGGCCTTCCGCGACACGTGGGAACTCGGCATCCACTCCTACCTGTCGTACCTCCGGGACCGACTGCTCGCGGCTCGGGACCTGCTCACCGAGAGCGGGTCGTGCTTTGTGCAGATCGGCGACGAGAACGTCCACCTCGTCAGGTCCCTCATAGACGAGGTCTTTGGCAGCGAGAACTTCATCAGCCAGATAGCAATTACGAAGAGCGGCGGCGGACTGGAATCCACGAGCCGCATACCTGCCCGGCTGGACTATATCCTCTGCTACGCAAGGCTTCGCGACCGAATCAAGTACCGGCCCTTGTTCGAGAGGCGCGTTGACCTCAACTCGGCGGGTTTCACCAACGTGATGCTGACTTCGGGCGAGATCCGCCCGATGACTACCGAGGAACGCAACGGCCGCGCGCTCCAAGCGGGCGCGAGAATCTTTCGTACAGAATCGCTGACCAAGCCGGGGCCAGGCAGCAAGTACGCGCTTCAGTGGCAGGGCGAGACCTACACGTCCGGATCGCGCTGGTGGGGAAATCCCAGGGAAACGGTCGAGAGGCTGCTCGCGCTCGGCCGGGTGCGGCGGTTCGGAAACACACTGCGATACATCCGTTTCCTGGATGACTTCAACGCGAACAGGCTCAGTAACCTTTGGGATGGCCTTGGTGGCGCCCCAGACCCAGTATATGTCGTTCAGACGAATACACGGATTGTCGAGCGGTGCATACTCATGTGCAGTGACCCGGGTGATCTCGTGCTCGACCCAACGTGTGGGTCAGGCACGACCGCTTACGTGGCGGAGCAGTGGGGGCGGCGCTGGATCACGATCGACACCTCGCGCGTGGCGCTCACCCTCGCCCGGCAGCGGTTGATGGGCGCCCGGTTTCCGTACTACCTCAAGGCCGACTCCCCCGAAGGCCGCGCCAAGGAGCAGCAGCTCACCGGCAAGCCGCTGCCACCGGCCGAGACGCGGGGTGACATCAAGCAGGGCTTCGTCTACGAGCGCGTGCAGCACATCACCCTGAAGTCGATTGCGAACAACCCTGACGTCGTCGAGGGAATGACCCGCGAGGAGATCGACGCGGCGATCAAGCGGCACGCCGACTTCGAGGTGCTCTACGACCGGCCGTTTGAGGACAGGCGCAAGGTGCGCGTTTCGGGCCGGCTCACCGTCGAGAGCCTCTCGCCGCACCGGTCGCTGACCTTCGACCAGCGGGAGACGACCGCGCACCGCGAGACGATCAGCGAGCAGACAGGCGCCGAGGACGCGGCCGGCCCAAGCTTCGAGCAGTCGATCCTCGACAACCTCACCAAGGCCGGCATCCAGAACGGCCGCCGCAACGAGCGGATCACATTCGCGACGCTCGACTCCTATCCGGGCCAGTACCTGCAGGCGATCGGCGAGCAGCTCACCGACGGGGAGGACTCCTCGGCGCCGAGTCGGGTCGGCGTCGCGATCGGTCCGCAGTACGGCACGGTGAGCCCGGCGTTCATCAAGGCGGCGGCCCGCGAGGCGATCAAGGCCGGCGACGTCGACCTGGTCGCCGTGCTCGGGTTCGCGTTCGACGCGCAGGCGACCGAGGTGACCGAGGCGGACGGCGTGACGGTCACACCCTCTGACGAAGGCTTCGCCACCGTCACCGGCGAGCGCAGGCTCGGCCGGATCTCGGTGCTGCTGGTTCGGATGAACGTCGACTTGCTGATGGGTGAGGACCTCAAGAAGTCCGGCGCCGGCAACCTGTTCACGGTGTTCGGCGAGCCGGACCTCGAGCTCCGCGATACCGCCGACGGGCGGGTCGTCGTACAGATCAACGGCGTCGACGTCTTCGACCCGACGACCGGCGAGGTACGCAGCAACGACACCAGCCAGATCGCGCTGTGGATGATCGACACCGACTACAACGAGGAGTCGTTCTTCGTCCGGCACTGCTACTTCACCGGCGGCAACGACCCTTACAAGCGGCTCAAGTCAGCCCTCAAGGCCGACATCGCCGCCGAGGCCTGGGAGTCGCTCTACCGCACCGAGTCACGACCGTTCGACCGGCCGGAAACTGGCAAGATCGCGGTCAAGGTAATCAACGACTATGGCGACGAGGTCATGAAGGTCTTCAAGATCTGACGGTCGCGTTCACCGGTGCGGAGCGCCACCAGGGCTCTTCAAAGAATCGGCCTTTGTCGCTCGTCGACGCAATTTGGGGCGATCTTGGTCGAGGTCACAGCGTACCAAGCTGATGCTGCCGTGGCAGCCTGTCGAAATGGGGCTCTACGCCACCAACCGTAGTAGCCGGCCTTTAATCGGGGTAGCGGTGCCAGTCGAGTCCGCAGTGCAGCAGGAGGCGCGCAGTTTGTAGTTGTCGAAGTTGCGGAAGCCGAAGCCGACCCGCTTGCTCCGTTTGATGAGCAGGTCCATCGCCTCGGTCGGCCCGTTGCTCACCCCGCCGGTGGTGAAGTAGGAGGCCAGCAGCCCCCCAGCCAGTCGTCGAGGGTGCGGGCCAGGCGGACGACCTCGGGGACCTCGGAGAAGATGCACCGGGTCAGCACGTCGTGCAGCCGGCGGCGGGCATCGGGCAGATCGCGCGAGGCGCCGATAGAGGAAACGCAGCTCGTGCGCGGCCATCCAGGCCTGGGTCGCCTCGCCCTCCGGGTCGCCGAGGCCGAGCCCGGTCTCCAGCCGCGCCCAGGCATGTGGGCTGAGGTGCTCCGGCGCCCGGCGCAGCACCCAGGCGGAGCGCCGTGTCGTCATGCGGTCACGACGCTTCATGGAAGAGCCAGTAACGGGCAGCTACTCGAGGCCATGGCCAGGGCTGTATGCGGGCCAGCGCTGTATGCGGCCACCGCCTGCCGCCCCGCTAGAGGTCTGCCTCTACGAAGGCCCTAAGCAGCCGGGCTCCGGCCTGGATGCGGTCTTCGGTGTCCACACGCCGGCCTCCGCTCAACTGTTGCGGGACCGCAAGCTTCAATCGCTCATCGATGCCGAAGCCTGCGCAGACTTGTTGAAAGCGCTCAAGAAACTCCTCGCCCGCGGGAGCTGCCAGAACCCAACCATCCGCAGCGCAGCGCAGTGCGGTGCGACTGGGCGAGAGCTCCAGCCAGCGCTGACTTTCGACGTAGCCACCAATGAAGACGGGCCCGGCCGCGCCGGTGAGTGATGCGTGGCCTAGTGCGGCTTCTTGGACGAGCGCCGTGAGATAGGGGTCTTGGTAACGGCCGTTCATCTGGGTCTTGTTGAGCATGCAAACGAAATAGCCCATGTTCCCGCCGACGCTGGCGTAGATGCCAGAACCGCCTTCGCGCATCGCCTCGTATCGCACCAGGTAGTAACGCCAGTCGAACTGCTTCTCCGCCTCTCTGGAGCGCAGGAACGACTGCTGCATCTGCCGAAGGGAGGTGCGAGCCGCAGCGCCGGGACCGACTGCGTCGAGCACCCGTCCGAGAGCTTGGGCGGTCGGCTGCAGGTTGGCGCGAGCAGTCCCCGTGAGCAAGTTTCGCCATGGTTCGCTGTTCGAGGGAGAGCCGAATTGCAGATCGCGGTCGTTGCGGCGGCGGGCGTAGTTACCTGCGGCGAGGAGCGCCCCGGTGAGCTCGCGCCAACTGTCGACGTCGGCCATCACCGATTCAAACGCCGCAGCGCGGTGTGCGAACGTGTCCTCGTCCAGTTCAAAGGCTTGCAACGAGCCACGGAGCAACTGGTGGTCCTCAAGGCGGAACAGGGCCGGGGCAAGCTCGGGATGGGCGGTCAGGAAAGCCCATTTCGCCTGCTCGTCCTCGGCCTGCGCCTTGTTGAATCCGTTGATCACTGCAACCGAGCCGTCACCGATGATGCGCTGCACGTCGGCAACCAACGCGGGGAGCCGGTGCGGACGGAACTCGCTTTCTGACGCCTCGATCAGGTTGCGGAGCACCCGCAGCCGCCGCGGGAATTCGTCTGAGGGACTAAGGCGGTTGAGGAGCACCGCTAGGAGGAGCAGGGTGCGACCGTAGGTGAACCGTGCTGTGCCGTAACTGCGACAGCAAGCGTCGAACAGGTTGACGCCGACTTCGCTGCCGAACAGCAGGAGCCGATCAGGCTCGTTGGCGCTATAGGTACGACTCGCGGTGAAGATCCGCTGAAACTCCTCGCCGACGTCGGTGCCGACCCACGTGTCGAACGCGTGGAAGAGGAATGCCAGGCTCGCCTCGGCTTCCGCTCCCTCGGAACCGAACAGCTGGATCGCGCGGGGCTCGAGCCGACCAGCCGGGACGCGTCCGAGACGCCACTCGCAGATGTCGGTGATGAACGCGAAGTAGCGCAGGAACTCGTCGTCGACGATGTCGTCACCACCTCGGAACCGCCAGAGGATGTCAGACCACGCGCCGTCGATCCGGTGGTCGAACTCCGTGGCCCTGTCGCCCGCCCACGAGATCGCAGCTTCGAAGCGGGCTTTGAAGTTCTCGAACGCCGTCAGCGGCTTCCCGCGCGAGTTCATCTTGATGTAGAGCTCCTCGCCCGAGCCCATGTCGTCGATTGGCAGCAGCTGGAACGAGATGGCCGGCTTATCGGCGGAGACGAGCCGCTCCCACGCTCTCTGCGCGTCGCAGCCCGCGAATCGCTTGTGGATCCCGCGGATCATCACCAGCATCGCTTGAATGGTTGGGTCGTTCGTCCAGACGTAGAGGTACCAGGCTTGGTCGACGATCCAGGCTGCAGGATCCGACTCGTCAGGCGGCGGCTTTGCGGTCACGAGCTGCTCGCAGAAGAAGCGGGCGCTCGGCCTCGTCGCGTACGAGAAGCTCATCCACGGCTGCCGCTCGGAAAGCTGCTCTGCCCGATAGCCGAGGTACCAATGCAGCAGGAACAGGGTCGTTAGGCGCTGCTGGCCGTCCAGCAGGCGCAAGGTTCCGTCCTCGACGTCCCCGTAAACGAAGTCGAGCCCGACGTCCACGTCCCCGGCAAGGGCCTCATAGAGCACGTCGAGAAAGCGGTCGCGGATGTCGGACACGCGCGGGTCGATTCGGCCTTGCGCGTAGTCACGTTGAATGAGCGGGATCTCGATGCTCGTGACTGCGGGTGCGTCTGCGTCGTGTGGCGAGAAGAGCACCGCGTACGACGTGAGGAAGCCGGCCATCAGGACGCCTCCTCGTCGAGGAGGTAAGGCCCAACATGCTGCAGCATCGCGGCGAGGTAGCCGTTTCGGTCGTGCTGGCCCCAGTAGTGGATCTGCTGCCCTTCCGCTTCCGTGTAGTACTTGAGGAAGACGTTTCGCGTGCACACCGGTATGTAGGAGCCGAGCCGATCCCGTTCAAGGACGTTGCGTCGCTTCACCTCGAACGCCGAGTTACTGAGCGCGCTGTTGTCCCCGCTCGCTAGAAGCGCGAGATTGGCGATCGCGTCGACGTCGCCGCCTTCCCCCGCAAGACTGAACAGCGTCGTGAGCTCCTGTTCCATGGACTGAAATACTTCCGCCGAGATGTCCTGCATCGCCACGTTGACGCGGGCGATGAGTTCATCGCGGTCGGCGGGATCTATGGCGGGAAGGCCCGCCAGTGCGTCACGGTGAAGGCGGAGCCACTCCAGCCACTGTGCAGCGCGGTTCAACTGCTCGGCGTTCTGCGCGTGGATGTGCTCGATGCTCCATCGCTGCGCGGCGTGCTCCCTGAACGAGAAGCGCTCGGAGGACAGTTTCATGCTTCGCACCGTCTCGACGTTCATCAGGAGCAGCACCGCCTCGGCCTTCCTGCTTCCATACCGCAGCTCGGGGACGTCTGACCTGGACAGGGAAAGGTCAGCGCCGATCCGAGCGTCGAGGCGTGCCTCGAACGCACGCTTGGTGCAGTCTCGCGACAGGTCTACCAGTTCGTCGAACGTGCGCCCTCGGGCGATGAGATAGCCGATCTTGTGGAACAGGTCGCGGCTGTCGTACCAGCCCATTACGAGTGAGTGGAGGGAGACGACCCTGTTCCAGACGTCCTGCGCCGAGTCCTCGATCATTGGGCGCAGCGTCTCAAAGGTGTGAAACAGCGGACGTTGCCTTCCCTTCGGCCAGCCCGCTAGGTTGTCGAGCAGAAGCGTGATGTGCGTGGCCTCCGCGACTGACTTCCCCGTGATGAAAGCCCACACCTCGGGGATGCGAAGGTCCCTCTCGATGCTGTCCCATTGCGCCGCGATTTCCCGGTCCCGCTTCAGTTCGCGACTGCGCGTAAGAAGGAAGGCCTTGACGAGTTCAGCGTCGGTGAGGGGAATCCGTCCGACGTTGAGCCGCGTGAAAAGTGTCGTTGAGTCGACATCGTCAGGAGCCTCGTACCAGATGACGTAGACCGACTCGGACAGGTACTTGTAGAAGTTGATCGCTGCAAGCGTGGCGTTGTTCTGGCTCTCGAACCACTCACGGATGCACGTGAACGCGACGAAGATGTGGGAAAAGTCGATGTTTTCCTGGCTCCGCTCCGCCGTTGGGTGCTGGAGGTAGTCAGCGCTGGCGGCCCGCGTCTCGTACTCCAGCGAGTACTTGAGACGGGCGGTCGGCAGGTGCTCTTGGATGTAGCGCAGTACCAGGAATAGCGTTGTCAGGCGCTGTTGACCGTCGACAAGCTCCCACTTGCCATCGTCGCGGCGCTTCGCGACGACCGGCTGTAGGAAGTACTTACGTCCCGAGCTCTCGTGGATGTCCTTCAGGAGACTGGTGACCTCGCCACGTCCCCAGCGATAGCCCCGCTGGTAACTCGGCACAAAGAAGTCCCCGACGATGTTGCCCACGAGTTCGGGCCGCAGCTCCGTTCTACTCATGTGCGCCTCCCTTGAACTGAAGGCTAACTAGACCCGAGCCGGCGCGTGACACAGGTGGTCCGCCTGTGCCACGGCATAGCCGCCGCGCCACCCGGCATAGACTCGATCTTCGCCTTGTCGGCATCAATGTATTGCGTTGCTTCACGTGTCGCTGGTCAATGGAACAGCCGCTCGCCATCTGTAGAACTGCAACCCACGACCCGGTGGGACCGAAGCCCGCCTCGCTTTCAGCCATGATCAAGCGCGTCAGAGGCGACTCCCGGGCTCGTCAGTGCGCATACGCGTTGCGGACTGCTGTTCGCTCGGCAGAGACGCGGAGCTGTCCGGATATTGTTCGGGCGGCGGACGAACGACCAGCTCACGGGCGGTAATCTATCCGATGGACATGCTGGCCTGGTAGGGCGGTGCTGCGGGCGGCGTGCCGGTCGAGGTTCGCGCGGGCCATGTCGTGGCGGACGGTGGTCCGGGCGTCGGCATGCGGCATCGCGTATTGCTTGTCACGGAGCGGCACCCCGCTGATCAATCCGGCCATGCAGAAGGTCCTCTGCAAGGTGCGGACTCACTGGGCTCGTCACGCCGGCGGCACGGACGATCCGCCTCAGGAGGCGGCTGGCGCCTCGACGCGTCAGGTGTCTCACTCTGCAGCGACAGCAGGATCGGCCCGTGGTCCCCGCGCCAGCGATGTGCTGCACTACGACAGGGCCGTAGGAGCCGAGGGCCTGACGTGGGATCACCTGCAGGCTTGGTGGGCCGACCGTGAGGGTCTCGATGCTCAGGACGCCAACACCAGCCTGTGGCGGCGCCTGCGGACCGCTGCCGTAGCCGCCGAGTCACACCACCCCAGCTCGCGCTGTTCGACCAGTACCACGAGCTGTACGGCCACAGCACTGCCCCGCTCTTCGCGATGCTGCCAGAGGTATGGCTGCACTGGGCCCCGATCTCGAAGCAGCGCCGCGGCGATGCCGCCCTTGCCCGCGCAGCGGATGGAATTCCTCATGCCGCTACCCGGTCGGCGCCGTGTCGTACTCGAGGTCGACGGGGCGCAGCACTACTCGCAGAACGGCCGGCCCAGCCCTCCGACTTACGCGACGATGATCGGCGCGGACCACGACCTACGGTTTTCCGGTTACTAGGTGTTCCGCTTTGGGGGACACGAGCTCGCCGCCGGGCAGACCCGCTTCACCGTCATCGCGTTCTTCGACAGGCTGCTCGGCCAGCGATCGAAGTAGTTGTCGTCCGCCAGGGTCTCGGCGCGGGCCTGCTCCCTGGACCGCCCCGAGCGGGGACAGCACCCAGCCCCACCAGCGGCAGAATGATGTGTGGAGCCACCTGAGACTGGGTTCTCGACAGGCCGGCTCCTCCATGCCTGCAGTGACGGACGTGTTAGCGGTCAGCGCCCGTCAACGTGGTCCCGGACTACACCGTGTCGACGGCACGTGAAAACTGACCCCCTGGCGGCACCGCAAAGTTGACCCCCTCCCGAGACCCTGGCTCGAGTCGAGCCGGGGAGGGAGCAGGTGCTTTCGGTGGAGGACTGGGCGGAGATCCGACGGCTGCATCGGTCGGAGCAGATGCCGATCAAGGTGATCGCGCGGGTGATGGGCATCAGCAAGAACACCGTGAAGGCGGCGTTGCGCAGCGACGGGCCGCCGACCTACGAGCGGGCGCTGCGCGGCTCGGTCGTCGACGCGGTCGAGCCGCGGATCCGAGAGCTGCTCCGAGCCTGGCCGACGATGCCGGCGACGGTGATCGCCGAGCGAATCGGCTGGGACCGCTCGGTACGGGTGCTGCGGGATCGGGTGGCCGAGCTGCGGCCGGTCTATCTGCCACCGGATCCGGCCAGCCGGACCAGCTACCTGCCCGGCGAGGTCGCGCAGTGCGATCTGTGGTTCCCGGCGATCAGCCTGCCGGTCGGGTTCGGGCA
>JAABUS010004613.1_pt1 | contig 19525 bp, 21 predicted proteins | sample 5560161 | NCBI WGS metagenome assembly JAABUS01 (sample SAMN10711885, study PRJNA513376) | rock metagenome | isolation source: Antarctica rocks | place: Antarctica: Victoria Land, Trio Nunatak nord | collected 2016-01-04 | reverse complement strand
TCATCAGGCATGATTGACCCCATTTTTATTTTACAACTTGTCTATTGCGAAGCGACGAGGCGAAACCGTATATGCTTTACTACTTGTGCAACGAAAGGGTTCCTTATGGTTGAAGCGACGGCTAACTCGGACGTTCTTGGGCTGACCGCCCAGATTGTCTCGGCTCATGTATCCAACAACTCGGTTGCGCCCGACGCATTGCCAAACCTCATTCAGGAGGTCTATCGCACCCTCGCTGGAGTCGGGAAAGAACCGGTCGTGCCCGACAAGCAGCAGCCCGCCGTGCCGGTCAAGAAGTCGGTGTTCCCCGACCACATCATCTGCCTCGAAGATGGCAAGAAGCTAAAGATGCTGAAGCGCCACCTGAAGACCTCCTACAATATGACGCCGGAGCAGTACCGGGAAAAATGGCAGCTTCCGCCGGACTACCCGATGGTGGCGCCGAACTACGCCCGTCATCGCTCTTCGCTTGCCAAAAAGATCGGCCTGGGCACGAAGCCCCGCGCCCGGTAGCCGGCCATATAGGTGCCCTCGGGCCGGTAGCCGAGAGGCACGTCGCTTGACGGGCTGCCGGGATTGGACAGCAGGCTCCGATATCGGCTACGCCGGATCGTGTGGTACGAATGACGGAACTCGCGGATCGTGTCCCTAGACCGGCCGGCCGGCGGCGGCACCAATCAAATCCGGCGCGGAGGTCGGCCGGTTGATGGAAGCCCTGATCTTCGATCGTGGCTGTCTGATGGCGACGGATCTATGACCGATCATCGACCGCTGCAGATTCCGGCTGGCGCTCGTGGCCTTGGAGAATTGCGCGCCGGCAATCTCGGGGTCCGCGTCGCCGCAACGCCGGACGAGATCGACGCCGCCCTGGCGTTGCGGTATCGTATCTTCTTCGACGAGATGGGCGCTATCCCCGATCTTGCGACACGGCGCAGCGAACGCGACCGGGACCGCTTTGATGCCGTGGCCGATCATCTGCTGGTCGTGGACCACGAAATCGGGCCCGGCCCGGAGGGGGTTGTCGGAACCTATCGATTGATCCAGCAGGCCGGTGCCGACACGATCGGGCAATTCTACTCGGCCGCCGAATACGACATCGGGCCGATCACCAGCTTCCCCGGCCAGCTCCTGGAACTCGGGCGCTCCTGCGTCGATGCCAGGTATCGCGGCCGTGCGGTCATGCAGTTGCTGTGGCGCGGCATCGCTGCCTACGTGTTCCATTTTCAGATCGACCTGCTGTTCGGCTGTGCCAGCCTGATCGGCACAAATCCGGACGCGCTGGCGACCGAGCTGACCTATTTGTATGGCCACCACCTCGCTCCACCGGCGCTCCGGCCGCGCGCCCGGCCGGAGCGCTATGTTGACATGCGTCGGCTCGACCCGGCCGAGATCGACCCACGCCGTGCCAATCAAATGTTGCCGCCGTTGATCAAGGGCTACTTGCGGATCGGCGCATGCGTCGGCGACGGCGCCGTGATTGACCAGCAGTTCAACACGACCGACGTGGCGATTATCGTGAAAACCGACATGATCACCGACAAGTACTTCCGGCATTACGAACGCCAGAGCCGTGACATACCAGACTGAAGCCCAGCCTTGGCCCCGGTTTTGGAAGCACACCGATGCACGTGATTATGACCGCGCCACGCCTGGCGTCCCAAGCGGTCGCCCTGATCGAGGCTGCCGGCGCCACGCTGCACTACATGGCCCCGTTTCCGACGGCGGCGGAGGTGGCGACGCTTGCCGCGTCCATACAGCCGGATGCCATCCTGTCGCGTCAGGGCCCAGTCACCGCAGCGGCGATGGATGCCGCGCCGGGCTTGCGCGTCATCGCCCGGCACGGCGTCGGGGTGGACGACGTGGATATCGCCGAAGCGCAGCGTCGCGGCATCGTCGTCACCCGCGCACCCGCGTCCAACACGCAGGCCGTGGCCGAGCACACCGTGGCGCTGCTGCTGGCGCTGGCCAAGGACCTGCCGCTTTTGTCGTCTCAGGTCGCCGGGGGAGCCTGGCGCCGGGCGGAGACCAAGGTGCGGGACGTGGCCGGGCTGCGCCTGGGCCTGGTCGGCTGCGGCGCCATCGGGCAGGCCGTTGCGCGTCTTGCCACGGCATTCGGGATGGTGGTTGCGGCCTATGATCCAGGGAAGCCGGACAGCTCAGGGATCGCGCGCCTTGCCACCTTGCAGGAGCTGCTTGCACGTTCGGACGTGCTGTCCTTGCATCTGCCGCTGTTGCCGGCAACCCGGCACCTGATCGGCGCTGCGGAACTGGCCGCGTTGCCGTCCGGCGCCATCGTGCTCAATACGGCCCGCGGCGGCCTGCTTGACGAGGCCGCGTTGCATGCTGCGCTCGAGGCTGGGCGACTGGCAGGCGCCGGGCTGGACGTGTTCGAGAACGAGCCGCCGCCCGACGATCACCCGCTGCGCCGCCACCCGCGCGTGATCTGCACGCCGCATGTGGCAGGCGTTACCGACGGCAGCCTGGTGAACATGGGCGTGATGGCTGCCGAGTGCATCGTCGCCGTGCTGCGCGGCGACCCGGTGCCGCCCGAGCGCCTGGTGCGGGTTTGATTGGATTGCCGAGGCGCCTGCGGACCCTCGCAGGCTGGCGGGCGGACCTGGCGGCGGCGTGCCTGGGCGCGCTGTCCGCTGCGGCGCTGCCGCCGCTGCACATGATTCCCGCGCTGCTGCTGGCGGTGCCGGGTCTGCTGTTGCTGATCGACGGATCGCCGGGAGCATGGGCCGCGGCACGGCGCGGCTTTTGGTTCGGGCTCGGTCACCATGTCCTTGGCCTGTATTGGATCACCGAGGCCATCCTGCTGGAGTCGGCGCGGTATTGGTGGCTGGTCCCATTTGCCGTGCCGGCGCTTTCGGCGCTGCTGGCTTTGTTCATTGCAGCGCCTTGTGCCTTGGCCCGCATGGCGCCCGCCGGCTGGCGCCGCGGGTTGATGCTGGCGTCGGCCTGGACGCTGTTCGACCTCGCGCGGCAATACGTCGGCACTGGGTTCCCCTGGAATCCCTGGGGCAGCGTTTGGGCCATCCCCGGCGACGCAGGGGACGTGATGATCCAGCCCGCCGCCTGGATCGGCACGCCGGGCCTGACGCTGCTCACAATACTGCTTGCAGCGTCGCCGATGCTTGGGCTGCGCTGCATGGCCGGCGCGGTGGCAGTGCTGGCAGGGTGGGTTGGGCTCGGCTGGATGCGGCTGCAGGATCCCGAGCCGCCGGCCCCGGACCTCTCCGTCGTGTTGGTGCAGGGCAATGTGACGCAGGGCCAGAAATGGGATCGCGCAACGGCGCTGACGATGTTCGAGCGCCATCTGGACCTGACGCGACAAGGAGTGGCATCTCTGCGCGGCGCACCATCCGTGGTGGTCTGGCCCGAGACGTCGAGCGTGTTCCTGCTGCAATCCGACGCGGCCGCACGTGAGGCGATCGCCGATGCCGCGCGGCCGGCGCGGGCCGCCATCGTCGGTGGTTTGACGTTCACGGCCGGCGCATCGTCGGCCGATCCCGGCAACCTGCCGCGCAACAGCCTGATCGCCATGACGGCCGACGCTACGGTGGCGGATATCTATGATAAGTGGCATCTCGTTCCGTTCGGCGAGTATGCGCCGTCATGGGTGCCGCTCTCGATCCAGGTGGTGCCTGGCCAGTTTGGCTTCGGCCGTGGCCCGGCAACCCTGCATGTGTTGGGCCTCCCGCCGTTCGGCGCGATGATCTGCTACGAGGCTATTTTCCCGGCCCAGGTTGTCGATCAGTCGGACCGGCCGAGCTGGCTGGTGAACATCACCAACGATGCCTGGTTCGGCAATTCGAGCGGGCCGCGGCAGCATTTGGCGGCCGCCCGGATGCGCGCGGTCGAAGAGGGCCTGCCGCTCATGCGCGCGGCGAACACCGGCATCTCGGTCGGGTTCGACAGTCGGGGCCGGGAACTCGGGCGGCTTCCGTTGGCGGAAGCGGGTGTCTTGGTGCTACCGCTGCCCGGCAGACGGCCGCCGACATCGTTCTCCCGCTGGGGCCTGGTGGTGCCAGGCCTGCTCGCTTTGAGTGGCGCGGGAATTGCGGTTGGGTTGACACGCAGGCGGACCGGCGTGCTCGCCTAGAATGTTAGGACGGTCTCAATTTGGTGGCAGAAGCAATGATCGTTACAAACCATTGACAATTCCCGGTTGCATTGTTAACTATGCAAATAGGATTTTACGTGGAACGCCATCGTTGGAGACGAGTATGGGGCCGGATACATTTATGGCGAGCACCGATAAGGAAAGCCGTCCGAGCCCGATCGATATTCACGTGGGCGGGCGTATTCGGCTGCGGCGCACCTTGATGGGCATGTCGCAGGAGCGGCTTGGAGAGGCGCTGGGACTGACATTTCAGCAGGTGCAGAAATACGAACGCGGCGTGAACCGGGTCGGCGCTTCCCGCCTGTTCGATCTATCGCGCGTGCTGGACGTCTCCATCAGCTTTTTCTTCGACGATATGCCGGAACCGATTGCCGGTCTGCACGGTACCCACCACACGACCCGTGTGGCTGGCGGCTTCGCCGAGGCGCAGGACGGATTTGGTGCGGACGAGGCATTAAATCGCCGCGAAACGCTGGAATTGGTGCGGGCCTACTACCGCATTACTGAACCTTCTGTACGCAAGCGCGTCTTTGAACTTATAAAGTCCATGGGTCCCGTGGAAACGTAGCGTCGCAGGTTTCAGTAAAAGCGGTTTTACTTCGAGCGCAACTGCGGATTGTCGAACCGCGGGTTGCGATGACGGTGCAACGCTAGGGCCAAGGCTGCCGCTAGATCGCGCTTCTCAGATTCACCCAACTCCGCACCAACCTCCATCCGGCTGCCGCGGTCGGACAGCCATAAGGCGGGTGCGCGGCCCGCCCGTTCCTCTAAATCGGCACGCAGCCAGGCGGATTGCAGATGCCGCTTTATCCTGCGCCCGCCCATGTCTGTGCGTACGACCCGCAGACCCTCGTCGGACAACAACAGCAGTTCGCTCGCCCGACTCGCCCGCGCGTTGCGGCGCAGCAGCAGCACGGCTAAGGCAATCTCCACCCCGTTGAAGCCAATGACCGGCCAAGCCCCGATAAACCAGAGCCCGACCGAGATCATCGTGCTCAACAGGCAGATAAAGCCCACAAGCCATTGCAGTCCCGCACGGCTCAGGCTGCGGTGCGGGATAATGACCGCTTCGAACTCGGTGGTCGGCTGTGGGGAGATGCCAATCTGCATCGAGGTGATGTAGCATGCGACGCCATCTTGTCAGCACAGCGCCTGCACGCGATACCGGCATCATGGCTCAAGATCCCGACCCAGCCGATCCGAAACTCCGCGTCGCCCAAAAGCCTCGCGCCGTCCCGAAGCCCGCACGCACCCGCAAGACCCCGCCCATGAGCCTTGCAGAAGTGCGCGGTTTCATCGAGGCGCTGTCCAGCATTTATCCAGAAGGCACGAGCGAGCTGGACTTTATCGACCCCTATACGCTGCTGGTCGCCGTGGTGATGTCGGCGCAGACGACGGACGCCGCAGTGAACCGGGTCGGGCGCACCCTGTTTGCCGAAGCACCCACGCCGGCCGCCATGATGGCGCTGGGTGCCGAAGCCGTGGGCGTCCACATCCGCAGCATCGGTTTGTGGCAGGCGAAGTCGAAAAATGTGGTCGAACTCTCCCGCCTGCTGATCGAGCGTCATGGCGGCGTCGTGCCCAATGATCGTGACGCGCTCGAAGCGCTCCCCGGTGTCGGGCGCAAGACCGCCAACGTCGTGCTGAACGTGGCGTTCGGTCACGCCACGATGGCCGTCGATACCCATATTTTCCGTCTCGGCAACCGCACCGGCATCGCGCCGGGCAAAACGGTGCGGGCGGTCGAGGACGGCCTGGTGAAGCGCATCCCGAAGGAAGTGCTGCGTCCAGCGCACCATTGGCTGATCCTGCACGGCCGCTACGTCTGCAAGGCGCGCCGGCCGGAGTGCTGGCGCTGCGTGGCAAGGGAGTGGTGCCGCCTGCCCGCCAAGGAGTCTGGGCCGGCCAGCACCGCCCGATAGCGTGCCCTTGCGCCCGACTCGGCCACCGCCCTAATCGAGCGCCATGCTGCATATTGCCAAGCTCGCCGTTGGAATCCGCGACATCGCCCACCTGCGCCAGGTTCAGTCCAGGCGCGCCAGCCAGGCGCCGCCTTTGCGGCACCAGACGCGAAATTTCCCGCGCCGGGCCGCCGAGATCACCTGTGGCGGCAGCCTCTACTGGGTCATCGGCGGCGCCATGCTGGTGCGCCAGCGCGTGCTGGACGTGATCGAGGACCGGCGGGACGACGAGACACGGTGCGCCGGTCTGGTGCTCGACCCGGCGCTGGTTCCGGTCGAGGGCCGTCCGATGAAGGCGTTCCAGGGCTGGCGGTATTTGGCGGATACCGATGCGCCGGCGGACATCAGCGCGCAGGGACCGGCCTGCGGGTCGGACGGCCTACCGGACGAGCTACGGCGGCAGTTGCAGGTGCTGTGCCTGCTTTAAAGACTTACTTGCAATTGAGCCTGCGTCAAATGCTATGGTGTTCAGCGATCTAGCGGCAATCCCTGCCGTGATCTGTTAACTGATCCGGAGCATCTGATGATCCCTGTCCGCCGCCTGCTGATCACACTTGCTGTGCTGGTCATACCGCTCACGCTGGCCGTTCCCGATGCCGCTGCCGCGCGTCACCGAGCGCACCAGGCCACAGCGCATCGTATGCATCGCACGACGCAGGTCGTGACCGCGATCTATCAGGTCACAGCCCGGCCGCATGCGCCCCGCCGCCGGCGTGCCGGGCTTGCCAACAAAGAGCATTTTGCCCAGGGCTTCGATCGCAGCCTGATGGTGGAGAGCTAGCCGCCTTTCTGAACCGGCATCGCTCTAGCGGTTGGCCTCGAGCAGGGTCAGCAATGCTGCCAGCACCGATGCCGGTGGCGGCGGGCAGCCTTGAACGATCAGGTCAACCGGCAGGATGCTGCCGATGCCGCCCTGCACGGCGTAGCTTCCGCTGAACAATCCGCCGTCGATCGCGCAGGCCCCGACTGCCACCACCCATTTAGGCTCCGGCATCGCCGTCCAGACATCCTCCATCGCGGTGCGCATGGCGCGGGTCAGCGGCCCCGTCACCAGCAGCACGTCGGCATGACGCGGGCTGCTGACAAAAGCCAGGCCGTGCCGCTCCAGCTCGTAGGCGACGCCCTGCAGCGCATCGATCTCGAGTGCGCACCCGCCGCAGCCTCCCATGCCGATATGCAGGATGGCCAGGCTGCGGCCCAGCCGAGCCTGCGCGGCACTGTCCAGCCGGGCAGCAAGCGCGCCGGTAATCTCCGGGTCTGGCCGATCGACAGCCTCTGCAGCGGAGCGACGAAACAGGCTGCGGGCGGCGCGCCACATCGCTACAGCTCTAGGCCGGAAACGGCCGGGCTGAACGAGCGCAGGATCAACGGCACGTCATCCAGAGCGGCGCCACGGCACGCCGCCTCGATCAATGGCCAGTGCAGCCATCGCGGGTCCCGGACGAAGCTCGTCGCTATGGCGCCGGCATCGAGGCGCAGCCAATGCCAGATCGCGCCCTGGGGCGCCTCGGCGACACCCAGGCCCTCGCCGCTCCCGGCTGGCACGACGACGTTGACCGGACCCGGCGGCAAGGCGGCGAGCCACTCACGCACGAGCGTCGCGCTGCAGTGGATTTCGACCAGACGTAGGCGGAGGCGGGCATCGACGTCGCCGCGGCACGGCCTGGGCGGCGGGGTATGCGGCCGGTTGTACGGCGAATAGCCCGGCAGGCGACGGGCGTCGTCATCGCGCCCGGCAGCCCGCCCAACCAGGCCGTCCGGTGCCATCGACTCGATCAGCAATGGATCGTTGGCGCCGACGGCCACCGTCTGCCGCATCAAGCTATCGACGCCGCGCAGCAGACTCGGCGCCTCCGCCGCAATCCGGTCCAAGCCGGCCAGGACAGCGGCCCGGCCGGCTTGCGCCAAGTCGGCCGCGGCGCCGCCCGGTACAACGCAGTCCATCATCAACCGGTGGCCGAACGCGGCGTCGCAGGCTCGCAACACGCCCTCGCGCAGCGCCCCGCAACGCGTGCCGAGCGGCCCTGTCCCTGCCCCGCCAAGATCAGCCAGATGGCTGGCGATCCGCTCCAGCTCCGCCATGATGCCGCGCAGCGCATGGCCTCGGGGCGGCGGGTCGATGTCCAGCGCTGCCTCGACCGCGCGCGCGAAGGCAACGGAGTGCGCCACCGTGCCGTCTCCGGCGATCCGGGCGGCAAGTTGAGCGGCGCTGCGCAACGGCTTGCCCCGCATCAGCGCCAGGACGCCGCGATGGGCATAGCCTAGCCGCGCCTCCATCCCGACCACCGCCTCGCCGGCGGCCGTGATGCGCAGGTGCACGGGATCCTGGGCGCCGCCGCCGATCGGACCGATTGACACCAGATGATGGCCGGGCTGAACAGCGCCGAGAAACTGCGGCGGCTCTGGCGCAGCGCTGTTGGGCGCCGGGCGGGCCGAAAGCGGGCGCAGCACGGACCAGCGTCCCTGATCCAGCAACGGGCGCGTGTCGGTGCCCTGTGCAGCGAGGTGGCCCCAAAGGTCGTGGACCATACGCTCGAACGGCGCGGCGGCGGGCCGGGCCGGAGATAGCGCGTCGAACAACCCGGCCTCGACGCGAACGGATGCCAGCAGCGGCGTGCCGGACATGAACAACGCGTGCACGTGGGCGGTGTCCGCCCATAATCCCAACAAGGACGGCACAGGGTCGCTCCGCAACGCGTCCGCCATGGCGCGCCAAGCCTCGGGACGCAGCAGAAAGCGCGGCCAGGGCCGCATCGGCTGCACCTCCCCGGCGCAGATCAATGCTGCAACCGTCACGGCGTGGCCGCGATGGCGTGCAGCCAGGTCGCGACCCTGGCCGGCATGGCGACTCCCAAACCCAGCAGCGCCGCCACATGCAGCCATACCCATGCAAAGGCAGCATGGCCTGGCGAAACAACCGGGCCTGGGCGATCCCGGAGACGCACGGCAAGTGCGGCGGCAATCGCGAGCAGGCCCAGTCCGAACGGCAGGGCCAGCCAGGGCAGGCGACGTGTTGCCTCGGTCAGGATCAGCGCCTCGCTGCCGAACAGCGCGAACGGCGGCAGGCCGGCGAGCGCCGTCAGCAACGCGGCGAACGGCACGGTCGAGAGGGGGTGGCGCAATGCTGCATGGGCCAGGCTGTGCGCCGTCAGATGCAGCAGGCCGGCGAAGATCGCGGCCGGGCCGCCCAGCCCAAACGCGGTAGCGACGATCCCGTTATGGCCGATAGCGCTGGCGACAATCAGCCGGTCCCGGCGCCAAAGGCCCAGCGCACCCAGCAACAGCGCGCCCATTCCCAATGCAGCCAGCAGCGGACCCGGCAGGATAGCGTCGGCGTTGACCGCCATAACGTTGCGCAGGCGCAAGATCACGGAGAACGCCACGACGGGCAGCAGGACGTTCGCCGCTGTGCCGCCCAGCCTTGCATAGCGGGGTGCCAGCGCCGCGATCCCGCCATAGCCGGCCAAAATGAGCAGGAACGCCAGGCTCAGCGGGCCGCCCTGGCACTTAGGCGCCGCTGCGGCAAGGCTGGTCCACCGCATGGCGGCCCAGCCGGGGCCGAGCGCCGCGACCGCTGCCAAATACAGCAGCACGGTGCCGAACAGCGCCATCAGCACCCCGGCAGCGGTGGGCAGCAGACCCGGCCCGACCCGCATACCGGTCGCGAGCATGGCGACCGCGGCTGCGGCAATCCAGGCAAGGCCAACATCATCCGACAGCAGCGCGAGTTCGATGAGACCCATCGAGAGTTGCGACAGCGCCGGGTGATGGCGAGCGGAGCGAAATCCGGCCCAGGCGGTTGTCAGCCCGATAAACCCGGCCAGGATGGCGAGATGAGCGGCAAGCCCATCGGTCAGCAGGATGTCGTCAGGCTCCGATGTGGCCCAGGGAAGGAAACCGGTGCAGGCTACGGTCGCAACGGCAGCGGCTCCGCTGACCCATGCGCCATGGCGGGCCGGTATCACCGCCATTGCGCCGGCTGCCAGCAGCGGCAATGACACCGTGCCGGCGGCGGCGATCGGCCAAGTCATGCTGGCCGCGTCCTGGCTGGCACCAAGCGGGCGGCGACAAAGCCGGCGACACCCAGGCTCGCGACCACCAGTGCGAGCACCATCGGCAAGCCGAGCGCGCCGACCGCGGCCAGGATCACGCCGTTCTCAAGCGACAGCAGGCCGATTGCCCGTAGGCCCGAGTCGTGCCGGGTGGCGATCGCCAACAATCCCAGCAGTGTGATCGCAAGGGCTGGCGCCAGGTCCTCCGGTGCCGCAGCGATCGCCAGCACCACCAACACGGCACCGGGCACGATACGCGGCCACCCGCCCGCGGCAAGGCGCGTGCTGCGGAGCGCCGGGCGGAGCAGCAGGGGTAGGCCGATGCCCTTGGCTCCCAGCGTGACCAGCCCCGCCGCCGCCAATTGCGGCGAAGCCTGCAGCCAGGCCTGCCAACCCGACGCGAGCGCGAGCACCACGGCCTGTGCGGCATAGGCTCCCACTACCGAGCTTGGCCGCCGTGCCGCGAGCATGACAAAGGACAACGCCAACATTACGCCCGCCAGCCACTGCTGGATTTCGGACTGCCACGGAACGATCATGCCGGGCCCTGGCGCGCCAACAGGCAAACCGCTCCCAAAAGCGCCAGCACGGCTGCCACGCCCAGCACGGCCGGCGCACGGGCGATGGTAGGTCCGGCCGCGACGGCGTCCAGCGCGGCGACGCCAAATCCCAGCGCACCGATTTTCAGGACCCAGGCCACGGCGCCCAAGATCCAGGCCAGAGGCCCGGCGCCGCCTGGCGCCAGGCCGATCGGCAAGGCCAGCGCTGCAACAAGGCTGATCCACACCAGGACTCGCAACTGCCCGGCATAGGTGGCAACTGCCAAATACCGCCCGGAGTAGTCGAGCAACGCCGCATCCTGCACAAGGGTAAGCGGCGACCCGCCCTGCGCGTGTCCCGCCATGACATACCCAACGACGGCCAGCGCCGCCGCGGCGGGAAGCCAGGCGACCGCCATGCCCTGCGGTCCCTCCTGCAGCGCGGCGCAGATTGCGTCGAGGTTGCTGGTGCCGGCCAGCGTCGCCAGCAGCAGGATGCTCAGCATCGTCGCAGGCGCGGCCCAGACGGCGGTCAGCGTGATGCGGCTGGCGCCCATGCCGCCCAGCGCCGTACCGGTCTCATAGCCCGCCAGCGCCAGTGCGAACCGATCAAGCATCAGCAGGCCAGCCAACACGATCAGGTCGGATAGCGGCGCCGTCGCCATCCTGAGCGCGAAGGACGGCACCAGCATGGCGGCAGTGGCGGAGAACGCAAGGCAGATGAAGGGCACTGTCCTGAACAGCCGGGACGCCGGGTCGGGCAGCACGGGCTGCTTGCGCACAAGCCGCATCAGGTCGCGCCATGGCTGTACCACCGGCGGCCCAACCCGGCCCAGCAGGCGCGCCCGCACCCAGGCCAGCAGGCCTGCCAGCAACGGCGCCCCGGCCAGCATCAGCGCCGCGTGCAGCAACAGGGTTGCGACGCCGGTCATCGGCTCGCCGGCAGCAACAACCCAAGCAGCAGCAATCCGACCAGCGCCAGCAGCAAAGCACCGGCCAGTCCTCCAGCGCCCGGGTGTTGCTGTCGGCCTATGGTGGCCTTGACCCGGGCGTGCAGGGAGCGGAGTCGGATGGGACGCAGCCAATTCGGGTAGTCGAGGCTTTGCAGCAGGGGCTGCCCAGCGGATGCGGCGCTGTACTGGGTGGCGGGGTCGCCGAACGGCAGCCAGGGTGGCGGTTCGTCCAGGCCGCCGTCCCAGGCCGGCACCCGCCGCCCACTCCGTCCTGCCAGGCGCCAAGCCACCCAGGCCACCGCGCCGCCGGACAGCGCCAGCATGGCCGCGATCCCCGGCGCGGCATAGCCTGGGCCCGCAGCCTGTGCCGGGATCACCAGCAGGCGGTCCTCCAAGCCGACACCCAGCAGCCGCGTCAACGTTGGCCGCACCAGCGCCAGGACCAGGGAGGGCCATACTCCCACCAGCACGCACAGCCCGGCCAGCCCGGCAGCCGCCATCCGGAACCGAAGCGGCGCATCCTCCGCCGCCGCAGCCCGGGGCGTGCGCGGCCGGCCCAGGAAACCGATGCCGATCAGCCGCACCGCCCCTGCAGCCGTCAGGGCGGCCCCCAGTGCCACCGCGGCCAGAACGACTGCGAAGCCGACCTGCTGCCAAAGCCCACCGACCTGCGGGATTGCCAGGAGGGACTGCACCAGCAGCCACCGGCCGGCGAACCCTGCCGTCAGTGGCAAGCCTGCCAGACAGGCAGCGCCTGCCAAGGCGCTCAAGGTCACGCCGGGCATGCTCCGGATCAGCCCGCCGAGCCGGGACAGCGCCCGTGTCCCGGCGCCGCGTGCCACCGCAGCGGTGCACAGCACCAACAGAGTATCGAACAGGGCGTAGCTCACCGCGTGCAGCAGCGCCCCCGCCAGCGCCAGGGCGCCCAGGCTCGGGACGTCGGCGTCGCGCGCCTTCAGCGCGATCCCGAGCCCGACGGTGATCAAGCCCGCCGCACCCAGCCGGCTCGCGGCCAGGATCGCCAGCAGATCGTCCTCGGCACTGGACCGCAGGCCGCCCCACACGGTCGCCCCTGCCCCAAAAACCAGCAATGGCAGCGCCCACCAGCCCGGAACCGCCGGGCCGCACAGGTCGAGCAGCACGCGGATCAACACGTAGATCGCGACCATCGCCATGCCGCCGGACAACAGCGCTCCGGCCGGCCCCGACCATGCAGGCCATGCCAGACGCGATCCGGTGCCCAACACTGTCAGCAGCAGCACGGTTGCCGCCCGCGCTCCCTCCGGCGCCGTGGCGCGCATTGCGGCGAAGCGCAGGTCCAGCGCTGCATCGGGCGGCGCCAGCAGTGCCATTGCCGCGATCAGGCACAAGATGCTGCAAGCCGCCTGCTCCAGGCCCGGGCGGGTCTCAGGGTCCGATCCCCATGCCGCGACCGACGCGAGGCCCAGGCACAGGACCAGGGTGAACCCGTCCGCCGCGAGCAGCGTCAGCATCATGCCACCGACCGCGACGGGCAATAGCGGGGTGCTGCACTCCAGCGCCGCCGCCGCTCCGGCGATGCACACAATCAGCAAGAACACCGCCGAGAGTGCGTCACAGGTCCAGTGCAGACCCCCGGGCGGCCCGATCGGCACGACGACAGAGCCGGTCCAGCCCCCGGCAAGCGTCAGCACCGCCAGCATGACGCCCGCCGCGCATGACGCCCAGGTTGCCGCAGGGATCAACTTGGCGACGGGCACAATAGACCGGAGGCAGCCAGGCGTTCAGCCGGCGTCCGCCACCGATTCGTAGGTCTTGACGGGCGAACGCCAAAGCAGGACTTCAGCGCAAGAACGTCGGACGCAGTGGGACATGCTTCCTCCGGCCCGTGACGTCCGGGACTTCGCGCACGATAAAACGAGCCATCGACGGATAGCAACGATTCCCGTTGCATCGGACGTTGACCGGGGCGGCTCCGGATCGGATGCTGTCCGCTGCAATAAATTCCGAGGACTGGCCCATGCGCCTCCGCATCGTTCTGCTCGCCGGCGCCGCTCTGCTGTGCGCGGCATCCGCCCAGGCCAAGACCCTCGTTTATTGCTCCGAAGGCTCGCCCGAGAACTTCAGCCCGATGCTGAACACCACCGGGACGACGTTCGACGCCAACCATCCCGTCTATGGCCGGCTGATCGAGTTCAAGCCCGGCGAAACCGGCATCGAGCCCGGCCTTGCCGAGCGCTGGGACGTCTCGTCCGATGGCAAGGTTTTCACCCTGTACTTGCGCCCGGGCGTGAAGTGGCACAGCAACACGGCGTTCAAGCCGACGCGCGACTTCAACGCCGACGACGTGCTGTTCACCTTTAGCCGCCAGGGCAAGGACGACCACCCCTTCCACAAGGTTTCCGGCGGCGCCTACGACTACTACGGCGACATGGGCCTGCCGAAGCTGATTGCCGGAATCGAGAAGGTCGATCCCCTCACCGTCCGCTTCACCCTTACCGAGCCTTCGGCGCCCTTCCTGTCGGACCTCGCGATGGAGTTCGCCTCCATCCAGTCCGCCGAATACGGCGATGCATTAATGAAATCCGGCAAGCCCGAGCAGATCGACCAGGCGCCGATCGGCACCGGCCCGTTCAGCTTCGTCGCCTATCAGCGCGACGCCACCATCCGCTACCGCCGGTTCGACGATTTCTGGGGACCGAAGGCGAAACTCGACGCGCTGGTGTTCTCCATCAACAAGGACCCCGCCGTGCGGCTTGCGAAGCTGCGCGCCAACGAGTGCCAGGTCTCGGCCTACCCGGCGCCGGCGGACCTGCCGGGCATCCGCGCCGACGCGTCGCTGAAGCTGATGGACCAGCCGGGCCTCAACATCGGCTACCTCGCGTTCAACACGCAGAAGAAGCCGTTCGACGACAAGCGCGTGCGGCAGGCGTTGAGCATGGCGCTGGACCAGAAAGCGATCTTGGAGGCGGTGTTCCTCGGCGCCGGGCAGCCGGCGAAAAACCTGATCCCGCCGACCATGTGGTCGTACAACGACGCGGTGCAGCCCTGGCCGCTCGACGTCGCGGCGGCCAAGAAACTGCTGGCCGAGGCCGGCTATCCCGAGGGGTTCGAAACCGACCTCTGGGCCATGCCAGTGCAGCGCCCGTACAACCCCGACGCCCGCCGCATCGCCGAGCTGATGCAGTCCGACCTCGCCAAGATCGGCGTCAAGGCGCGGATCGTCAGCTTCGAGTGGGGCGAATACCGCAAGCGCCTACAGGCCGGCGAGCATGCACTCGCGCAGTTTGGCTGGACCGGCGACAACGGCGACCCGGACAACTTCTTCGTGCCCCTGGCCGGCTGCGCGGCCGCGCGGATGGGCGGCGGCAACGTCGCCAAATGGTGCAACCCGGAGTTCGAGGCCCTGGTCGGCAAGGCCGTGACCCTCACGGACCAGGCCGAGCGCGCCAAGCTGTATGAGCAGGCCCAGGTGATCATGCGCGAGGAACAGCCGTTCTACGACATCGCGCACTCCGTCGCCTTCCAGCCGATGCGGAAGAACGTCACCGGCTACGTCATGAGCCCGTTCAGCCGGCACATCTTCGACCAGGTGGACCTTCAGTAGCCCAAAAGCATAATGTTCCGCCTGCTGGCCCGGCGGCTCGCGCTGATCGTCCCGACCTTTATCGGCGTCACCCTGCTGGGCTTCCTGCTGATCCACTCGATCCCCGGCGACCCCGTCGAGGTCCGCGTCGGCGAGCGCGGCATCTCCGCCGAGCGTCTCTCCTACTTCCGGCACGAACTCGGCCTCGACCAGCCGCTGTGGAAGCAGTTCCTCGACTACGAGGGCCAGCTCCTGCACGGCAACCTCGGCCGCTCCGTCGTGACCCAGGAGAGCGTGTGGACCGAGTTCAAGACGTTCTTTCCCGCCACGCTTGAGCTTGGCGTCTGCGCGCTCGGGTTCGCGATCCTGGTCGGCCTGCCGCTCGGCGTGATGGCGGCGGTGCGGCGCGGGTCGGCGCTGGACTACGGATTGATCGGCGTATCGGTCACCGGGGCGTCGATGCCGATCTTCTGGTGGGGGCTGATGGCGGTGCTGATCTTCTCGGTCGCCCTCGGCTGGACGCCGGTCTCGGGGCGCATCGACGACCTGTTCTATGTCGAGCCGCGCACCGGCTTCCTGCTGATCGACGCCTGGTTCAGCGACGAGCCCGGCGCGTTCCGCTCCGCCGTGCGGCACCTGATCCTGCCGGCGATCGTGTTGGGCACCGTGCCGCTCGCCACCATCGCCCGCATGACGCGGTCGGCGATGCTGGAGGTGCTGGGCGAGGACTACGTGCGGACCGCGCGGGCGAAGGGCCTGACGCCGGGCCGTGTCGTGGTCGTGCATGCGCTGCGCAATGCGCTGATCCCCGTGGTGACCGTGCTCGGCTTGCAGGTCGGGGCACTGCTCGGCGGCGCAATCCTGACCGAGACGGTGTTCGCCTGGCCCGGCGTTGGCCATTGGCTGGTCGAGAGCGTGCAGCGCCGCGACTATAACGTGCTGCAGGGCGGCACCCTGCTGATCGCCGTGCTGGTAATGCTGGTGAACCTCGGCGTCGATGTGCTCTATGGCGTGCTGAACCCGAGGCTGCGGCATTGAGTGCCGCATCCGAGCCTGCGGCATTGAGCGCCACCATCGCCGCACCCCGCTTCGGCCTGTTCCGCCGCCTGCTGGAGAACCCTGGCGCGGTTGCCGGGCTGGCGATCATGGTCGCGCTGGTTGTCGTCGCCGCTGCCGCTCCCGTCATCGCGCCGCACGGCCCCGCCGAGCAATTTCGAGACAGCTTCCTGACCCCGCCGTTCCAGCAGGCGACCTTCCCGCTCGGCACCGACAGCCTGGGGCGCGACATCCTGACGCGGCTGATCTATGGCGCGCGGCTCTCGCTGCTGATCGGCGCCGTGGTGGTGGCGCTGTCGCTCTCGGTCGGCACCATGCTCGGCCTCATCGCAGCCTTCGCCGGTGGCGCGCTGGATGTCGCGATCATGCGGCTGATGGACGTGCTGCTGGTGTTCCCCAGCCTGCTGCTGGCGATCGTCGTGGTGGCGATCCTCGGGCCGGGCCTGACCAACGCGATGCTGGCCGTGGCGGTGGTGCTGCTGCCGGGCTACGTCCGGCTGGCGCGGGCGGCGGCGTTGGGCGAGCTGACGCGCGAGTACGTGGCGGCGACCCGCAGCGCCGGGGCCGGGGTGCTGCGGCTGATGCTGCTGGTCGTGCTGCCCAACTGCGCGGCACCTCTGATCGTGCAGGCGACGCTCGGCTTCTCCGCCGCCATCCTGGACGCCGCGGCACTCGGCTTTCTCGGCCTCGGCGCGCAGCCGCCCACGCCCGAGTGGGGCACCATGCTGGCCGACGCCCTGCAGTTTTATCAGCGCGCCTGGTGGCTGCTGGCGTTCCCCGGCGTCGCCATCCTGGTCACTGTGATGGCATTCAACCTGCTCGGCGACGGCCTGCGCGACGCGCTGGACCCGAAATTGCGCCGATGAGCGCCTTGTTGGAGGTCCGCAATCTCACCGTCGATTTCAGGTCGTTCCACGCGGTGGAGGGTGTTGACCTAAGCGTGGCCGCCGGCGAGGTACTGTGCGTCGTCGGTGAATCCGGCTCGGGCAAGAGCGTGTCCATGCTCGCCGTCATGGGCCTGCTGCCCCGCACCGGGCGCGTCGCGGCGGAGCGCGTGGATTTTCGGGGCGCCGACCTGCTGCACGCCACTTCCCGTGGCCGGCGTCGCCTGATCGGCCGCGAGATGGCGATGATCTTCCAGGAACCTACGACGTCGCTGAACCCGTGCTACCCGATTGGATGGCAGATCGCCGAGGCGCTCCGTGCCCATCACGCAGCTCCGCGCGCCGAGATCCGCGGCCGTGTGGTGGCATTGCTGGGTCAGGTGGGCGTGCCTGCGCCGGAGCAGCGAATGCGCGCCTTTCCGCATCAGCTCTCCGGCGGGCTGAACCAGCGCGCCATGATCGCCATGGCCATCGCCTGCAACCCGGCGCTGCTGATCGCCGACGAGCCCACCACCGCGCTGGACGTGACGGTGCAGAAGGGCGTGCTGGACCTGCTGGTCGGCCTGCAGCGCGAACGCGGCATGGGCCTGGTGCTGATTACCCACGACATGGGCGTGGTGGCCGAGACCGCGCAGCGCGTCCAGGTGATGTACGCCGGCCAAGTCATGGAGGAGCAGCCCGCCGCACCGCTGTTCGCCCACCCGCGCCACCCCTACACCGCCGCTCTGCTTGACGCGCTGCCGGAGCGCGCCGAGGGCAAGCCGCGCCTGCCCACCATCCCCGGCGTGGTGCCCGGCGCCGACGACCGCCCCGCCGGTTGCCTGTTCGCACCGCGCTGCCGCTTCCGCACCGCGCGTTGCGACGCCGAGCGTCCGGCGCTGCACATGGCGTTCGGCGCCCGCGTGCGCTGCCACTACCCGCTGGACGACGCGGGCCAGCCAACGGGCCACCCGGTGTAGACAGTGAATATAGTGCTTTCGAATCAACATAGTGCTTGCGAATTCAAGTCCTTTCATTTTGGCCGGGCAGCCTTTTCTTAATAAACACCTATCGATTTTCAAGCCGGCGCAGTGGCGCGGGCAAGCGCTGCGGTGCTTGCCTGGCAGGATAGCCGGCCTGCCGGACGGGCCGGCCATGCTCGCGAGCCACGCCCCGGCGGGCCTCAGGCGGTGAGCACCCGCGACATGGGTGCCACGATGCCCGCCGCGAGGAGGACGGAGTGGGCGGTGGCGCCTGCAGGCAGCGGCGCTCACAGTGCGTCCCGCAGGTCGCCTGCGACAGCCTGGGGGGACGCCGCCGGCGCCTGCGGCTTCTTGCGCGCCTTCCGGGGGACCGCCTCAATCAGTTCCTCCACCGTCCTCATCATGGCGAAGGGGTCGTCCCTTTCCGGATGGCGCCGCCCGACTTCGCCCATCACCTGGCTAACCACGTCGGCAGCGAAGCCCTTGGAGGCCAGTTGTGCCCGGATCACTGCCGCCATGTCGCCGGCCGCCGGCGCTGCCCTCGGCACCTCGGCTGTCTTGCGTGCGTCTCCCCGTTCCCGGAACTCTTTCATCGACACCCCCGTCGCCCGGGCCAGGACTGAGTCGACGTGCTGGTGGAGCTGGGTCAGGTCGGGGTATGCCGCAAGCGCCTCGCCGCGGCCGTCGCGCAGGGCCTGGATCATCGGGCTGATGATGCGGAACTCGTCGGCGGCCACGCTCCGGATGAGCGCGGCGCTGAGCACCTCCGGCACGCGGAGCGCCTCCCCGCGCGAGATGGCGCGGAACTGCGCGAGCACGAAAAGCCTGACCACGACGTCGATGATGCCCTGGCTCTCCAGGTAGAGCGCGTCGCGGATCTCGGGCGTCAACGGCGTGTCCTCGGAGGTCCACTGGTGGGTCCACATGTGCTCAACGAAGTCGTCCCACCCCCCCCCCGGGCGGCAGCCGGTTCCAGATCGGCGATCCCAGCCCGGACGCGCAGCGTGCCTCTCGGAAGTCCTCCTGGAGGATGGGTGCGGCGGCCATCGTGCCGATTGGCACCACCGGCACGCCGATCAGGTTTACGAGCGTCACCAGGAAGTTCATCAGGGGCTTCGTGCCCTCCGACGACTGGTTGAGGTGCTGTATCTCGTCGATCACGAGCACGCCGATGGCGTGGAGCTGCGCCAAGTGCTGCACGTGCAGCATCATCTCGTCGGTGGCCTGGCGCCTGGGCCCGAACATCCTGAGGTAGCTCGTCCCCAGCCTCGCATCGAGCGCAGCAAGGAAGGCGATGCAGAACTGGAGTGCGCCCCTGCGGGTGGACAAGATCAGGCCGCTGATTTGACCGTCTGCTGGGCGTGTTGATCTTCGAACTGCGCAGGGCTGAGATAACCAAGCGCAGAATGTAGTCGTTTGCTATTGTA
>JAABUS010004612.1_pt1 | contig 19525 bp, 24 predicted proteins | sample 5560161 | NCBI WGS metagenome assembly JAABUS01 (sample SAMN10711885, study PRJNA513376) | rock metagenome | isolation source: Antarctica rocks | place: Antarctica: Victoria Land, Trio Nunatak nord | collected 2016-01-04 | reverse complement strand
CCAATTGGGCGGTCGACATCGTCGCCGGCTGGAACGGAAGGAGGGGAGCGGGACCGGACATGGGAGTCACCTCACGCGGCGACCAGGCAAACGGCCAGACCCGCCCGCCGCAAACGCGGCCAGGCACCAGGACCGCATCGACGCTAGCCCGGTGCCCGCTGGCTCGGTCGGCAGGCAGCGGAAAGACGCAGCCCCCCGACGCGTTGAGCGTGACATGTCCGGACGTTGGCCCTCTCAGCGGGTGGTGTGGCAATGCCCGCGGAGTGGTGGCTTTGAGGTTGATCCTCGCCGCTGCCGACCGCGGGGATGCTGCCGGCGTCGCTGGTTGGTTTGGGGCGCTTCAAGGCTGACTCCGGACGGTCCTGTGGACTCGCCGACGCGTGGCCCACGATGAGGAGCCACCCATGCCGAATTGGAAAGGACCGCTCAACGGTCTTGACAGTCCGGCACTGGCGCACCAGAATCCTGCAATGGTTTGCTGCAGTCGTTTGCACCCGGCCAGAGTGGAGGCCCGGTGACGTCGCTTTCGCACGTTGCGAGTTTGAGCGGTGTTTCTGTCTCCACAGCGTCTCGGGCACTGAACCCACGGACCGCGCATCTGGTGAATTGGCGCACCAGGGATCAAGTTCTGAGCGCCTCTGCTCAGTTGCGCTTCCGGCCTAACGCTCTGGCCAGCGGCCTTCGCGGCCGTTACTCCAACGCTATTGGAGTCATTGTTCATGACATCCGGGATCCCTATTTCGCGGAAGGCGCCCGGTCCGTCGCGGATGCGGCAGCGGAGGCAGGGTTCCTTGCCGTGGTTTGCAACACGGGGCGAGATCCGGAGACGGAACTTCGTTACATCCAACAGATGATCGACTACAAGGCTGCAGGTCTTCTCTTCATCGGGGGAGGCCTCGAGAACGTCGACTACCGTCGCGATTTGGCGCCCCTGGTCAGAGCAATCGAGGCCTATGGCGGCGGTGTTGTTGCGCTCGGGCCCCGGCTGGATCGATGGCTGTCGGAGGTGCCGGACAATCGGGGCGGTGCTCTGTTGGCGACCGACCATCTGCTCGAATTGGGGCATCGACACATCGCGTTCATCGACGGCCCACCAGGCCTACGCACAAGTCGGGAACGACGTGACGGCTTTGAGCACGGACTGCTGAACGCCGGGATTGAGCTGGACGTCCGCCTGGTCCGATCCGGTGGATACGACACTCTCGGTGGAATGCAGGCTCTCGCTGCCATCGTTGATTCCCGAGCCTACTTCACAGCCGTTTTCGCTTCGAATGACGCTATGGCTATTGGATGCCTGCATGAACTGCGACGGCGTGGCTTGCGGGTTCCGGAGGACGTGTCCGTTGTTGGCTTCGACGACGTGCCAGTCGCCCAGTGGCTGGATCCACCGCTGACGACGGTCGGCGTGCCGATGGCAGAGATCGGAAAGGCGGGAGTCGCTCGTCTGCTGGCGCGCCTGGAGCGTCCTGACCGTAAATCAAGGCCCCGCGTGAATGTGCATCCCTGCGAACTAGTCTTCCGGTTATCAACCGCCCCGCCCCCGAGAAGGGCCGTCCGATGACAGCGGAAAGCCTGCGACAGGCCCTTGCCGACGTCCCGCGCGTGCGACTCGGGCACCTGCCTACACCGTTGGAACCGGGCCCCCGCTTACCTGGCGGCGCGAAGGTGCTGATCAAGCGCGACGACCTCACCGCGCTCGGTATGGGAGGTAACAAAGTCCGCAAGCTCGAGTTTCTCTGCGGCGACGCCCTAAGCCGGGGGGCCGATACTCTCGTCACTCTAGGCGCGGCACAGTCAAATCACGCAAGATTAACCGCCGCGGCGGGTGCCGTCCTTGGTATTCCTACGCATTTGGTGTTGGGCGGTGATGCCCCTGATCAGCTCACCGGCAACCAGTTGCTGAGTGCTCTCTTCGGGGCGACCCTGCTCTTCCCGGGCACCGACGACTGGGACCGACTCGAGGAGCACACGGCCGACCTGTCGGACCAACTCACCAGCGAAGGAAGAAACGTCTATCGGATGCCGATCGGAGGAAGTACCGGTGTCGGTGTGCTCGGGTTCGTCGCCGGTTGGCTTGAGCTTCTCGACCAGTGCGCCGACCTATCAATCGAACCGTCCACGATCATCCATGCGAGCTCCACCGGAGGGACGCATGCAGGTCTGCTCGTCGGGCGGGCAGCGTGTCGGGAGAGGGACGCCCCGCTTCCAAATGTCCTCGCCATCGGCGTCGCCAAGCGCCCGGACGACTTGGCGGCCGCCTCAGCGACGTTGGCTGCCGAGGCGCTGCGCAGGCTTGGCCTTGGCGTGGAGGTGCATCCGGAGGAGATCCTTGTTGATGGGCGCTGGCAGGGGGAAGGCTACGCGGTGCCGACGGCAGAGGCCGACGCCGCTGTTCAGTGGGCGGCGTCGCGGGCGGCTCTTGTCTTGGATCGCGTGTACACCGGCAAGGCATTTGCTGGGTTGCTGGGCGCGTCCGAGGAGGGACGGTGGGTAGGCGACGACACGGTGGTGTTCTGGCACACCGGCGGCCAACCGGCCGTTTTTGCGCCCAGCGGGACACCGCAGCCGATACGAGTGCCCTCAGACGACCAGCGCATCAGCAGAGTAACAGTGCGCCCGGCTGTGAGGATGCGATGACCTGGGCTATCCGTAAGCCTTCTCCGGCAGTGACCGATGGTACGGAAGAAGCGCCGCCGGAGCAGGGTGTCGTTGTGTCACGGCAGGCACAGCATGACTCGGCGGCTGGAGGGGCCGTGAATCGGTCCTCGATCTCGCTCCGCGACGTACGAGTGGTCTATCAGCGGGGGCGCGGTCAGAGCGGGCTGATCGCCCTCGACCACACGAACCTCGACGTGGGCGAACGCGAGTTCGTCAGCCTGCTCGGGCCCTCCGGGTGCGGGAAGACCACGTTACTCAAGGTCATCGGCGGCCTCATTGAGCCTACGCAGGGTGAGGTCAGTGTCCTAGGAGGAACCGTAGACGAAGCGCGAAGGCAGCACGCCTTCGGGTTCGTGTTTCAAGACGCAAACCTGCTTCCTTGGCGCAAAGCGCTTAGCAACGCCCGGCTGCTGGCCGAGGTCATCGGGAAGGAGGCTGTTGACGAGGAACGGATCCGCGACCTTCTCCGACAGGTGGGGCTGGACGGATTCGAGGGCAGCTACCCGCGTCAGCTGTCCGGCGGCATGCGTCAGCGTGTCGGTATTGTCCGCGCCCTGGCCTTCGACCCGGCGGTGCTGCTCATGGATGAGCCATTCGCTGCGGTGGACGCGCTCACCCGCGACGTCCTGGCTGAAGTGCTCCTCGGAGTATGGGCCCAGGCTCGTCCGCTCCTTTTCGTTACCCATTCCATTGAGGAAGCTGTCTTCCTCTCCGATCGTGTCATCGTCATGACGGCGCGGCCGGGCCGTGTGCTTGAAGAAGTCCCGATCGACCTGCCACGCCCCCGCACGAGGGAGATGCGAGACAGCCTGGCGTTCGCCGAGGTCCGACGCCGTTTACGACAAGCCGTCGACCGCGCCCAAGAACTAGGAGGCAGCCCGCTATGACCCTGATCGCACCCCAGCCCGGAGTGGAGGAGCAGGACACCTACACCCCGACGCGCGAGGGAACGTTCACTCACTGGCGCCGGCGCGTCGGGCGAGCGCTGGTGCCACTGCTCGCCCTCGCGTTCATCGTTCTGCTCTGGCAGTTGTGGGTGGATCTGGCTCACATCAAGGAGTTTCTGCTGCCCTCCCCCAAGGCGATCGGGCAAGAGCTCGCAGCGTCGTGGTCACCGATCCTCGCCCAAGACACATGGGTCACCTTGCAGGAGACCCTCATCGGTTTCGGGCTTGGAGCGCTATTGGGTTTCGTGCTGGCCATAGGCATCACATACTCGCGTTTCCTCGAACGCGTCCTCTATCCGCCGATTGTCGCCTCTCAGGCAGTGCCCAAGGTCGCGATCGCGCCGCTGTTCGTGGTCTGGCTCGGCTTCGGGATATGGCCGAAGATCGCGGTGACAATGACGCTTGTGTTCTTCCCGATCGTGGTGACCGCCGCCCAAGGACTGATGAGCGCGGACACCAGTCTGCTTGAACTGCTGCGGTCCGTGAACGCCAACCAGTGGCAGATGTTTCGCAAGGTGCGGCTACCGCACGCGCTGCCCGCGATCATGTCCGGGATGAAGATCGGGATGACTCTGGCGGTCGTCGGAGCAGTCGTTGGCGAATGGGTCGGCGCCAACGCCGGACTGGGGTACCTGATCCTCTACGCGCAAAGCCAACTGGAAACCACACTTACCTTTGCAGCGATCACAGTCCTCGTCGTCATGGGAGTGGTTCTCTTCATGCTTGTCGACCTGCTGGGCCGACTCATCACTCCGTGGAGCAGCAGCGACCAACCGGTCGCGGCCACCTACTGAACATCAGGAGGACCTCGATGCGGTACTCGCATGTCAGGCTCGTACTCGCACCACTCATGCTCGGCGTCGCGCTCGCCGCCTGCAGCGGAGGAGGCGGACCGTCTCCAGGCGGGCAGGGCGGCCCGTCCTCCGGGGGATGCGCAGCTACGACCGATGTAACGTTCCGGCTCAACTGGTTAGTCGACTACGAGCAGGTGCCCTACTACGTCGCGAAAGACAAGGGCTATTACAAGAGCCAGTGCCTCAATGTGAGTCTGCAGCCGGGACGAGGGTCCTCCGACACCGCCACGATCGTGGGCAGCGGCACCGCCCAGATCGGCGTCGCCGACACCGTGGCCATCATGCAGGCCCAGGTCAAAGGTCTCCCACTTACCGGGACGGCGGTCGTCTGGCGGAACAACGCCTTCGCCGTCGTGGTCCGCAACGCCGCGCTGCACGGGAACACCAATCCCCAACCCAAGGACCTTGAAAACCTGACCTTCGGCGCCGTCACCAGCGGATCGCCCTACATCTTCTGGAAGGCATTCGCTCACCAACAGAATCTTGACGCGTCCAAGATCAAGGAAGTCGGCATCGCCCCCCCGGGATACGCCGAGATGGCCCAAGGAAGCGTCGACTACCTCGCTAACTTCGCCAGCGCCAAGATCGACCTCGAGGCAAAAGGCGTTCCCGTCACGGTCCTCAGCGCCGCCAACTTCGGTCAACAGGGCTACGGCTTGTCAATCTTTGCCAACAGCGACTGGCTCAAAGATCACAGTGGCGCCATGAAAAGCTTCCTGTCCGCCACCGCACAAGGCATGGCTTGGTCCGCCAATCACCCGGAAGAAGCCCTCGACATCGAAGCAAAGACCAACCCGGCGCTGACCCAGACCGCCGACGCGAAAAAGGCGAACCTAGCCGGGTTCAAGGCCGACGCTGGACTTTGGGCAACCGACGCGCAACTAGGCAAAGGCAGCTACCTGACCTTCGATGACAAGGGTCTAAAGCAGACGGAGAACATCCTCTACGACGGCGCCGTCCTCACCGGCGCGCCGGCGGACCTGAGCTCAAAGTGGACTGCTCAGTTCGTCCCCGACGTCTCCGCCTACCAGCAGTACCAGCAAGGAGGATGAATGGAAGCGACCCCAGCGTTTCTCGGTCCCAGGAGCAGCAGCACCTCTATCGCCGCCGTGCTCCCGACACTGGCCGTCCTTCCCATCGGTGCCTGCGAACAACACGGACCACACCTTCCCATCGGCACGGATGCCATGGTCGCCGCAAGCCTCGCTGACATCGTCAGCAGTGAACTGGCCGCCCTCCGCCTACCGGTCCTCGCGTACGGCACCTCGGCCGAGCACCGGGGTCTTCACGGGACGATGTCCCTGCGCCCGCAGACCCTCGCCGCCGTGGTCCATGACATCGCCGACTCCTGCGCCGAGGCTGGAATCAGTCGCCTCGCCATCGTGTCCGGACACGGAGGAAACTGGATCCTGCGTCCGACGATTCGTGACATCAACGCGCGATGCCGCGACCACACCGTCGGGCTCGTTCCCGAGTCGGTGATCTGGGCCGACAGCCTTGCGGACGATCTGCACGCCGGGTTCACTGAGACATCTTTAATGATGCACCTCGACCCCGGCGCCGTCGGCGTCCTTCCTCCGGACTTCCTGCCCAACGTTCCTCGGGAAGCGCTCGACATTCTCCCAATGCGAGAGCTCACTCCCGACGGGATCTGGGGAAAGCCATCACGGGCGAGCGCCGAACAGGGGAAACACCTTCTGGATGCGATGGCACAACGAATCATCAACTACCTCAACACGACGTTCGTCACGCTAGCCACGAGGCGGGAGGAGACACTGTCATGAGCCTTAACCTGAACGGCCTCATACCAGCAATCGTCCTGCCAATGAGGGAAGGTGGAGAGCCCGACGAGGACGGACTGCGCCGGTACGTCCGCTGGGTCGACCAACAGGGCCCCATCGCCCTCGCCGTAAACGTGGACACCGGAGAAGGTCCTCACCTGACCCACAGTGAGAAACGGCGCGTCCTTGAAGTCGTCAAAGAAGAAACGAACCTTCCCTGCGTTGTCGGAATCGCGGGCCCATTTACAGCACAAGCAGTTCAACAGGCCCGCGACTTCAAGGCCGCTGAAGCCGACGCCCTGCTCGTATTCCCCATCCCGGCCTACCTCTCCAGTCCGCTGGACCCGCGAATCCCCATCCAGTATCACCAAGCAATCGCCGAGGTTGGGCTACCACTGATCATTTTCCAACTCCAGCCGGCCCTTGGCGGCGTGAACTTCGACCCCACCACACTTGAACGGCTGATCGGCATCGAGGAGGTCGTCGCCCTCAAAGAGGCGTCCTTCGACGCGCGTCGCTACCTGGACACCGTCCGCATGGTCCAATCTCTGCCGAAATACCAGAGAGGCGACTTCACCATGCTCACCGGCAACGACAACTTCATCCTCGAATCCTTCATCCTCGGATGCACCGGAGCGTTGATCGGATTCGGGGCCATCATGACGCGGGAGCAGGCCGACATGATCGAGGCATGGCGCGCTGGAAGGATCGAGGAGGCCCAACAGCTCGGAGACCGCGTCCAGCGACTCGCTGACGTGGTCTTCGGCGCGCCAGTCGCGAACTATCGCGCCCGGCTCAAGGAAGGACTAGCCATGCTGGGCGTCCTCGACGGTGCGCATGTCAGACCGCCCCTGCAGCCCATACCGGACCGGGAACGCGAACAGTTGCGTCACACCCTGAACGAAGTCGGCCTGCTCAACGACGAAGGCGCAGCATGAAAATCGGCGTATTCCTCCCATCCTTCCTGTTCGCCAACCGCGGCCCAGACGAAGCCGCGCGCTTGCGTTCCTTCGCCCGACGCGCAGAAGAACTCGGATTCGACTCACTGTGGATCACCGACCATGTGGTGACTGCCCGCCGGTTCTACAGCGTTTCCTGGCTCGACTCGCTGATGACTCTGTCCCATGTGGCGGCTATCACGGAGCACGTCAGGCTTGGCACGTCCATCCTCATCCTGCCGCTGCGTCAGCCGGCGGTCCTTGCCAAAGAGATCGCCACTCTGCACCACCTTTCCGGTGAACGCTACATCTACGGCATCGGGGTAGGCTGGTACGGCCCGGAGTTTGAGGCTTGCGGCGTCCACAAATCGGAGCGTGGCGCCCGCACCGACGAGGTGTTGGAAGCGACCCAAGCCCTCCTCGCAAAGGACGGTGTGGACTTCCACGGCCGATTTTACAATCTTGACGATGTGACCATCGAGCCCCATCCCAAGACGCCCCCTCAGACCTGGGTCGGCGGAGGTCGACAGCTAGAACATGAAGCATCCCCCGAAAAGTCCCAAATGAGCCCGGTCGTCCTCGAACGGATCATCAGATCAGAGGGCTGGATCGCCCGCCCCACTTGCCCTCCCGACCTGATCGCCAACGATCTCCAAGAGATTGTGCAAGCCCGGGACGCGAGTCAGCTAGCCAACCAGCCATTCACCGTGGCGCATGAGAACTTCACCTGGCTCACCGAAGCCCGATCCTCCGACGTGGTCGCCGACGAGCAGAGAGCGCGATTCGCTCAGGTAGTCAGCGATGAGCGCCCTTGGGACTACATCGACGCCGTTTACCTCACAGGCACAATCGACCAGGTCCAACACAAAATTCAGACCCGTGCCGACGCCGGAGTTGAGTACCTCATGCTGCATACGCTTACCGCCGATATGGACCAACTGCACTTGATGGCCACACACATTCTCGAGCCCTTCTCAACCATCGACGCCACAACGGTGAACGTGGAAGTGCCCGACTAGCCAGCCGCCATACCGTTCAGTTAGTTACTTCGACCTGAAAAAGTAGGAGCGTTTCCTCTGCAAGATGGGGGTTTCGGTTGCCGCGCCATCGCTTCGGTGAGCTCGAATGACGAGATCATGATCTCGTAGGTTGGAGCGAGCACGGGGGTAGTGGTGCTGCGGACATGAGCGGCGGACGTGAGCTTGTGGGATCGATCTTGCCGGTGGAGGTGTTACGGCTTCCCGAGGAACTTGCGCGGGTGGACGCGTTGTTGGACGACCCGGTGTTCGTCGCACCGTTCGTGCCGTTGTTCGAGCCCAGGGTGGGGCGCGCGTCGACGCCGATGGAACCTATCTGCGGATCATGTTCTTGAAGTTCCGCTACCGCCTGGGCTACGAAAGTGTGTGCCGCGAGGTCAGCGACTCGATCACACCTGGCGGCGGTTCTGCCGGATCCCGTTGGACGCCACCGTGCCGCACCCGACGACGTTGATGAAACTGACCACGCGCTGCGGAACGGCGGCCGTGGACGGCTGCAACGAGGCGTTACTGGTCAAGCTGCGCAGGCGAAGCTGCTGCGCACCACCCGGCTGCGCGCCGACACCACGGTGGTGCCCGCTGACGTGGCCTACCCGACCGACTCGGGTCTGCTGGCCAAGGCGGTGCGCCGCATCGCCGTGACCGGACGACGGATTCAGGCTGCTGGCGGCGCGACTGTCGACGATCACCGGAATCTCCCTAGTCTCGATCACTGAATCTCCCTAGCTGTGTGGCCCTCGGCGGGTCGTGTGCAAGCTCAGCCATCACAGGGCGGGACTCCCCTGAACTGACGGTGTTGCGGCCGTCGATCAAGGGAGCCCCGAGCTCATGCTCAGACAGGGAGAAGACGTGGAAGCTCAAGCACTTCGTAGTCGGGGGTGGTCGATCTCGGCGATCGCCCGGCATCCTAAAACCGTGATCCGAAGACCGTTCGTGCCTATCTGGCTGGTGATCGGGTGCCGGGCCGGCGGGCCAGCAGCCATCCGGACCCGCTGGCCCCGTTCGTGACCTACCTGTCGGCCCGGTTCGTTGATGACCCGCATCTGTGGGCGAGCGCGTTGTTCGACGAGGTGGTGCCGCTGGGTTACGCGGGCAGTTACGTCAGCTTCGCCCGGCAGCTGCGCAAGGCCGGGCTACGTCCGCACTGCGAGGCCTGCGCCGGGGTGTCGGGTCGGGACACGATCGAGATCGATCATCCGGCCGGCGAGGAATTGCAGTGGGACTGGTTCGAGCGGCGGCGGGCGCCGTGGGGCGGGACCGCGTACGTGCTGCTCGGGACGTTGCCGCACTCGAGCCGGGTCCGTGGCGTGCTGGCCGAGTCGCTGGATCAGCCGCACCTGATCGAGGGGATCGATGCGGTACTGCGCCGTCATGGCGGCACCCCGCGGATCTGGCGCACCGACCGGCTGGCCACGGTGATCGTGCCCGGCACCCGTAACGTGCAGCCCTCGTTCGCGCCGGTGGCCAAGCATTACGGCGCGATCGTCGAGCCCTGCCCGCCACGGCGCGGTAACCGCAAGGGCGCGGTGGAATCCTCGGTGCGCTACCTGTGTGGTCGGTGGTGGCGCACGATGACCGCGACCAGCCCCGAGGATGCGCAGCGTTCGCTGGACGTGTTCTGCGCCGGCCCCGGCGATGCCCGCACCCGGCGCACCGTGGTCGGGCCGGTCACCGTCGCCGCGTTGGCCGAGACTGAACCGCTGCTCGCCCTGCCGGTCGCGCCCTACCCGGCCACGCTCATCGTGAGCAGGGTGGTCGGCGACAACGCCGCGGTCGCGTTCCGGGGCAACTCCTACTCCGTGCCGACAGGGCTGGGCGGCACCGTGCTGAGGCTGTCGCACCGGCTCGCGTCGGCCACCGTGCAGATCGCCTCACCGGCCGGTGGGGTGCTGGTCAGCCACCGTCTGGCGCCGGCCGGGTCCGGGGCGATGGTGCGCTGGAAACCAGCCCGAATCAATAATCGAGCTCAGAACATGACCCAACAAGGTTGACAGGTTCCGCCTGGGAGCGGTCCTCGTCGAAGGTGACTTCGCGGACTTCAGTCGTTGAATACAATGACGGAGCGGATGGTCTCACCCCTACGGAGTTTTTCGAACCCCGCGTTGACGTTCTCCAACTCTATTTGCTCAGAGACGAGCGCGTCGAGTTCCAAATCCCCATCAAGGTACAATGCGGCTAACCATGCGAAGTCTTTTCCCGTGTCCGCTCCACCATAACTACATCTCGTAAAACGCTTTTCGCCCATAAGCGATCCCCATCGAAAACTAATCTCTTCGTCGAGGCCGACCTTCCCAAGCCAAATCACTTGGCCGCCTGGCCGGCACGATTCCGCTGATATGCGGAACGCACTCCCGTTTCCAGCCGCCTCAATGACGCAGTCGGCACCCCGACCATTCGTTATGTCTTGGACAGCACTCAAGGTGTTTTGCGTCTGCGCATTTACTATATGCGTCGCCCCCATGGCTCGCGCTAGGTCAAGCTTTGAGTGCCTCAGGTCGACCGCAATAATTTGCCCAGCGCCGGCAAGCCTTGCTCCCTGAATTGCGCTTAATCCTACGGCTCCGCATCCAATCACCATCACTGTCTCGCCGCCGCGAAGCTGAGCAACGTGGGTGGCTGCCCCTACACCAGTAAGCACGCCACAACCTAACAAACATGCAGACGAGAAGGGTATCTCTACCGGGATAGTTACCGCACACTCAGCGGTAACGATGGCGAATTCGGCAAAAGCGGCGACATAGAACATCGAGTGCACGTCCGTCTCCCCGAGGCGCAACTTCGTAGTTCCGTCGAACGCAACCGCCTGTCTGCCAAGACTGATATAACGGTCGCAGAGAATGGGTTGCCCGCTGAGGCAAAAGAAACAACGACCACAGTGCGGATTCCACGACAGCACAACCCGTTGCCCACACCGACCGGGGTCGACGCCGTCTCCGACCCCCTCCACTGTGCCAGCTGCTTCGTGACCCAGCACAATCGGCATTGGGTACCGCAACTGCCCTTCGATCACCTCCAAGTCTGTGTGACACAGCCCCGCCGCACCAATCTTCACCAGCACCTCGCCTGGCAAAAGCGCACCTATCTGCAGTGTCTCGATGGACATCGCTTCGCCAGGCGCTCTCAGGACAGCCGCCTTTAACTTCATGACCTGTCCTCCAGCCTAAGTTAAATGTGTTTGCGAGCGAAGCCTTGGACTGACGCTACAAAACGTTCAGCGTCGCAATCCATGACGTTGTGTCCACATCTTGACCACACTTCTAGCTTAGCGTTTGGGAGAGAGCCTGCAAGTAAGTCTGCGTGCGAAAGGGGGCACTGATCGTCATCCGCCCCGTGTATCACCAGCGTTGGGCTGGAGATATATGGCAGGGATTCGCGATAATCGCAGTTGCGAGCATGTAACCAGCTAGCAGCTACGGCAAAGGGCGAGGCGGAGCGGGCCAACTGCAATCGTTGTGCGCGTTGCATCGCTTCTTCAAGCACCGCAGCCTGTGAGAGGCCTTCAAACCAACGGGCTTCCTTTCCGAGGAACGCAGTCCCCCCGACCAAGGTAATCACCTTTGGCTGCCGGCCACCTTTTCTGAAGTACTCGAGCAGCACAAGGACTCCCATGCTCCATCCAATGCTCATCACGGGTTGGCCGACCTGATCAATTAGGTCTACTAAATCGCCTGCGAACCGGTCCAAGCGATATTCGCTAGGGGACGTAGGGATCATGGACGGCGCGCGCCCTCGCATGTCGGGCGCAACGAAGGTGTAACTCTTCGAGAACCCTTCCGCGACGTCTTCCCACGCGTCTGCGGTGCTCTGGATACCGTGCAAAGCGATTACGATCGGCCCCGATCCGCGATAGCGATAGCAGAGCTTTCCGCTCTCCGTCTCGACTTCCCCAATGGACCAACCGTGGTGAACCTCAGGCACGTTCATATGCTGCATGATCACACGCTCACAAGAACGATATCACCTTGCCTCGCAGAAACGCCTTTACGTCCGATGCCGATGTCATTCGCCGCCCCGCTTTCGTTAAGACACTGACTCCGCCGCCCTGCGCTCGACTGCGCTGAGCGACAACTCTGCCTGAGGGCAAACACAACCCACGGGTTACCCCTAACCGCGCCCCACAGTTCGTAGAGAGCTTCCCAGTTGCAATACCCATTTCATGGGGGCGCGATCACCTATCAATCCAAAGAGGCATGCAGGTTAGGAGAGCGCGCGGTGACCCGAAAGAATTCATCATCGGCATCGCTCATAAGGCGGTCATTGTATGTATTCGCCATGTGTTCAGCCCATCCCTGAGCTTCAAAGTCAGGCGCCTTTTCGAACCGCACAAGCCAATCTTCTGCGTCTTCATTTATGACAACAAGAAACGACTGTGCGTCTTCTTGAACACCCAATGTACCATTAACCTGCCGAGAGATGCCACTGTCGTCCATGATCGCCCTTCGTTCCGATTCCCTCAAACTTTAGAGCTGGAGTGTTACATTACCGTCGGCTGTGCTTAGCTTGTAATGACGAATCTTAATGTGTTCGTATGCCAAGCATTGCCCTGTCGGCACATGGTACTCGAGGCCGTGCCAAGGACAAGTAACGATCTCCTTGTCGTACACCCACTCTGGCTTGAAGTCCGTGTATGGCCCGGCTGTAAGGGTTCCCGTCACGACCTTTGCCTCGCAAACCGGCCCCGTCTGGTGGGGGCATATATTCGGCATCGCGTACAAGGTTCCTTTAACGTTGAAGATCCCAACTTGCCGATTTCCCACCACAACAACTTCGTGGTGGCCCTCCGGGAAGTCTTCGACGGAGCCTATGAGGTAGCGTTTACGACCGGCACTGGGTTCAAGTTCAGTGGCCCTCCGGAAGTGTTCAGCTGACTGCCGGACCAAAGTATCGGGGACCACAGATGCATGCTCGTCTGCCTTCATAAGTACTACCCTTCCCTTTGGTTAGAGCTTCTTTCCGGTGGCGTCAATCTGCAAGAACCGCAGAGCGTTTTCACCGAATATCTTGCGGCGGGCCTGTTCAGAGAAGGGGATCTGGTCGATTTTCATCGGATGGTCGAAGTCATGATGCGGCCAGTCCGAAGCGAATAACGTTTTGTCCTCACCATCGTATAGATCGATGAGAGTAACGATATCCTGCAGATTCTCGGGCTCCTCTATCGGCTGCGTAGATACATAAACCTCCTTCAAGTAGTGGCTGGGTGGGTACTTTAAGAAGGGCACGTCCTTCCGCCTCTCCAAGTACTCCTTATCCAACTTCAACATCAGCCAAGGCATCCACGCCACACCTGCTTCCGCAACAGCAAAGCGTACTTCAGGGAACCTTACGAATGTGCCGCGGGTGACCATGTCAACGAGATTAGCCATGATAGAAAACGTGTGGCTAGTGGCATGGCGGGCCAGCTCAGTATCGAAGCTATGGTTATTGAACGGGAATACCGGATGAGTCACCGTCACGCTGTGCAATAGCAGGGGCATCCCGACATCTTGCGCGGCAGCGTAAATGGGATCGTACTTGCGATTGCCCCAAAGCACGTCCAATCCAGCACAAGGCAGATAGCCTCCCACAATGTTCGGATCCCCAGCATAGCGCCGGATCTCCTTAGCGGCGTCCTCAGGATCGTGGTTAGCAACTACGATGAGACCCAGAAGACCATTCTCTTGGGACGCCCACTGCTCAGATAGCCATCTATTATAGGCCCGTGCTAGGGCGCAGGCATAGTCGACTTGAGGCAAAACCGGAAGCTTAAGGAGGTGGTCGGGAAAGAGCAGACCTAAATTAACGTTGATTTGCTCCAATTCCAGGCGCATTTGAGATGGAGTCCAGACCATTCGAGCACCCTCATGCCCGGTCGGCCACTTGGCTTGGTAACTTCCGTCGGACACGCCCGGCGAGAAGCTGGGAATATCCAAGTAACTCTCGCGATTGTCCTTGATGTGTTCCAATGCGACACGCCAAGGCGTGTCCGCGTAAGGAGCTAACTCCCCAGGTGATTCGTGGACATGCACGTCGCAGTCCACAATCAACAGGTCAGCGAGGGACTCTACTGAAGTCGCCTGTTGCTCGGAGGTCCGTTCCTTAATCGCTTCACTCATGATCAATCACGCTTCCTTTAATACAGACTTATCAGCGATTATAGTGACTGTAATTGCGCCGGTCGGACAGGAGCGTTCAGCCTGACGAAATTGATCGGCCGTTGCTACCGACCCGTCAGCCACTGTGGCGACCCCCTCGTCATCCAGCTCCATCGCGCCATGAGTCAAATGAACACAGTTACCGGAGCCTATGCAGAGCTCTCGATCCACCTGCACCTCCGCGGTCATGTGATGCCACCTAACTAGATATCAAATATGGACTGTTAAGTAATCCTATATGGACTGTTAAGTTCCCCCGACTACTGGCCCCTAAGGCCTAAGCAAGGCCGAACCTGCAGTTAGAGCCCGATGGGAGTCGGAGTCGGAGACGGCCCCGCAACTACAGTTAAGTCCGCGTTGACTCATCAAAAGTGCGCGCGAAAGTGGGGACGTTGACCAGGGCGCCCCGGCAAAGTCGTGTTCAGCAAGTCAGGGCCGCCCCCGTAGTACATTCGCTTGGTGGGGCACGCGCGGAGGTTCCGCGAGACTCGGCGTTGACTCATGGGCGGATGCGCGCGTTGCGGTGGGCTTGGTGGCGGGTACCTCATAGCGCAGAACTCGGCCATCCTTGTGGGTCCTACCTCCCCGGACGGGGGAGGTTTTCGGCATCAAGACTTCACCTTACCATGCCCATACCCAGTTCACGTCGTAGACGCGCAAACACTCTGGGTTGATTAACGACGAGCGCGCCAGTCAATACACCGGCCGTGTAGTAACATGCGGAGAACTGATTCGTGGACTCGTCATTAATGCGGATGTCATCCCATGACGCGGTTCGGCCAACAAACTGAAACCTTATCCCATGTTGGGTAGACCAGAAGAACGGCACAGGCGCAAACTCCTGGCGTTCGCCGGCGACCGCCTTAGCTACTGCAGCTCCATGCCGATTCGCGGTGTCCCAGTGCTCAACGCGGCACAGTTCCGCATAGCCCGGATGCCACCATCGAGCGCAATCCCCGGCAGCAAACACTGAGGCGCACGAGGTCTGACAGTTCGAATCAGTAATGATACCGCGGTCAATCTCGATTCCGGAATCAAGAATCCAATCTGTGTTGGGCCTCATGCCGACACCAACGACGACGCTGTCGGCCTCAAGGCTGCTTCCGTCGTTAAAATCAACGACGTAATCATTTGCATTCGCAGATATTGCTGTAGCGGCAGAACCGCATCGCACAGTGACCCCGTTTTCACGGTGCAGTGTCGCTACTCTCTGGCCCACGTCCTCGCCAAAGACTGGGCCAAGGGGCTGGGCGGCAGCCTCGACGAGAGTCACCTCCATGTCGTGCCTTACTGCCGCGGTTGCTACTTCCCCGCCAATGAAACCGCCACCGATGACCACCAAGCGGCCTCCTGCGGACATCGCCCTTCTCAGGTTATCAAGGCCGGCCGCCTGTCGGACGACGAGAACGCCGGGTACGTCGAGGTCTGGCGGCAGCACGGGACTACCACCGACAGCTAGCACGAGGCGGTCGAATGGCCGAGACGTTCCGTCATTTAGGCCGATGCGGCGCTGGCTAGGGTCGAGCCATGTGGCTTTCACGCCAAGGTGCAGGTCAATGCCAGCAGCACGGTACTCCGTCGCATCTGAAAGCAAGAAAGGTTCAACAAGCGCATCTTCTTCCAGCATGTCTTTTGACAGTAAGGTACGATCATAAGGGAGGTAGAGTTCTTCGCTTATCAACGTCAGATTGCCGCGGTAGCCATGGCGGCGCAGATCAAACAGGCAACGATGAGAAGCTACTCCGCCCCCGACAACCAAGATGTCATCTGCAGGCCCCACAAGCGTCTGATGAGGATGGTGCGGCCAGGGAAACGCCTGCGTCACGCCGAGATTTCCTCAAGAACCCTGTCCTTTGTCTCCGGCCCGAAAATGGTCACCAGCGCCGCCCCAACGACCATGAAGCCGGCGAGCACCGCAAATGCGACGCCCTGATTCCAGCGGTCAATCGCTACAGGGACGATGAGGGGTCCTAGCATCGCACCAATGCGACCAACTCCAGATGATGTTCCGCAACCCGTTGCACGGAAACGCGTCGCAAACACCTCTGGTGTATACGCGTAAAGCGCCGACCACATTCCAAAGAAGAAGAACTGCATGGCCGAACCTGCGATTATAAGGCCCATGTTCGACGTTTGCCCTCCATAGACGTAGGCGGCACCGGCGCTAAGCAAGACGAAACCGATGACCACACTCCGGCGGCCAATTCGCTCCAGCAAGATGGACGCCGTCAAGAATCCAGGAATGCCCCAGAGTGCCATAAGCAGGACGAACGTGATCGACTTTGACACAGTCATTCCATTGTCAGCAAGCAACTTGCCCATCCAAGTTGTAATCCCGTAATAACCCAGCAACACACAGAACCATAAGCCCCAGGCCATCAAAGTGCGAGTACGGTAGCCCCGTCCTAGCAGTTCTAAGATGGGAGTCTTCGAGCTGACTGTCGTGGGAGCAAGTCCCGCACGACGCACTGGCGGCAGTGGCTTGTTATACGGCACTGGCGGCAGTGGCTTTTTATACGCCTTGGCAACGTTCCCTTCAAATGCCGCGATCGACCGCTCAGCATCTTCCATTCGGCCTCTCGCTTCAAGCCACCTCGGCGATTCCGGTACTGCACGTCGAATATAGAGAGCATACACGGAGAGAACGGCCTGAACGACAAAAAGCGCTCTCCATCCGAACGTGGGAACGATGAGCAGCGATAGGGCGCCGCTGGCGATAAAGCCGATCGGCCAGAAACCCTCAAGGAACCCCACGTACTTGCCACGCGAGTGGGCAGGAATAATCTCGGAAAGCAAGGATTGGGCGACGGGGAACTCAGCGCCCATGCCGAGACCTATGAAGAAGCGAGCGACGAGCAGTGCTGTCAGGTCCCAAGACAACGCAGCCCCCAGACTGGCAATACCCCAGACGATCATGCTGGTAGTGAACACTGGTCGGCGACCGAATCTGTCTGCCAGAGCGCCCGCGAAACTTGCGCCAAACACCATCCCGAGGAAACTAACGCTGGCAACTAGACCGGCTTGTGTCTTGGTCAACGAGAAGGCGTCACTGATGGGAGAGAGCACAAATGTCAGGGCCGCGAGGTCGATAGAATCAAACAGCCATGCCGTGGCGATAACAACAAACACCCGCTTCTGATATCGCGTCAAAGGCAGGCGTTCCAGTCGAGCGGCCAGATTCAGTTCATCCGTCGATAAACCTACGGAGGGAAAGTTCTTGGATGTCGGTTCTACTGCGGGCATCCTCATGCTCCTAACCACTTGGAGGCAAGCCACATATCGGGACGGGGTAATGCATGTAGCCTGTTGTTCTCGGTTATCACTGTATTTGCTCAGTTAGAATGAATGAGAAGGGTACGATGCTATTAGTGACGCTCAATGAGCGGTGTGGAGCGAGTCCTGCCCGTGGACGCCGAGCACGCTGAGAGGCAACGGCTTTGCCAGGCCGCCGCGCCTCACCAAGCGAGTTCTAACGCCATCGAGACCTCACGGGGTATGTGCGGCAAGGACCTAAAACCGCCAACCGTTCCGGATGGCGGAATCAGGGATCTATTAGGTGGAAGCATAGGGCGTCGGAGCGACCTGCGCAACGGGTCGCGTTGACTCATCAAAAGTGCGCGTAGAGGGTTTCGTTTACTCATCGAGGAATGCGCGCGTAGGGCGCGCCTGCCGGACACGGTCTGGGTTGACCGGTAGGCCCGAGCATGGGACTGACGATGAGCCAACGGCGGGCTGTTACCAAGGCGATCGCGACGAGGACACCGTTGCGGCGCTGCGGTTCCGCTGGGCGGTGCTCGGCGCACCGACCGGCAAGCGGTTGGCGCCGGTGATGGGCGAGCTGGTCCCACGTTGCGTCGTTCGAGGAGCTGAAGATCAGCGACGACACCGAACGGTCGCTGATCTCGATGTCCGCAGCGACCATGGACCGCCGGCTGGAGGCGGACCGGGCGAGGATGATGCTCAGGGGCCGCTCGCACACTAACCTCGGTCTTTCGTGCGCCCAGCAGATTGGAGGTCGCCAATAGTGGTGCACCAGGTCGTCTTGGCTGACCGACTTGCCGAAGTTGTTCGACATCTTCCGCGCATTGGTGGCGCTCCGCTGGAAGGCCACCTTCGTCTGGTTTGGCGTATAGTCGCGCGCATCCCCTTCATTAGTGACTCAAGGAGCGCAAACGCATGGCCAGCAAAACCCAAGTAATTCTCATCAGCGACCTTAGCGGTGACGAGATGGTGGACGGTGGCGAGTCCATCAGCTTCAGCTACCGTGGCGTCGACTACAGTATTGACCTGACCGACAACGAGGCCAAGGGCTTCGACAAGGCCATCGCCATGTATCTTGAACACGCTCAGCGGAAGGCTGGCCGAGCGCGTCCCGGCATAAGCAATGTTCGCGGGATTGCCCGCAGCACTGACCGCGAGCAGCTTCAGGCGGCGCGCGAGTGGCTTCGGTCGAACGGCCACACTGTCAGCGACCGTGGCCGCATCAAGGGTGAGTTGATGGACCTGTACAACGCGTCTCGCTGACTAGCGCCCAGAATGAGACGCTCCACTGCCCACCCCCGGCATTGGAGCGTCTTTGCGTCTATAGCGAGGCTGTGGCAAAGCGTACGTGCGTCAACTGGGGCTTGCGTGGGGCGGTCACCGCGCTGGATGAGTTCGAACACTAGCCTCGGCTTTCGTGCGCCCAGTACACCCTTGCTCGTAGCTCGAAATCCGGACGGTCAGTACCCAACGCGGTAAGAAAGATCGCTGGCACCGAGCGCCGAGCAATTGTCAAGACCCGGTGTGCCACGAACGCAGGAGGCCGCGATGAGTAGGTGATCGTGGGTGATGGCGGTGCTGTGCAGCCGATGAAGGGTTGGCCCTTCGGAGTCGCCCTGCGGGGGGAGGCTTCAAACCGCCTCATGCTGCGCTGGTCGAGAGGCCGGGGTGGTGAGCGATGAGGAGAAGGCGCCGGTGAGGCGTCAGGTGGGGACCAGGAAGGCGAACGTGAGTGAATCGCTGTGGACGTGTCGAGATGATAAACCACATGACATCGAAACCGGGGTTTCAGGTTGTTCCCGGGATGAGCCTGGCGGGCGCCCGCTGATTGGCCAGGTGGTGTCCGGCATGAAGGCGACGCGAGCCTGGTCTGCTGCGGCTGCACGGAACGTGGGAAGGCCCACCCTGATACTGCCGC
>JAABUS010004610.1_pt1 | contig 19530 bp, 20 predicted proteins | sample 5560161 | NCBI WGS metagenome assembly JAABUS01 (sample SAMN10711885, study PRJNA513376) | rock metagenome | isolation source: Antarctica rocks | place: Antarctica: Victoria Land, Trio Nunatak nord | collected 2016-01-04 | reverse complement strand
GCGTCGGCCACGGGTTCCGCAACTTCGACAACTACCGGCTCCGGCTCCTGCTCCACTGCGGCGTCACGTGGCAGGATCAACCCACCGCACGACTTCGAGCCAGACCACGCTCAGTCGCGTAGAGCCCCTTTGACCTTCTCGTGCTGGATGGTGGGGCAAGGGCAAGCAGCCCCGAGATCGACCCGCCGCTCGACCCAACCGACGGCTGGATAGTGCCCGGCGGGACCATCGTGCTTGACGACTTCACGCGAAGAGTCACATGACCGAGCACGGCAGTACTGGCTCAAGCATCCAGCTCTTAGCGAACGGAGCTACTCCTCACGCCCAAGCTCTCCACGATGGTCGGCCGCCGGATCCGGTAACCATCGGTGGCCCTCCGTCCGGGACGGTCGGCTCTGCTCGATCTTCCCCGCGAGGAGGTGAGTCGCTGCCGAGCGAGTCGTCCCATGGAAGCCGACGGCCTCTGTCGAATGCTCGATCACGCCGCAGCTAGCCGTTCACGCCGCGGATGAACGCGACGACGGTCGCGTCAGCCCATGGCCATCCGCCACCGAACCGGTTGCCGTGGTGATGCTGCTTCTCCAGGGCGGCGAGAAGCTCGCGCAGTGTGGCGGGCCCGGGCGGGTAAATCGTAGCGAGAAGTTCGGGGTTAGAGACCAGCCGCGCAACGGCGGGCTCGTAGTAGTAACCCTCGAAGGCGGCGTAACTCGGCCAGTAGGGATACTCCCCGTCGCCGGGCGCGTGTCCCCAGACGGCGATAGTCGCGAGGACGTCGAACTGGGCGAGATGACTCTGGAACTTGTCGAGGTCGGCCGCCGGGTTGACGCAGCGGAGTGACCCCTGCTCGACCGCGATGCCTCGCAGGAACGACATCTCGCCCTTCGGCGACTTGTAGAACTCAGCCCGGCCGGCCTCGACATCGGCATGGCGAATCCAATTCGTATAACGCCCCGAGGAAAACGGCTCGGCAGTCGGCGTGCGGAGCACGAGCCGGGGCACAAGATCGAGGCGTCCGTGGCTGACAACGAACGCACCCAGCGCGACGACGTGTCCGACAAGGTCAAGCCAGACGCGCGGTCGACCACCGGGCGTCCGAACGTCGCCGGCGAACGGTCGCTCGTAGATCTGCTCGAAGCGCCGAAGTGTCTCGTCCAGCCACGGCAGCTCGTCGTACCGAATCGCCAGAGCTGCGAAGCAGGTCAATCGATTGAGAATGTCGACAAGGCGTGCGCCGGCACCCTCGGACACGGCGGCGCTCGCTGCGTCGACGGCCGTGTTCAGTAGCTTCAGCAAGGACACCTTGTCCGCCTGTCGGAACGCTGTTTCGACCGCGATCTCAAACTCGTCGTCGGTCATGTCGAGCGTGGGCGTCGCCGCCGCCGCTCCCTTCGCTCGGATGCGGGCGAGATCGTGCGCTTCGATGAGCTCGGAACGGGACCCGTGACGCGTGAAGATGTCGCCCTTGCGGAAGGCGACCTTCATCGTCTTGCCCGTGGGGTCCTTCGGGTCGGGGTACTGGCCATTGGCGGCGAAAACGCAGCACCCGGTCGGATGCGGAAGCACCTGGATGACCGCCATCCTGACCCCTCCGACCTCGTGCACGGCGGTCGCGATGTCGAACGGTGCGGGCACGTACCGGCTGAGCTTGCCGCGAAGGTTCGCGTCGTCGAGCAGCTTCGACTGCCGATCATCGACGCCCCCCGACGGCCTCCCCTGCGAGTCGGCGCCGATGACCAGGTAGCCGCCGCGATCCATCATCGCTCCAATGTCCTTGAACGTCTCGATGCGGCTGGCTGCGTCGTCGAGGTCGAGCTTCTCCTTGAAGTCGAGTGAGGCCGTTTCCGTGGCCGACGCCAGAAGGTCGAGGAGCTTCGACCGGCTGACGTCGATGTCCACCTCCCCATTCTGCCGACCGGACCGCCGGGACTCCGAGCGCAACGCGCGCTGCCAGAGAGCGGGTGCGCTTCGAACTCCTCGAACCCCTCGACGTCAGGTCAGCCGGGGCGCCGCCTATGGGATCCGCGGTGGGGCGCGGCAAGTTTGTTCCCCCACTTGTGCGAGAACCTTCCCCATCACCGCCTCGACACTCCAAGTCGGTTCGAGCACTCCCGGGAGGCCGCCGCCAGCCTTGACCTTCGCGCCGGTGATCCCCGTGGCGTCGAGGCGTATGCCGAGCACGACCGGCTGCAGCCACCCACCCCGCTCTCGTCCCCGCACAGGTCGCTCGGGCCACCAGCACCACAACGCGCGGCCGGCCGAAGCGTCGTCATCACGACCAACACCGCTGAGCGGCTCGTGCTGAGGGGGCCCCGTTGAGTGGTCCAGTTGTCATGAGAGTGCTGGTTGGTTGATGGTCCACCGCCCGGCGACTCGGCGGGGGTGAGGCCGCCGAGGGACGAGTGGGGTCGGTAGGTGTTGTACTCGACGCGCCACGCTTCGGTGACGACCCTGGCCTCGAGGAGCGAGCCGAACTCCTCGATGTTCAACAGCTCGTCGCGGCAGCGGCCGTTGAAGCTCTCGACGAACGGGTTCTCCCACGGTGAGCCGGGCTCGATGTAGCTCGTCGTCGTGTTGTGCATGCGACACCAGTCGCGCAGCGCCCAGGCGATGAGCTCGGGCCCGTTGTCCATGCGGAGATGCTCCGGCGCGCCCCGCTCGCCGACGAGGCGCTCGATGATGGCCACGACGTCATCGGCGGTGCAGTGCCGGTCGACGTCCATGGCGAGCGCCTCGCGGGTGTGCTCGTCGACGATGTTGCACAGCTTCAGCCTCCTGCGGTCCGCGGTCTCGTCGAACTGGAAGTCGATGGCCCACACGTGGTTGGGGTGCTCGGCGCGCAGCAGCGGCCCACCGCCGGGCGGCCGGGTCCGCTTCCGCTTGCACGGCGCCGGCCGGCGCAGCCCCTCGTCCCGCCACAGCCGCCTCGTGCGCTTGCGGTTGATGGTGTGCCCTTCCCGGCGCAGGATCGTGTGCGCCGTCTTCCAGCCCCACCGCGGATGCTTGCGTGCGATCTCCCGCAGCCGACGCCGGACCTTGTCCTCGGCCTCTGGCCGCGGTCGCGGCGTGAGCCGCTGGGTGGAACGGTGCTGGCCGACCACGCTGCAGGCGCGGCGTTCGGACACCCCGAAGCGATCGACGAGCACGACGACCGCTCGCCGGCGACGCTCCGGGGTCAGAAGTTTCCCTCGGCCAGCTCCTTGAGCATCGACTTGTCGAGCTCCGCCTCGGCCAGCAGCTTCTTCAGCCTGGCGTTCTCGGACTCCAGCTCGCGGAGGCGCTTCGCCTCGTTCGCCTTCATGCCTCCGTACTGGCCTCGCCAGCGGTTCCAGCTCGACTCGGACACCTCGAGATGCCGGAGCACCTCGGCGATGTCCTTGCCCTCATTCACCAGACGGTCGCCTCACGCAGCTTGCGGACGATCTGCTCGGGCGTATGACGTTGACGCTTCATCGTGGTCCTGTCCTCCTGCCCAGCATGCTGGACGTCGGACTCCCACAACAGGTGGACCACTATCCGGGGACCCGGTCAGTGCCATCAACCAGGAGACCTAATGCTTGGCTCACCGATTGGCCTGCGACGGTGTCGACCTGCACGACGACACCCGGGCCTACGTCGGAGACCAGATCGCGCGCGCCGGAACGACCCAGCCTTGCGCACCGACCACGATTAACGGGTCCGGAACCGTCGCATCTCGACCGTCACCGCCATCGATCCCGACGGCACCGTCACCGCCAGTCACCGTGGCCGGGGCCAGGCGCGGCCGCCTACCGGCTACGCAGCCCGCCATGTCGAGGTGGGATGTGCAGTCACCGGCTACGGCACCCATGGCGACACCGTCGATGTCGGGGATCGCAGTCCCGAGGGCGCCACGAGCCGCAATCACGCTTACGTTGCCATGACCCGAGGTCGTCACGCCAACCACGCCCTCATCTGCGACGCCACCGAATCCAGCGAACCGGGGCACGAGGCAACAAGCCGCTCCAGCCCGAGGCTCCAGCGCCGTCGGTGGACGCCGACCTGACGACCAGGTCGCCCGCATGACCGCACGCGTCGACGCACCCCAAAGCTAACGGCAGGACAGAACGCTCGGCCGTGGGCTCAGCCGATGACCCGCGGTCTCGACAGCCCCGGCGCTGGGCGCGACCATCTGACCTATCGCTTGTCGGCGGCTAGAAGCGCCGGCCTCGCACCCGGGCCACATCTGGCCCTGCGCGCTGGAGGCCACGAGCGATGGCGATCAAGAAGCTCACCAACGGACGCTGGGAAGCGTCCTACCGAGACCCCTCCGGCCGGGAACGGGTCAAGCACCACCCGACCCGCAGCGCCGCCGACAGATGGCTCACCTCCGTCAAGAACGAACTCAACCGGGGTGACTACGTCGACCCCCGGCTCGGGCGCAGCCTCTTCTCACGGTGGGCAACCGAATGGCTCGACACCGCCGCGCACCTCAAACCCAAGACGCGGGTCGACTACGAGACGATGCTACGCGTCCACGTCCTCCCAGCCTTCGGCGAGAGGACCGTCGGGTCGATCCAACAAGGCGACGTCCGGCGCTTCATTGCCGCCAAGGTCTCCAGCGGCGCAGCTCCCGGCACCGTCCGCGGCGCCCGCAAGATCCTCCGGCTCGTGCTCGCCACCGCCCAAGCCGAAGGAGCCATCCGGGCTCGTCGCGGGATCTCGCCCACCTTGCCGAGGACGCGCAGCGTGTCCTGCGGCTGTCGATGCTTCGTGACACGAACATCCATCTGGTCGAGCGGGAAGTTGTTCGTGACCGAGGACACGAACTCCGTGCTCGCGTTGACCTGGACATAGCCGATGGCGAGCGCCTGACGGCTGGCGCCGTGCACGCACAGGTGACTGGAGTTGAGCTCGTCGTACAGGCGAGGCAGCGACTTCACATGCGCGGTCATACACGCCTTCGTCTCAAGCGCCACCAGCGCCGCGCCAACCGGTGCGATCGGGAATGGCGGCATCGCCTAGAGTACGGCGCGCTCGGCATCCTCGAGGACGATCCCGTAGCGATCAGCCAGTGCCGCGAACGTCGGCGAACCCGCCGGCACGGGGCTTGCGGGCCGAGCGATGACGAGGTCGAGATCCTTCTTCCGGCCGGTGGCGAAGTCGGTCATTGTGTGGTTGACCCCGAGGACCACCTTGCCGGCCGCGACGTGAGACCGGAGCATCGTCGACGTAGCGAGCAGGTCGAGGGCGATTACCGGCTCTTCGCGTTGAGGTGGGGAGCGGCGGGTAGCTGAGGGTCCACCACGCGGGGCAGGGGTCCCGCCATCGTCACAGCTGTCTGAAGGCAGCAACGACGAGGTGACCCCTGCAATGAGCGACGGTACCGGTGCGACATCGGGGTCACACTCGCTCGATTCGAACTCAGCGGCGAGTCGAAGCCGGCGGCCTGGTGCCCGAGCCTCGTAGGGGACGGGGCTAAGCATGGAGACGATCCGATGTACCGGAGCCGGCGCTTGTTGACCAAGGCCGCAGCCGGTCGCTCGAGTTGCTCGACGCCGGCGACCCCCGGGGCGAGCGTCCCCCGAATCCATCGAACAGGCACGAGGCAACCAAGCCGCTCGAGCCCGAGGCTTCCGCGCCGTCGGTGGACGCCGACCCCGGCAACCAGATCGCCCGCATGACCGCCCGTCTCGACGCACTCCAAACCCACCGGCAGGACAGAACGCTCGGCCGCGGGCTCAGCCGATGACCCACGCTCGACACCTCCGTCGCTGAGCGCGACCATCTGATCCATCGCTCGTCGGCGGCGAGAAGCGCCGGCCTCACACCCCGGGCCACATTTGGCCCTGCGCGTTGGGGGCCACGAGCGATGGCGATCAAGAAGCTCACCAACGGACGGTGGGAAGCGTCCTACCGAGACCCCTCCGGCCGGGAACGGGTCAAGCACCACCCGACCCGCAGCGCTGCCGACCGATGGCTCACCTCCGTCAAGAACGAACTCAACCGGGGCGATTACGTCGACCCTCGGCTCGGGCGCAGCCTCTTCTCACGGTGGGCAACCGAATGGCTCGACACCGCCGCTCACCTCAAACCCAAGACGCGGGTCGACTACGAGACGATGCTACGGATCCACGTCCTCCCAGCCTTCGGCGAGAGGGCCGTCGGGTCGATCCAACAAGGCGACGTCCGGCGCTTCATTGCCGCCAAGGTCTCCAGCGGCGCAGCTCCCGGCACCGTCCGCGGCGCCCGCAAGGTCCTCCGGCTCGTGCTCGCCACCGCCCAAGCCGAAGGAGCCATCCGGGCCAACCCCTGCGACGGGGTCCGAGTCCCACCATCGCCCAAGGCCGACATGGTCTTCCTCTCAGCCGAACAAGTCGAAGCACTCGCCGGAGCGATCGACCAGCGCTACTCGACCCTTATCCGTCTCGCCGCCTACACCGGACTTCGCGCCGGGGAGATCGGCGCGCTGAGGGTCGGCCGAGTCGATCTCGATCACAGCCGACTGACCATCGCCGAATCCGTCACCGAGGTCCAAGGCCGCGGCCTCGTCTTCGGCGAACCCAAGACCTACGAGCGGCGCTCGGTCACCCTCCCCGCCTTCCTTCACGACGAGCTCGGCGTACTCCTCCACGCGCGACCAGCCAATCCTGAGGCCTTCGTGTTCTCGGCACCCGACGGCGGTGTGCTCAACCACAAGAACTTCTACCGGCGGTCATTCAAACCCGCCGTTCGCTCGGCTGAGCTCTCCGATCGCACCCGCTTCCACGACCTGAGGCACACCTGCGCCGCCCTCTGCATCGCCCTCGGCGCCCACCCCAAAGCCATCCAGGAACGCCTCGGCCACTCCTCCATCACCGTGACCCTCGACCGCTACGGCCACCTCTTCCCCAAGCTCGACGAGACCCTCACTAGTCGACTCGACCACATGCGCCAGACAGCTGTGGACCTGTCCGGCGTCCCTGCCATCCCGTGTCGCCCGATGCCTCCCCATCCCGCAGCGTGACGCCTGGTGGCGTCCTGTCTCGCGGAGTTTTCGCGGAGTGCGGTGATCAGGCACCGGCGTTGGTGGCTTCCGCAACGCTGTGACCAGCGATTTCTCGGTCTGGCCGGTGGGATTCGAACCCACGACCCCCTGCTTGCAAAGCAGAATCAGCCGATCTCGCCAGCGCCGGATCGGTGAAACCGCAGGTCAATGGCCACTTTCGTTGACCGCCACAACCGTTGAGCGACCACGGTTCCCGATTGAAAAGGGCACATAGAGGGCACGGCGACCGTGGGAGATCGGTTCAACGCAGCAGCTCCAGTACCCGACGGCTCGACTCGACCAGCCCCACCTCGGCAAGACCGGCAAGAAGCTCCTCGACGGTCATTGGCGGATTGCGCAGCGACGCCGCTTGCACCTCGATGACCGCCACGACGGCTTCGGCGTCGACGTTGAGCAACGTCCCGACGAAGGTGTCCGGAGACTGCGCCGTCATGGTCGGCGGCAGAGCTCGAGCCGGGAAGTCCTTCAGGTTGGCCGTGACGATCACGTCGACCTCAGCGGTGAGGGCGGCGGCGAGCACATGGCGGTCGTCGGGATCGGGCAGCTCGATCGAGTCGATGCGCTCCTCGAAGCTCTCGACCATGGCCTCGGGCAGCGCAAGGTCCATCAGTCGGCGGGTGCGGTTCAGTGCCGCGGCCGGAAGGTCGGGACGATCGGTGAGCAGGTTGTCGAAGCACTCGTCGAGGATGCGACTGCTCCAACGAGCCTCGAACTGTCCATCGATGGACAAGCGAAGGAACAGGTCCCGCAGCCGAGCGGGATAGAGCACGTTGGCGTCGAGCAGGGCGACCGGACTGGCCACGTTCAGTAGAGGCCGAGTTCCTGCGCCTCGGCCGCCAGCTCGGTCACGGCCTTGAGCCGCCTTGCCTGGTCGACGTCGCGGTAGAGCAAGACATCGGACAGCTTCATCCGCCGGCGGGTGCCGACCTTGCGCGACGGGATCTCGCCACGGTCCACGAGGCCGACGAGGTAGGGGCGAGACACCTTCAGCAGGTCGGCCGCTTGCTGCGTGGTGATCTCCTCGTCGTCGACGACCACCCGGACCGACTCGCCGCGCTGGGTGTGCTCGAGCACTTCCGCCAGCACACGTGCCGCAGAAGCGGGTACCTCCACCGGCTCCCCCCCTCGGCCGCTGGGTAGCACGACCACTCGTCCCCCAGCCAGCGCGATCAAGGCTGCCGACGCCTGGTCTGCCTCTGCGCTCACGTTCGACATGGTCGACTCTCCAACGAAAGAAACGAAATGAACGATGTGATCGTAACGACTCGGACGCCGGTCGTGTGCCCCATGCGCGCATGCACGTCCCAAGAGGTGCCAGGGCATCAGCGCGGGAGCAGGCGGTTACAGTTGTTGCCGATAAAGAGGTGGGCGACGTGGCTCGCACCGGCGTCATCAGAGAAGCGGTGCGTGTCGAGCCGATCGCCGATCAGCGCGAGGGGGGCCAGCGCTGTGGCGGAGGCGTTGGAGGAATCAGCCGAAGTTGTCCTGCTTGCGTTCCCCAACGGCTGGCAAATGGCGCTCCCCTCGTCGCTGACCGAGGTCCTTCGAGCCTCGGCCCGGGAGATCGCCCAAGGCCACGCGCTGACGGTGCTTCCCTCCGACGCCATGTTGACGCCCGCCGAGGCTGCTGAACTGTTGGGGCTGTCGCGTTCGTTCGTCGCCCGACTCCTCGACGAGGGCGAGGTCCCATCCGACCGGCTGCCCAACAGTCGGCACCGCCGGATACGCCTGGACGACGTCCTGCGTTTTGCCGAGAGCCGTGAAGATCGGCGCAAGAGGCGCCGACGCGTCGCCGACGCGGTCGCGGATGCTGGCCTGCCGTACTGAACCGTGCGGCGGTGTACGCCGGGTGCCGATCTCGAGACCACGCCCCTGTCATCGGCCAGCCTTCGCCGGTAGCCTTGACGTATGGCGAACCGGTTGACGTTGAGCCCCAAGCTGAGCAAGGCGGTCGAGCAGGCCCGCGCCGGTGCCCGCGAAGCAGGCGAGTTGCTCGAACCGCCCGCAGCGCCACCGCAGTCCCCGCTATCGCCGGAGGTGCGGGCCGTGCTTGCCGAGTGGAAGGCCAGCGGCGACTTCGATCGGGCGCTCGCCGAGGTCATCGCCGATGACCCCGACCTCGCGTCGCAGTAGCCGGTCGACCTGTGGCCATTGTGATCGACGATCACCTGCTGGTCGATGTCCTCGCCGACACGACGACGGAGTGGCTCCGAGCACAGGTGAAGCAGTCAGTCATCTACACGACGGGCTCCTGGTACTACCGATTGGCCAACGCCGCCCACCGAGGATCAGGCCAGGGCACCCTGTCTCGCCGTTTAGCGCAGCTTCCCGCTGAGTTCCACCGTGAACGAATCGACGAGCTGCCCGACTGGATAGGACTCGTCGGCCCTCGGCTCCTGGTACCGGTGATGGCGGCAATCGAGACCCGACGCCGACCGAACGTGCTCACCGCAGAGGCCCTCGCCGTGGCGGTCCTCACCAACAGCGAGATCGTGGTATCGACCGATTCACCGTTGCTTCGCGACGGTGACAGCGACCTGGGCATCGAGTACCGAGTGATCGATTCGTAGATCGCCTGTCCGAGTATCGGGCGGAGTGAACCTTGCTCCCCAGGAACACGACCGGCGGGGTCGCTCAGTAGATCCCAAGCTCTTGCGCCTCGGCCGCTAGCTCTGAGTGGGTCCCGATGAGTGGTTCCAGGGCCACGAAAGCGCGTCCCGCGAAGGACCCGATACTCGATTGAACTCAATCCTTCAATCGGAGTTCGTACGAAACCTCGGCCTCGATGTGAGAATCCCCGTCGTCTGGACCTGCCAGGACTGACTCGACACGTACGAGCGCATAGCCAGCGTCATTCCTGAAGATCACGATCTGACCCTCGCGAACGTGCTTCGAATGGCCAGCAAACTCGAAGAGGCCGGGGTCGTCAATGTCCGTGAACTCGGTGGCGGTGGTGGACATGGCCAGGGTTCCCTCGTCGCCGTAGGCGTGGATCGACCCATGCCCAGCCATCGTCCATTCGGTCTCAAACGAGATGCCCTCGTGCGCGACCCGCATACGTCCAGCGTTCTGCTCGTAGTCAAACTTGATGGATCCCCTCGGCCCGACTGCGACTTGAAAGCGCTCCACGAAAGGCAAGTTGAGCTGCTGAATCTGCTCCCGCAGGTCCGCGGTGAAGTCGCGCACATCAACGCCCGCGACCCTTAGCGCGCTCCAACCCTGTTCCCGAATACGAGCATCGGGATCGAGCATGCCGACGTAGACGATGGACACGCCCGCGTCGATGAGCCTCGTCGCACAAGGCACCTTCGGATGGTTGCGCTCGGTACACGGCTCCAGCGTCGTAAAGACAGTGGCGCCTCGAAGTTGCTCTGTATCGTCCAGCTTCGAGATCATGCAGAACTCGGCATGGTCGCCCGGGTTGAATTCGCCTCGGTAGGCTTCAGCTAGAAGCAGTCCGTCGCGGCCTAGCGCAAGGGCGCCTACCTTGGGCGACGGCAGGGTCTTCCCCGCTCGGTCTCACATTGAGTCGCAAGCTCCACCGTCCGTTCCATCCAACGGACCTGCTCCAGCGTCGGCTTCAGCCTTCGGATCGGCATTCGACGACGGTAGTCGGCGAGGCCGGCGCGGCTCGATGAACCGTGACCGCAGCCATCCGCAAGGCGGTCTCAGGAACCGTCCCAGATCTACCGTCCGAACCACCCCGAAATGACGAAGCGGATGGCCATCGTCTCCTCATTCGAGGAGCCTCCGATCGCGCGCGGGACACCCGCAAAGTGGTTCTCCTGCCGCTCGCCGACCTGGCTGGCTACCTAGCCGATGCCGAGGCCTCGGTCAGGGCCAGGGCGGCGGTGTTGGAGGGCGTCGAGGCGGCGGGTGATCTGGTCGACCTTGGCTTGCTGGTCGTCTTCGGCGGCGTGTTCCAGGGCGACGGTCTCGGGCTTGATCTGCCAGGACCGGTGCTCGGGGGGCGAGCGCTTGGCGAGTGCGGGGCGTTGGGGCTGCCGGTCGGTTGCGGGGGCGTCGGTGTCGAGGACCCAGCGTTGGCGGCGTTCGGTGCTCCATTCCCGGGTGAGGTCGTCGGTGGCTTGGTCGAGGTCGTCGGCGACGACGTGGACGTGGGTGCTCTCCTTGGCTCGGCTCATGGCGACGTAGGTGAGCTCTCGGCCTCCGCCGTCGGCGAGGAGGTGGGCTCGTTCGACGGTGGCGCCCTGCATCCGGTGGACGGTGAGGGCGTAGGCGTGGTCCAGGTGGTCGAGGTCGATCGCTGGGCCGGTGAGGGTGACCGAGCGGCCGTCTTCGAAGCGGACGGCCAACTGGTCGTCGTCGACGTGGGTGACGGTGGCGCGTTCGCTTGTGACGTGGCTGCGGCCTGCGCCGGGTGTGAGCATCACGACGCGGTCGCCGGCTGCGTAGGTCCGCCCACCGGGTGCGGTGATCGCTGGGCCGGTGATGGTGCCGTCGGCGACCAGTGCCCGACGCGCCACTCGGTTGAGGGCGGCCACGTCGTTGCGCCGCCAGGCGAGGAGGACGGACACCTTGCCGTCGGCGAGGTCATCGTGCCAGGCCTCGACCGCCGCGGCGATCGCTTCGCCGCTGGTGGGCTGGGGCTGGATGCGGTCGTTGGCCCGATACCAGTCGAGCGCCTGGTCGGCGTCGCCGGCGCGCAGGTGGTCGAGGGCGTGGCGCTCGGTCGGGTCCGCTTGGCGGACGTTCTCGTCGAGCACGTGCACGGCCTCGGGGTTGCGGTCGAGGAGGGCTTCGAGCCCGCCGCCGGCACCGACGGCGCCGAGCTGGCGGTAGTCGCCGACCACCACGGCCTTGGCCCCCGTCCGCTCGACCGCTTCGAGCAGGCGGAGAAGGGAACGGTCGTCGGTCATGCCGGCTTCGTCGATGACCACTAGGGTGCGCCGGTCGAGCACGGTGGTCCCTTGGTCGATGCGGGCGGTGAGCGATGCGGTGGTCCGGCTGTCGATGCCGGTCTCGTTGCCGAGGGTCCGTGCCGCTTGGCCGCTGATCGCCGTGCCGATGACCCGGTAGCCGGCACTGCGATTGGCGTCGTGTACGACGGCGAGCGCGGTGGTCTTGCCGGAGCCGGCGACGCCGATGAGCAGGTCGAGCCCACGGCCCGACGTGCAGACCGCGGCGACGGCACGTCGTTGCCCGGTGGTCAGGTTGAAGTCGTGGGCTCTGTCGTGGATGTCCATGAGTGACGTGACGGCGGTGGGGTCGAGCGCGGGACCGGGGCGGGCGGCCAGTGCACCGGCGACTGCGCCGACAGCCTCCTCGGTGGCCAGGGCGGATGCGACGGCCCAGGCCCTGCCCCGGGCGCCGGGTTGGCCGACGAGGCGTACCGCTTCGTGATGGCCGATGACGGCGGAGACCACCTGGTCCAGCTCCGCGTGAGCGCAGCCGTAGAGCAGCGGGGCGGCGGCACGGATGATGTCGGGCCGGGTAAAGACCTTGCGCTGGGCGAGCGGACCGTCGGGGGCGAGGATCTGCTTGACCACGGCTGCTCGCCCGACGTCGGTGAGCACCTGCACCGGCCGGCGGCCCTGGCGTTGGTGGTGGTCGAACTGGCGGCGTAGTTGATCGGGGTCGATCCCTGCGTCGGTCAGCTCCTGGCGCCAGGCACCCCAGAGGTCGGGTGCGTGGTGGTCGGACTTCAGGCTGCGGGTGTTGCGGGCGACGATACCGCGGGACCGGTAGGAGTCGAAGCCGTCGGGGTCGGTGGCCTCGTCGATCTCGGCGGACCGCTTCGAGAACAGGGTGAGGACCTCGTCGGGGATGCCCGTCAGGCGCCAGTGACCGAGCTTGCCCGACGGTCCCGGGTCGGACTCGAGGGCGTAGCCCAACTTCACTGCGCGCTCGGCGGCGGCGTGGCGCCCGACCATGGTGGCGGCGTGCACCAGGTCTCGGAGCCCGCCGGTGTCGAGCGCCTTCCACCCGCCTCGGGTGTCGAGCATCTCGGTGAGGTTGGCGATGAGGACGTGGTCGTGCGGCTCGGGGTCGGCAGCCCGGGTGGTCAGGTGACGGGTGCGTGCCCACAGCAGACCGGCCGTGGCCGTGCGGGTTCCGGCTCGACCACGACGACCGCCCTGGCGACGGAACCACTCGTCGAGGAAGGCCAGGGTCGCGTCGGTCTCGGCGTCGACGATGGCGTGCATGTCATCGCACGCACCCATTACCCCGAGCACCGCCACCGACTTGTGCGCGGACACCACCAGCTCCACCCCCGGCCGCCGAGCCCGCACCATCCGCTCCCCCAGGTGCGGGTCGATCGCCCCGCCGGGACCGAAGATGGCGTCGTAGCCGTCGTCGTCGACCCGCCCTTCGAGACCGAGGCGCCCGGCGACGCTGCCACCCCACCACAGCGGCGTCTCGCCTCGACTCCCGTAGTAGCGCAGCGCCTGGCCTGGATGGTCGTCGAGACCGGCGAGCACCGTGCTGCGGTGGTACTCGACCGAGTCCAGCCCCATCACCCGAAACCACGCCATCACGACCTCCAGCACGACCAACCCGAAGGGGTTGCAATCGTGTTTGCCTGAAGTCGGTTGTCGCGCCGGTCCTCGGGGTCTGGCGAGGACTTCCGGGTGGCCGGTCACTGAGGTGTCGAGGGAGGCGTTCAGCGGGCTCGGCCGGCGCCGCAGGGGTCGGGCGGTGACGGCCGGTCGATGGCGGTCACCGAGGTTCACGGTTCGTTCGGTCAACCCGGTCGAGAGCGGCCGGTCGCACGACATCTCCGGCTCGGGAGCGAACGAATCGGTCTCCCGTCGGCCTAGTGGTCATAGGAGAACGTCAACCCAGGAGCCAGCCATGACCACGACCACCCGCGACCACGACCCCGTCGAGCTTCCGCATCTGCTCGACATCGCTGCCCTCGCCGAGCACCTCAGCGTCGACGTCCGCCACGTCCGTCGGCTCGTCGCCGACCGCCGCATCCCCTACATCAAGTGGGGCCACCTCCTCCGCTTCGACCCCGCCGAGATCGACGCCTGGATCAACGACTGCCGCAACCACCCCGGCCGGCCACGGGTCTGAGCGGCGCAGTCCCACCGGTTGATCGCCATGGGACGATGAAGCCATGGATCCGCTGCCTCGCGATTGAGAAGCCGCCGGCGGCGGTGCGAGCTGCCGACACCTGACCGAGCAGGCAGATAAGTCGTCACAGCCTCGGCATACGCTTGACCTCACGCCTGTTGGCGCTCGCCGTTTGCTCGGCCTCGATGACTTTGATGCATCTGGAGGCTGAGCCATGACACGACGTCGGGCTGGAACCGTTCGCCCGCTCACCTGCGGGGTGGAGGTAGCGGGTGAACGCTCCTGACACCTTCGCCACCAAGAGCGGCGCCCAGCGGTGGCTGGCTGCGGTCGAGACCGACATCGGGCGGGGCGATTGGCACGACCACCGGCTCGGCGACGTGCCGTACTGCGAGTGGGCAAGCCGGTGGTTGGCGATCAAGGAACCGAAGCTCGCCGACTCCACTATCGACCTCTACCGGTACCTGCTGCGCCGACACGTCGGACCTCGCTTCGGCGAGGTCGCCGTCGGGCGAATCACGGCGGTCGAAGTGCAGGCTTGGCTCGCCGATCTCCACGCCTCGGACCTCAGCCCGAACACGGTCGCCAAGGCGTACCGGCTCCTCAAGGGCAGCCTCGACGGCGCTCTGGAAGCCGGGCTCATCGCTCGCTCCCCGTGCGCCATCAAGGGCGCCGGCACCGAGCACCACGACGAAATGCGCATCGCCACCCCCGAACAGGTCGCCGCACTCGCCGAGGCCGTCGGCCCGAGGTGGGAGGCCTTGATCGTCACCGCCGCCTACTCCGGTCTGCGCTGGGGCGAGCTGGCTGGGCTCCGCCGATGCGACGTGGACACCGAGACGGCCACGCTCACCGTCGCCCGCAAGCTGGCCGAGGTCAACGGAACCCTCAGCTACGGCAGGCCCAAGACCGCAGCCGGGCGTCGCACCGTCGGCATCCCCACGTTCGTCGCCCGCTCCCTTGTCGCCCACCTCGACCGCTTCGCCGAACCCGGAGCGGACGGACTGGTCTTCCCCGCTACCGAAGGCGGACCTATGCGGCGAAGCAACTTCCGCCGCCGGGTCTGGGCTCCGGCCACCGTTGAGGTTGGCGTGGCCGGGCTGAGGTTCCACGACCTGCGCCACACCGCCGCCACCCTCGCAGCCGCGTCGGGCACCAGCCTGAAGGCGCTGATGTTCCGCATCGGCCACAACTCCGCCGCCGCCTCGCTCCGCTACCAGCACGTCATCGACGGTCAAGACGCCGAGATCGTCGCCTACCTCGAACGCTTCGGCGAGCCGAACTCCTAGCGCCGCGTCAAGCAACGTTTGCCCACTTGGCCGCCCGCGGCCGGTGTTAGGGGTCGACCGGGAGACACACCAGCGCATCGGCGATCAAAGGAGTTGCCATCACATGCTGTGATCGCGCCTTCGACGACTCACAAGTGGCCGAAGCCGGAGGCGGCGACGAGGCCGACGGGGCAGGCGTTGCCGTACAGGTCGATCGAGAACGATCCGATGGCGGCGGCTGGGAGGTCGGACTGCTCCACGAATGCTTGCTTGGTGCGGATGATGCTGCCGTCGGACCCAAAGCAGATCACGTCGGCTCCGATCGGCCCTGTCATTTTGCCGCCGGTATCGTTCGTGACGGTCCCGATGATCGTGTCGCCGGTGTTGTTGATCTCGCTGATGGTGAGCGGAAGGAAGTACGTGTCGGGGGGTCGAGCATCGACGCTGAAGTCGAATTTGAGCGCCGAACCGGCCGGGCTATCGGTTTTGAAGTACACGTAGCCGTACGCGATCTCACCCGGTGCGACGACCTTGGGTTGCAGCGATACTTGGGAGTCGCCGGACCCGACGAGCTTGCCGGCGTCGTCGCGTGCGGTACCGGTGATGTCGATCTTGCCGACGGCCTTGCGGGTGTTGTTTCGCACGACGATCGTCACCGAACCGCTGCTGTCGAGGGTCGTACTGGACGCGATGATGCTCACCGCACCGGGTTTGCCGGCCGGTAGCGACACGACGCTGAGGTCACCGAACCCTTTGACGTACGGTGACGCGTCTGGCGCTGCGGGTCCCGTCGCCGCTGCCGAGGTCGTCGGCACGGCCGAGCTGCGGGCCGTGTCCGTCGGCGAAACACTCGACGCCGACGACGAACTGGAGGCGCTCGACCCGCTGTTGCTCTTGGTTCCACCACCCGCGATCGCGGCGATGACGCCCAACAGGATCAGCACGGCCACCGTGATGAGGCCCCACTTCAGACAGCCACCCTTCTTCGCCGGCGCAGGCGGGGCCATGGCGCCCCGGCGGCACGGGCGGAGGTGGTGGCATGACACCCGGAGGCGGGGGTGGAGGTGGGGCCGCCGGCATCGGCGGCGTAGCCAGCTCCGCACTCGGCGGATACCGCTTTCCGTCCGAAGCAAGCCACCATCCAGGACCCTGGGATGAATCACTCATGATCGCCATTGTCTCCCGCTCACCAGCGACCGTCGCACTGGCTCCCAATACGTCTTCCTAGCACGCTCGACCGACACCGCCCCGGCCTGCTGGCCATCACCTCACTGCTCTGAACCTTCTCGTGCGATCCGAGCCTGCGCCTCGCCGAGCGCCCCGAGGTAACGGACGAAGTCCCCGACCCAGTCAAACGGCAGGTGTCCGACACGCTGAGGAATGCCGGAGCCCGGATGGTCTGGCGATCCTTCCGGCCGTGTGCTGGCGTTACCCAGCGGCAGCGGTGGCTGCCGCCGTTTCCAGAGGCCCCTCGGGAGCGGGCTGAGGCATTGCGGGCGCGGCACAGGGCCCTGCGAATCTGTCGGTTCCACTCCATGGACGGACCGACCACTCGTCGCGGCCTCAAGCCGGCGGTAGGTGACACCCATCGACGCTCAGCCGGTCGAGCATTATGGAACGTCAGGGCGCTCGCATACGTGCCGCATTGGGCGGCTCGATCAGCAGGGCGCCGACCAGGCGGATCACCGAGGTCCTGTCGGGGAAGATCCCGACAAGGTCGGTGCGCCGCTTGAGTTCACGATTCCGCCGGTCACGGTGCTGAACGATCCAAGGTGCGAGAGCGCCCCACGCTTACGCGGGCAGGGCCGGAAGTACGACCACCGAGCCGTCTTTGTTGCGGGCAATCTCAATCGCCACGTCCGTTGCACGGCTGTTGACCGCCACGCCGTCACCCAACGCGTGAATCAGACTTGTCGCGCGCATTAGGCGATCAACTTCGCGTGCCGTGAAGACGGGCGCTCGCAAACCCTGTGGGCGTCCCAAGTCAAGCATCGACAGGCGCACGAGGACGCCGGCGATGCTCGACTCCAGCTTGTCGAGGCGCTGCTGGTCAGCTTTGAGTGCACGGGCGAAGTTCTCTAACGGGTTGCCAGGGTCGAGCTGGGCTTGTTCTACCGCCTGCAGCACGATGACTCGCCGCTTCAGCGCAACGGCCAAAGCGGCGAGTTCGAGGTGAGTGCGGAACGTGCCACCGTGGTCGTCAATGCCAGGAAACGACTCTGTAAGTGTCTCAACCTCGACGGCCTTGCCGTCAGGCAGCTTCTTGAGTGCGCTCTGCCACCGGTCAAGGCGGCGGTCAGCGGCCGCAAGCGCCTTGCCGATTGCGTACACCGCCGAGTCCAGTCCGAGCGAGACGCCGAGCTTGCCCTGGTCGAGCAGGACAGCGGTTGCCTTGTCTATGGCGTCGCGGCAGCCGTCAAGTTCGCTGCGCTCCTCATCAAGATTCTGCTCGTGCAGTTGCTCGAGCAGCTCCGTGATGTGCTCGATGGCCTGTTGGCGCTGCTGTTCGGCATGCGCACTCACTCCAACCGCTACGGCCATGAGCACGAGCGGAGCGGCAACGATGAGTGCTGTTCCGCCAGCTGCTGCACCGACGCCAGCTGCTGCACCGGCGCCAGCTGCTGTACCTGCTGCAACCGCGTCGCCAACTGGCACGAATGCCGCATGGGCTGAAATGCCCTTTGATCCCACGAGCGGGCCGAGGATCCCACCAGCCACCGACTTCGCCCGCATCGGGCGAACGATGCCCTGACCGAACTGGGCAGCAACCTTCGCGGGAACCACCATGCGGTACAGAACTTCATCAGCGGCAGTTGCCGTAGCCACCATCGGGGAACTTCGCGCTGATTGCGTGATGAGCTGCGACAGGTGCTGCGCCAAGGGACTCGCGGCATCGAGCGGGATGCCTCGGCTGCGGTCAAGCTTGTCGGGTATCGGATGCACCTCGAGGGTGGCAATCGGATGGTCGGCCAGAGCCGCCAGCACACTGCGCAGTTCAGTCAAGCGCTCTGCCGTCATCGTCTTGCCTACGGTCACTGCGGGAACCTGGCCTTCACCGGTCGCCAGCGCCCACACCGGCACGATTGCGTTGCTGTCGTCAGTCATCGCCCTCCCCAGCCGTTCCAGCGAACATCCTAGGACCGCCGCGACGTAGCAGCGCCACGCCGGCTTGGGACGTCCGTACTGACGTTGCCCGATCCCGCTCCAACCCGCTCGGGAACCGAGCATTCTCGCGACTGCGGACCGTCCCAGAGCGTGCGCCGGTTGTGGTCTATGCGACGCGTCCCCCGAAGTGCCTGCTCCGGGCACCCGAACGTCGCCTGACAGGGCACCAGTAGCCCTGCGGACAACCGTTGGGCTGTCCCGACCGGACCTCGGTGACTGCACCGACGCCTGGGGCACAGGCTGCTCCACTGCTCACAGTCGTTGGCGCTGCCTACTTGCCACGCGTCGTCCGCTCCCCGCCCGGTCACGACCCTCCGGAGGGGTGCGATCGGGTCCGTCGGGCTGCGCTCGGGGCCGTCGAGGACGCAGGTGGCCGTTGCCCGATCGCCCGATCCGCCGGTGCGATTCGGGTGCTCGACGTCGATTCCCAACCCTCGCTCGGTCGCCACCGTGCCAGAGAGGCTCCCGGAGTCGCCGCTCCCACCTCGTCGATCGTCGCCAACAGGGTGCAGGCCGTCGAGGTAGACGGCCGGGTCGTCACCCAGACCATGCCAAGGGCACCCATGACGACCAGCACCACGGTCAGTTGGAGCAGCGGCCTCGACCTGAGGCCGACCTTCTGCTGGTCATCGTGTCTCTCCATCGCATTCCATGGGCTGGGCTCCGCAGGGCATGAAGTGGCGGCAGGTCCCAGGCTCACATCAACACCTGGCTGACCTTCCTCCCCCAGGATCGCCCGTAACGACCGCTCCAAAAGGGCACATAGAGGGCACGCCGGCCGATCCGACGACCGCCGAGGTCGACCCGCAACGCTGTGACCTGGGGAAACTTGGTGGAGACGATGGGAATCGAACCCACGACCCCCTGCTTGCAAAGCAGGTGCTCTAGCCAGCTGAGCTACGTCCCCTCGGCCATTTCACCGTAGCGGGAGTCGGTGCGCCATCAGCGGGCCGGGAAGGCGACGAAGGTGCCGTCCGGGTCGCGGTCGGCCCGGCGTTCGCCCACCACTGCGTCGACGTTGAGCGGACCGTAGATGTGGGGGTACCGCCAGGC
>JAABUS010004609.1_pt1 | contig 19531 bp, 17 predicted proteins | sample 5560161 | NCBI WGS metagenome assembly JAABUS01 (sample SAMN10711885, study PRJNA513376) | rock metagenome | isolation source: Antarctica rocks | place: Antarctica: Victoria Land, Trio Nunatak nord | collected 2016-01-04 | reverse complement strand
ACATCTTAAAAATAAAGCACCAACCCTTCACCAAAAGAAAATCTGTAGTACACAAACTGGAACACAAAAAAAATGAAACCCAACAACAACGCCTATTACAGTCAGGTTAGCTGCAAAATGGGTTAATCCTCTTTTTTTAAAAATTATTTGTACTTTTTTTAACACCCGCTTCTAAATTCAAAATAAATATGTTAGTCTTAATATAAAGTCATCTCATTTTTTTAAAATAATGTTTTGGCTAATACGTTTAAATAATGATTAAACTGTCAGAACATGTACGAAGATGATTTTTATGAAGCCCTGAATATTAACTCCATTGGCATTTCTCTGGAAGAATTATTAGAGTATTACAGGACATTGAGTTTGCAGTAACTGAATAAATAACGATTAATCAACTCACATTTATCTATTCTTAATCGATATTTTTTTATAATTTTAAAACAAGAGCCTGTTGTGGAAAGATAAGATGCAGCTTAAGTTCAGTCAACTGGTTTAATTGTTTTTTTATTTGTGCTTCATGTTCTCCGGCCGGTTTTATATGTGTTACCAGCACATTAAATCCCTTCATTGCATCTTTACCTGTCAATTTAGCCAGATTTTCCATTTCATGCATTAATAATCGTGGCGTAAGATGACCAAAAAGCTGACTAACAGGCTGCTGGTCAGGAAAAGAAACTTCTATAAAAATCCCTTTTAGTTGTTTTGACTTTATAAGTGGGGCAACTTCCTTCCAAAGCAAGTGCAATTGGTCTGCTTTTTCAATTTCATCTGCCCCTGTATCTCCCAGTTAAAGCAGATAACTGCTGTCGTATCTTACCAAAAATGCAGTGCTTTGATAAGGATTAAAATGACTTAACTGAAAAGCTTTTACGTGCATTTGTGTATTTGCAAGATCAGTTTCTTCATCTTTTGATAAATAATTATAAAAATATTTTTTAAGTGCAGGCTTATCACCTTCATTGGCAAAATTTGCCCAGTTTTTCCAGGTAAAATATTTATCCTTTAATATATCAAGGCAAAAAGGTAACCCATAAATATTTTTTACAGTATCATCAGGCGAATTTATAATCAATCCTGAAATATGATCGAGGTGTGCATGGGAGATAAGATAACCTTTAATATAATTTCTTAAAATGGTCGAAATGTTTGTTTTAAAAATACCTGCTTTCACTGCTCTTTCGATGCCATAATGCAATGTTCCTGCATCAAGACATATATAACTATCACTGCCTTCAGGAGCTACCATATAGGAGGATAAATTACTTTCATCACTGCCGCCTTTAACGCCAAGTGGAATAATCTTAAAGGCTGGAGTTACTACCCGTTGAGCATATACGCCAAAAGATAATGATAGTGATAAAAATAGAAAAATACTGCAACACTTATTCATTGAGGGAAATAAAATTATTAATATAAACTTAGGTAACTATATAAGTTGGGACAAAAGTAAAAAATAAAAAAACCGTCTCTTTATTAAAGACGGTTTAAATTTCAAGGCTTTGTTTTACCACTAAACTATGTCCCCAATAATTAGAACATTAATATTTGGTGGAGATAAGGGGAATCGAACCCCTGAATAAGCGATACATTTACCAATGTCCCGATTATACAAATATCCTTTTATTGTTCCACAAAATCCTATAATATAAATTATTTCATTTCTCCTCAATCACTCATGATTCTTATGGCCAGGCGCTGGATCAAGAATATTATTATCAGCCATCCAGTCTGCCATTCTTTGAGGCCATGTTTTTAATGAAGATAACTTAGAACGATTACCCATATTGAAACCATGACTGCCCTGCATATAAAGATGAACTTCAACGGGTACTTTTGCAGCACGATAAGCTTTGAGAAGGCTAACAATCGGTTCGGAACAACATGGATCATTATTGGCAGCAAGAAGAAAAGCCGGCGGGGCATCTGAACCAATACTGTCAGGAATACCTAAAGGTCCCGGATAAATCAGCATTTGAAAATCAGGTTTACCATTCAGCCTGTCAATCGGGTCAGGCGCCGAGGCATCTCCCTTGCCTGGTGCATATGCGATCGAGGCAACAACTTCGCCTCCTGCTGAAAAACCAAGAATGCCTACACGGGCAGTATCAATATTCCATTTCTTAGCATGGCTGCGAACTAAACGCATAGCTCTATACGCGTCTTCCCTGGGATGCTTGTCAAGAGAATAAGGAGAGTTCTCTTCACGACTCAAACGATACTTAAGGACAAAAGCAGCCACACCAATATTATTTAAAAAGGCAGCAGGTTCTACCCCTTCCGCGTTATACACGAGTAGCCTATGACCTCCGCCTGGGCATATTATCACTGCAGCCCCTGTTGCTTTTTCTTTAGGTGGTAAAAAAACAGTCAGGGAAGGGTTATGTACATTCTTTACCCAATAATCTTGCGCCTGTTCGGGTTCGTTACGATGGTTTTCAAAACCGGGTGCACCATTAGGCCAAAGAGGAATTACTATTGGTTTTTTTTGAGCTGATGCTGATAATGAAGAGATTATTGAGAGAAAACAAATAAATGGCAGTAAACGGATGATTGGAAAGTTTGACAGGTATTGTTGAGTCTTTTTGAAGTATTAGCGATTTAAAAATATACAGGTTTTCTGTGAATAGGAAAGATGTTGAAAAAAAAGATATTTCTGCGCGGTTCTTTAAATACTTTCATAGAAAAGAATAAGATTAAGTATTCAGTCGAAAACTCTTACTATTTCATTTCCAAGTTTTTATATTACCTCGATCCTTTAGGTGGGGGGTAAATTATAAACAAACCCAATGGCTTTAGCCAAGATATGTCACAACTTGTGTTTGCTTTAGCTAAAGCGAAACAAAACTATTCTCCCCATGCTATAGCCAGGGCGGCGAGAGATAGGCAAATTAAATAACTAATCCTAAAAAAGAAATTACCGCAAATTTATTTGCTCGATTTGTTCTTTATGAGGCTTTATATTTTTATAATTCAGAATATTCTGTTGACCTCAAAAAGGTAATATCGCTATGCGAAACATTATTCTGATACTCCTTCATTGCGGACAACGTTTTCCAGGCAGGATCATTAATGAAAGCTTTCCAATGCTCCTCTCTTGATTGCATATTTTCAAAGGAAGTCATATACATCAGGTTAGGCATTTTTGAACCAAAAATTACTTCACTGTAAAAAACAGGATTAAAGCCAAGCCGTGAAAAAATATCTATTTCCTGCCCCCGGTTAAACATTTGAACTTTATTCCTGTAAAGATTTTCGCTGGCACCTTCATAGCTACGCAATTCATACACTCTTTCGCTTTTTGGGGCAGTTAATTTTGAAGGTGTTATTTGCGGCATTAATTTAAAAGCTTTCAGTAAAATTTTTTCAATCCTGGTAAAGGCAGGTTTATCATAAGGAGCATTTTCATATTCGCCGCCTTCATCTGCGGATTTCTTATTTCCCGTTGATTTTAAGGAATAATTTTCCAATTGCTTCAGGGATGAAAAAGGAATAAAAACATACATCTTTTTGTCTGCCGCAGTATCATTGGCAATTGCTTTGAAAACCCCAATGTTGCTGATGCCTGAAGCATGTAAAGACGGAATAAACCGGTTTTGAAGATAATTATCAATCATAGCTTCCTGCTCACTGCTGGTATAATGATATACTTTTAATTGAAAATAACGGGAGTCTTTGGCTGAAGGAGCTGAACCAGCTTTCATTAAAAAGGAACTCAGTAAGATGAACACGAATAAAAACAGAGAAGTTTGTAATAGTTTCTTCATAACAATCATTATAAATGGAAATAATACTTAGATAGCTTTTAGGTTCAAGATAAGGTTTGATTAAGCTTTTATATCTTCAGCTTTTTCATATACTCTGCATCATCTTTTGTGGCTGCAAGAGGTGTAATTCCCGTTTCCCTTTTTAAAATTAAGGATTAGGCCCAAGCCTTATCGCCTGTTTTATAAGGTATGCATGCCTCATAGCGGCCTGGTGTTTCTACATATCTTCTTGCCTGTGTACAACCTATTTCTGATGTAAAATAGCCTAATAAAGTAAGTTCTTTCATCAGCCTGAAATAATGCTTAGGCTGACCAGCTTTCCAGGTTTTCATAGTTTCCTTCTGCTCATTATCCAGTTTAACAAGCAAAGCATGTCTTTGTTCTGGTTTGATGTCAATAAACTTATCATTGTATTCTTTATCAGAGAGATCCTGTATTTTTTTCATACCCTCATGAAATACTTTCTGGTCTCTTTCTTCGTAACAATCGTTGACCATCACTGTCATAAACTGACCGACTTTAGCTGCTTTAGCGCCGGGAGTTTTTGTAGGAGGCAAAATAGTGTCTGCAATTTCATCTAAAAGTGCGACATCTTTTTCTGAAAAGCTTACTGCCTTATTATCATTGCTCTTACAGGCAATAAAAGCATTAGCTCCTATTACTGTTCCGCCTAACAAAAAGCTTATATGCTGAACGGCTTCTCTTCTGTTCACAATTATTGAATAAAGTGGTTAATAATTCAAATGTTTTTTAGTCAAGTCTAAAGGTCAATAGTTCAAATTTAAATATGATCTCTTATCTGTCTTTTGTCCAAGGTCAATAGTCAGGAGTAATATCATTTGTCTTTCTTTTGCGTAATAGTCCCTATCAAATGTAATCTGTCAACTGTAAACCTTCATCCGTCCACACTTTCTTATGCTCCCAACTCACCAACATTAAATCCTTCCCTGTATTTACGTTTTACAAATTGATTTACTGTATCAAAATTGGTTACTTTCATATTCTGTTTGTCCCACAAAAGCTTTATGTTACGCCCGGGAAAATCAAAGCCCTTTCCATTGGTTCTTTCTGTACGTATATCATTACCTCTAATAGCGAGATTAGCCATACAAAGAGATTCTGTAAGCGGCCCTGCGATTTCAAAAGGAGAACTTACCTCTTTTTTACCATAACCGGCTATGGCAGCTTCCACCCATTGGGCATAATGCCCTTCTGCACCACCAGGTACCCGGGGATATTTTTGTTTAACATGTACCTCATCATTTCTTGTAAGCGGCAACAGTCTTGGATTAGCGCCATAAGTGCTGCACATCATTTTTCCTTTTGTTCCTATAAACAATACGCCATTACCACCATCTCCAAACAGGTCGTTAGGACCTAATTCTTCAGGTCTTTCAGGCTGTATACCACCATCCATCCAATGAAGTTTTACTGGGCCTTTTGTTTTATCAGTCTTAGGAAAGTTCATAGTAACATGACTTGAAGGAGGAACGCTTTCAGGAAAATATCCCTGCTTAAATTCGTCAACATAAACTGTTCCCACACTTGCCTGTACGTCTGAAATATATTGAAGTCCCAATACTCTGAAAGCGGGCTCAATAAGATGGCAACCCATGTCTCCAAGCGCACCCGTACCGTAATCCCACCAGCCGCGCCAGTTGAACGGCACCAACTTCTCTACATAATCTTTATACGGCGCAGTTCCCAACCATAAATTCCAATCAAGTGTTGCAGGAACCTCTGCCTTTGTACTCGACCAGGGAATCCCTTGCGGCCAAACGGGCCGGTTCGTCCATACCTGTACTGTATGAACATTGCCAATTGTGCCTGCATCGTACCATTCCATTAATTGTCTTACCCCATCACCTGAAGCTCCCTGGTTTCCCATTTGGGTTACTACTTTGTAGCGCTTTGCTGCATCTGTCAACATATGTGCTTCAAATACATCATGTGCCAATGGCTTTTGTACATAGACATGTTTACCCAATTGCATAGCTGCCAAAGCAGGAGCGGCATGATTGTGATCAGGTGTTGATACAGAAACAGCGTCAAAATTCTTAGATTCTTTATTAAGCATTTCACGCCAGTCTTTGTAATATTTTGCTTTTGGAAAATTTTTTACTGTTGTGGCTGCTCTTTTATCATCTACATCGCATAAGTAGGCAATGTCAGCTTTACCGCTTTTAAAAAAATGATCTATATCACTTTCTCCTTTCCCTCCAACTCCAATACTTGCAACAGTTAGGCGATCACTTGGTGCAATGAAACCTTTGCCTCCTAATACATTCCGCGGCACTATCATAAAACCTGCTGCAGCTAGCGCTGTAGTTTTTATAAAATCTCTTCTTGGATTATCTGCTGCAGACATGTCTTTTTCTTCGATCATTTTTAATTCTTTACCCGGTTATAAATCTGGTTTTTAAATTTACTTACCGCAAGGCAGCAACTTATACAGCAAAGCGATATTATGTTATGATTGGTACAATATTCTTTAAAACGGAAATTATTAGTAAAGATCAGGTGAGGCCTACAAAGGCTTTATCTCCTTTTTTGTAATCAATAACTCCCTGATATTTTCCTGGCACTGGAACATAGTGTAAACCTTCTGTTCTGCCTTTCTCTGAAGTAAAATATCCAAAGATGGCCAGTTGTTTCAATTGTTGAAAATAATGATTGGGCAAAACTTCCTTTTTAAAATCAGTTGTACTTTTATCCTGCCCTTGTTTTTGCTTTTCTTTTTGTTGATTTTCCTTGTCTGCTTTCTCTTTCACATAGCCTTTGGTTTCTCTGTCTACAGAGATAAGTAACTGTTTGCGCTGTTCAGGTGTAGCTTTCATAAAACCAACATTATGCATTATATTAGATGCCTCATCAAGCGTAGTTAATCCTTTATGAAAAATTTCCTGGTCATCTTTTGTATAACAATCATTTACCATTACTGTCATAAATCTTCCTACACCGGCAGCTTTAGCACCGGCTGTACTTGTTTGCGGTAATATAGTTTCTGCAACTTCATCTAAAAAAGCAATATTATCCTCTGTAAACGCAACGGGTGCAGAATTAGTTTCTGACTTACATCCCGTCATTAAAAATTCTCCCCCAATCATTGCCGCGCCGGTAGCAGCTGCGATCATTTTTAAAAGTTCGCGTCTGTTCATATAAAAAGTTTAAAAATTAATTGTTCAAATATTTAAATATTTCCTTTTTTTAATTCCTTAACTGCAAAATCAGCGGCCCTTGCTGTCATTGCCATGTAAGTTAATGACGGATTTACGCAGGATGCTGATGTCATGAATGATCCATCTGTTACAAATACATTTTTGCAGTCCCATACTTGATTATTGCTATTCAGCACAGATGTTTTAGGGTCTTTACCCATTCTTGCCGTACCCATTTCGTGTATGCCCCAGCCGGGTTCGCATCCATCATCATGACCTTTTACATTTTTAACGCCCGCAGCCTCAAGCATTTCAACAGCATCATTCACTATGTCTTTGCGCATGTTTATTTCATTTTCCTTGAATTCAACATCGAATTCAATAACGGGCATATTCCATTTATCTTTTGTATCTTTTGATAAAGAAATTTTATTATCATGGTATGGCAACATTTCACCAAATCCTCCTATGCCCATAGTCCATCCACCGGCTTGCCCCAACGCTTCTTTCAAATCAGCGCCTATATTTAATTCAGCTACCTGTCTTTGCCAGCTTTCGCGACTGGCAGATCCCTGGTATCCAAAACCGCGGATATAATTTCTTTTTTCATCACCAGGCAGATTGCGAAAGCGAGGAATATAGATACCATTAGGCCTGTATCCCGAGTAGTACTTATCTTCAAAGCCTTCCATATCTCCGGTTGCACCAAGTTTCAAATGATGATCCATAACATTATGGCCTAACTCGCCGCTGCTGCTTCCCAACCCATCAGGCCATATATCGGTGGCTGATCGCATTAGTATCGCCGTAGAGGGAAAAGTAGAAGCACATAAAAAAACTATTTTGCTGTCAAATTCAATGGCTTCATTTGTCCTTGCATCCAATACTTTTACGCCTTTTGCTTTTTTTGTGTTCTTATCATAAACGATTTCTGTAACTATTGAAAAAGTGCGAAGCGTTAAATTACCTGTTGCATTGGCGGCGGGTAATGTAGATGATTGCGTACTGAAATAGCCGCCGAACGGACATCCGTTTGAACAAATATTTCTGAACTGGCACGGTGATGGTCGCCCGGGGATTGCTTGTGTAAGATTGGCAGTGCGGCCAATGATCATCGTTCTTTTATTCTTATAGTGTTCTTTTATTCGCGCAGCAACAGTTTGCTCTACGATATTCATATCCATCGGGGGCAAATATTTACCATCCGGTAATTGCGGCAAACCTTCCTTTGATCCGCTAATGCCGGCAAATGTTTCTGCGTGGTCGTACCACGGAGCAATATCTTTGTAGCGGATTGGCCAATCAACAGCAATGCCTTCTTTTGCGTTAGCTTCAAAATCAAGATCACCAAGGCGATAGCTTTGCCTGCCCCACATCAGCGAACGCCCGCCTGTATGATAGCCACGAAACCAGCCAAACGGTTTTTTTTCAATATATGGACTGTCTTTATCAACCGCCCAAAAAGAAAGATTACGTTCATTTAAAGGATAATCTCTTTTTAATACCGGATATTCATCAATCATTTTTTGTGTGCGCCCTCCACGGTGGGAATATTCCCACGCTGGCTTATTGCTGTCTGCATAATCTTTAATGTGCTCTATGTGGTGACCACGTTCAAGCATCAAAACCTTCAACCCTTTTTCGGTAAGCTCTTTAGCTGCCCACCCTCCGCTGATACCGGACCCTACTACAATCGCATCATAAGTGTTATTTGCCATGGCAATCGCTGATTAATATAATAAAATAATTTAAAAATTAGAAGGTAATGTTATTCTAAAAAAAGTATATAAAAATTTAAAATTTATACATCACAGACTTTAACAGCTTCCCTTAATGAAGCGATCTTGTCTGTCTTTGCAGGAATAAATTCCTGCGCCAGGTAATCATTAAAGCCGATAGCTATAATTGCTTTTACTACGGCAGGATAATACAATTCCTGGCTTTCATCTATTTCATGCCTTCCCGGAACTCCCCCTGTATGATAATGGCCAAAATACTGATGATTGTTCTGAATGGTTCTTATAACATCCCCCTCGTCTATTTGCATGTGATAAATATCATACAAAAGTTTAAAATTTTCTGAGCCCACCTGCTTGCATAACTCCACCCCCCAGGCAGACTTGTCGCACATGTAATCTTTGTGGTCAACCTTACTGTTAAGTAATTCCATTTGTATGATTACTCCTTTCTTTTCAGCAAGGGATATGACTTGCTTTAAACCTTGCGCACAATTTTTTAAACCTGCCTCATCGTTCATTCCTCTTCTGCTGCCGCTAAAGCATATCAGATTTTTATAGCCCGCCTTTGCAACGAGCTCTATATGTTCGATATAATTTTTTATCAGTTTGGGATGATATTGCTTATCATTCCATCCTTCTGTTAGACTTATTTCTGCTCCATTGCACATGGATGAGTAAATGCCGTATTTTTTTAAAGTATCCCAATCCTTCGGTCCGACAAGATCAATAGCAGCAAATCCTATGTCTTTAACGGCTTTGCAGAGTTCGTCTAAAGAAAGAAAACTATACGTCCACCGACATACAGAATGTTTTATATTTCCTTTCAGCATGTTTTTATTTTTATTGCTACCGGCAACAGATACTCCAGGCGCTGCAATAACCGCAGCACTTCCTAACATTATATTTTTAAATGCCTCTCTGCGGGTGGTTTGCTTTTTCATTTTATATATATTTAAGTAACCGGAGAAGTTGCCAAACCTTTTTGGGCTTCTGAGGGAGAAATTAATTTTTTTCTTTCTTCTTTAAAAAGTAATGCATATAAAAGAAACACTGCAAGGGCAATGCCAGCAGGTATCATCCAAATGCTTTTCCAGTTATGTCCATCTGCTGTTGTGTACTTTTCTGAAACCATACCTGCAATCCAAAATCCAATCAGCATACCAAATCCATACGTTGCAAGGGTTATCATTCCCTGGGCCGAAGACCGCATCTTTTCACCTGCCTTCTCGTTTGTATATATCTGGCCTGTTACAAAAAAGAAGTCATAGCACACGCCGTGAAGAATAATACCTGCATACAACATCCACATAGCGCTGCCGGTATTTCCAAAACCAAAAAATAAATATCTTGCCGCCCAGGCGCCCATTCCTATAAGCAGCATTTTCTTTACGCCTAATCTCACAAAGAAAAAAGGCATCAATATCATAAATAATAATTCTGACATCTGCCCTAAAGCCATTTTTCCGGCTGCTTTTTCTACATTTAATTCATTTAAAAAAATATTGGTTTCCTGGTAATAAAAAGCAAGCGGAATACAAATAAGCAGAGAAGAAAGAAAGAAGATAAAAAAGTTTCTGTCCTTTAATAACCCAAGAGCATCCAGGCCTAATATTTCGCGGAAGGTTACTTTCGTTCGTGCTTTTGACGGAGGCGTATCAGGTAAAGTGAAACTGAAAAGCCCCATTATAAATGAAACTGCGGAGCCTGTTCTGAAAGTATTTATTAGAGAATTAGTATGTTCCCAGGCAAACCACCCGATCATTAAACCTGCTATTATCCAGCCTACAGTTCCCCAAACCCGTATCCTTGCAAAATCTTTTTCGGGGTCATCAACCTGGTTAAATGCTACAGCATTTATTAATGCAAGGGTCGGCATAAATAAAATCATGTAAATAAGTAATCCGGGATAGAAAGCGGAGAAATTATCAACAACCGATAAATAATATAAAGCAGCAGCGCCAGCCAGATGAAGCACACCTAATATTTTTTGGGCGGAAAAAAACTTATCGGCAATAAGGCCTACAATAAACGGCGCTATAATGGCTCCTAAAGCTTGTGTTCCATAAGCAATACCAACCTGAACATCTGTTACACCTTTAATAGATTTTAAGTAAGTTCCCAATGTTACATACCATACTCCCCAAATAAAAAAATTGAGGAACATCATAAAACAAAGCCTGAACCGGGTAACAGATTTCATTGACACCTTGTTAATATATAAACCAGAAAATTTATCTCTTTACTACGCCGACCAGACATTTTTAGAAATTGAAATTTCCAAAGCTGCCATCTTTGACTAATTAAAATAAAGTAAAGCGGGAACTAAAAGTACCACTTTAAGAAATACATTCAGCTTTTGGTTTGATAAATATATCTGCTAAACAAAATTAAAGTAGTAAATAAGGATATATTATTTCAGTTGAAAAATTAGTATAGATAATGATAAAAGTAAAAAGTAAAAGCGAAACTGCATTTACCTTTTTATTGACTGCTGCCAATCCTTTAAATCATTAATGCACAGCCATAGTCATTTCACTTTCTGTAATCCTCTTTGAACTTTTTTGCCAGATGAAAAATACAATAAACAGTACAATCAATATGGCGGGGAAGGTCATCATCTTTAATAACGCATTTTGTCCGGTGGCCAGTTCCAGGGCGTTTCCTGTAAGCCCCTTAGCGGTGTTTTCTGCCCTCGCACTATCAATCCAGCCACCAATTATGGGTTGGAAAATAGAGGTAGAAAACATGCCTACCCCACCAACAATCGACATACCGAGCGCACTGCTTTGCGGAACTCTGTGTGCTACTGAACCAATCATTACCGGCCAGAAATAACAAATGCCAAGAGCGAAAACGATGGCTGCTAAATATGTCAAGGGGCCGGTTACCGTACCAAACATATAAATGCCAATGGTTGCAAGGATTGCTCCCCCAAGCAAAACACCCGTCTGACCCAGGCGGCCAACAACAGGACCGGAGAAAAACCTGCCTGTAGCGGATACGCCAAATGTCAAAGCTAAAACTAGCATCGGAACTGCCCCACTCGCACCTAGAACAATACTTACCCATTGGCTTGGGCCAAACTCCGAAATAGCCGTAAGGGCCATACAAAAAAACAGGAAGATATAAACGGGGCTTAACATTGCCTTAAAATTTGCAGCAAGAGAGTTTGCCTCTTCCAATTGCGATTTTGGGAAAGTTTTTCCGAAAAATAAAACTGCGTAAGTAATGGTTGGAATCATAGTGACCCACATCTGTGCTTCCCAGCCCAAACCCATGCGGGTCATGAAGAAGGAGATAAGGGAGCCGACAAGTATCCCGCCCGGAAACCACATGTGGAACCTGCCCAGCATCTTTTGCATTTTCACGCCTGAATACATGTCTGCAATCATAGGATTACAGGCAGCCTCTGTACATCCGTTACCAATGCCAATTAGAAGTGTGGAAATAAGTAAGGTTGTATATCCACCGGCAAAAATGGTCAATAAAATTCCGAGGGTGTGGCATACAAAAGCCACCATCATAATATTTTTAGGGCCAAACGTATGATAAACCAGGCCCCCGATAATCATGGAAATGGGAAACCCAAAAAACCACATGGAATTGATAAAACCTAGCTGTTCGGCAGAAAGGCCAAATGCCTCGCCTAATTGCGGCAGGATTCCTGCCCGGATAGAAAAAGTAAAAGCCGTGGTGATGAGTGCAAAGCAACTCCCGTTAAACAAAGCGCTTTTATTAATGTTTTCGTTCGCGCTCTTAGTAATGCTTTCGTTCATTAAATGTAAGTTTATAAGTTTTAAATATGGTAATTAAGTAGCGATTTAGGATGCAAGCAATTATAAATGGTTTGTGGTGTTGATCATTCTCCTGGAAATCTGGGTTCAATTTGTTTCTCATCGTGCAACACCAGGATTAAATTGTACTTCAGGTCGGTTTCATGTTCCGGCCCGGATATCAAATGATAGTGAAGTCACTAAAAGAGACAGGCGACTTGCTGTAAATAGCCGATTTGTGTTGAGGGGTTTCATATGTTTTTTGCAATGGTTTAAAAGTTATTAATAAAATCTTTTATGAACAGTAGTAAAAAATTGTCTTACATTAAAATAAGATACTTTTTTGCATTCGTTATATATTACTGTCACGTTTTAAAGTGATAAATGTAGTATTTAAAGGGATATGTTTATTTACAATGAAAAAAAATTACCTGTAAAAACAAAAAAAGTAAAATTATAAATGTGAATAACCTATAAATTTGAGGTGTTGATTAGAAAAAAATAATTGTTGCTTTTCAGTCTTTTGTAAATTGTAAGATTTTTAAGCTGTTTCCCATTTGTAATAAAGTTTGAAATAACGCCTGAAGATGCACAATAAGATGCTGATGAACGAAATGCGTTGCAACGATGATGCATGAAGAACAAATGCAGGGATCAAATAAAATCAACAGTTTAAGCAACTTTTCTGATTCCTTAATAATCGTTATTTATTGCTATATGAGAAAATTAAGAATGGGTATGATAGGCGGAGGAGCCGGTGCATTTATCGGTGTAATACATAGAATGGCAGCTATAATGGATGGGGAAATTGAATTAGTCTGCGGTGCATTAAGTTCTGACCCGAAAAAATCAACAGAAAGCGGAAAAGATTTGAATCTTGATCCTTCTCGGGTATATGACTCATTTCAGGAAATGATTTCGAAAGAAAAAGAATTGCCTGATAATGTTAAAATGGATTTCGTAAGTATCGTTACCCCTAACCATGTTCATTTTGAGCCGGCAAAAATGGCCATGGAAAATGGTTTTCATGTGGTTTTGGACAAGCCAATGACATTTACTCTTGATGAAGCGAAAAAACTAAGAGAGGTTGTACAAAATTCAGGAAAATATTTTTGTCTGACTCACACATATACCGGATATCCTCTCGTGAAAGAAGCACGTGTACAGGTGCAAAGCGGCAAACTGGGCAATATCAGAAAAATTATAGTTACTTATCCCCAGGGATGGCTTAGTTCTTTCGTAGAAGGTTCACCAGACAATAAGCAGGCTTCCTGGAGAACTGACCCTTCTAAAAGCGGAATAGCAGGTGGTATGGGAGATATCGGTACTCACGCATTTAACCTTGTGGAATATATCTCGGGACTAAAAGTATCACACATGCTGGCGGATTTGCATATTGTTGTGGAAGGCAGAAAGCTTGATGACGATGGCGCGGTTTTATTGAAGTTTGAAAATGGGGCAACAGGAGTTTTGATTGCCTCACAGATAATGGCAGGAGAGGAAAATAATTTAAACATAAAAATTTACGGCGATCAGGGTGGTATGAAATGGTATCAGCAGGATCCTAATTCGCTTATATTTATAGCGCCTAACAAGCCTGTTGAAACATGGCGTGCAGGAACCAGCTATCTGAGTGAAGTTACAAAACATAATACCCGTATAACCGCCGGACATCCTGAAGGATATGTTGAAGCCTTTGCAAACCATTACCGCAACTTCGCTTTATGTGTAAAAGCGCATTTGGCAGGCGAGCAACCAAAAAAAGAAGCGCTTGATTTTCCGGGTATTGAAGACGGTGTCAGGGGAATGGCATTTATTGAGAATGTGATAGCATCATCAAAGTCGAAGGATAAATGGACACCATTCGCCGTCTAAAGACACTCTAAATCTCCCTAAAGGGAGACTTGTTATAGGGAATTTTAAATGAATATTATTGTTATGAATTGGTTTAATAAGCGTCAATACAAAACGAGTATTTAAATAAAAAGTAAAGTCCTCCCTACAGCGAGGATTTAGGAGGGTTTCTATGAAAACAATAAAAGGACCTGGAATTTTTTTAGCGCAGTTTCTTGGAGATAAACCGCCATTTAATGATCTTAAAAGCATTTGTGAATGGGCCAAAAGCATAGGATTTGCTGGTGTACAAATACCGGCATGGGACCCGAGATGTATTGATTTGAAGAAAGCTGCTGAAAGTAAAACATATGCAGATGAACTCAAAGGTATTGTAAATGGTTGCGGATTAGAAATAACAGAATTATCGACACATTTACAGGGTCAGTTGGTCGCCGTTCATCCAGCATATGATGTTATGTTTGACTCATTCGCTCCTGAAAAAGTTCGTAATAATCCAAAAGCCAGAACTGAGTGGGCAGTCGAGCAGGTGAAGTTTGCAGCTCAAGCATCTCAAAACCTGGGATTAAATGCAAGTGCAACTTTCAGCGGCGCTTTGCTTTGGCACACTATGTATCCCTGGCCACAACGTCCGGCAGGGTTAGTAGAGACCGGGTTTGAAGAATTGGCTAAACGTTGGTTACCTATTTTGAACACTTATGACGCATACGGTGTAGACCTTTGCTATGAAATTCATCCCGGTGAAGATTTGCATGACGGAGTTACTTATGAAATGTTTTTGGAAAAAGTAAATAATCATGCAAGAGCATGCCTATTGTATGATCCGTCTCACTTTGTTTTGCAATGCCTTGATTATCTTTCTTACATAGATAATTACCATGAGCGGATAAAAATGTTTCATGTAAAAGATGCAGAATTTAATCCAACAGGAAAACAAGGCGTTTATGGCGGTTATCAAAGTTGGGTAAATCGTGCAGGACGTTTTCGTTCTTTGGGAGACGGGCAGGTAGACTTTAAAGGGGTTTTCAGTAAACTGACAGCTTATGATTATTCAGGTTGGGCAGTGATGGAATGGGAGTGCGCTCTCAAACATCCTGAAGACGGAGCAAAAGAAGGCTCGATATTTATTAAAGACCATATAATACGGGTGACCGAAAAAGCATTTGACGATTTTGCAGGTGCAGGAAGCGATGATCAACTTAATCGCAGCATATTAGGACTATCATAATCATTATAAAAATTTAATTAAAAGACATGAAAAAGTTATTTATTATTCTCTCTTTCAGTGGTTTTATTTTATTTATTAGTTGCGGCGGTGGAAATGATAAAAACGCTGAAACTGAATCAAGAAAGGACGATGCAAAAGAAGTTGCAAAAGAAGAGACACCAGCGGAAAATCCAGACTACGACAAAGGTCTTGAGCTTGTTGGAAAAAATGACTGCCTTACCTGTCATAAAGTGAACGAGGCTTCTACAGGGCCTGCTTACTCTGCGGTTGCAGCAAAATATCCAAATAATGCGGCAGTAATAGATTCGTTGTCGAATAAAGTAATTAAAGGCGGTGCAGGAAACTGGGGAGTTGTGCCTATGACTCCCCATCCAAATTTATCTAAAGACGACGCTGTGGCGATGGTGAAATATGTATTGGCTTTAAAAAAATAATCAATGTCTAAACTACTTCTTGTCGCACTTACTGCAATTATCATCAATGGTTGCAGATCTTCTTCAAAAGTTGCCGCTATGGACACATCTGCACAAGCTGCTTCAATGGATACCTCTGCAAGTGCTAACAGCTTGACTGCACAGGAAAGCAGTTACGGATGGCGATTGTTATTTGACGGAACAACCACCAATGGATGGCATACTTACGGATATGACGCTGTTGGTAAAGGTTGGGTAGTCTCAGACGGAACCTTGCACCTGGATGTAGCAACTAAGAATGACTGGCCACAAAATGAAAGTAAAGATATTCTGACTAATGAAGAATATGACAACTTTGACTTTAAAACAGACTGGAAAATAGCTCCGGCCGGAAACAGCGGAATTATTTTTTATTGTCATGAAGATAAGCCAAAATATAAAAACACTTACGAGACAGGCCCCGAGATGCAGGTTCTTGACAACGCAGGTCATCCTGATGCAAAAATTATAAAACATCGGGCTGGTGATCTGTACGATTTAATTTCTTCTGCGTCAGAACCGGTTAAGCCGGCAGGAGAATGGAACCATGCAGAAATAATTGCAAACAAAGGCAAACTCGATTTTTATCTGAATGGTGTTCACATTATTAATACAACTATGTGGGATGATAACTGGAAGCAACTGGTGGCTGGCAGTAAATTTAAATCAATGCTTGATTTTGGTACCTTTAAAAAAGGCAAAATAGTGTTGCAGGAACACGGAGAAGAAGTATGGTTTAGAAATATAAAGATTAAGAAATTATAAGTGGAAATTGCTGGTTTATTAAAAAGGAGTTGTAAATCTTACAACTCCTTTTTTGTTATAATATATAATTTGTAAAGCTAATTTTCTTCCTAAATATTCAAAATTAAATTTCACAGATAAAAAAAATAATTGTAATAATCAACATCCCTTCCCACAATCCCAATAATCCCAGAAATCCCGGTTCAGACTTTATTTTCTCCTTAGCCATTGTTCCGGATTAAGAAATACACCTCTTTCATTTGTAACCATAAATAATACTTCACCCTCTCCGCTATCGTTTGCGGCAGCTTGTCCAACTACTGTTGAAGGCAAAACTTGCTGACCCGTGCTTACATTTGCAGAAGATAAATGACTGTATGTAGTAAAGTATTTACCATGCCGCACAGTTACCGCTTGTTCACCGCCTAGGTCATACACAGAGCGGACTTCACCATCCGCAACTGCTTTCACAGTAGCACCTATAGGTACAGAAATGTAAACACCCTGGCTTTGACCTTTTAATTGTGTTCCGGGAATTGTATAAGTTCCGAAGTGTATCGTAGGAATGCCGGAACTTACAGGCCATGGAAGCTTTCCTCTTCCGGCCTCAAAATTTATAGATTGAGCCCTTTCTTCATTTGTACCTTCCAAATCACTGTAAACGCGGTCTGTTTTTGGACTGGCAGTGGTAACTCCGGATATAGGTTCATCGTCAGCAGGTGTGGCATCCGTTGAGGGTTTATTCGTATTGGTGTTAATCTTTGCTACCCCTGGCTGTTCTTTTTGTTGCTGAAGTTTTTCCAGCCGACGTTGTTCTGCTAATTTTCTTTTTCTTTCATCCTCTGCTGCTCTCTTTTGCCGGGCAACAGCTTCTGCTTTTTTCCTGGCTTCTGCAAGCTCACGCCTGATGATAGCGCCTATAGCCCCTTGCGCTTGCCTGCGGTCTTTTTCTCTTTTTTTGATCTGAGAAGCCAAATCTTTTTCCTGGCTTTTGAGTTTGTTTACCTCATTATTTTGTTCTTTCTTATCTGCCTCAAGGTCTGTCAATTGTTTATTCTGATCCTGCAATGCGAGATTTTTTTCATTTTTACTATTGTTTAAGCTTGCAATTTTATTGCTTATAAGTTCCTGTGTTTTCTCAATGTTGTCCACCTGTTGTTCACGGTATTGACGATAGCTTCTGAGATAAGTGATTCGCTTTACTGCATCATTGAAAGTCGCGGCTGAGAATATAAAGTTTAGATAATCATAATTACTTCTGTTTTTAAATGCAAAAACAAGGCTTTTAGCATATTCCTGCTTCAGCGTATCCAGTTGTTTTTTTAGCCTGTTGATCTCCTGTGTATTAATAGATATGTTGTTGTCAAGAATGCGCATATCTTTATTAATATTCTGAATCAATTCTTCCCGTGCGGCAATCTTTCTTTTAACCAGGTTATAATTTGCTAACGATTTGTTTTTGCTGCTGCGAATATTTTTCAAAGTCTGATTCAAATCTTTGATTTCTTTCAGCAAATCCTGCTGTTTCCGCTGCAATTCCTCTTTGGTTTCCTGAGCTAATAGCACAGAGGTGAATGCAGCAAAAAAGAACAGAAAAATTATTTTTTTAATCATCCCTGCTAGTTATTAAATTAATTAATATAACACCTTGTGCTATTACAGTCTTTTATAATTTCCGGAAATGTTAAACGGAAACGTCACAGGCTGATTAAAGGCATATTGTTTAAAATTAAGATTTATGTCAAGTTTTGATTCATTAATTAACGAGATTTTTCTTTGAGTTGAAAATGGAACACCTGAAACATTATCATATCCGCTATACACAATATCGCATGTATGATTTACATTATTAATATCGTCAAGCCTGCTTTCAATTATTTTATAATCATAATTGTCAATAGTAGCAAGATGTTTAAAAAGCTTTCCTGTCATTAATATTTGTAAATGATTACTGTCTGATATATATGAACTGATATTGCTGTCAATAAAAACGGGATTTCCGATGACAATATTTTGCAAAGCAGAAAAATCTAACGGAAGACCAGTCAATTGCTGCAGGAAATTAATACTTCGATACTGAACATATTTTTTTAAAAGGTTCATCACTTTTACACTGTCAGGAGTTATTAAAACCCTTACACCTTCGATGCCCAAAGGACCGCGTAAAGACAGCCATATAGCAGTATCTTTTTTTATTCTTATGAAAGCAGTTGCTTCATCGCCTCCGTCCTTGTCGTTATATGCAACTCTTACTTTTGCATTAAAAGTTGTAAAATTAATTTTATTGTCTATAAACTTGTTGTACACTTCTTTTATCAAACTGGCCGAGTCTTTTATCACCGTTGGAGTATCTGCTATTTTATTGTCTTTGGCTGCAACAACAGAAGATGTGTCAACCCTTGATACTGCTTCCCGTGTTTTTTGAAATTTTCCTGCAGACTTGCACGAAAACATTATAATCGTGATTAACAGAGATATAAATAGTGTTGCAATCTTCATCATCTTGTTTTACTGTTTACCTGTATGGCCAAATCCTCCTTCGCCTCTTACAGTAGAATGTATTTCATTTACCTCGGTTAATATTACCTTTTCCACTTGCTGAATCACCAGTTGAGCAATACGGTCTCCGGGATGAATAGTATGCGGCTCGTTTGATAGATTTATCAATACCACTTTTAACTCACCGCGATAATCTGCATCTACAGTACCAGGGCTGTTAAGGCAGGTAATACCATGTTTTATGGCAAGCCCGCTGCGGGGACGTATCTGCGCTTCATAATTCATCGGCAACTCAACAAACAATCCTGTCGGCACCAGTC
>JAABUS010004608.1_pt1 | contig 19532 bp, 19 predicted proteins | sample 5560161 | NCBI WGS metagenome assembly JAABUS01 (sample SAMN10711885, study PRJNA513376) | rock metagenome | isolation source: Antarctica rocks | place: Antarctica: Victoria Land, Trio Nunatak nord | collected 2016-01-04 | reverse complement strand
AGGGAGAGGAGAGAGGGGGGGGGATAGTACGCGGATGAATCCGGAGACATGGAAAATGCAATATGATTCTGGTGATATGGGACTCTGGTAGAATAGAAAGGGATTTTATGATGTCTGCCGTCGGCCAAATGCTTCAGAAATGGGGGGGTTTGAAATTGAGGAAAGCAAGGAAGTAAGAAACAAAGATATATCTCAAGCGGCGTAGCAGAGATGGATGATTGTGATTTAAGCTTCTCGGAATCATTAAATTCGTAGGGTTCGAGGGGTTGCACTAAGAAAATTGGATTGATTGGTATTTTGATTTGGTGTCTGGAGGTATGGTAATAAAGAGGGTTCAGTATGAGGATTCTTGATTGGTTGATATTTCTATGCTTCTCGATATAAGAGATTGCAGGCAGGAAGAATTGCGCATAGAGCGAGTTCTGAATGTAATCGGGGAACGAAAAGAGAAACGAAAAGATACCAGAAGCAGGAAACACTCTGCCCGTGCCTGCGTAGATGTCCCAGAGCACCGCATGCGTGGGAAAGAACCCTTCAGAAAAGCCGCCAACGCCCCAAGCACATCCTGTTATCCGACCTCCCTCCTCGTGATGCCCTTTTGGTGAGATCCCCCTTTTAGTTTCCCGGTCTCAGCTTCGCGCTAGATTTCTCTGCATTATCATGCCTTCGGACCACCGCCCCCAGCACACACTTCAGCACCCCCTCAGCGTTCAAGCCCGTGCCCGTTTTGCCGACCCAGGACATTGTGTCCACCATGTCTCGGAGTTCCTCTTTCTCCCCTGGCTTCCCGCTGTTCTTTAAGCTGTTCTGCCCCAGCGTATCATCCAAATGCTCTAGCATCTTCTTCGCCTCCGCGTCCTCGCCGACCTGGAAGAACTGGATCCCTACTTGCCATGCCGGCGCATCCCATTTATCGAGTTTGCGTGCCGCGGAGAGGATCACGGACTCAACATCGTCCGTCGCCTGCCCATCGGTGATGACGATGATGTTGAGAGGCTTAACATTCTCTTCACCCTTCATCTCCAGTTCGCGCAGATACGGGCGTAGGATCGCGTGCAAGCGGCTGCCGGTGGGTGTACCGCCCCTCGGCCTCACATTGTTGAAGATGGCCTCCACGTCCGCAGGGGTGGTAACATTCTTGTACTCGACGTTGTCTTTTTCGTTCAAGAAGTAGAGGTCGATGCCGTCGGCGTCGTGGGCGGTGCAGATGGGCGTGATGGTCTTGAGGGCGTCGCGCGTTTCGCGCCAGCAGCGGCCGGCCATGCTGCCGGAGTCGTCGATGAGGAAGACGGTGTCGAAGGTGGAGAGGAAGGAGAAGTCGGTGTCTTCGCTGGAGGTGGCGCGCGAGGCGGCGATGGATGAGGAGGGGGTGGGTCTGGCATTGCTGGGGGGTGTAGCGCTGTAGGCTGGTGGTGCGGTGGAGTTGGAGGCGAAGGCGTTGTTGCTGTTGAAGTCGGGGCGGCGGGTGGAGGGGGATTTGTGGAAGATGGAGCCGAAGTTGGATTTCAGAGAGGGCATGTTGTCAGAGGGTGGTGGGTTGACGGTTGATGCGTTGAGGGTTGATGAAGTTCTGGTGAGAGAGCTCTTGCGGGCTTTGGAGCGCAGAGCTGTGAAGAAGGGCATGTTCTTTGTAGGGGCGAAGGAGGTTTGAGTACAAAGAATCGGGGTCTCAAGGATGAAGGACATGGTGAATGAGATTGTTTCGGTATTTGGAACAAAGAAGAGTGGGGTAGGGAAGGCGCGGATAAGTCAGTGTGGTTGTGTGAAGTGTCAACCACGGTACTGAGGGGGAGCAATAGAGTCACTTGATAGCAGACTGGTGAGACTTAGTGTTTACTCCTACCCTTGGCTATGGGGCCACATCTTCTTATATATCAGCAAGCGCTTGGTCTCACACGCAGATGCGCTGGTGATCCAGGATCATGCTGGCAGTGTGTTTGACAGTATCTGCCTCGGCGACTGCCTGTGTGGAGAAAGGAATGAGGAATCTGTTGCAGTTTTAGCGCTTTTACGGATGGCGAAAGGAAACGGTACGGAGTGACCATTGTTGTGGGATCTCCACCACAGCCATGGAAGAAGCTTTAAAGTAGGTGACCGTGTGGTGTTTGCCTGCGAGATGGAGAAAGGCGCAGTCGCATGCGGCGCACCTCAGGCTTAATTACACGGCGCTCGTCTTAGCTCAGCCCTACTGATACGCCTGTTTTGGGCTTAGCCGTTGGGGGCTTGGCTGCTCTGCGGACCCCTTAGCACATGCCCCTTAGGAGACCTAGGAGTCGGCCTACTTAAGCGCCCAGGAGGCATTGCTCGGTATCATTAATCGGCTGATATCTCATGTTCAGGATGGTATCGGCGCTGAGGTAACGATCAAGACAGGCTTCCCCATTGCACGGGAGATGTAGCGCTTATGGTGGGGGCCATTTAGCCGTGCGGATATAAAGCGGGTGAGAATTTCGCGATGGATCACGAGTTCATCTGATATGTGTGAGAGTGGCGCTGTGGCAAGCTTACGGACTATCTTCTCGAACACGAGGAAGGCGAACATCACATTGCAGAAAGTATCGGATTCTACACTTCTCACCCCGATGCTGACAGTTTCCGAGATGGCACAGTAAAAGTAGCTTGCACTGGTCGGGACCACATGTGATTGCCAGGCGAGCAGGCGGCAGAGGTCTTGCTCGTGTGCTTGGAATAATGTAGCTTTCTCCAAGTTGTTGGACTAGTGTGAGGTGCAGATTCGGAGCGTAGCCGCGATGATGAAGGCTACACGGCTTTACTGTGAGTGCCTCGGGCGTCCCCTTGTGGGTCTGTAGCACAGGGCTTCAATATTCGAGCCAAAGCGCCAATCATGGAGGCTGAAAGGTCCAGTCCCTCTTCTCCGCCGTATACAGTGCCTTGACCTGACGATGCACCTCACAGCTTACAGCGGAATGTTCCGACGAACGAGGAGCATGCCGCCATGTGCCTCCTTGTGGGGAACCTTCCCAGCTCTCTGCTGTCATATCAGTTTTCCAGCGTCGGACACAAATGCCAACCTGCGGAAGCGGTATGATGAGCTCCAAGCAGGACAGGAACCTCGTACGGATGCCGCAATGAGCATGGAATGAATTAACCTGATAGCTGGGGCAAGCTCGCAGAGTAATCAGAAGTTCGAGAACATTGCCATGCATGGGCTGAGTCTTGAGCGATGGGTAGAATGTACTCTCCAGACTCAAAGTATGGTGGCGGGAGAAGAAGCGTATCATTTGTCCAAGCTGGAAGGAATTGCATGCTGGTGACGAGTCGTAGCCGTATTTGCATTGATTTGGCTCAAAGATGTATAGATTTATGAAGTGCTGTTGGAGCGAACTGATCGTCTCGAGTAGGTATCCACGACGATACGACATCTCTTCTATAAGTTGATAGGTCAGCTTGGATTGTCTCTTTTGTCCGTGGATCATGTCCCGATGTACCTTCAATACCCTGAGGTAGGTCCCACCACAGAGCTTCTTGATCGATCTTTCCAGCTACTTCGTCCTCGGACCACAAGACTGAATCGGCGACGATAAGAGTGGCAGTCTGCTTCCGAAACAAAGGAACTATCCCGAATGATAAGCCTACGAGTATCTGCTGTCGCACTAGTTGTTCCCCTTTAACACCCAATGGTGTTCTCTCGTCCCACGAGAAAGACCTATTGGTCCAACCACGTCTAGCAACGAAAGTCGCCACCGTCTGCAGGGCGTCGAACCGATCGGCGATGATGGCAAGCATGGCGAGGGAGGACCAGTCCGGCTGTGCCCATGTTACGACCAGCGTGTGCAATATGCAGAGAAACAAAGTAAAGACCGCTTCTGTGGAAGCCTGTGCCGGTACCTGTCCAACATCATCGACCGCAACAACGGGTAGGTCTGCTAGCGGCACCGTGCTGTAACCCGCGTGCTTCATGCCAATTTCCTTCGTCCTCTCATCAAGCCTGATCCCCTCCGCGAACTTATTTGGATCGAGAAGTGTGCCGAAGTAGGGTGAAGCATCGCGTAGGATTGTCGCATCAACCAAATAGAAATGCTGCTCGCCCGTCCCTCGATCCCTCACTTTCAACATCAGGTCGCCCTTCATAGTCTTCGTCGCGATATGGCGAACCATCAACCCAGATTCGCTGTCCCTGATAGGAGGAGTGACGATATCTCTTTTGCCTGTCCTCGATAGTGCACGTATCGCTTTCTTGGTCACAGGGGACTGGCGAGTTGTTTCCTCTGTAGATGACATAGTATTCGGTGGGCCTGAACGCTGTCGAAACTTTCAATCGGCTTCCAAGACGGGCGTATAGGGTGGATTGCTAAATTGTACAGCACTGGAAGGGCTTGAGAATTGTGTAGGCCTAGTTGAACGCTTATGTAGTTACGTGGTTCACTGTGTGGGCGGGCTGGGACTCCTCAGTGTAGCGTGCAACGCATCGTCGCTTGAACCAGCTTTATCAAAATGATCGACCGCCTGTGTACAGATTCGATGTGAACTCGATGACTGACAAGCCTGACATTCGATCCAAATGATGAAAGTTCGGCTGCGAGCCTTCTTGAGTGGTTTAGTGGTAATCGAACTCTGTGGGCAGAGCGGCTCAAGGGCCTACTTGTCCTATTCAAGGATACGGCCAAGCCATGATAGCAACAGTGACCCCGAATATATGTATCGTAAGCAAATCGGTGTCGGCTTGGGGTATACGGGGACTGTCGAGCTGGGAAACAGTAAAGTACTTTAGTGACAGTGTGAAGCCTTGGCTGCTCGGTCCACCAAGGGATTTCTTGACCAATCAGAAGTCATGTAATCTGCAATACTAATCAAGTTACCCAGCTTTTCGAACCCCATTGTCTTGATCCATTCCTAGAAAAGTATATACCTCTTGCCTACGGATTGATCTTCACTTGCGCTATACGGTGTGGATTGCTATTACGTTTGCCATGTGCTCTCCCTACCTACCTGCCTACTCTTGCCGGTAAGATCGCGAGACACTCATCTAGTTGCCTGATACTCCGCCCTCTGTCTGTATAGGCCATGCAGCAACCTGCCATCGACCAGCAACCGAAGCTTGATTTTCATCCTCGATCTTTTTTTCTCAGTGGAGCACTGTTTATTCAACTTCTCACGCTTCGTCCCACCGCGAACTACTTGCTCTGAGTGACTGCTTTCTCCGGGATGGTGATAGCAATCTCCTCATCGCTATCCGACCCACTAAAGTTTTTTGGCTTCCGTTGTCTTTGCTTTCGATAATGGCCAGTGACCTTTCTTTTCGTTGTATCGCATGGCCAAGAAGGCGGCGATGACGGCGATCCAGTACGCATTGTATGAGATGACAGACCCATAGGTTGCGGAGTTTTGCCATCCGACGAGGGCGTTGAAAATACCCCAACCACCACCACCGTTGATCTGGGGATTGCAGCACTGATCATGTTCAGTATTGTCTCACAAGCTAAGGACAGTGCTTACATTAACATGCCAGACGCTCTTGTGGATGTTGTACGACCCTGGTCCTGAACCAGTTTCCGAGGCATCTCCGCCGATCCTCTTGTTCCACTTGGATAGGGTCAATACCAAACTTTCCGAAAAAGGAACCTGTCTTACCTTGCTTGCCTCGAACAGCCATACTGCTCTGGAGAACAAACCAGCGGCGACCAGGTACAAGAAACACGTAGAAATGATGAGGAAGATTTGGATCGAGGCAATATTTCCACCTCTATTGATCCTGTCAGCACGGGCGCTAGTTTAATCTTGATAAGAACCATTTACCTATAGATGAGGTACCCGATTAGACAGCCACAGGCTATGCCAGCGATCAAAGCAAGTGGGAATGAACTGGCAGGTAAAGCGAGGCTAATACCGCCAACGAAGACTACTGCTTCGAGACCTTCACGGAGGACGGTGATGAACGGTAAGGTGAACATGGCATATTTCTCGCACCAAAGCTTGAAGCGGCCTTCCGCAGTCTTGCGTTTGGCACCATCCTCAGATTCGATCGACCTCGCGAGCTTAACGCGCCACTTGTCCTGGAGCTTAGACACACGAAGAAGCGCAGCACCCATGACAGTAATGACGACGGAGGCTAAGAGTCCGAAGACGCCTTCCCAGATGTCCTCAGTGCCTGCCCAACGATTTTTGCCGAGACTATAGAAGGCTCCGATGAGACCAGCGCCGATGCAGACACAGAATACCAGGCCGAGGATAGTTCCCCACCAGACCTGGATGCCATCTGTCAGCTGAGATCAATCAGCTGTCCTTCCTAGTACTCACTTGGCGAACCAGTTTCTTTTGGACGGTAGGGTCAGGGTGTCCGCCTAATGTCTGTTTCAGGAATGCCAGGAGTACCGAAACGATGATGCCGGTCTCGAGTGTCTCACGGAAGCAGATGAAGAAGACTTGATACTATTAGCTTCCATGCAGAGGCGATATCAAATGAGCCCCGCCTACCAGGAACAGCGAACACAGACGTGGCGGCGACCATCGCGACAACCGGGCAACCAGGGCCCGTATGGACGCCTGGCGTGTCCTAGGTAGGAAGTCGGTCTCCTTGCTTCAGATTATCACCTCTAACCTTGTGATCGATTCTCCTTTCGTCGATTCGATGGAGATGATATTTTATCAGATCTGATTGATAAGGGCAACTTGTCGGCTCTAAAAGATCTTGAGGAACATCAAGGGCGGTAAATGACGTGACGGGTTTTCACCACGACACAGCAATGCCTATTCACAGAAAGAAGACCCTTCTCCCAGTATTGCAACACAGAGTCTGTAATAACTGTATGAGATGTCAAAACCGTCAACTGTTGTTGTTGGTTGGCCGATAGCGGTGGGCGTGAAGATATTGCAGCACGGGTAAGGCGGAGGTTAACGACCTCGGTTAGCACCTAATTGGGCAACGACATCCCACTTTTGTTAGGACGAACGGATTTCAACTCTTGGCATTCATCGTTTCTATTGCCAAGGTCACATCGAACATGTCAGCAGCCATCTGAGTAAGCCTACAATTACATTCATATGGTATGCAAAGGTTACATTGCAGAATCTGGACTCGTCGTTCTTTGATCAGCGGTCTGACAACACTTCGATGATCCCGGCTACTTCATTGTAAGTGTCAATTCCTCTCTTGCAGGGTCCCTACCTTATGTCATCTTCATCCATCGGCATGTTATGGCTGCTCTTGGCGAAAACATAGGATGGCTGGCCAAATCAAGAGAGCGTGGCCAATCAATCTTGCATCCTTTATCAGATCCGTCCCGACATGTCTATCCACATGATGATCGAAGTCTAACTACATCCAGTCTCCACATCACGCCGCTTGAGAAGCCGGGATTCCGTTCTCCAAGGTGACGAAACCCAAGGGTCAGGCCACGATTTTCCATAGCTCTTATTGGATCCCCGATTGCGGCCCCGGCATTGCTCCAACACTGAAAGAAAAAGTTGCCGCCAGTGCGAAGTCCGAATAAACTAATCAGATAATCTGATTTTGATTTATCAGATCCTTAGATATCGCCATACTTCATCCTTCTTCGGCTAGAAAGGGGCACAGGTCGATTACATTCTCGGGACATTCTGGGACAAGCAGGAGTACCCGGCTGTCGTGGTTCCGATCATAGCAGGACAAGATGTTGTCGTTTGTGAGAGCGTCCTTCGGCGCTGCTGCTCTCTTTGCAGCCTTCGCCAAAGCTGCCACCGTTACCTACGACTTCAACATTACATGGATCATAGCCAACCCTGATGGAGCATTCGACCGTCCAGTTATCGGCATCAATGGTCGATGGCCTATACCACAAATCGATGTCACTGTAGGAGATCGCCTTGTTGTCAAGGTGCAGAATCAGCTTGGAAACCAGACCACAAGCTTACACTTCCACGGCTTATACATGAATGGTACCTCTGAGATGGATGGAGCGGTGGGAGCAACGCAATGCTCTATTCCCATAGGTGGATCCCTCGTCTATGATTTCAAGGTTAGCCATGAAATCCCATCTCAACTATGACGGTATTGACGCAAAAAGATCGATCAACCGGGCACTTACTGGTATCATTCCCACGTTATTGCTCAATATCCGGATGGCCTACGTGGCCCACTGATCGTACATGATCCAGACTCGCCGCACAAGGGGCAATACGACGAGGAGATCGTGCTTACCCTGTCCGACTGGTACCATGATCAACTTCCAGGTCTGATGAAGTCCTTTCTCAGCTACACTAATCCGACTGGAGCCGAACCGGTACCAAACGCGGCTTTGATGAATGATACTCAAAATATGACCGTGTCTGTTCAGCCTGGGAAGACCTACATGTTCCGGATCATCAACATGGGCGCCTTCGCAGGGCAGTACCTGTGGTTCGAGAATCACACAATGCGTATAGTTGAGGTCGATGGCGTATACGCTGAGGCCGCTGATGCGAGTATGATTTACCTTACTGCCGGACAACGTTACAGTGTTCTCATTACGATGAAGAACGAGACATCCTCCAATTACGCTTTCGTGGGTAGTATGGACCAGGTGAGAAGCCCGCCCTCTAGCTGCACGTCAAAGCTGACCTTTGCCAGGATCTCTTCGATAAAGTTCCGCATACTCTGAACCCTAACGTTACCAGCTGGTTAGTCTACGATGCGTCGCGGCCAACGCCTGCTGCCGCCTTGATAGACGGGTTTGATGCCTTCGATGACTTCGCCCTCGTTCCTACTGACGGCGGAGCCCTTCTCGAGAATGTCGATCATTCTGTCATTCTCGACATGCGGATGGGAAACCTCGGCGACGGTGCAAATTAGTATGTCGCGTAATTTCCTCCCTTGGTATAGCTATCTGACCGTCTATGCAGTGCCTTTTTTAATAACAGCACTTACGTCAGCCCAATTGTCCCGACCCTCTACACCGCCGTGACCGCCAATACGACTGCGATAAACCCCTTCATCTACGGTCCCAATACCAATGCCTTCATCCTCGGCAAGAATCAGGTCATCGAGATTGTCCTGAACAACAACGACCGAGGCAAACATCCCTTCCACCTTCACGGCCACAACTTCCAAGCCGTCGTCCGTTCTGCCGCGAACGCCACCTCCTACGTCGGCAATGAGACTTTACCTGCTGTGCCTATGCGACGGGATACGTTCATGGTGAACCCGAACGGCAACATTGTTCTACGCTTCCGAGCGGACAACCCGGGCGTATGGCTTTTCCATTGCCACGTCGAGTGGCATGTTGCATCGGGGCTTGTTGCCACAATGATCGAAGCCCCGGAAGACCTGCAGAAGTCGCTCACGATCCCAGAAGACCATCTAGAAGCATGTAGAGCCCAGAACATCCCTGTCGCCGGCAATGCAGCGGGCAATTCTAAAGACCTGTTCGATCTTAGCGGCGCGGCCAAAAGTCCAGATCCACTGCCCAGCGGGTTTGAGGCTAGGGGAATTGTGGCGTTGGTGTTTAGTTGTTTGGCTGCGATCTTGGGTATGGCGGTCATTTCGTGGTGAGCGCTTTACGCTCTCATATTGGAGATTGACAGCTAATGTGGCGTCATTAGGTACGGAGTTGGTGAGATCGGCAAGAAGGTGTCTGGGGGTGTTGAAGAAGTGCAGATCAACGAGGAGCAGAAGTCATGATACCCGTGCTCGTCGTGCTGCCTCTAGGATCGAAATCTAGTCTATGGATATGCCGACGTCGGGTTGACACATAGCGTAGTGTGGTGATCTGGCCCTTCTGAGCAGCAGCAAGTGGCCTGCGTGGTGACCGCCTATCACTCATGATCCTTGCACGCAAGCGCGCTTAAGGGTATCAAGCTTATCGCTTTGCGTAGGGTCATGGAAAAGTTCACCCACCTGCTGTTCCTATCCTTCTCGAAGTCGATAAACCTCACAACCCTTCAGCAATCCCCAAACCCACCGTATTTACTGTGCCTTTAATAGCTTGACATCATACCCACCGTCCGTCCTTGTGATAGCAAGAAGTGGCGCTCTTATCCCTCCGCAGCCATGGTGCCAAAAATCCATGGCATCACTTCGAACTGCATGACCAACAACCACTCCTTGTTAGTTGGCGAACTCCGATCTGACTCCCACATTGAAACCCCTAAAAACACTGCCAGAGACATATGTCCTCACATAACAAGTTGGTCATAGAGAACTCCCCCAGTCAGGCCAAACCCTCCTGTCCAGTCACCTATTTCTGGCCCTCTCATAAACCACCTTACCCCCTACACATCCATCCCGGGGCCTCATTCCCCCTTGCAAAACCACGAAACCGCAAATGCTGCTTGGGGCTTGGTAGTGCTTACATTTCCGTATGCTCAGGGACGAGAGGGGAATGGTGAGGTTCTGGGGGAAGGGGATTATAGCTGGCATGCTTCAGGGATGTGTGTAATCGTGGGGGAGGCGCAGCTCGCTGAGGTGGTGGTGTGTATGAGGTTGGAGATTGCTGGTAGAGCTGTAAATAAGCCTAGCTTGAGATATCAGCGACAAGTCTTTGAGAAGAGTTTGTGATGGAAGGGGAAAAGGCCAGTGAGTCTCCTTGATAAGGGCAGTGACGCCTGATGACTGGAATAGATACTGATCAGTTGGATTTTATCCTTGAGAAGAGCGGCGGAGGGTGTGGTAGCGCTGTGGACTGGATATCGTAGGGGAAGGAAGGATGGGTGATCTTTGGTTTGCAGTTCTTCCTCTGTTGCTCCGCTTGGGGTAGCTTGAAACGGATGCCTCGAACAGGCTCGCCCTGTGAGACTACTGTGGAGATTGGTTGCTGGACGTTGCGATATCCGGGTGCGAAGCTCAGGAACTTGGCGCTTTCTTGACGCTTTCTTGATGATGTGTTATTGGGGTGTTGGAGTGTAAATTGACCCATCGACCGGGAGAAAATGAGTGCTGAATACAGTGACACCCCGAAGGACAACGCCCATTGTTGCTTGGGATTTCGTTGAGATGGGCCCAGAGGGAAGGCACAGTAGAGGAAAAGCACCAGGAAGGAAAGAGCTGGATGTCAGAGCGGATTTTATCTTTCGTTGTCGCTTGTGTGTGAGCACGCAGTTTCAAACCTAGGTCCGAGACTCCGCAAACAGACGAGATGGACATCTGCTTCTCAAGCCATTGATTTCCTCGTAAATCTGGGGAATGGGAGATGCGAAGCAGATTACAGCGCAGTAGAGGATCGAGATCCTGCTGAGGAATAGGATGGAATTGGTTCAATGGCATACATACCCAGCCTCCCTTGCTCCCTAGCATGCTGCGAGGCTGGAGATTTCTCCGACCAAGAAAGCATACCGACTTGGACACCGACAAGCGTGAGATTGGAGATGGACTGATATAGCGCCTTCGCACACAGTGTCATTGTGACTTCAAAGGGCCTCAGACACGCCTGGAGACACAAAAACCGAACAGATTCTGACCTCTATCACCCTGCTGGTCACCGGCTTGCCCACAAGATCTACGCTGATCACACACCAAAACTCACCAGACGGCTCTCTTCGATTCCAAGTGACAATGATCAACCGCTCCATACTCCTGAGCTCCTCAGCTCTTTTCCCCTATAAATACACTCGCCACTCTCCTCCCCCTTCCACCTTCCCTCCTCCAATAGTCGTTAAAGAAAACCGAGCTCCATCACACAACAAACTCGCCCAAAGCAGCGAATCCATCACAACACAGAGCAATCAAAGTGTTGACCTGCCTTCATTGCCCCTCATTTCCCATTACCACTTCATTCAGTGAAAAAAACTTCATCGGCACAGGGAAGTTTTTGGGAAGGCGGGCATGTGAAGTTTTTGATTATCGGATATACGTATATATAGACCTCTACGTGCCTGGGGTTTTGGTTTCCTTTATATATTTTCTTGATACAGTGACAAGGGCTTTTGGTTGGCATAATTGGTCGGTGTTTTCTATCTTGCAAATACTGCATCTTCTCTGAACGACAAGGGCTTCTTTCATTCTCTAGCTCCACTTTCGTGCTTCTGTAGACTACTCTCGAAAAAGGATTGCACTCTTCTGTGTGCTCGGTTTTCACACAGACACAAGTGTTTTACCTGACAAGCACAGTGGTCACGGCTCGTGATAGCACTGAAGAAGCTTAGGAGACTTACCGGTTTTATAGCAAAGCTCCTATTTGTCACAATTCGTGCACTGTCCTACTTGCTTTAGTCTTTCAACTACACTTATAGGGTTAACCTACCAAACACAGATTTCACGTGTCACGACTGTTCTAGACAAGTTTAGTCAACTTATCTCCTTTAAAGCAAAGCTTGCATCTGTCACTTTTTCGTGGGCCCGCCCCCTTTCCTCTGAGCGTGAACACTTGTGCTGTCCTCTCTCTCCCTTACCCCGTCACACTCTTCTTTTCCTTTTGATTAACCTGCTAGAGGCAAAGATGTCTTTCCGCGGTTTCGGCTCTCAAGGTGGGCGAGGTGGACAAAGCAGTCAGGGAGACAGAGGCCGCGGCGGTAGAGGTGGCCCAGGAGGACCAGGTGGCCGCGGTAGAGGTGCATCTGGTACGTGTCGCACATGGTAGATCAGGCGATCTTGCCATGCAAGAAGCACGAGTCTGAGCTTATAGCTGACAATCATACGCAGATTCAAGTGGAGAAAATTCGCCCGCTCAGGGACAGGGTCGAGGGCGTGGTGGTAGGCTATTCACTCCAGCTATGTTGACTTTGCAAGTTCTGACCATTGTCGATTAGGTCCTAGAGGGCGTCCACCGGTCACTCCAACCGCGGCAAGCTCGAGACCTTCAAGGACTGGGTGAGTGCCTCGTCCATAGCTTTCTCAATTGAGTCGCCGGCTGACATTCATCAGAGCGACCGGACCCGGAACAGGTACCCAACAAGCCCAAACGGGACCTTCTTCCTCAACATCACCACGTGGCCCACGACCTAGCCTGACCACGCGCACGCCGTCACAACTAGCCGCCTTGCTCGCTGAGGAAGCCCTCGGCGACCGTCTTCGCCGTGAAGCCCGTGAGACTGTCGTCAATGCGGAAGGTCCGCTACGAGATGCGCTCCAGGAGCATTTCTTCGACCTGCCGCATGCGCAGCGACCCACGGAGAACGAGGTCATAACGTGGATCGTGGATCTGGTGAGATATTCCGAGCTGCGGCTTGAGCCACGAGATGCAACGCTGTGGCTGGCGAACGCCGATTGGGATCTGGGCCTCGCGATGGCGAGGTATCTGCAGGAGAGGGATCTGGAGGATGAAAGCACGGGGCTGAGTGAAGCGCCGAGTGATCTAGGTCCTAATGTCGCGGCTAGTCCTGGGCTATCTGACGAGACTGATGCAGAAGAGAGCGAAGAGGGGGAGGAAGAGTCTGAGGTGGGTGATCGGTTGAGATGCGAGAAGATCATCAGTGACGATGGTCTAGGACGACGAGGGTAACCTCAGCCCAAGGACCCGGATGGCACGACTGAACGTCGACGTCGACCGTTCTCAAGCGCTCAGAGGTCAGCGCGACGATGACAAGCGAACAATTACTCTGCGGACTGTCGATGGGCGAACCAGGGAGGCGCAATTCCAGGGCAGCGTTAATTGGAACAACTCGAACTCAATCCACGCTCTAAATCGTTGGAGGAGTCAATATTTCCGGTGATATCTTCCTTTCTGTGCCTTGTTCCGGCCCAAGCTGACATGATAACTAGGCGCAATCTCGGCCCTGCGCGCCCACATCGAATACCGCTGCTACCCCTTGAAAAGCGGTTCTTGATCGACGTGCATAGGCGTTTCATGCTGGGCCAGCAAGCTCAGCACGGTCCGCATCACCAAGTGGATTATAGCCAGATGGACTGGGCCGAAGTGACCCGTGAGTTCAACAACAACTTCGAAAATCGATTACTGCCAGGGGAGACTTTCCCAAGGCCGATGAGGACAGAAAGCGCCCTGAGGAGCGCGCGGCCGAGAATACCGGAGATTGTAGCCCTGACGGGTATTGCGGCCAGGCAAAGTGGGGACAAGAAGGGGGGAAAGAAGGGGGGAAAGAAGGGAGGGAAGCAGAGAGGGAAGAAGGAAGATGGAAGAGATGAAGCTAGTAAAAGAAAGGGACCAAAGGAATGAGCAGTGTTAATCCCTTAGATTAACAAATTTCCTAGGGTAGATAGACAGATTAAGATCGCCAAATTAGAGATGCTTACTGGGAACGATGTTGTTACGACCGTTGAGCGGGCGTGACACCCTGTGACGGTTCAGACGGAGGTGAATGATCCATCCACCAGGTACTTGACTAAAACCATCCCACATCCCACTTTCCACTGATTTTCCTCTCCTCACTCTGTAGGAGTACTCATCACCACCAACTTTAGGCTCCGAGTGTATTAGTTTCTTCCCTTCATAGCAAGTATTGCACGCTCAGAAGAGCTACCAGCCATCCTCATCAGCTAGCTGCTTGTGCCTGATATGATCCAGCATTCAGGGTCCAGGTATCCAACCCATACGCCAGTAACGTGCCCGGTTCAGGGATCTGTCAAGCAGTCAAGCAACTATCCCAAGCGCCGGTAGCGTGCGTTTTCCAGCGATGAGAACGTTCCCCGACGGTCCCCAAAAACGTGTTGACGTGATAACGTTGGACATGGCGACCAGTGAAAACCGATGTCTAAGGCGGTGAACAGTCAAAGCTCGTTGGAAAAGTGGTTACAGGCCCTATTGTTGAACCTTATACAATGGGAGAGCACAGTGTATCGTTTCTGCGAAGACAGAGTGCATCCATTCTTGCCATCGCATGTACATACTTGAAAGATGTTTCAACGGAATGCCGATGGGAGGATTTACCAGTGCAGGCCCATTGCTAATACGGCAAACTGTTGAAGAGTATTATTGAGACTCGGGACATTGCGCTGAAATAAGGACATCATTCTATCCTAAATTTCACTTGTAGCCACAGGAGAACCAAATTCTGACACCCTGATGCCTGATGAGCTCTCCTTAGCCCTGATTGACGATTTCACATCGTTTTGGCACTCAGGTCCATTGACAGTTAAGCCCCAGCAGTGGATTTCATTTATCCAATCGATCAGGTCCCGCACACCGTGAGGAACACGGCAAGTTCCCTGACATACTCGCTCCATGACGCAACCGCTCCACTGATACTTCTTCGTGACCTGGACTCGGATGCACCACACGCTGTACTGGGATCCGGTGAACGTAATGCCATAATGCTTTAACGGTTTCAAGTGTTGCTGGTCCCATTTCTGCTTCCTAAGTTCAAGACTTGACTTTCTAAGCAGGAAGCGGTTGTATAGAGCTAGCGCAGAAGCGGCTGCTATTTGATTCAGCGCGGCTTGCTGTTCAGAGTTGTCTCTCTTGAACTCGATGGTCAGATAGGGGCACGTGATCGTATCTTTCAGCACAAGCGTGTGCTCCCCAACGTAGGACTTGTACTCTGGTGAAAAGGCTTGTAGAGAAAGCCAGTAAGCACAATCTGGGCGGAGATCGAATCCATAGTCTGTGTAGGGCGTATCACCCAAGTTGACGGATTGATCTTCAACTAAAGGTGGGCGTATCCATGGACCGTCTGTCCCCGGCTTAGCGACGAGCTCGATCATTCTCTCGGCCCTCCATCCTCGTTCGTGATTATCTTGTTCCCTGACCCGAATGCGGCGTTCTCGCTTCAGTAACATCTCCCTTGCATATGACGCGAATTCAGCTTCGCACAGCTCGCGTTCAGTCATGCAATCGTATTCTCTTAGGATTTCCACAACGAAGTCATCACTACTCTCTAACCACACAGAGGATGGAGGTGCTCCTCTCTTCTCGGCATAGTACTGAGCACGATCACCGCTAGGCACATCAACCTGGAAATGCTGGGGGGCATGTCCTGAAGTTGGCCGACTAATCTTGATAGACCGTGGGTTGAGGACACGCTGAACAAAATCATTGTCATACGGTGAAGGAGCTTTAATTTTCTTGTCGGTTGTCTCTCCACTCTTTTTAGAGCTAGACTCCGTCCTAGTCCGCACAGGCAACGAGCTCATACGTCCAGTCATGGCTCTAACATCTCTCCATAGTGATGTAGTATCTTGTGGGTCTCTGTCCAGAACAGATGTGTCTTCCTTAAATTCAACAGGGTACGATTGCAGGGTATTGCAGTAGATTCCCCTTGAAGGCCATTCGTCCTGGATGTATCTACTACGGTCGAGACTGCAGGTGCGAAGAAGGCTTCTCTTTCCTCGAATGGTAGAAGGACGGTCAAAGGAACGAACCCTATTTCTCGTAGTGTGCTTGTAACGGGGCGCAAATTGGGACCCTGTTGCCGCAGAATATGCTGGCTGCGAGTGGCGGGAATTATGCTTGTCAATAAAGGCAAGTTGCTGCTGCAACGAATGTTCGAGCAATGCAGCCTTTGTTAAGAGCTGTGGAAGCGCGTGGAGGTTCTCTCCGGCGGAGTAAGGGGTTGAAATACTCGATGTTGGAGTTAGAGGGTCAGCCTGGTGTTGCCTAGAGTGTTCAGAGGACTCGCTCATGATGCCTGCGGTGGTGATTGGCCTGCTTCTAGTGAGGGGCTTCGCGTGACTAGTGCTTGGTGCTTCATGGAACAGGTTGCACGGCAGATTGTCGTGCAGAATCTCTGAAGTACTGTTGTTGGATGTATATCGGTGTAGGAGGTGCAAAGATACGCCGAGGGAAGTCATTGAGAGGAGTGTTCGAGATCTATCTTTGATTTTTGACCGTCGTCCCAGCAACGCACCGTTAGCGCAAAAAGGCTGCCGCGATTTGACCGAAGCACGTGCAGGGCTTCCAGGTATTACCTGGATGATGCCAGTCTGAAGATCCTCTTGAAGCGCTACGCGAAGCGTACGAAAAGTCAAAATACTCGGAACGAATACTCGGGCATATTTCTATGGCCCAAACAGGGGCCTCGGGAAGTTATCCGGGGCAATACTTCCGAGGTTTTTCCGTGCTCATTCACGACGTCACCTTGCCGGATGTTTTGGGCCCATTGCCCCCATTTCTAATGGATCCTTTGCTCTTGCTCCACACTTAGCAGTATTTCTCTAAGACCCACCTTCATCACTCGAACACCACCGAAATGCCTTCATTCCGCGCCCTCTTACCGCCCTCTGCTCTCCGCTCTCCTACCCTCCGCTTGCCCCTCTCCACCCTGATCCAGCAGACCCGCGCCTACGAAGTCCCCAAGCAAGTCGTATTCGACCAGACAAAGACCGACAATTCACCCAAAGGCGAGGAAGACAAGTCTGCAAAGCCTCAACCTATGGATGAGAACGAGTCGCATCCCCAGAAGCAGCCAGATCCGCAGAAAACACCTACCAGCTCAACGGGCATTGAGCCAGAGGGGCCGGGAGGTGCGAGAGCAGGGGAAGGGAAGGGAGGTGGCTGAATGGGTGTGGGGTCGCCGTTGGGGAAAGGGCGGAACAGAGAAGATGGGCTTGAACGTGGTGACCTGGGCTACTTGTGAAGCTCTTGCTGTTTGAGGCAGGACTAGACCATCAGCATATTCGAAGGGAGAGAGACGATTTCGTTGGGGGCACTCCGGTGTGGAACCGTAAGACCAGAAATCGGAAAAGGCAGAGTTGATGGCCATTGCCGCAGCAGCATAGTCTATTGGGACATGATACTGAATACTACGGGAGACATGGAATACCCTCGAAATATATAGTCTGGTTGGTGTAGCTCAATGGTATGTAGGATGCTGTCTTCTAGAGCGATCGGCTGATCCACAGCTATGCCTCCCTTGTACCCTCCTACTTGTTCTATTCTATAGTTTCTTGCGCACTGTTTCTGTTCCCGGCAATACCTCATCGCCCCTTGCCAATCTATGCCTGCTTATTCATTTCTCTCAGAAAGTCCCAGAGTATATGTAAGTCATCTTTCTCTCATCGTATTGATATAACAGATCAATCTTATTGAGAGCGTGGTTCTATGCCAGATTGCCTTTCAGCAGGCTGCGCAATCTGTTCCAATGGGCAAAAAATGTTTACACTATCTACCGTATCCCAAATATGTCTCAAACTCTTCTTAGATGGGTAGCTTCTTTGGTTGGTCTCTTCTGTTCTCTACTCACGCCCGTTTTTCCAATGATCGTAAAATGGTCAACAGTTATGAGGTTATGAAAGGTTCAACAGTTACACGAATTTCGTTTGTTGGGCGCCATGGCCAACGTAGGCTTGTAGTCAACCATTTCTCCCGTCTTTTAGCCGTCATCAGAAATCCGGCTGATTTTCCTCTCTCGAGTTTTGTGAGCCACATGGTCCGCTACGTCCCGTGTTTGAGGTTCTAAAAAATTGGATACGCGCTGGCCACTCAGCCTCTCTGTGTCAGATTAGAACATCGTGCGAATTGTTTTCGGTTCGTCATTCTTACTCGCTACAAGCGATTCGGAGCCCAGGGGCTTGACGGATCAAGCCCGCGCTGGCACCGATAGAGCTATCATGAGCTCAAGTTGATTCTTCCCGCGAGCATCATCAGTTTTTACAGACCGGCACTATGTGAGATTCTCTACCGTCCACAGAGGTGGTAGTGGGGCTCTCCTTCGACATGTCAAGATCGATATAAAAACATACCGACTTCCACGTCGTTCAGCAGATAACCAATCCACCACGACTATCGAACTGTGCAAGGACCACTTTCAACTTGATAACTTCGATCAAGCCAGGGCGCAACCGATTTTATGAAACACTCATGCAATACTCAACCATCGCCACCATCTTAGCTACCGTCAGTGCCTCCGTATCCACAAACCACAGCCCTATCCTCGAAATACGCGGCGCCGGCGGCCCATTCCGTGGCGTAGCCACCTCCACCTCCACCTCTTACGTAGACCAAGTCACCCATCGCAACCAACCAACAGCATGCAACGACAACGCCGACATAGGCAGCGGAGCTACCACAATCTTTACCGCAGCAGCACCGTTATCAGACCACCCCCGCCACCCCCTCACCCCCTCCCAAACAGCAACAGCCCCCTCGCCTCCCCCAAACCCCACCATTACTTCAACCCATCCACAGCGCCAAACCCCTCTTCCCACGGCTGCACTTTTTCAATATTCTTCGTCTCACATATCAATCCAAAATCTTCTTCTCTTAGCTATCTTGATCAAGTGAAAGGAAATGCTCCAACGATTCACCTCTTCACCTACCAGTCTTCACTCCCTCAACATCCGTCCTCTCATAAACGCCAAGGCACCCATCCCGTGCCACCGCAGAGCACATACCCCCCACCCCGAACCGCCATCCCCATCCCCACCATCCACCTCCCCCACCCCACCATCCCCACTCCATCTCTCCACTCCCTCAAACCCCCTCTTCAATTCCCCCACCCCCCCCCAATCTCCCCCCATCCCAATCCCAATCCCCGATCCCCCCCCCTCAACCGCGCTTCCAAACCTCAATCCCCACCCCATCCCCCAATCCCCCAATCTCGAATCTCCCACCCTTCTTCCCCCCCCCCCCTCTCAACCCCTCCTCTCCCCCCAACACCTCAACATCATCCATCATCCCCTCCCTCCAGATCCTCTTCCCCACCCCCACCCCCTCTCTCTTCTCCCCTCCTCCTCTCCCCACCCAAATTCCCGATCTCCATACCCCATCTCTCCCACCTCTCCCACTCAATCC
>JAABUS010004606.1_pt1 | contig 19534 bp, 18 predicted proteins | sample 5560161 | NCBI WGS metagenome assembly JAABUS01 (sample SAMN10711885, study PRJNA513376) | rock metagenome | isolation source: Antarctica rocks | place: Antarctica: Victoria Land, Trio Nunatak nord | collected 2016-01-04 | reverse complement strand
AGCAACCCGCCGAGACGAGGAGCAGACACCATGACGACATCCACCACTTGGCCTGGCGCCACCACCGAGCCTGAGCTGATCGCCGACGAGGCCTGCGAGACCGGCGAAGGCCCACTCTGGCACGCGACCGAGCGGCGACTCTATTGGGTCGACATCCCGCCGGGTCGCCTGTTTCGCTACAATCCCGCCACCGGCACCCACGAGAAGGTGCATGACGACGGCGATGCCATCGGCGGCTACACGATCCAGGAGGATGGCGGGCTGCTCCTCTTTGGCGCCAACGGCAGCGTTCGGAGCTGGCGCGACGGCACACTGACAACCATCATCTCGTCACTGCCCGACGAGCAGGGCGGCCGCTTCAATGACGTCATCGCCGATCCCGAGGGGCGTGTCTTCTGCGGCACGATGCCGATCGGGGAGCGACCGGGGCGTCTCTACCGGCTCGACCCCGATGGCAGCCTGACCACGGTTCTTGCCGACGCCGGGCTCTCGAACGGTCTCGGCTTCGCTCCCGACCTGAAGGCGCTCTACCACGCCGACTCCACCAACGGCACCATCCGTCGCTACCCCTACGATCGCGCGACTGGCGACCTCGGGGCGGGCACCCTGATCGTGCAGATTCCCGCCGTGGAAGGGGTGCCGGACGGTCTGGCGGTCGACGCCAGCGGCGGCATCTGGTCGGCGCGGTGGGACGGCGGGGCGCTCGTGCATTACGGCCCGGACGGGGTCGAGCGGGGCCGGGTAGTCTTCCCCGCCCGCAAGGTCTCAAGCGTGACCTTCGCCGGACCGGAGCTGGCCGACGCCTACGTCACCACCGCTGGCGGGGGTGACAAAACCGCCGAAGGCGCGGGTGCCGGCGCCCTGTTCCGGGTCCGCCTCGGCGTCCGCGGCCAGCCTGGCTACCGCTCCCGCATCGGCTTGTCATAATGATTCACGGCTAGGGCGATCCTGGGCGAAAGAGGGGGGTCTGGCACGGTGCGCCGGGAGTCGGGCAGTGACGGAGAGCCGGTACTCCCGACAGGCCGGGTCCTGAGACTGGCGGCGGCCATGCCCGGCGCGCCTGTCGTAGCCGGACCGCGAGCGGGAACGCTACACTTGGCGGCGTCGCCGCGGCCCCGCCGGGTTGGTGAAATTGGCAGACACGCCAGCCTTAGGAGCTGGTGGCCGCAAGGCTGTAAGGGTTCGAGTCCCTTACCCGGCACCGACCGTCCGTCTAATATTGCCCCGTCCGAAAACCCGCGTAGATACGCGGGTTTATTCACATCACGGGTCCATGTTGTTCTATCCATTTCGGTGCGTTCCGGCGTGTCCCGGCACCATTTTGTCACCATCGTGAGTTATCGGTGGCGCGCAGAAGTTCCTGTTGAGGCGACGAAACTACTTCATGCATCGGCTGCTGGTTAGCACTCAATATGTTGAACGAGCACCTTGAGACACGGCCGCACGACGCACCAACTGCGTGATGCTTCCAGATTCGCTACACTTCGGGGAACAGACCAAGTGTTCTATTATCTGGCCGTCCGTGGTGTCGTTGCGATGAATCAGGAGGGCGTCTCGTTGGGGACAGTGCTGGAGGATTGCCCGAGCGGACCTGTCGTGATCGCTCTGCGGTGTCCACGATGCGGAAGGCATGCTGAGCTGCTAGAGCCGGATGGCAAAATTATGGTAATCGACTCATCCGGGGACCAGGGGACACTGCATCTTGACTACGCACAGCGGGGAGCCTGCCACCGTTGCAAGATCGCCGCTGCACCACCCTTGGAGATGGAGGACATACGCGCCCACTACAGTCGGATTCTGGCGACCCGCGATAGATTGGGCATCCCATCTAATGTGACGCTGCACATCATGTTCGCGGAGTCTAGAGACACCATGCCGCACATGCGGGACTTTCGCGTGACGATGTTCGGTCTACGAGTGAATGGGTGGCCGAAGGAGTCACCGCTGCCACACGTGAGTGTCAGCCCGGAGGACGGTGGTCCTTCGCTCGGATTCGTCTTCCCCATGGTGGTGGTAGCCCTACCGGGCATCGAGGCAGCTCTTGAGTTTCGCTGGTCTACCGAGGATCCAATGTCTCCAGCCACAGCACTAGAGGTTGTAGGCTGGCAGAGAGTCAGTAAAGCAAGCGAGCTCAAGCGGCTCATGGAAGGCGTCGAGTGGATCCGTCAGTTCGAGCGTGGTCACCGGCCACGCGGCTCCACTAGTGTTCCGTACGCAGAGTTCGTCGAGCGGCTCCCCAGCGAGTATGCCGTGTTGCGGAAACGGCTCGGTACCCGCCCCACAAACTATGATCTCGCGGAGGCTTTCTTCGTAGGCAAGAAAACCTTCGAACGTTATCTTCGAGAATATCGACGTGGTGGCGGAGAATGGCCTCCTCAGACTTATTGAGCCTTTTTGATCCTGATTAGTGATCCTTATTGAGCCACATTTGCTCATTCTCATCAACTATCCTCCGTTCAATGGACGCCACGATAACAGGGCGGCCCACGCGAACGGAGGAACACCATGCAGACCGCACGTCCGGACCGCGCAACGGCCACCATCGAAGAGGTTGCCGCTTCGCTCGGGATTGCCCGATCGACGGCCTATGAGTTGGCCAAATCAGATCGTCTCCCGATGCCGGTCATTCGGCTCGGGCGCCGGATGGTCGTCTCGCGACAGGCGCTCGATCGCCTGCTTGCCGGTGAGCGCGACGAACGCCCATCCGCCGACGATGCCGCGTAAATCTCATGGCGGCCACCACTGATCCGGTCGAGCGTCTTCGCGAACGACTCGACCACGTGCGGCCGTGCAGCGGCGGCTTCACCGCCCGCTGCCCGGCCCACGACGACCACCACAACTCCCTGAAGGTCGATCGCGCTGACGATGGTCACGCGCTCGTGCACTGCTACGCCGGCTGCTTGCCTGATGAGGTGATGCACGCCGTCGGCTTGACCCTCGCCGACCTCTACCCGCCCGCTCCACACCTCGTCACCCCGACCAGCCATGGTCGGATCGTGGCGACCTACGACTACGTCGACGCTCGGGCGGTCCTGTGCTACCAGGCCGTCCGTTATGAACCAAAAGGCTTCGCCCAGCGGCGGCCCAACGGACGCGGTGGCTGGCTCTGGAATCTCGGTGACGTTGAGCGCGTCCTCTATCGGCTCATCGACCTTCTGGCCGCCGATCCTCGTGAACCCGTCTGCCTGTGCGAAGGAGAGAAAGACGCCGACCGGCTGGCGTCGCTTGGGTTCGTCGCCACGACACATGCCGGCGGTGCTGGACAGTGGCGACCGGAGTACGCCGAGACCCTGCGTGACCGACACGTCGTGGTGGTTGAGGATCACGACGACGCGGGTCGCCAGCGCTCGGAGAAGGTCGCCGCCTCGCTCACTGGCATCGCCCATGAGGTTCGCGTCCTGGTCCTGCCCGGTCTCCCCGAGAAGGGTGACGTCTCCGACTGGCTCGATGCGGGTGGCGACCACGCGGAGCTGCGGCGGCTGATCGCGGCGGCACCGGTCTGGTCCCCGTTACCGGCAGTCACCCCACTGCTCCCGGCATCGACCACATCCGACCGGTGGCCGACGCTCTCGGACGACGCCCTCTGGGGGTTAGCGGGCGATGTTGTGCGGGCGATCGCCCCCCACACCGAGGGCGATCCAGCGGCCCTGCTGATCAACTTTCTGGTGATGTTTGGCAGTGCGCTCGGCACTGGACCGCACGCGCTCGTGGGTGCCACCCGACACGGGACGAATCTTTTTGCGGTCCAGGTCGGGATCACCAGCAAGGGACGCAAAGGCACTGCCCACGACGAACCGCTGCGGCTGGTCGGCGGCGCGGATGCCGCCTGGGCCGCCTCCCGGATCATGGGCGGCTTGAGCTCGGGCGAGGGGTTGATCTTTCCGATCCGCGATCCCGTCGAGGCGATGAAGAAGGGGGTGCTGGAGATCGTCGATTCCGGCGTCTCCGACAAGCGCCTGCTGGTCGTGGAGGAGGAGTTCTCCTCAACCCTCAAGGTGGCTGGCCGGGAAGGGAACACCTTGACCGAGGTGATCCGCAAGGCCTGGGACGGCAAGCGCCTGGGGGTCATGACTCGCAACAATCCGCTCGCCGCTACCTCGCCGCACGTCAGCATTCTCGGCCATATCACCAAGGACGAGCTGTTGCGCGTCCTCGACAGCACCGATGCTGCCAATGGCTACGCCAACCGGTTTCTGTGGGTCTGCGTGCGCCGATCGAAACTGCTGCCGGAAGGGGGTGGCCTCCCCATCGATGAGGCGGAGCAGCTGATCGCGCGCATCAGGCAGGCGCTGGCGGAGGCACGGAAGCGGGCTGAGATTCGGCGCGACGGGCAAGCCCGTGCCCTCTGGGCGGAGGTCTACGGCGACCTCTCGGAGGGCAAGCCGGGGCTGCTGGGCGCCGTCACCTCCCGAGCCGAAGCCCAAGTGCTTCGCCTGTCGTTGCTCTACGCCCTCCTTGACGGTGCCCATGGGGTGCAACCGGAGCACCTGATCGCCGCCCTCGCGGTCTGGGACTACTGCGAAGCGTCAGCGCGCTTTGTCTTCGGGGATGCCGTCGGCGATCCGATTGCGGATCGGATCCTGACCGCCCTTCGGGCGAACGGCGCGATGGCTCAGACTGAGATCGTCGACCTCTTCGGGCGCAACGTGAATGGGGCACGCCTGGGTCGCGCCCAAGAAGCACTCATCTCCGCGGGACTGGCCCGCAGTGAGCAGGAAGCGTCGGGAGGACGGCCCCGCACGATCTGGCGGGCCGCGTGATGGTCGTGCAGTCCGACCCTTTGCTCGTCTTTCTCGTTTCTCTCGTAGGTGAACCACGGCCGGGATGGCGTCGATGAGCTACGCCGAACGCGCGCGACGCTTTCTGGCCGAAGGCCACACGGCCACGGCGACGATCGCGCCGGAGAACGAGAGAAACGAGGGAAACGTGCAAACCTTTGGCGCGGACTCTACAAAGCCGATTCCGATCTGGTGGACTGATCGCGTCCCGGCGGGATCCTCAGCAATCCGGTATCTGCCGCCCCGGCGGTGCCTCGGTCCCCGCGTCTGCTCCCGGATCGGTCCCTGCGAACGACATCTGGCGGGCAGCCCGTGTGAGGTTGCAACATGAGTCGGGTGTGGTGGCGGTGCCGCAATCCACAGTGCACGACGCCGCATGGAGCGATCCTGGGACGGGTGACGACCGACGGTGGACTGGTGCTGGCCCATGGAGTCGTGACCTTCGCGGCCTACCTCGATACTCGGCGGGTTGTGGTGACTTGTCCGGTGTGTGGAGCCGTCAAGGAGTTTCGCGGGACCGCGATGGTATCGGGCCGGATGATCGCAGCAGGATCCGCCGACTGAGGATCCGTCGTCTCTGGCGGCGTGAGGTGTGCTCTCGCGCTAGCCCTTCGTCATCTCCGAGCCCGCCGACGCGCGCATCCAACGCGGCGCGACAGCGCTAAACGCGGGTGGTGAGCTCTCGCCCGATAGCAGGCTCCCGCGATCTACCAAGCCAGCTGCGGAGCTAGACCTGCCGACTCAGGTGTCGGGAGATCCACTCGCGAAATAGAGTGTCCCCGGGATACGGCCACTGGAAGACTTGCATGATCTCTAGCGTTGCCAGCGCCGCGTGGTCGATGAGGCCGGCGCGCCAGTCCTCGATGGAGTGGGTTTGCTCATGCTCGATCGCCGGGACGCGGGAGACATAGCCGCGATAACGGGAGTTCATCACAGAGTACAATTCGCGGTCCTTAGCACCCGAAAAGGCCAGCCGCCAAGTGATCTCCTCATCGGTGACGCCCAGGCTGGTGTAAACCCTGACTACCGTATCGACCGCCTCGGCGACGTGACGGGCAATGTTCTCGGGGTCCACAATGTTGAAGCCTTGCGCTTTGTACTTTGCCTCCTCCCCCAGGAGCGTCCTACGAAGGAGCAATCCAGATCGTCGCAGTCGCCAGAACTCGTAGCTATCGGTGGTGTGACCCATCGCAGCAAACGGTTGCCACGCAAGCTCCATCTGGAGCCCATCGTTGGTCACGAAGACGCTTGGGTGGTCCTCTTGGTAGAAGAGAAACGGCCAACCTCCATAGTTGATGGACGCAGCCTGGGCGGCCCGCTTCAAGTCCTCCACGTCGAATCGGTTTACCTTGAAACGCGCGGGGAACATGGCATCGGTGAAATACGCTTCGTATCCCTTGCCGGCGAACGGGTCTGAAACCTCCTCAAGTGATGCACTGATCTGCTCCTCAAATCGCTTCTGATCGGCAACAGCGGGAACGATCGACGCGCCGGTAAGGACCGAGCGCATGGCTTCGAGCATCTGGTCTTGCCGGGTGCGAACCGCCCGCTCGATGAGGAGATGAAAGCCGGCCGCGTCGGCGAGCGGTGCGCTCTCACAGTTGGAGGTGCGCACGTAGAGCGTCGGTGCTGTGAGCACCCTATCGCCGTCCTTGTCATACGGCTTGGTACAAATGTGGGGGATACCTTGGAATCGTGGGACACTGATGACAACGAACGTTTTGTCGTCGCAGGTTACCTTGCGGAGCCGCGCTCCGATTGGGGGGTCAGCATAGGCGTCGACCTTGTTGCCGAAACGGGTCGGGTCCCACGTCTTAGCCTGGTCGTCGGTCAAGCCATCCCAGACGTAGCGAGCCGCTCCTTCGGAGACGCCAATGATGATGAAACCCCCAAGGGTATTGGCCATTGCCAACACATCCTTGACCAGGCTAATACACGCCTTGTCTTTCTCATCCCAGGCCATGGGCCCCTTATAGTCAAAGTCGCGATCCTCGCCTCCGCTACGAACCAGACTACAGAGATCGTCATTGTCCATTGGGAACCATCATGCGAGTAGTCATCCGCTTGGTCGATCGAGCGCATTCCGCCGGTGAACCGCATGGGCTGTGCCGCACCCCATGGACCTGCTGGATACAATAGCCTTCCTGTTATCACAATATCCCGAACGACTTTCTTGCTGGCGCGTGCCGTGATCTTGCTTAGCTTTTCGATGTTGCCTGACCCCGATTGCACTCAGCGAAGGAGTTAGTGACCAGCCATGGCGCTCAAAAAGTCGCAACTCTATAGCTCCCTCTGGCGCAGCTGCGACGAGTTGCGGGGCGGGATGGACGCCTCGCAGTACAAGGATTACGTGCTGACGCTGCTGTTCATGAAATACGTCTCGGACAAGTACGCGGGGAAGGCGCACCCGACGATCCAGGTGCCCGAGGGGGGCGGCTTCGCCGATATGGTCCGCCTCAAGGGGGATAAGGAGATCGGCGACAAGATCAACAAGATCATCGGCAGGCTGGCCGAAGCCAACGAACTGACGGGGGTCATCACCGAAGCCGACTTCAACGATGAGGACCGGCTGGGTCGCGGTCAGGAGATGATCGACCGCCTCTCGAAGCTGGTGGCGATCTTCGATGGTCTCGATTTCCGCGCCAACCGGGCGGAGGGGGACGACCTGCTGGGGGACGCCTACGAGTACCTGATGCGGCACTTCGCGACCGAGTCGGGCAAGAGCAAAGGACAGTTCTACACGCCGGCCGAGGTCTCGCGGATCATGGCCAAGGTGGTCGGGATCGGAGCGGCGATCAGCCAGGCTCAGACACTCTACGACCCCACCTGCGGCTCGGGATCGCTGCTGTTGAAGGCAGCCGACGAAGCGCCCCGACAGGGCATCTCGATCTACGGCCAGGAGATGGATAACGCGACCTACGCGCTGGCGCGGATGAACATGATCCTGCACGATCACCCGACGGCGGAGCTGTGGCGCGGCAACACCCTGGCGGCGCCCTACCACAAGAACGAGCGGGGCGATCTCAAGACGTTCGATTTCGCGGTGGCCAATCCGCCCTTCTCGGCCAAATCGTGGTCGAACGGCTTCAACCCGGGGCAGGACGAGTTTCATCGCTTCGACGCCGGGATACCGCCGGCCAAGAACGGGGACTACGCCTTTCTGCTGCATGTCGTGGCATCGCTCAAGAGCACCGGCAAAGGGGCGATCATCCTGCCCCACGGCGTGCTGTTTCGGGGGAATGCCGAGGCGACGATCCGGCGGAACCTGGTCCGGCGGGGGGTGATCAAGGGGATCATCGGGTTGCCGCCGAACCTCTTCTACGGCACCGGCATTCCAGCCTGCATCGTGGTGCTGGACAAGGAGGATGCCGCGGCGCGGACGGGCATCTTCATGATCGACGCTAGCAAGGGCTTCGCGAAGGACGGACCGAAGAACCGCCTGCGGTCCCAGGACATCCACAGGATCGTCGATGTCTTCAACCGGCAGATCGAGGTGCCGCGCTACTCCCGTCTGGCGAGCCTGGCGGAGATTGAGGCCAACGACTTCAATCTGAATATCCCGCGCTACATCGACTCGTCGGAGCCGGAGGACCTGCACGATCTGGAGGCACATCTGCGGGGCGGCATCCCGGAGCGGGACATTGACGCGCTGGGGACGTACTGGGCGGTGATGCCCTCGCTGCGCGGCCAGCTGTTCGAGGCGGGCGACCGGCCGGGTTCCCTAAAGGCACGGGTGGCGACGAACGAGGTTAAGGCGGCGGTGCTGGCGCATCCCGAGTTTCGGACCTTCGAGCGGCGGGTGGGGGCGATCTTCGAGCAGTGGCGCGGCGCGCACGAGACGCGGCTGATGGAGCTGGGGCAGGGAGTGCTTCCGAAGGCGGTCATCGATGCGCTCTCGGAGGACCTGCTGGTGCGGTTCGCCGGGTTGCCGCTGCTCGACCAGTACGATGTCTACCAGCGATTGATGGCGTACTGGGCCGAGGTGATGCAGGACGATGTCTACCTCATCGCGGCCGAGGGGTGGATCGAGGCGGCCCGGCCACGGGGGATCATCGAGGACAGGGAGCGGAAAATCAGCGAGACACCCGATCTGGTCGTGGGACGAACCAAGTACAAGATGGACCTCCTGCCACCCGCCTTGATCGCCGGACACTTCTTCGCCGGTGAACAGGCAGAGGTCGAGGCGCTCGAAGGGAAGCGAGACGCCGCCGCTGCCGAGCTGGAGGCGTTCGTCGAGGAGCACAGCGGTGAGGAGGGATTGCTTGAAGGGGCGAGGAACGACAAGGGCGCCGTGACGAAGGGGGGAATCAAGGACCGGCTGAAGGAGATCTTCGGCGAGCCGGAGAGCGATGACGAGCGGGAGATACTGACGCGGGCCTCCGCGCTGATCGACGCCGAGGCCGGGGCGACCAAGGCGGCGAAGGACGCTCAAGCGCGGCTCGATGCGGCGGTGCTGACCCGGTACGGGAAGCTGACCGAGGAGGAGATCAAGCGGCTGGTAGTCTGCGACAAGTGGTTCGTCGCGGTGCAGGATGCCATCGAGGGAGAAGGGCAGCGACTCAGCCAGGGCCTGGTCTCGCGGGTCAAGGTGCTGGAGGAGAGGTACGAGGAGACGATGCCAGAACTTACGGAAGAGGTCAGCTCACTGAGCGGCAGGGTTGAACATCATTTGAGAACGATGGGACTGGTGTGGGCCTGAGAACATTACCGTGGAGACAGATACAGCTCGGCGACGCACTTACCCTCCAGCGTGGTTTCGATTTGCCCCACCGACAACGCCGAGCGGGGTCTGTCCCGATCGTATCCTCATCTGGCATCAGCGGCTTTCATGATCGCGCCCCAGTAGCTGGACCCGGTGTCATCACCGGACGTTACGGCACCATTGGAGAGGTGTTCTACATCAATGAGGACTTCTGGCCGCTGAATACCACGTTGTACGTCCGTAACTTCAAGAAGAATGACCCTCTGTACCTGTCATACTTGCTTCGTACCATCGATTTCCAATCCCACAGTGGGAAGAGCGGTGTTCCCGGAGTAAACCGCAACGATCTCCATCAACTGAATGTAACGCTGCCTTGCTATGACGAGCAGCGCTCCATCGCCGCCGCCTTGTCGGACGCGGACCGGCTGATCGGGGCGCTGGACCGGCTGATCGCCAAGAAGCGGGCGATCAAGCTGGGGGCGATGCAGCAGCTGCTGACCGGCAGGACGCGGTTGCCGGGGTTCGCGGGGGAGTGGGAGACGAATCGGCTTGGAGATGTGTCATCTATCAAAACCGGCAAAAAAAACAACGAAGACAAGGTCGAAGACGGGCTGTACCCGTTCTTCGTGCGTTCCCAGATAGTTGAGCGAATCAACTCTTTTTCGTACGATGGGGAGGCAATATTGGTGCCGGGTGAGGGCGGCATCGGCAGCATCTACCATTACATCAATGGTCGGTTTGATTACCACCAAAGAGTATACAAAATCAGCGATTTCAGCAATGAATTCAACGGAAGATTCATCTATTACAGCATGCTCCTAACTTTCAACGAAGAAGCCATGCGGAACTCGGTGAAGGCCACGGTGGACTCGCTACGACTGCCGACTTTCCTCGGCTTCCAATTTGTTGCTCCATCAGCGGTTGAACAAGCCGCTATCGCCACGGTCCTCTCCGACACGGACGCCGAGATCGCCGCGCTAGAGCGGCGACGGGACAAGACCAAGGCGATCAAGCAAGGCATGATGCAGGTGCTGCTGACCGGGCGGGTGCGACTGGTATCCCCCGCGATGGCGGAGGGGTCCGGGATATGAGCACGGTCGGACAACGGGAAATCCTGACGCAGCGGCACGTTCTGCGCTTCTTCGAGGACGAGCTGGGGTATCGCTACCTCGGCAACTGGAAGGATCGCGTCGGCAACAGCAACGTCGAGTCCGAGCGGCTGACGGACTGGCTGCGTCGCCAGGGGCACGACGACAAGGTCATCGCCAGGGCGGTGCGCGAGCTGGAGATGGCGAAAGCGGTGGGGGGCGGCCGAACCCTGTACGAGGCGAACCGCGAGGTCTACCAGGTGCTGCGCTACGGCGCCAAGGTGAGCCCGGAGGTCGGGGAGCACAAGGAGACGGTCTGGCTGATCGACTGGGCGCACCCCGAGCGCAACGACTTCGCGGTGGCGGAGGAGGTGACGGTCGCGGGAGAGAACGTCAAGCGGCCCGATATCGTGCTCTACGTGAACGGGATCGCGCTCGGGGTGCTGGAGCTGAAGCGGTCGACCGTCTCGGTGGCGGAAGGCATCCGGCAGAATCTGGACAGCCAGAAACCGGAGTTCATCCGCCCGTTCTACGCCACGGTGCAGCTGGTGATGGCGGGGAACCACACCGAGGGGCTGCGCTACGGGGTGATCGAGACGCCGGAGAAATACTGGCTGACCTGGAAGGAGGCGAGCCCGGTCGAGAACCCGCTCGACCGGGCGCTCGGCCAGCTCTGCCGCCACGAGCGGCTGCTGGAGATCGTCCACGACTTCATCGTGTTCGATGCCGGGATCAAGAAGACCTGCCGGCACAACCAGTATTTCGGCGTGGGGGCGGCGCGGGACGTTGTCGAGCGGCGCGAGGGCGGGATTATCTGGCACACCCAGGGCAGCGGCAAGACGCTCACGATGGTCTGGCTCGCCAAGTGGATCCGCGAGCATGTCGAGGACCCGCGGGTGCTGATCATCACCGACCGGACGGAGCTGGACGAGCAGATCGAAGATGATTTTTTAGGGGTTAACGAACTGCTCTACCGCACCACGAGCGGGGCGGACCTGATGCGGGTGCTGAATGACACCGACGAGTGGCTGATCGGCTCGCTGGTCCACAAGTTCGCCGGGTCGGAGGACGGCGATGTCGATGCCTTCGTCGAGGAGATGCGGCGGCAGTTGCCGAAGGGGTTCCGGGCCAAGGGGACGATCTTTGTCTTCGTGGATGAGTGTCACCGGACGCAATCGGGGAAGCTGCACGAGGCGATGAAGGCGTTGCTGCCGGGGGCGACGCTGATCGGCTTCACCGGGACACCGCTGCTGAAGCAGGACAAGCAGAAGAGCATCGAGGTCTTTGGGCCGTACATCCACACCTATAAGTACGACGAGGCGGTGCGGGACGGGGTCGTGCTCGACCTCCGTTACGAGGCGCGCGACATCGACCAGCAGATCACCTCGCCCACCAAGATCGATCAGTGGTTCGAAATCAAGACGACGGGGTTGACCGATGTCGCCAAGGCGCAGCTCAAGGAGCGATGGGGAACGCTGCGGAAGGTGCTCAGCTCGCGGGACCGGTTGGAGAAGATCGTCGCCGATATCCTGCTCGACATGGAGACGCGGGACCGGCTGATGAGCGGGCACGGCAACGCGATTCTGGTCTCGGACAGCATCTACTCGGCGAGCCGCTTCTTCGAGCTGTTCGAGGAGACCGACCTCAAGGGCAAGGTCGCGATCGTCACCTCGTACAAGCCGTCTCCGGCCGATATCAAGGGGGAGGAGTCGGGCGAGGGCTTGACCGAGAAGCTGCGGCAGTACGCGATCTACCGGCGGATGCTGGCGGCGCATTTCGACGAGCCGGAAGAGACGGCGATGGGCAAGGTCGAGCTGTTCGAGAAGGAGGTCAAGAAACGCTTCATCGACGAGCCGGGGCAGATGAAGCTGTTGATCGTGGTCGACAAGCTGCTGACCGGGTTCGACGCACCGGCGGCGACCTACCTCTACATCGATAAGCAGATGCGCGATCACGGGCTGTTCCAGGCGATCTGCCGGGTCAACCGCCTCGATGGCGAGGATAAGGACTATGGCTACGTCATCGACTACAAGGACCTCTTCCGGTCGCTGGAGCGGTCGATCCATGACTACACCGGCAAGGCATTTGAGGGGTACGACGCCGCCGATGTGGCCGGACTGCTGACGGACCGGCTGGAGAAGGGGCGGGAGCGGCTGGAGGAGGAGCGCGAGGCGATCCGGGCACTCTGCGAGCCGGTCGAGGCCCCGCGAGACACGGCGGCCTACCTGAGGTTCTTCTGCGCGGCCGATACGGCCGATGCCGGTGCGCTGAAGGAGAACGAGCCGAAGCGGATCCTGCTCTACAAGCTGACGGCGTCGCTACTGCGGGCGTACGCCAACCTGGCGAACGAGATGGACGCGGCGGGGTACACCGAGAGCGAGACGGCGGCGATCAAGGCCGAGGTCGAGCACTACGAGAAGGTGCGGGCGGAGGTCAAGCTGGCGAGCGGCGACTACATCGACCTGAAGATGTACGAGCCGGCGATGCGGCACCTGCTGGATACCTACATCCGGGCCGAGGAGAGCGTCAAGCTGTCGGCGTTCGACGACATGACGCTGGTCGAGCTGATCGTCGAGCGGGGTGCGGGGGCGATCGGCGAGCTACCGAAGGGGATTCGTGAGAACCAGGACGCGGTGGCGGAGACGATCGAGAACAACGTCCGCAAGCTGATCATCGACGAGATGGCGGCAAATCCGAAGTACTACGAGCGGATGTCGGCGCTGCTCGACGCGCTGATCGAGAGCCGGCGGACGGGCGCGATCGCCTATGCCGAGTATCTGGACAACATCGTCGCGCTGACGAAGCAGGTGAAGCATCCGGAAGGCGGGTCGTCGTACCCGGCGGCGATCACCACCGGTGCGCGGCGGGCGCTGTACGACAACCTGGAGCGAGACGAGGAGCTGGCGGTGCGGGTCGACGCGGCGATCCTGGCGACGAAGAAAGCCGATTGGCGGGGCAACAAGCTGAAGGAGCGCGAGGTCCGCAACGCCATCGCCTCGGTGCTCGGCGACGGGGCACGGACGGAGGAGATCTTCGAGATCGCGAAGAACCAGCGTGCGTATTGATCGCGGCGAGATCGTTGTGGGCGACCTCTCGGTCGAAGTGGTCCGGAAGCAGATCAAGCACCTGCACCTCGGCGTCTATCCGCCGCGCGGGCGGGTGCGGGTGGCGGTGCCGCTGCATGTCGGCGACGAGGCGGTGCGGCTGGCGGTGATCTCGCGGCTGGGGTGGATTCACCGCCAGCAGGACCGGTTCGAGCGACAGGAGCGGCAGTCGGCGCGCGAGCTGGTCACGGGGGAGAGTCACTATGTGCGGGGACGGCGCTACCGGCTCGATGTGATCGAAGCGGACGGACCCGCGAGTGTGCGCCCCCGCAACAACCGAACCCTGGAGCTGCGGGTGCCGCCGGGCAGCAGCCGGGAGAAGCGGGAGCGGCTGCTCGCCGACTGGTATCGGCAGCAACTCCGCGCACGGGTGCCGAAACTGATCGCCAGGTGGGAGCCGGTGATCGGGGTGGAGGTGGCCGACTGGCGCATCCGGAAGATGAAGACGCGCTGGGGATCGTGCAATGCCGCCAGCGGACGCATCTGGCTCAATCTGGAGCTCGCCAAGAAACCGCCGTCGTGCGTCGAGTACATCCTGGTCCATGAGATGGTGCATTTGCTGGAGCGGAAGCACAACGACCGGTTCCGGGCATACCTGGATCAGTTCATGCCTCAGTGGCGGCGGCATCGGGATGAGCTGAATCGGGCGCCGTTAGGGCACGAAGAGTGGTCGTACTGATCCATAGGACGTGCCGCGGTGATGTCCGCTCGGGGAGACCCTTGCTCGTCCGTTGTCATTCCGTTGCGAGAGGTCAACGAAGCCCTTCTTGATAGCTGTAAGTATCCATGGGCCAGGCTTTAGGACGTTGAGCGTTCCCGGGTTCCTGTCAAGCGTATGCGAGATTCGGCTCTCGCCGTAGAGACTTCTGGTAGAATAGGATGAACAATCGAGTGGTGGACGCCTTGGGCCGCCGGACGCGAGCTAGCTAGCTCGCCCGGCGGCCTCTTTTTGTTCTAGGAGCGCACGACCATGGCAGCGCAGCATGACCGGAATAGTGAGACCATCTTGCTCTCGTCCCTCATCCCCGATCCGCGCAACGCTCGGCGCCACACCGAGCGCAACGTCGGCCTCATCACCGATGCGCTGCGTGAGCTAGGAGCCGCCCGTTCCATCGTCGTCGACGAGACCGGCACCATCCTCGCCGGCAACGCCACCGTGGAAGCTGCCAACAAGGCCGGCATCGATCAGGTTCGGATCATTGAGGCCAATGGGCAGGAACTGATCGCCGTCCGCCGCTCTGGTCTCACGCCCGAGCAGAAGCGGCGTCTCGCCCTCCTCGACAACCGCACCGCGGAACTCGCTGAGTGGGATACCGCCGTGCTGGCGTCCCTCGCTGAGGACACCGATCTCTCGGGACTGTGGGAGGAGGATGAGCTCGCCGATCTCCTCGCTATTGGTGAGGCACCGGGTGCGCTGCTTGGTGATCTGGAGGACGTGCCGGAGCTGCCTGCGGATCCGGTCACCCAATCAGGCGATCTCTGGCTCCTTGGACCGCACCGCCTGCTGTGTGGCGATGCCACGACGCGGGAGGATGTATTGCGGCTGATGGCAGGCGAGCGGGCGGCTTGTCTCTGGACTGATCCCCCCTTTGGTGTCTCCTACGTCGGGAGAACAAAAGACGCCTTGACGATCGCCAACGACGATGCGGAGGGCCTGGAAGGATTGCTCCAGGCCTCTCTAGCCACTGTGGCCGATGTCCTCGTTCCCGGTGCTGCTTTCTATATCGCCCATCCCGCCGGTCCCCTCTCCCTGGTCTTCCTCCAGGTCGTTAGTGAACTTGGGTGGAAGCTGCGCCAAAGCCTCGTCTGGGTCAAGGACCGACTGGTGCTCGGGCATAGCGATTACCACTACATCCATGAACCGATCCTGTATGGCGTCCTTCCCGGTGTCGGCAGACGAGGGAGAGGCGCATCGGGCTGGTATGGCGACGATGCCCAGACCAGTGTCTTCGCGATCCCTCGGCCGAGTGCCTCTCCCGACCACCCCACCAGCAAGCCGGTGGCGCTGGTGACGGCGATGCTGGGCAATAGCACGAAGCGGGGCGATGTCGTCCTCGATCCCTTTGGGGGCTCAGGCAGCACCCTCATTGCTTGTGAACAGCTGGGACGACCAGCACGGCTGCTAGAGCTCGATCCGCGCTACTGCGATGTGGTGGTGCGGCGCTGGGAAACCCTCACTGGGCAGACGGCGGAGCGGAGTCCTGCCCCGGATGATGATGTCGACTAATGTCGACGCGGCCTAATCTCAGCGTGGAATGCGACACAATGCGACACCATGCAACACCTGGACCACTTTCCGCGAAGCAACGACGTGCGGTGGAGGCGCTGCTGTCCACTGGGGAAGTGGCGGCCGCCGCCCGCGAGGCCGGGGTGAATCGGGCGAGTCTGCACCGTTGGCTGAAGGAACCCGTCTTCCTGCACGCGGTCCGCGACGCTGAGGCTGCCGCCGTCGATGAGCTCTCCCGGCTCCTGGTCCGCCTCGGTCGGACAGCGGCCGCCACCCTGGCCAAGGCGATGAGTGACCCCGCGGTCCCCTGGGCCACCCGCGTCCGCGCCGCCGATGCCTCCCTCAGTCGGTTGCTGCAACTGCGGGAACTGGCCACGCTGGAAGCCCGGGTCACCGAGTTGGAACGCCTCAGTGGACTGGCCGAGGAGGCGGGGCGGTGAGACGGCAGGTGAACGTCTCGGTGCGGACCGACCGAGTCGAGGCGCAGCTGGAGCGCGCGGCACGGCGCCGGGATGCGACGCGGATCGCCGGGCAGATGGAGGTCGATCCGGACACACTGGTCCGCGACGCCCAGATGCTGGTGACCCGGGCGCGGGCGGCGGGGGCCAGCACCTGGGAGCAGATCACCGCCTGGACAGCGGCCGAGCTGGGGATCGACGCCGACGCGTTGCGGGCGGAGACCGAGCGACTCGCGGCGATGCGGGTCCGGTGACGCGGCTGGACCGGCGGTTGGCGCAGGTGGAGCTCACCGCCCGACGCCGGCAGCAGGCGGCAACAAGCCGCCGCTATGACGCGTCGGCCCTCACCCCACGGGAGCAGTACGAGTTGAGCCTGCTGCTGGACCGGGTGCGGTCGGCCGTCTCGCTGACGCCAGACGAGCAGGCGCGTCTGAGCTCATTGATGGCGCGCATGCGGATCGTGAAGGAGGAGTCCTGATGCGGGAACTCGGACGCGGGAGGCGCCACCCGTCGTTTGGCTGGTCTGGGGGGATGTGATGCCGACCACGCGGCTCGGACGACGACTCGATCGAGTGAGGCCCGAGCAGCATCGCCAGCAGCGCACCGGGCGACATCGCGATGATCTGGCGATGTTCAGCGATGAGGAACTGGACGAGCTGGACGGATTGGCATGCAAGGCAGAGAGATGCACCTCCAGGGGTCAACCGGTGATCTGGACGGTGGAGGAGCAGGCGGTCCTGGAGCGGCTCGGCGCCACACATGCGGTGCACCGATGGTGGTCGGGACACTGGGATCACGTCTCGCGCGGATGGAAGCCACAGAACAGGCCCGCCTCCAGCGCATCACGCGGGGACCGGCGATGCTGGTGCTCGTTCTCGATGCGCTGTCCGCGGAGGATCGGGTGCGGTTCGCGGGGGCGGATCTTGAGGGGCGGGCCGACCTCGTCGAGCGGCAGACGGGGGAGCGCCCGAGCCCGGGAACGCGGGTGATCCTCGTCGTGGGGCCGGAGGATGGTCCGGGGTGAGGAGCATCGGCACGCGGCTCGGGAAAGTCGAGCAGGTCCTGCGGCCGACACCAGGGTGTGCCATCTGTCGTCGATGGGATGGCAACGTGGTGGGGGACGAGACCGGGAAGCGGAGCCGTCCAGAGGTGTGTCCGGGGTGTGGGCGGGTGGTGCCGGTACGGATGGTGGCCGTCGTCGCCGGGGCTGGACCAATTCTAGCGGTGCGCCATGGCTCCTCTGCCACCTTTGCCGGGGTCCACGAGCGCAACGATCCGCACCGCGGCGTTGAATACTGGGCGGCAAAATCATCGCTGACGCACCACGAGATGGGAGCGGGAGACCTGATCGTCAGCTCACGGCTGGGTGTGGCGAAGTTGGTGGATGCGTCGGACCGACGCTGGAAGTAACCGGTGCAGGCGACCGATGTCAATCGTGGGGCGTACCATCACACTCGTGCTGCCCCCGCCCTGATCGCTCGGGCTCTGCTCCACGACCGTCAGGGTTCCGGATGTCGGCCCGGTCCGGATCCAGGCCCCGACGCCGGTGCCATCGACGGCGAGTTCGGTGTAGGTCCCATCCGAGTGGATGATCGCCAGGCTGGGCGGGTTGGTGGGGTCGTTCACGTCGGTGTCGAGTCGCCACGCGCCCACCATGGGTGGACGGCATTCGCGGCGGGGGTCGCATCCTGGGCCGCCGTGGTGCGGAAGCCGATGACGCTGACGACGCCAAGGAGCACGACGGCGAGCACGGAGAGTGGGAGCGAGAACTGACGCATCGCGGGATCCCTCCTGACGAGATGGGGCTGCCTCGGTAGCAGCCACAACACCTCACATCACGCGCCTCCCGGGCATCACGCGCAAGAGGGCAGGCAAGCGGCCCCGAGCGCGCTGCGCAGGACCGTCGGCTCGTTCACGTCAATGGCGGGTTTTTGTCGCATACCAAGCGCCGGAGATCCTGGATCATCCATGACCCAGTCATCACCGCTGGCCATCACCATGGCCCGAAAGCGTTTCTTCGAAAGGTGCGCCGCGCAGTCCCGCGGGGGTCCTGAATCAGGTCTTGACATCTCGGCACAATGGTGTACGATCACTCTACGTTGGACGCTGGTTGGGGCAACCCGCCGGTAGTCGACGGACGAACGCCGACTGAGGGAAGCGCGCAAGCGCTCAACTCGTCGGCGTTCGGTTTCCCCCGGTTGGTGCTAACGCGGGTTGCGCCTGAGACAGTTCTCCGACGGCCAGTCTCCGCCACCGACAGTTGGGGTGCTATGCACACTCCACCCCCTTCCCTTCCTCTGCGAACCCGGCCCTCGTGGCCGGGCTCGCGGTTAAGCCAGGCTCACGGGATGCCGGCGGTCGCTCGCTGGCGGCCGCCCAACTATGGTCCCAAGAAAGATGGGTCGCTTCGCTGACGAAGCGACCCCGGAGAATGCACTGATCGGTTGGGATACGGCTCTCGGCCGGCAGGAGGAACCGATGCGACGCCGAAGCATCCTCGCCCGGGCACTTGCCCTCGGGGCGGCTCCGATCCTCCCATCGAACACACCACTCGCCGCGGCGGCGCCGGCCGATGCTCCCGCGACCCTGATCCGACGTGTGATCGACGAAGCCTTCAATGCGGGGCAGTTCGATGTCGTCGACACGGCCTTCACCGCGGACTACCTGGATCACGAGGCCGGCCCCGAAGCACCGCGTGGTCCCGAGGGCTTCAAGGGCTTCGTTCGCGCGTTCCGCACGACGTTTCCCGACGTGGAGGTAACGGTCGAGGACCTGATCGCCGAGGGAGACAGGGTGGCGCTGCGGGTGACCTGGCGTGGCACCCAGCTGGGGGCGCTCGGGGGTGTCCCTGCCACCGGTCTGCCGGTCAAGTTCCCGGGCTTCCATGTCTACCGCTTCGAGCAAGGAAAGGTAGCGGAGCATTGGGGTCTGCAGGATGACCTGGGCCTCCTGCTCCAACTCGGGGTGGTGGCGCCAGGGACGGTGCCACCCACTCCCGGAGCTGCGGCGCGCGCTTAGGGACGGCGTCCCGGGCGGAGAGGGCCTACTCGTCCTGATGAGGAGGATCCGCAGGTGTTCCACTCGAAGTTCCAGCGTCGGCGTGGTGCCAGGGTGTCGAGGCTGTCGCCATCGAGTACCGAGAGCTGGCCAACATCGATGGCGCCTCTCTCGTCTTCA
>JAABUS010004605.1_pt1 | contig 19534 bp, 19 predicted proteins | sample 5560161 | NCBI WGS metagenome assembly JAABUS01 (sample SAMN10711885, study PRJNA513376) | rock metagenome | isolation source: Antarctica rocks | place: Antarctica: Victoria Land, Trio Nunatak nord | collected 2016-01-04 | reverse complement strand
GAGGAGTGGGGGTCGGTGACCTCGCCGTTCACGGCCAGGTTCACCAGATCCTCGCGCTCGTCGTCCTCGAGCTCTGCGTCCACGAACCCGAGCTTGGTGGCCGCCTGCTCCACCCGCTCGGTGAAGTCCCGCTCGTTGAAGGTGAAGCGAAGCTCCCCGTACTCGAGGACGTAGTCGGCGCCCGACTCGTAGTTTCCGCGTTTGGTTCCGTCCATAAATGATGCGGCTCGGTGCCGGAGTACTCCGGACCCGAGCGCGTCGCGATCCTAGCCTCGATCCCTTCCGGCCCGGACGGTTTGCAACAGGATTTGCACGAGGGGGGCGAATCGGGGCTCGGTGATGCCTTCAGGAGGGTATGAAGCAGTCACTGCTGATCGTCGAAGACGATGACGCCACTCGCAACTTCCTTGTCGAGAACCTGGCCGCCGAGGGCTTCGCGGTGGCCGCCGCCACCGGTGCCGCAGAGGGCGTGCGCCAGATCGAGGTCAGCGGGATGAGCAAGGACCGGGTCTCTGGGCTGTGTCGGGGACTCGACGAGCGCGTCGAGGCGTTTCGCAACCGACCCTTGGAGGGCGATTACCCCATCGCCCACTGGCGCAATCCGGAGAACCTCGTAGCCCTACACCTACTCGCCGACGCAGACCTCCTCCGAGGGCGGGTCGATTTTCCCCACGCGTTTTTCGATGGCTCTCAAGCCAGAATGGGCCGGGTGGCCTCCAATACGGGGCCTTCATCGAGGGTCGTAAAGCGCTGACAGCAGCCCTCGATGGCCGAGAAGGCGAGGCGGACGACACGCTCAAGAGGCTTCGTCGCGCCTACGACCGGAAGGAACTGGCGGCCCACGAACGCACCGACGAAGATCTGTACCGGACAACGTTGGGTCCGTTCACCGGCGATCCCGAGAAGCTCCGTGCACTCGACCATGGCGAGGCCTATCTCGCTATTGCCGGCTCCTACTTCGGCGACGTGGTCCCCCGGCTACGGCGTCTCGCGTCCTAACGCTCGGCCGCTTGCGTGAACGAGGCGGTTGATCAATACTCGCTGTACACAGGGCACCCAGGGGAGGCAGGTATGGAAGGTCACGGTCGAGCGACGAACAAGCCCGACCAGGAGGACGACGAGCAAGACGCGGCTGCCGAGAAGCTCGTCGAGGCAGCGGTGGGCGATCTTCACGGGGCGGCTCGCAGCGCGGACCGTCTCGCGGATGCGGCGGAGAAGGAGGGAGCCCAGGCGTTTCTGACCGACCGGAAGGTTCGACTGCGCATCCTGGCCGAAGAGGTCGCGGACGTCCGCTCGCGGATGAGCGACGTGGCAGAGGAACTACAGGGCGATGCCTGACAAGGATGCTGAGTCGCCGGTCAAGGCAGCCGAAACCGAGGAAGAGGGCCTCGCGGGCGCATCCGCCGCGCTAGCCAAACGGTGGTCGGACGCGACCGCTGCGGTCCGCAAGCAAACGGACACGACGGCCAAGCTCGTCGCGTCGTTGGGCACGACCGGCGTGACAGCCGCTGGTCTCGCCAAGTTCAGCGACATCTTCCCGCTGCCGTCGAGGCCAAGCGGTTGGCAGGCGGTGGCGATCGCCGGGGTTCTGCTCGGTCTCATCGCTCTAGCGGTCGCTGTCGGGCGGGTCACCAATCGCCTGTGGCGTGTGTCGTCACCCGTGTTCATGGACATTGACGCAGACGCGATGGAGGACTTAGACGATTCTGAGCGGCCGATCGTCCGCAAGATCTACGAGCAGACAGCGGATCTGAACGTGGCCTCGTCACTGCGCGCGTATGCGACCCGTGGGCATCGATTCGAACGCGTTGCTGAGCGCGAGAACGATCCTGAAGTTGTGAAGAAGGCAACTGCCGACGCGCTGCAGATCCGAAGCGACATTCTCGCCACGCAAGCGAGGGCGGCAACGAACGTTGTGCGTGGACGCGCGACCGACGCAATTCGCGGGCCGGCGACCAAGTGGAGCTATGCAATCTTCCTCGCCGGCCTGCTCTCGTTCGGGGTGGGCGCCGACTATCTCGACAGCGAGCGGTCCGGTCGCGTGGCAACCGCGAAGAGCTGCGCGGAAGCTGCGAAGGCCGTCCGCGAAAGCGCTCCGAACACTGCCCAGCTGCTCCCGGAGGTGTGCGGCGGCAAGAAAGCGGCCGCGCCTCTCAAACCGAAGGCGGACGCAAAGACCCCGGCCACCGCCCGGACGGAGACGGCTGGTGGACGTAGGGAACTGACCGCGCGTTACAACGCCTGCTTGGAGGCGGCGAAGGGCGACAGGGCGAGTTGCAACAGTTTGGCCGAGGCAGTGAAAGCCCTCGTGCCCTAGCGGCAACTTCAGCTCGGTACTGCCGACGCAGCGTGGGGCCGGTCGATTTCGAGAGCTGGGGCGCGCAACGCGAACGCCTTAGCCCGGTTCAGGGCAGGTCGTGCACAATAACCGTCCCGACGGTCACGCCCTCCAGGCTTTCCAGTGCGGGGCGAAGCGTTTCCAGTGCCTCCTCCTCTGCAAGAGGAACATCCGCGGGCAACGGCATCGTCAGCTCGACAGTTACTTTTCGATCCTTGTTCTCCATCTGTCGACCGTACTCGTCGGGGTCAGGAAATGCGGCGCTGCCGATCGGCTTCGGCGGGCTCGTCCGGACCCGATTTCAAGGGAGCGGTACCCGTTCGAGCTGAGTGCGACCGATGAGCGCTTCCTCGGCTTAGCATCCCGCTCGTGGCGCGCTTCGCACACACCGACAGGGGCCCGGTGGACGCGGTTGTGGATCGGCTGCGCACGGATTGCCTGGTAGCCGATGGGTCGCTGCTTTTCCCTGAGCAGCAGGAGCTGTGGACGCTCGCGAACTTCGAAGCCCTCATCCAGCAGTTCAATGAGAACCCGAAGGAGGACGACCGGGCGTTCGAGGAAAAGCTCCGTGAGCAGTTGGCCGACGCTGCGCCCGAGCACGTGCAGCTGATGGCCGACCTAGTGGTCTTGCACTACCTCTTCGTTACCAGCGTGGGTGGGGGTCGTAAGCGAGAGCTTGTCAGCGAGATCCTTTCCTTCTCCGGGATCGAGTATCCGGGGGAGGAGGACGTTGATCGAGCGTTCGACACGGGGATCGGCAGCGGCGGGCAGGGCTTCAACGCTGGACGCCCGCGGTTGCTCGCCTACCTGGTCAGCTTTGGCTACCGCTTCAAGCAGCTCGACGGGGGCCAGCGAGAGGAGCTCCTCGGTGACGCCTGGGAGTTCAAGGCCTGGCTCGTCGGTGAGGAGGGCCAGTCCGACGGTGGCGAGCAGATGATGCGCCACATCCTGCTGCATCTGCTCTTCCCGGATGAATTCGAACGCATCTCCGCGAATGACGACAAGTACCTCATCTCCAACTCCCTCGGTGGCCTCGTCGAGGACGACCTCGCCGAGGACGTCGATCACCGGCTCCTGCAGATCCGCGACGCCCTGGGTGAGCTACTGCCGGACGGCCAGCCAACGATCGGCGGTGCCATCGACTTCTACGAGACTCCGCTCCAGGAAGCCTGGGACGCGGACCTTCTACCCCCGTCCGACGGCGGGACGGAGCGGGGGCTATCCGCACTGCAGGCGCTGCTGCACAAGGGGCAGGTCGCGCTGTTCGGACCGCCGGGCACGGGCAAGACGTACGAGGCCATGGAACTCGCGGCGAGAGCTTTGCGACACGAAGCTCTTCGAACCTGGGGGCCCGTCCACTACCTGCAGAACGAGGAGCGCGTTCGGGAGCTGCTGGAAGCGCAGATCAAGCGTGTCCAGCTGCACCAGGCTTACTCATACGAGGACTTCGTTCGCGGCCTCCGGCTCACGGGTGACTCGACAGAGCCCCATGACGGCTACCTGGTCGAGCTGGCTGATGAGGTCGAAGAGTCCCGGGACGGCTGCCCCGATCCGGCGCCGCTGCCGTGGGTGCTCATCCTCGACGAGCTCAACCGCACCGACCTGTCACGCCTGTTGGGCGAGGTCTTCTCGCTACTTGATGATCGGGCCGCTGCGATCGACCTTGCCCTCCCGAATAGGGAGGGAGCGACCGAGTTCCGCCTGCCACACGACCTGCTGCTGATCGGGACGATGAACCTGATCGACCAGTCCGTCGAGCAGCTCGACTTCGCGCTTCGCCGGCGCTTCTTCTGGCTTCCGTCCGGTTTCAAGCGAGAACTGATTCCCCTCATCGTCGAGCAGCGCTGGCGAGCTCTCGACCTCGACCAGTTCCCATGGATGCATCGGCACAAGTGGGGATACGCAGGCTCCGACATCGAGCTGCTAGCGGATCGCGCTCAGCAGCTGAACGACCTAGTGCGAGACGACCCGCTCCTCGGCAGCCAATACGAGATCGGGCACACCTACTTCCTAGACGTGGTCGGTCTCGTCGCCCGCAGCCCCCGCGTCCAGGCGGGCCGCTCTCACCGTGGTCACTATCTGTGGGGCTCAAACGGAAAAGTCCAGCCGCCCCTCTACGACCTGTGGCGCTACTCGCTGGAGCCACTGCTTGTCGAGTACCTGGCCGGGGTCAACCCGGAGGCACGCGATGAACTGCTCGCCACCCTTCGTGACGCGTTCCTCGCGCCGTTGTGAGCGAGCCGATCGAGGTCACCGACCTGAGCCCGATGGAAGGGCTCACCCATGACGAGCTGGAATGGCTCGCCGACCTACAGGGGCATCTTCGATCGTCGGATCACCAGATCCGCCTTGGCGAGACCGAGCGGGAGGAAGACTTCGTCATCTCGCGGGATGCCCGCGGGAAGTGGTGGACGGGGCGTTACATCGGCGAGATCGCTTACAACGGCCGGCGGCTTCGAATCACCCCCCGCCTCGGCGATGACAAGATCATCGAGTGGATGGCTGGCGCCCTCAACCTGGCCGCTGTCCCGGAAACGGCCACGCACACGGGCTCGGACGCCTTCATCGCTCGACTGATGGCTGCCGTCTGGTGCCGGGCGGTCGACACGGCATCGCGCCATGGGCCGCCCGCCTTCCGACGGGTTCGCGAGCACGAGGGGCTTTACGTTCGGGGCCGTTTCGACCCGCGGCGGACCGCGCGCCTGCGCGGCCGGGGTTCACCGCACGTCGCCTCCGAGACGCGGCCCCGCGATCTGGACAACGACATCTCGCGGACGCTGGTCGTCGCGGAACGAGTCTTGAGCCAACACATCGGAAGCACAACCTGGCGCACGCCGCGGGTTCGGCAGGTACTTCCCCAGCTCATCGAGGCGGTCGGGGCGAGGCCACGGCTTCCGCGCGAGAGCGATCTCGGGCGGATCCGATACACGCCCATCACCCGGCCCTTCAAGGCTGTGGCGGAGCTCTCCTGGCGCATCGCTCAACAGCAGGGCTTCGCGGTCGCTCAGCAGCCGGGTAGGGCGGAGGGGCTCCTGCTGGACGTGGCCGAGCTCTGGGAGCTCTTCTTGCTGCACTGCATGCGTCGCGCCCTGCCGAGGCTGCGCGTTGAGCACGGCACCACCGCCGGCGATGACGCTCACCTCCTTGAGTCCAGGAGCGATCCCGGCAAACGCATCGGCCGCCTTAAGCCCGACATCCTGATCCGCGACGGGGGCGAGGTGGTCGGCGTGTTCGATGCCAAGTACAAGCAACTCGCCAACCGATGGCCAGACCGCCGGGACGGGATCGACCGCGCGGACCTCTACCAGCTGACCACCTATCTGGCGCGCCACGATCCCCTTGGTCAGGCAGCGGGCGGGTTGCTGTACCCGCGCGACGACGACCGCAAATCCAGGGCAACCGCCGAGGACGCCGGGCCGTGGCGAGCTCCCACGGGAAGCCACATCCAGTTCGTTCAGGTCTCTCATGATGAGCAGGCTGCCGTGCGCGAGCTTGGCGAGATGCTGGCGTCGAGCGGCGTTGTTGAGGCGGGGATCTGACCCGCGAGCCTGAGCCTGGGTGGCTCTACCCCTCGTCCGTCGTCCCGCTGTCGGGGGAGGAGCGCCTGGCCGGCCTGGGGACGCGACCGTGTCGGATTTCTGGAGCTTCGCCTTCAGTGATCTCCGGACCAACATCACCCGAGGGGTCGGAGACGTTCTAGGGCTGGCTACTCAAGTCTGGCGTAAGCGCGCACCGTCATCCTCGCGTGACCGAGCTACCTCGGCACCACCTGACAGATCACACCGAGTCGATCAATTCGCCGAGGTCCCGGCCCGGTCGATCGAGCTAAGCAGCGTGTGGCGACGGGAGCGGTCCTTATTTCGGATCTCGGCCACGTAGTTGGGGAAGTTCCATGTGGACAGGAACTCCTCCGCCGCCGCGAAGCCCGAATCTCGCAAGGCAAGGATTCGTTCTCGCTTGATGTCGAACTCCGTCGTGCCGACACCGAGAGTCGGGATCGGAATGGTCCGGGCATAAGTGGCGTTGTCGACGTAGAGCCGATCGTGGGCAGCGAGCATGGTCAAGGCCAGGCTCTTCACGAAGTCGACAAGTGAGCCCCGCTCAGCAACTTGCAGTTCGTTGTCAAGGCGTTCGCCAACCTCTTTGGTGGGATCGGGTTCGACTAGAAGCAACCCGAAAGTCGGCCAGCGCGGAGGATGCCCGTCCTTGCGGTCGAACAGCCAGACCGGGAAGTTGGACAGCATGCCGCCATCGACGATCAGGGTTTCCTTGTCCCCGTTCCGGTGGACCACCGGCTCGTAGAAGATCGGAATCGACATGCTCATCCGCACGGCGTACCCCACGTCCAGATCGTCCGGCTGGATCCCGAGCCTTTCCGCGTCACCAGGCAGGACGAGCATGCGCCGGTTGGTCACGTCTGATGCGATAACGCGCAGGCGCCACTTCTGGTCCGGGTCCGTCGGATCGAGCGCGTCAGGATTGGGAAGGTCGCCAAACTTCGTGACCCCCTTCTCCTTCAGCCGCTGGGTGATCCAGTCTTGGAAGACGGTGCCCTCGTACACGCCGAGCTCTGAGACGACGCTGAAGAGCTTGCCCCAGGCAGTCGGTCGATCTTGCCCTCGTCGCAGAAATCCTTGAACGGCATCTCCCGCAGGAGCCCATCGAGTTCCTTAGCGGTGTAGCCGGCAGCGACCAGTGCCGCGGTGATCGCGCCGGCCGAGGTCCCCGCGACGTTCTTGATCTCGTACCCGTCATCGGCAAGCGCCTGCAGCGCGCCGCCGAAGCCGATTCCCTTGACGCCGCCGCCCTCAAAGACCAAGTCCGCGGCTTAAGTCCCGAGCCTAGCCCGGTTCTTGCATGAACCAGTAGCGGCCCCGGTGGTCGGGGCCGCTTGACTGTCCGCCTGAGTAGGGATTCTGCGTGGTGTCGAAGCCCGCAGGACCGACTCGGGAGGATCACCTTGAAGGTGACACGCGATGGGCGCTGGATGAAGGTAGATGTCACGCCGGACGGAGACGGTTTGGTGTCGCATGCTGGGAGCGCGTTGTTGGCCCAGGTTGCCGACAAGACGGGCCTGACGCGGGCGTTGTCGGGGAGGCTTGGGGGGCTGCGTCAGCGCCGCGGGGGACACGATCCGGGCCGGGTGATCCGCGATCTGGCGGTGATGCTCGCCGACGGCGGCGACTGTCTGGCCGATCTGCGCGCCGTCGGCGATCAGGCTGCGCTGTTCGGGGCGGTCGCTTCGAGTTCGACGGCCTTTCGGGTGATCGACCAGATCGCCGCCACACCTGGCCTGCTTGACGAGCTGCGCGTTGCGCAGGTGAGCGCACGCGAGCACGTGTGGGCATTGGCCGGCGCGCCGCGGCGGCTGACGATCGACCGTCTCTGACCTTCTCGACCTTCGGGTCGACGGACAGGTCGGGGTAGCGGGCATCAAGCGGGCGCTGGCGAACCCTCGACTTGCTCGTCAAGCAGCGCGCAGCATGTCCGAGAGCTCGGACTTCGATTCGCAGCCCGCATGACTCCACCAACCGGTCCACGCGTCGGAGGATGTCCTGTTAGTCGACGGCCTGCGGAAGATGTCGGCTCAGGGTCTCCTCCCGATGGTCTTTGAGGTGGTTCTTGAGCCAGTCGACAACCTGCCGGCCAGCCTCCAACGCTCAGATTGCCGTCGAGTACGAAGGGCCTGGACTCGATCGACCTCTGGAAGCTCACGTCCCATTCATCATTGGCCAGAAGCCTCTTCCCGACGCCGGATGGCTGTGGGGAGATCGGTAGGTCGCGCAGGTAACCTGAAGTCGTGGAAGTGGAGCGCGATCATCTGGAAGTCTACCGGCGGTCTCAGGTTTTCGTCGTCGGAGGACAGCCCACGATCACCTACAACCCTCGTCCCGAACAGGGCCTCCGAGGTCGGTTTGAGGACTATCTGGAGGAGCGGGGCCGCATCCTTTTCCTCACTGGACCAACGAAGGCGGGCAAGACCGTCCTCGTGAGGGAGGTTCTGCCCAAGGCCGTGCGGGTGTCAGGGGGGGAGGTGTCCTCGGTCGAGGACTTCTGGGCTGACATCGTGGATTCGCTTGCGGTTTATACGGACGAGTCGGCCGAGTGGAATAAGGGGGCGAGTGCCCAAGAGGGAAACGCGTTCGGGGCAGCAGCGAAGGTCGGAGGGTCTGGAGTCGACGCCAAACATGAACAGGTTGAAGGTACCGAGCAGGGGCGGAGATACGTCCAGTCTCGCGCGCGTGATCCGCGGCGGGTCGCAAAGCAAGAGCTGCTCAAGACTCGTCCGGCTGTTGTCGTTGACGACTTTCACCACGTCGACCCGGGGGTCCAGCGGCAGATTGTGCGTGGCGTCAAGGATCTGGTCTTCGAGGGAGTCCCGGTTATCTTCATCGCTGTTCCGCATCGGGCAGCGGACATCGTTCGCGCCGAACGGGAAATGGCTCAGCGTGTGGAGCAGTTGCAAATCAACTCCTGGAGCCAGTCGGAGCTAGAGGAGATTGCACGAGCCGGTTTCGATGCGCTGAATCTCGACTGTCCTTCTGAACTAGCGGACGAGATGGCGCAGGAGAGCTACGGGAGCCCCCACCTGATGCAGGACTTCTGCCTGCAAATCTGTAAAGCGAACGAAATTAGGGAGACGGTCCCGGAGCGCCAGGTGCTCATCTCGACGAATCTTGAGGGCTGGTTCCGTGATTTGGCTGCCCGAGAGGGCACCGATGAGTCGTTCCGCAAGCTGTCCCAAGGGCCGCGTCAGCGGACGGATCGGAAGCAGCGGCTGCTAAAGAAGGGTGGTGAAACAGACATCTACGGAGCGGTGCTGCAAGCCATCGCCTGGACAGGACCTAAGGCCGAGCTGGACTGGACCGAGGTTCGCGTTGCGCTGCGCGACGTCTTGGCCGAGGAGCCTCCCCAACGTCATGAGTACACCCGAGTGCTCGAGCAGATGTCAGAGATCGCCAGGGCGATGATGTGGGACAAAGAGAACAAGCGCTACGTAGGTGACCCGGTGCTGGAGTTCGACTCGGACCTGGGAACCCTTCACATCTCGGACCCCTTCTTCGCCTTTCAACTCCGTTGGGCAATCCGGCCGACCAACGGCCAGTAGCGGCCGTTAACCGGACCCTCCGATGCGGGGCGGGAGGATGTAACGGGCGCGCACACGAGTTACGCGCCGCCGCCACCGCTACGTCGCGTGGCCGCGGGGCATACGCCTCGAGCCGGTGGTCTACGGCGCGTCCACGCCCTCGAGTTGGAGATGCAGCGGATGCAGGGCCGTCTGGCCGACCTGGATGCGGCTCGGGTGGGCAGCGCCGAGCGTATGGCGTCGCATCTTCGCATCTTCACGTCGATCATCCTCGGGCCCAATGAACGAGGTTCGGTCACTCTCACATGCGCCGGACCAACTCAGGGGCTCGGGCCCGCCTCTCCTGGTCGTCCTCCCGCACGGACGGTTTGCAACAGGATTTGCACGAGGGGGGCGAATCGGGGCTCGGTGATGCCTTCAGGAAGGTATGAAGCAGTCACTGCTGATCGTCGAAGACGACGACGCCACTCGCAACTTCCTCGCCGAGAACCTGGCCGCCGACGGCTTCGCGGTGGCCAGCGCCACCGGCGCGGCCGAGGGCGTGCGCCAGATCGAGGTGCGCCATCCGTCGCTCGTCCTGTTGGACCTGGGGCTGGAGGAGGGCAACGGCCTGGACCTGCTCGACCGTGTCCGGGCCGCGGACGGCATGGCCTCGCGCATCGACCCCGACGTTCCGGTGATCGTCATCACCGGGCACGGCGGGGAGGCCGATCGCGTGCGCGGCTTCGCGCGCGGCGCCGATGACTTCGTGGTCAAGCCGTTCCTGTACGGCGAGCTGCTGGGCCGGGTGCGCGCGGTCCTGCGGCGCTCCGCCGGGCGGCCACAGCAAGGGACGCTGCGGGTCGGTGACCTGGTGGTCGACCCGCGCACCCGGTCGGTGCGGCTTGGCGGCCAGCCGCTCTATCTGTCGGCCAAGGAGTTCTCGCTGCTGCAGGCGCTGGCCGAGGAGCCGGGCCGGGTGCGCTCGAAGAACGAGCTGCTGCGCGACGTGTGGGGATACGTCGCGATGGGCCGCACGCGTACGGTGGACGCGCACGCGTGCCGGCTGCGCAAGAAGCTGTCCGCCGAGTCGCCGCGGCCCTGGATCGTGAACGTGCGCGGCGTCGGCTACAAGCTGACCGAGGCCGGATGAGCGGCGGCCTCGTCATCTCCGGCTGGTTGGTCGCCGGTCTGCTCGGCCTCTGGACGCTGCGGCTGCGTTCACGGCTCGAGGGAGTGGCGGACGCGACGCACGAGCTGCGCGGGGCCGCCACGGCGATGTCGCTGGCCGCGGCGGCCATGCGCCACGAGCCGGGCGGACTGCGGCGTGCCCACGCGCTCGAGTCCGGGATGCAGCGGATGCAGGGTGGCTTGGCCGACCTGGATGCGGCCCGGGCGGGGCGCCGGGCGGAGCTCGAGCGCTCGGTGCTGCCGCTCGAACGTGCCGTCCGCCTCGCAGCCGCGGGCTGGCGCCCGTCCGCGGCGCGCCAGGGCCGGCGGGTGAGCCTGCGGTGGGAGGCCGGGGCGGTGGCGGTGCGGGCGGACCGCCGGCGGCTGGCCCAGCTGCTGGGCAACCTGCTGGCCAACGCCATGGAGCACGGCAGCGGCACGGTGCGCCTGCGTGGTCGCCGGCGCGGTGCCGCTGTGGTGCTCGAGGTGCTCGACGAGGGACCGCGCACGGGGGCCTCCGACGTGGACCGGAACGGACGCGGCGAACCGGAGGAGCCCGAGCAGCGGGGCCGGGGCCTTGGCATCGCGGCCCGCGCGGCCGAGGAGGCCGGCGGCAGCCTCAGCGTGGTGCGTACGCCCGAGGGCACGAGCGCCTCCGTCGAGCTCCCCGCGGTGGGACCGTGAGCAAGTCGGCGCGCCGGCGCAGGGCGCTGCTTCTGCTCTCCCTCGCGCTGGCCTGCGGCGGCCTGGCCGCCTCCGAGGTGGGCGGGCGGGTCCGCGAGGTCGAGCGCCGGGTGGGACGCCCGGTGCCGGTCGTGGCTGCGGCCCGCGAGCTGAAAGCGGGCAAGGAGATCGGGCGCGGCGATCTGGTCGTGCGAGAGGTGCCCGAGCGCTTCGTGCCCCCGGATGCGGTGAGGGGTGTCGAGGAGGCCGTCGGGGCCGCCCCGTCTGCGCGGCTGGCCCGCGGCGCCTACGTGACGGTTGGAGCGCTGGGTGGCGGCGAAGCCGACTCGTCACGGCCGGGTGTGCTGCGCCGCGGCGAGCGGGCGGTCGAGGTCAACGTGGCGGGCGGCTCGCCGCTGAGCGAGTCCGGCGGGCCGGGATCGCGCGTCGACGTGGTCATCTCCACCGAGCCCCGCAACGGCTCGGGCCGGACGTTCCTGGCCCTGGAGAACGTCGAGCTGCTGGCCCTCGGCGGCTCCGGGAGCGGCGGCTCGGGGGGCGCGAGCTCAAGCTCGGGTGGCGCCGGCTCGGGGGCCGCAGCCGACGACGGCGCCGGAGCCGCGGGCCGGGCGTCGGCCACTGCCACGTTGCGGGTGACGCTTCGCCAGGCGGTCTATCTGACCGCTGCGGAGAACTTCGCGCGCGAGGTGCGCTTGTTGCCGCGCCCGGGAGGCGATCGACGGCGGGCGGGTAGGGCGGCGGTGAGCGCGGAGGGACTGTAGGGGGCCTCGGCCCCGACCCGGCCTGCGCCCTTCACCCGTCAGCCCGCCCCCAGCACCTCCACCTCGCCCTCGGGCGTTCCCAGCAGCGCCCGCTCGGTCATCCCCAGGAACAGTCCGTGATCCAGCACCCCGGGCACGTGGCGCAGGTCGTCGTCCAGAGCGTCGAGGTCGACGCCGTCCCCCAGCGGGCAATCCAGGATGTAGTGGCCCTCGTCGGTCACGTAGGGCTCGCCGTCGGCCATCCGCAGCTCGGGATCGGCCAGCACGCGTGCGAGCCGCCGGTGCGTGTCGGCCCAGGCGAAGCGCGCGATCTCGACGGGTAGGCGGAAGCCCTCGCCCAGGCGCTCGACCCGCTTGGACGTCTCGGCGATCACCACGAAGCGGCGGGCGGCGGCGACCACGATCTTCTCGCGCAGCAGCGCGCCTCCACCGCCCTTGATCAGCCGCAGATCGGGGTCGATCTCATCCGCTCCGTCCAGGGCCAGGTCCAGCTCGGTCGATCCGTCCAGCTCGATCACCTCGATACCGGCTTCGCCCGCTAGCACGCCCGTGCGCTCCGAGGCCACCGCGGCGCGCACGCCCCCGGCGTCGGGCCAGCGCTCGCCGATCCGCTCCACCAGCCGCCAGACGGCGCGGCCGGACCCGAGGCCGATCGCCATCCCCGGCTCGACCAGCTCGAGCGCGGCGGCGGAGGCCGCCTCGCGTGCGGGGGAGGCGTCGTCGGAGCTCATGCAGGCCAGCTTCGCACGTCGCGGGCAGAGGGCGCGCGCAATTGGAACCGGAGCTTGATCTGGACGCCGCTACAGTGTGCTTATCTTTCGTAAGTCACCCTGAGAGAGCGAGCTGACCCTGATGGAAACCCTGCTTCTGGTCCCGGTCGACGACTCCGTCGTCTTCCCCAACATGACGGTCACGCTGACCGTCGACGTCGGTGACGACGAGCGCGTGCTGATCGTGCCGCGCAAGGACGGCGAGTTCGCCTCCGTGGGCACGGTCGCGGAGATCGCCGAGCACGTGCGCCTGCCCGGGGGCGGCCACGCCGTGGCCCTGAGCGGCCTTCATCGCGGCATCGCCGGCGCCGCCCACGCCGACGCGTCGGGCGACCTGCGCGTGGAGGTGACCCCTCACCCCGATGACGAGCCCGTGGACGGCAAGACCCGCGACCTGGAGCGCGAGTACCGCGCCGTGGTCGAGGAGCTGCTCGAGCTGCGCGGCGACAACGGCCGTGTTTCGGCCTTCCTGCGCTCGATCTCCGAGCCCGGCAACCTGGCCGACACCTCCGGCTACTCGCCGGACATCGGCTACGACGAGAAGGTCGGCCTGCTGGAGACCCTGGACGTGACCGAGCGCCTGGAGAAGGCTCTGGCCCTCCAGCGCGAGCGCCTGGCCGAGCTGCAGGTGCGCCAGCAGATCCGCGAGGACGTCCAGTCGGGCGCCGACAAGCAGCAGCGCGAGTACTTCCTGCGCAAGCAGATGGAGTCGATCCGCAAGGAGCTGGACGAGGACGACGCCTCGGTGGCGGAGGAGTACCGGGCGAAGATCGACGAAGCCGGCATGCCCGACGAGGTGCGCGAGCAGGCCGAGAAGGAGCTGGGCCGGCTGGAGCGCATGGGCGAGCAGTCGGGCGAGAGCTCGATGATCCGCACCTACCTGGACTGGCTGGTCTCGGTGCCGTGGTCCGAGCGCTCGGACGAGGTGCTCGACCCCGTCGCCGCGCGGGCGGTGCTGGACGCCGACCACGCCGGCCTCGAGGACGTCAAGGACCGGATCGTGGAGCACATCGGCGTCATGAAGCTGCGCCGCGATCGCGGAATCGAGGACGACACCCCTTCGGGGCGCAGGGAGGCGTCGGGCGCGATCCTGACCCTGATCGGCCCTCCCGGCACCGGCAAGACCTCGATCGGCGAGTCGATCGCCCGGGCCACCGGCCGCGAGTTCGTGCGCATGTCGCTGGGCGGCGTGCGCGACGAGGCCGAGATCCGGGGGCACAGGCGCACCTACATCGGCGCCCTGCCGGGCCGGCTGGTTCGCGCCCTTCGCGACGCGAAGACGATGAACCCGGTGATCATGCTCGACGAGGTCGACAAGGTCGGCGCCGACTGGCGCGGCGATCCGTCCTCCGCACTGCTCGAGGTGCTGGACAGGGCCCAGAACCACTCCTTCCGCGACCACTACCTGGACGTGGAGCTGGACCTGAGCCAGGTGCTGTTCATCGCCACCGCCAACGTGGCGGACACCATCCCCGGGCCGCTGCTCGACCGCATGGAGGTCGTGCGCTTCGACGGCTACACCACCGAGGAGAAGGTGGCCATCGCCCGCGACTACCTGTGGCCCCGCCAGCGCAAGCGCAACGGCCTGCACGAGGACGAGGTGACGGTCGAGGATGGCGTGCTGCGCACGGTCGTGGCCGAGTACACCCGCGAGGCGGGCGTTCGCTCGCTCGAGCGCGAGCTGGGAACGGTGCTGCGAAAGACCGCGACCAGGATCGCGGGCGGTGCGGCAAGTAATCGGGGGCTGTTCGGCGAAGCCGATGTAGGGGGGCGAAGGGTTCCCTGGACCATCGACATCGAAGCGGTGCGTGACGCGCTGGGCCGCCAGCGCCACTTCCAGGAGGCCGCGGAGCGCACCGCGGTCCCCGGCGTGGCCACCGGACTGGCCTACACGCCTGTGGGAGGCGACGTGCTGTTCATCGAGGCCACCTCGATGAAGGGCGGCGGGGGAGGCGAAGCCGGACCGGGCCTGGTGCTCACCGGCCAGCTGGGTGACGTGATGAAGGAGTCGGCGCGGATCGCCCTCTCCTACGTGCGCGGGCATGCGGACGACGTGGGCGCGCAGGAGGACTCCTTTGACGGGCGCGAGTTCCACGTGCACGTGCCGGCGGGCGCCATCCCCAAGGACGGTCCGTCGGCCGGGGTCACGATGACCACCGCGCTCGCCTCGCTGCTCAGCGGCCGTCCGGTCAAGCACACGGTGGGCATGACCGGAGAGGTCACGCTGCAGGGCCGGGTGCTCCCGATCGGGGGGCTGAAGCAGAAGGTGCTGGCCGCCCACGCGGCGGGGTTGACCGACGTGATCATCCCCGAGCGCAACCGGGCCGACGTCGACGAGGTGCCGGAGGAGGTCCGCGGGCAGATGACCTTCCACCCGGTGATGACGATCGGCGAGGTGCTGGACGTGGCGCTGGAGCCGACGCCGGCCACTGCAGGGCTGGCGTAGGGACCGGCGTTCGCTGGAGGAGAACGTTGAGGATCCGGCCGAAGCCACGGGTGCGCATGCCGGGCCGGTGGACATCCGACCGCCGGATCTGCTTCCATAGCGCGCTGTTCTAGTCCAGCCGAGTCCTCGCCGCCCCGAGCGGAGAGGAACGGGGGAACCACCGGGGACCGATCGAGAAGTCCGGTCCCAGGGGCGAATCGCCTCCATCTGGAGGCGTAGCGCACTTTCCAGCGCGAGCCCGTCAGCTCACCCCGTAGGCACACAGGAAAGAGGAGTCCCGAAAGCCTTGACGTCGAAACTGGCCCGCAGTCCCCGTCGTGCTGCTGTGCGCACCCTCGTATCGGCCTCCGTGGCCGCCGCCTTGATGAGCTGCCTGTTCGGCACGGCCGTCGCCTTCGCCGACAACCCGATCGCCGACTCCGGCGCCATGAGCAGCGAGATCATCCTGAAGAAGGGTGATCGCGGGCCGGCCGTCAAGGCCGTTCAGCGCAAGCTGGGCGTCACCGCCGACGGCCGCTTCGGCCCCGGCACCCAGCGGGCGGTCAAGCGCTTCCAGAAGCGCAGCGACCTCACCACCGACGGCATCGTCGGCCCCGCGACCCGGCGGGCGCTCAAGCTGCGTCCCTTCAGCAGTCGCTCCGTACGGCGTGGTAAGGCAAAGAGCGCGCCGGGCAACATCCCGGCCGTCCTAGAGCGAATCGCGCAGTGCGAGTCCGGCGGCGACCCGACCGCGGTGTCGAGCAACGGGCAATACTTCGGCAAGTACCAGTTCTCCAAGGCCACCTGGAAGGCGCAGGGCGGCCAGGGCGCCAATCCGGCCGAGGCGAGCGAGGCCGAGCAGGATCGCGTCGCGCTCAAGCTCTACAAAGCCCAGGGCACCGATCCCTGGCCCACGTGCGGTGACTCGGCCGGGACCTGAGGGGGACTTGGCCGCAGCATTTCCCCGGATGTGGTGTTCTTCTGCCGAACACCGCCTAACCGCTGCTGTCCCTGACAGCGGCGGGCGGGGGAACCAAGGAGGGTCTTCGGGCCCTCGGGGCGAAAGGTCGTCACAGCACGGCCAAGCGCACGGCAGCGCGAGCCCGTCAGCTAACCCCGCAGGCAACGAGTGAAAGGTCCGCAACGCCTGTGATCAAGCGAATCCGCCGAACCTGTGCGACAGCCGTGGCCGCTGTGGCCATGCTGTGCGTGGCGGTGCCGGCGCAGGCTTCGGCGCAGCCCCGGATCAAGCACGCGGAGTGCATCGCCGCCTGCACCGACGGCCAGCCCCGCGGGGGGAGCCTCCTGCTGGTCTCGGGGAGCGACCTGGGGGACGTCTACGCGGCGATCTTCCCGGGTGGCCGAGACGGCGTCCGCGACCTCCGCGGCCGCGCCGGTCAGGCCTCGACCTCCACCGTGCGCGTCCGGGTTCCCTGGGAGGCCACCAGCGGCCGATTCGTGCTCGGTACCCGGGGCGGCCTCGTGTCCCAGGGGCGCCCGATCCAGATCGCGCCCGTGCCGGTCGTCTCACGCTGGCGCTGTGTCAGCCAGTGCGCGCCTGGCCGAAAGGTCCGCGGCGGCAGCCTGCTGGCGGTGAAGGGCGTGCGGCTGCAGTCGATCCGCAGCGCCGTGCTTCAGGGCGGCAGGGGTCGCGCCGACGACCTGCGTGCCCGCGTGGGCAGCCAGCGCTTCGGCTCCTTCCGCCTGCGCGTGCCGGCCAAGGCCGTGACGGGCAACTTCGTGGGCCGCGAGCAGCGGCGCCAGTCGCCTTCGCGCCGGCTGGTGATCGAGGCGCCGCCCGCGGCCCCCGCACCTGCTCCGGCTCCGGGCAGCGGCGTCTTCCCGGTGCGCGGCCCGCACAGCTTCGGTGGCGCGGGCGCGCGCTTCGGCGCCGGCCGGCCCGGCCACATCCACCAGGGCCAGGACGTGACGGCGGCCTGCGGCACGCCCCTGGTCGCCGTCGCCGCCGGGACGGTCCGGGCCGCGCGGTTCCAGTCCGCGGCCGGCAACTACGTGGTGATCGACGGCGCCAGTCCCGACCAGGACTACGCCTACATGCATCTGCAGTCGCCCACGCCGCTCAAGGTGGGCCAGCCCGTGGCCGCCGGGGCGCCGGTCGGCGCCGTGGGAGACACCGGGCGCGCCCAGGGCTGTCACCTCCACTTCGAGCTGTGGAGCGCGCCGGGCTGGTATGTGGGCGGACGGCCGTTCGATCCGCTGCCCCAGCTCCAGGCCTGGGACGCCGCGAGCTAGGCGCTCTACGCCGGGACCCTCCGCCCGGCGCGGACGGCGACCAGCGTGAGGACGCACAGCAGGGCCAGGATCGCGTAGGGCACGGCGTCCGCGGTCGCGTCGGCCAGGGCGCCGCCGCCCGCGCCGCCCAGCACCTGGCCGGCCGCCCAGGCCAGGTTCATCAGCCCGAAGGCAAAGCCCTGGTCGAGACCCGAGGATTCCGAGGCGTCGCTCAGCAGGGCAGCGGCCGGCGCCCAGAAGAAGGACAGGGCCAGCACGGCGGCGATCAGGACCGCGCCCAGCAGCCACACGCCGGCCGGTAGGGGAAGGAGCACAGCGCCGGCCGCCGCGCCGATCAGCCCGATGCGCAGCAGAGCAGCCGGCCGCGGTCATCGGACAACCGGCCCATCACGGGGTTCAGCGCCGCCTCGACTCCCGCGGCTGCGACGAACAGCGCGCCGATGGTAAGGCCGCGGGCCCCGAGGTCGTCCAGGCGAAGGGGCACCAGGACGTGGACCGCGCCGATGAAGAACGCAGGCAGGGTGAACAGCCAGACGGCCATCTGCAACCGCCGCGCCCTGAGCGCGGTGGCGAGCTCGCGCCACGAGCTCTGGCGCCGTCGCGCCGCGCCGGGGGTCGTGGCGGCCCAGGCCAGCAGCACGACGGCCAGGGCGCCGACCAGGGAGAACACGAGCTGCGGGCTGGTCGCGGTGGCCGCGCCGCCGATCACCGGACCCAGCAGCACGCCGAGCACAGCCGCCCCCAGGGCGGCGCCGATGGTCTGGCCGCGGCGGTCGGCCGGGGTCACGCCGATCAGCCACGCCAGCCCTCCGGCCCACGTGCACGCCCCGCCCAGCCCCTGCACGAAGCGGGCGCCATCGAGCAGCTCGATGTTCGTGGCCTGGCCGAAGACGACGCTGGTCACCGCGACCAGGGCCAGGCCGGTGGCGGTCGTCTGCTTGGCCCCGATCCTCCCGGCCAGCCACCCGGCCGGGAGGGAGGCGATCAGCGTGCCGGCGGGATAGGCCGCGCTGAGAAGGCCGGCGGCGGTCTTCGACAGGCCCAGTTCGTCCTGGTAGGCGGGCAGCAGCGGCGTGATCGCCGCGAAGAACATCGTGTCCACCAGGACGGTGGCCGACACGAGCAGCAACACGCGACGCACGTCTCCACATTGGCAGGGGGCCGGGGGGCGAGGCGCCCGCAGACCGTCGGCACGGATGCCGGCGGCGAGGGCGCCGTCCGGCGACCGGGGGGCGAATGTTCGGGCTCTCAGGCCTGGAGAGGACATGGGCTCCATGGACGACCTGGCCGAGGCACTGCGCGGGCGGCTGATCGAGCGCGCCCGCGCGGGCGGCCCGGCGGTGGGCGACGTGCGCGCACAGGTGCGCGAGCTGGTGGGCTCCGAGGCCCCAGCGCTGACCGGGTCCGAGCGCGACTCGCTGTGCGAGCGCGTGCTGCGCCTGGCCGGCGGCCTGGGTCCGCTCGAGCCCCTGCTGGCGGACCCGCTGGTGGACGAGGTGATGGTCAACGGCCCCGACCACGTCTACGTGGAGCGGCGCGGCAAGGTGGTGCCGACCGCAGTGCGGTTCGGCTCCGAGAGCGATCTGACGCACGCGATCGAGCGCATCCTGGCCCCGCTGGGCCGGCGCGTGGACGAGGCCTCGCCGATGTGCGACGCCCGCCTGGCCGATGGCTCGCGGGTCAACGTGGTGGTGCGACCGCTCTCGCTGGTCGGACCGTGCCTGACCATTCGGCGCTTCCGGCGCGAGGGCTACTCGCTGCGCGACCTGGTGGCCAACGGCACCCTTGCCACCGCCGCGTCCGAGCTGCTGGCCCTGGCGGTGGCCGGCCGGGCGTCGATCCTGGTCAGCGGAGGCACGGGGTCGGGCAAGACCACCACCCTCAACGCGCTGTCGGGCGCGATCCCCGCCGGCGAGCGGGTGGTTACGATCGAGGACGCGGCCGAGCTGTCGCTGCGCCAGGAGCACGTCGTTCGGTTGGAGTCGCGCCCGGCCAACCTGGAGGGCAGGGGGGAGGTGACGATCCGCAGCCTGGTGGTCAACGCCCTGCGGATGCGGCCCGACCGGA
>JAABUS010004604.1_pt1 | contig 19542 bp, 23 predicted proteins | sample 5560161 | NCBI WGS metagenome assembly JAABUS01 (sample SAMN10711885, study PRJNA513376) | rock metagenome | isolation source: Antarctica rocks | place: Antarctica: Victoria Land, Trio Nunatak nord | collected 2016-01-04 | reverse complement strand
GCCATAAAAGATGCTTATCGAAGGTTATTGCAACCAAGTCTTGAAACTGAATTCAGGACACTTTTAAAACAAAAAGCCGATGAAGAAGCCATTAATGTCTTCGCAGAAAACTTACGACAGTTATTGTTAAGTTCACCATTAGGCAGCAAAAGAATTTTAGCAATTGATCCTGGCTATCGCACAGGTTGCAAAGTTGTGTGCCTCGATGAAAAAGGTGAATTGAAAAAAACGGGTTTAATATTTATTCATGAAGGAAACAAGAAGTATGAAGCAGAACACATAATTAAAGACCTGGTTTCTAAATATAGTATAGAGGTATTTGCAATAGGCGATGGTACTGCCGGGAGAGAAACCGAACAATTTATAAAAAAACAAAATCTTGGATTACCGGTATTTTTAGTTAACGAAGATGGTGCATCTGTGTACAGTGCATCTGAAATTGCGAGAGAAGAATTTCCTGACGAGGATGTAACAGTAAGGGGCTCAGTAAGTATCGGCAGAAGGTTAATGGATCCCTTGGCTGAATTAGTAAAAATTGATCCTAAAAGTATTGGTATAGGTCAGTACCAGCACGATGTAAACCAGTTCAGGCTGAAAGAGAGACTTGACCAAACCGTAGTTAGTTGTGTTAATGCTGTTGGCGTGAATTTAAATACTGCAAGCAAACATTTGTTGAGTTATGTGAGTGGTATAGGTGGTACGCTGGCCGATAACATTGTTAAGTATAGAAATGAAATTGGCAGATTTTCCAGTCGGAAAGAATTAACGAAAGTACCGAGATTAGGCGGAAAAGCTTTTGAACAATGTGCAGGTTTTTTACGAATCAAAGACGGTGAAAACCCGTTAGATACAAGTGCTGTACATCCTGAGGCATATCCTTTGGTGCAATCAATGGCAACGGAGTTGAATGTGGAAGTAAAGACATTGATTGGCAACGAAACTTTGATTAAGCAAATAGTTCCCAAGAAATACGTTACTGAACAATTTGGAGAGCTTACTATAAGAGATATTTTAAATGAGTTGCAAAAGCCTGGTCTTGATCCACGCAGTGAAGTACAACAATTTGAGTTTGCCAATATCTACAAGATTGAAGACGTAACTGCCGGAATGGTGGTGCCGGGAGTAGTAACAAATATTACAAGGTTTGGTGCATTTGTAGATATCGGCGTAAAACAAGATGGATTGGTGCATGTGTCTGAAATAGCGCATAAATATATAACAGACCCGAATGAAGCGCTGAAACTTAACCAGCATGTACAGGTGAAAGTGACAGAAGTTGACATTGCCAGAAACCGCATTGCACTGTCAATAAAGCAAACTCAGGAAGCGCCTCTAAGAAAAGAGAGATCACAATTTAAAGGTCAAAGTCAGGGATTTAAAAAAAGGGAGCCTGAACCTCCTAAAAATATGAATAATGCCTTGGCTAATCTGAAGAAAAAGTTCGGCAAATAGAACACGTATTGAAAGGATTGAAACGATAGAACATGGATTAAAAAGAGAGAAACGATAGAACATGGATTGAAAGGATTGAAACGATAGAACATGGATTGAAACGATAGAACAAGGATTGAAACGATAGAACATGGATTAAAACGATTGGACGGATTATTCTTATCCAGGTGGTTTTTAATCAATATAAACAACAATTGAGTTTGAAAAGTTTTATCCGTGTAATCCTTTCAATCCCTTCAATCCATGTAGTCCTTTTCTATCCATATAAGAAACTCCTCCCTATCTATCATTCTTGCACCCAGTGTTTCAAGATGTTCTGTATAAACCTGGCAATCTATTAACTGCACACCCTCTTTCATGAGTAGGCTTACATATTTTATAAATGCATACTTACTGGCGTTGCTTACGTGGCTGAACATGCTTTCACCAAAAAAATTATTATCCATTCGTATACCATATAGTCCGCCGGCTAATTCATTGTTTATCCAAACTTCTGCGCTGTGGGCATGGCCAAGTTTGTGTAATTCGATATATGCCGCCTCTAACTCGTCAGTTATCCATGTACCGTCCTGGTCAGTACGTTCTTTGTCTTTGCAGGCTTTTATAACTTCTGTAAATGCTTTATTTACTGTAAATTCAAATGCATTGCGTTTTAAAAGCGCCTGCATGCTTTTGCTGACTTTTAATTCTTGCGGAAACAATACAAACCTTGGATCAGGACACCACCACATAGGAACATCTCCGTCAAACCAGGGAAAGATTCCTTTTCGATAAGCCAGTAACAATCTGTCAACCGACAAGTCTCCTCCGATAGCCAGCAAGCCGTCAGCTAAAGTTTCTGTTACGGGCGGAAACCATAGATTTTTATCAAGTGCATATAAGGGCATTTTTTTGAGAAGAATTCTTGTGGGGGAAAAAATTTAATTGTTTATTTAACTGCTAAAAAGAATATTGTTTTAACTGTAAGATTATGTAACGAAAAAAAGGAATTATTATAAATAATTTAAAGCTTCTCTTTGAAGGAACTGCTTTTTACCTTGCTATTTGTATTAAGAATATGATGCCCAACGCTTATTAAAAAATAAGTAAAATATTATTCAAATGTTTTTTTTACTGATGAAACAGGTTTTGCGGTTGAAGGGAGTGACACAACTATGTTAAATGAAAGTTTTGCAGCTTGTCCCATAAATTATAAATTTTTATTAATGACTTATATTTAAGAACATCCATGTTAAGCCATTACTTCTAATGTTGCGCCAATTCCGCGTTCTGTAATAGCATCACATTGAGGTTTTAAATCATCATAACTTCCATTCTTTACCGCATACTTTCCACGTGTGTGAATTAACAGAGCGCATTGCTGGGCTTGTTCCTCTGTATGCCTGCAAACTTCAATAAGGGTTTCTATTACCCATTCAAAAGTGTTTACCTCGTCGTTCCACACGATTATCTGATATGATTTTTCAAAATCTGTTAATACGTCTATACGGGTTTTCTCTAATGTTTCTGTTCCTGAAAGCATATCTTCATTTTTTTACAAAGTTATTCTTAATACAATTATTAAATAAGGCACGACTTTATAAAATTATTTTAGATAATACTAAAAGCTAAGCGTTTATTGTATTATGGGATTATTTAACCTGGCTGCAGAAGTGAAGAGATTACAAAAAAAGAGACTAAGGTTAACTGTTATAAGAATTGATAGTATTTATCATCTGGGTTGTTGTGAAATAGGTTAACGCAAAAACAGTGTCATTATGATAAACAAAGGGCAGTACTGAAAGAGAACAAACTAAAAAAGATTATAAATCAGTTCTCAGGTTGCAACAGCAGATGAAGCAGAAATGAACTTATATTCTTTTTACTTGTTAATTAAGTTAATTAAACTTCGTAATTTTCAAAAAATAATTTTATGAACACTCCAACAGATTCAAAAGACGAAAATCAACAACCTGGTAAAGACAAACAAACAAGAGATGCCGAAAGGATAGAAACAAACAAAACCGATCCTCAGCTTACAGAATTAAAGGGCTTCTTTGACTCTGATGAACCACTTGAAGAAGAAGGAACATTAAACCCGCTTACAGGTAATAAACAAGATAGTGAATAATAAATTGTTACAAAAAAATTATTACGGACACTTTTAAGATCCTGCATCTTTTGGTAAGCTGCAAATCAATTATGTCATTGGATCTTAATTTTGTCGTTATTTCTTCAGGTTATATTTTATCATGAGATTGATTTCACTATTTCTGCCACCTGGAGAGCTATGCATTATTAACTAAATTAACTTTTCATGATTGACAAAGTAAGATGGGCGATACTTGGTGCAGGTAAAATTGCTCATTCATTTGCACAAGATTTTTCTGCAGTTAAAAATGCAGAATTAGTCGCTGTTGCTGCAACTGATAAAAGTCGTGCAGAAATATTCGCTAAAGAGTATAATTTACCTTTTGTTTATAGTTACGACGAGCTATACAATAGTAATGAGGCAGATGCAGTTTATGTTGCCACCACACATAACTTTCACTATGAGCAATGCGAGCAATGCATGGAGCATGGTAAACATGTATTGTGCGAAAAACCTATTACTTTAAATGATAAACAGTTTAAAGATTTAGCCCGCTTGTCAGAGAAAAAGAAGGTGTTTTTAATGGAGGCGATGTGGACGTATTTTCTTCCCGCTGTGATAAAAGCCAGGCAGTGGCTGCAGGAAGGTAAGATCGGTAATCTTAAAGTTATAGAAGCAGGTTTTGGCTTTCCAATGGAGAAAAATCTTACCGGCAGGATGTATAATATTGAACTCGCTGGTGGCGCTCTGTTAGACTTAGGCGTTTATCCAATTGCATTTTCTTCATACTTCGTCAATAAAAAGCCGGATACTATAACAGCTTCAGGTGTGCTGACAAATACAGGTGTTGACGAAAGAACAGGAATAATTTTTCAGTATGGTGATGCAACAGCATCTTTATTTTGTTCAATGGTTAGCATAATGGCTAATAAAGGTATGTTATATGGTGAAAAAGGCCACATAGAAATACCTGATTTTTTTAAGGCATCTGCTGCTTTTTTATATGATGATCAACACAATCTGCTCGATAAATTTGAAGATGACAGAACAACCAAAGGATACAATTATGAGATACAGCATGCCACTGATGCAATACTTGAGGGCAAAATAGAAAGTGATATTATGCCTCATTCCCGCAGCAACGAAATACAGGAAATCATGACAGAGGTAAGGAGGCAAATAGGATTAATTTACCCCGGCGAGTAATAACGATAACGTTGATTTATTCCCATTATTATGACTTTCTCGTATTTTTATTCTCAATCTTACGGTATGAAACATTTAAATAGTCTTACTTGCTGGAAGTGCGTTATTATATTGTCTGCTTTATTTGCTCTTGCAAATTTATAACCCCCGTCAAATTAGCGGATCTGTTGCCTGTTTTTCATAATCATTTAAACAAGATTAAAAGGATATAAAAATTTCCCTTCCGGTTAAACAATAGTAGAGATTTTGTAATTGGTGCAGAAAAACAATCCTTGTGTTTAGCCAATGACACAGCGTATTTTCAGGAGCATGAAAAATCATAACTTTATGCCAGTATATATGATATGTAAATCCTTCTTCAGGAACTTTATCATATAAATTTGTTTTTCCCCGTTGTTTAAAACCTGCCTTTTCAAGTAATTCCTGTGTTATTGGTATCGGGTGTAAATCTTCCTGCTTAAAGGCACGTTTATGTTCTTTAAAGTGCACTTTCGTTTCAGACACCCCTGTTACCCGATAGATAACATCCGATACAGTTATCCAGTTTCCAATTCTTAAATCAAATGTTGGGATCATGCTTTCAATAATCATTATATTTAAAGAATGGCACTAAATTAATGATTAGTTTCATCTCATAATTATTATTAATTTATCTATTCTTTTTTAACTGCTGACATATGAATTTTTTGACTATCGTTACCTAACAAATTATTTTGAAGCTAACACTTGCCTCATTAATGACACAGTCTGTAACCCTATTATTTCCATGAATATAAAGATGCAGAAGACAATTTTGTTTCTTAACGACCTAAGAGCCATATCTGTTTTATATCGAGGAACAAAAGTGTAATCATTTCCTTCATGTTTTAGAACGAATAGTTAACGGCACGAAGTTCCTTCTTTTCATCCTCAAATTCTGATTCAGGCAATATACAGTTTCAGGAAGTAATTTATCAACGTTGTCTGGCTGTTGAAATGGAAAAAGCTGGTGTAGAATTTATGCCGAAGTGGAACACTAAGCAAAAAATCACTACTTTCAATAATGGTTTTATTTCATAAAATAAATAAAGTGTACAATGAAAATGTTATTAAAGCTAATAAGCGAAAAAAGCAATAATTCTTATAGGTATATCAGCACCATAAACAATGCCTGCACTATTTTGCTGGCCGCCCTGTTGTTAAGTATTACATCGAACGCCTTTTCACAAACAGCACCAGCGAAAGTAGAAGTACCTGACTGGTCGCTGCCAGGTTCGGCAACACATAAACAGATACCGCCTCCTTTAGATTTTCACCGGCCCGCCCGAACAGACAATACTCCTATAGGCATATTCAAGAGCCAGAGCGATGTAGGGGCAGCACTGGTGCGAGGCTCCTCAAGTTACAATCCTGTTACCAAACAGTACACTATTAACTCTGCCGGCTATAATATTTGGTATACTCGCGATGAATTCCGTTATCTCTGGAAGAAAATGTCCGGAGATGTATCACTGGCAGCCGACGTAAACTTTCCTGATACTGCGGGTTACGCCGACCGTAAGGCCGTCGTTATTATTCGCCAGAGCCTTGATGATGATTCCAAAGAAGCCATGGTGGCCCTTCACGGTGCTGGTCTGATGCACCTCGCCTGGCGACCAGAAAAGAACCAAAGCCTTAAGGAAATGCGTGTTGACCAGAAAAGTGCCCGTCGCATTGGCATAGAAAAACGTGGTGATGCCTTTGCGATTTTTGTAAGCATGACCGGTGAACCAATGCACCGGTTGGGAGATCCTGTTCAACTGCACATTGACGGTCCATTTTATGTGGGTATTGGCTTTTGCTCGCATTCGCCAGACCAAGTAAAAACAGGTATACTTTCTAATGTGATTTTGGAGAATGCAGCGGGTAAGGTGCGGTAAGAGAGTGAATTGGATATTTACATTTCCTTCCGGCTTTAGCTCTCAGTGCTGATGTTGTTATAGTGTCTTTTAACTAATAATAGTAGTTAAAAATATTAAAACGTTCATTCTGGCAAAATTTAATTTTATCACTTTTGGTGTTCTTCGCCTGCAAACATAGGTGGTTAGGAAGATATTTTTCTTTCGGTAAACGTGCAGATGCTATTGTGAAAGGAATGCGTCAACATTCACGGCAAGTACAGGACCAAAGAAGGAGAGGGGCAGAGGTTATAATTCTTATTGAATATGCAAAATATAATGTATTTTGCTTTTAATCATTAGCAATTGATGAGCATTAAACAATCACCCAATCATAAGCAGTACTTGGCAACACTTCATAAAATGAGTGCCGAGCAACGATTGCTCAAAGTATTGGAGTTATCAGCCATTACGAAAGAACTTTTCATGAGTGGTCTTCAAAAGAGATTCGCGGATAAAACGGAAGCAGAAATCAAAGAAATTTATTTACAACGATTGGCTAAATGTTACAACCGAAATTATTAATAAAGGTGTTAACGCTGCTAAATGAAAGCCAAATTGATTACATGGTTACCGGTTCTATTGTCTCCAGTATACAGGGTGAACCAAGAGCAACACATGATGTTGATATTCTCGTTAATATAACTACGGCAGCTATTCCTGCATTAATTAAAGCATTTACCCCTCCTGATTATTACATATCAGAGTCAGCCATAGAAGAAGCTATTCGACACAAATCAATGTTTAACCTGTTAGATACAACTGAAGGAGATAAAGCTGATTTCTGGATCCTTACAAATGAACCCTTCGACCAATCCAGATTTGCAAGAAAGTATGAGGAAAAGGTATTAGGGTTTTCTATGAAAATATCAACCCCCGAGGATACCATACTAATGAAATTACGATGGTCAAAACTATCAGGAGGAAGTGAAAAGCAATTTACAGATGCATTGAGGGTATATGAAGTTCAGTTTTTAAATCTTGATCTTAATTACATGGAAGCATGGTCACAAACATTACAAATAAAAGAATTTTGGGAAAGACTAAAAAAGGAAGCTCAGCCGATAATATAAATTAATCTTCCAACCTTTCTTTACAACCAAACCAACAGGACAAGGTACGGGCTTAGGTTTGAGCCTGAGCTATGATATCATCAAAGCGCATGGTGGAGAAATAAGAATTGAGACAACAGAAGGCAAAGGAGCCGCATTTATCATTGTATTGCAAACGTAAAAAATGAAAACAAGATTACTTGTGGCAGCAGCCCTTATGCTGATTGCATCAGCCGCTACGAGCCAGAACATTGAAATTGAAGGCCTCAAAACAGGACTCAGCCGTCATCCCCAACAGGATACCGTGCGGGTAAACCGTTTAAATGAAATGGGGTTGAATGATGACTTGCCTGCTGGTGAAAAGGAAAAATCAGCCAACGAGGCGTTGGGTATTTCACGCAAAATAAACTATACCCTTGGAGCAGGCTATGCCCTGCTAAACCTCGGTGACGCCAATACTCAGATGGGTAAAAAGCAGGTAGCAGATGCTTTTTTAAAGCAAGCCGATTCTGTTGCAAAAAAGACGGGCAACCAGGAACTTGCCGCTTATGTGTTGCTGCGAATGGCAGCCAATGTAATTACGACTGAAAACAGGAAGGCATTGAATTATTTATTAAAAGCGGAAGCAATTGCCCAAAAAACAGGCAATAAAAAATTGCTCTCGCTTTGCCAGCGGCGAATTGGTCAGATATATCAAGTCTCTTTCAGTGATTATCCCAGGGCAATGGAGTATCTGATAAAATCGGTTAGTTCGGCAGAAGCGGCAAATTGTTTAGACTGTCTCGCCGCTTCCTGGGGCAGCTTAGGTTCTTTGTATAATAAAATAGGCGATCAAAAAAGCTCCCTTCTTTACTATCAAAAAGCAGCAGCGGCAAACCAGAAAACAGGTAATATTTCATATGGCAGAACCGTGCTTAATAATCTTGGAGAACGATACCGGCTTATGGGAAACTATCCCGAAGCTATAAAAAGTTATAAAGCAGTTTTAGCCATTGAAACAAGACCTTTTAACATGGAGGTGACTGAAAGCAACGTTGCGGAAGTATATACACGCATGGATAGTTTGCCGCTTGCGTTTGCGTATGGCTTTCATTCGTTGGCCGCTGCTAAAGGCCTTGGAGACCGGGAAGGAGAAGCCTGGATCAATGGAATTTTATCCCGTGCGTATCTTAAAAAGAAAAGGGCCGACAGCGCCATCTGGTATGCACAGCAAGGTTTAGCGGCTGCCAAAGAAACCGGAACAACGGAGTTTATGCGCGATAATGCCGAAGCGCTGGCGAATGCCTATGCGGCTAAAAAAGATTTTGCAAATGCGTACACCTATCAGGTGCTCTTTATAAATTTCCGGGATAGCATGCTCAATGCCGAAATCACCAACAAAAGCACGCTACTGCAATATAATTATGACCTTGCAAAGAAGCAGACACAGATAACGGCGTTGGACCAGCAACGAAAAGTGCAGCAAAACTTTTTAATAAGCGCATTGATCGGGCTCTTATTAATTGTCATTACTGCCTTCCTGCTTCTCCGGAACAACCGGCAAAAACAAAAAGCAAACAAACTGTTGCAACGGCAGAAAAATGAAATTGAAGAGCAGCGTGACCAAACCAATAAAATATTGGAAGAATTACAGCAAACGCAAGCCCATCTTATTCAGTCAGAAAAAATGGCAAGCCTTGGCGAATTAACTGCCGGCATTGCGCATGAAATTCAAAACCCTTTAAATTTTGTCAATAATTTTTCTGAAGTGAACAAAGAATTGATTGAAGAATTAAAAAGTCAAAAGTCAAAATTAAAAAATGAAGAAATAGATGAATTGTTAGATGATATTGCAGCCAATGAAGAAAAAATAAATCATCACGGCAGGCGTGCGGATGCAATTGTAAAAGGCATGTTGCAGCATTCAAGAAAAGATAGTGGAACAAAAGAACCAACCGATATTAATGCTTTATGTGATGAATATTTGCGGTTAAGTTATCATGGCTTGCGGGCAAAAGAAAAAGAATTTAATGCAGATTTTAAAACAGATTTTGATAACAGTATTGGTAAGATAGCTATCATTTCGCCGGACATTGGAAGAGTGTTGTTGAATTTATACAACAACGCATTTTATGCAACAAATGCAAAACAGAAAACTGCTGATGAAAACTATAAACCACTCGTTTCAGTTCAAACAAAAAAAATAAATAACAAGGTTGAAATTAGAGTTAGTGACAACGGCAATGGCATTCCGCAAAACATTGTTGATAAAATCTTTCAACCCTTCTTTACAACTAAACCGACAGGACAGGGAACAGGGCTTGGGTTGTCTCTAAGCTATGACATTATAAAAGCGCATGGGGGAGAATTGGGTGTGGAAACGAAAGAAGGTGAGGGAGCGGAGTTTATAATTGAATTGCCGGGAAAGTAAAATAACTTCACATTCTTCTCTTAAGTAGCATACCACTTTAACCACTAACCCTGAAGGAAGATGGAGAAAGTTCACTTCCCTTGAAATAATAACGCTTGATAATATGAGCAACAGAATTTTTTTTAACTCACTGTTGCTTAATAAATTGCTTCTTTTAAAACTTATACTGAAATGTAAAAACAAAAACAATGATTTAGTATAATTAAATTAATAATAAAAGATTTTAAATTGTTCTTCATCTGCTATAAAAAGGGCAGGAAGCAGTTTGTCTTAAATAAAGTATTACTCAAGGATCAGGAAACTTGGGGTGGCAGACCGGATTTAGTTTCACTTAAAACAACCGGACCCTGTTGAGTTGTAAAAGATGGAGAAACATTTTTTATATAAGGCCATCCATCATTGGTGTATAATATTCTATCCATACACATTTTTCTAAGAAATATATTGGTTCCGGTAATAAAACGATCTTTTGTATCTACGGCATGGTAAATCATCCATTCATTACCGATAGCATCGTGAATAATACAATTATGCCCGGGGGAATCCCAATGTTCATTCGGTTGCAGAATTACATGTTCTCCAGGTATTGCCTCAAAAACTTCCATTGGATTTAAGGACCAAAACACACTTACTGCATATGATTTTTCCGCCCAGGTATTATCTCCGGATACCCAAAGAAAATACCGCTTCCATATTGGATTATAGGTTATAAAAGCACCTTCCCTTAATTTATGAAAAGTACCTTTGCCAGGATATAGTATTTCTATAGGTTTAGAAATAAAAGTTTTACCATCATGGGCAAGTTCAACAGCCCTTATTGGTTCATGAGCTGAGCCATAATATAACAGATGTTTATTACTTACAGGATCAATAAAAAAGCAAGGGTCTATCATTTGATAAGTTGATCCGTGGATTTGATTAAGAGGTCGGCCACAATCAATAAACCCTAAAGGATCATGTGAGGTAGCAAAGGCAAGACACATTCCGTCTTTTGTATCGGGCTCAGCACTATAATATAACCTGAATTCTTTATTTACTTTAACTACCTGCGGACACCAAAAACGTTGACAACGTTTAGCCCAAACGGGAGGGAAAAGTAAAGCACCTTTAGACTCTGACCAGTCCACCAGGTTCAATGAATGTTTTACAAGTATGTTATTTATCGTTGGAGAAAATTCATCATGAGTAGCATATGCAAAGTATCCCTGACCCTTCACCTCAATGATACGTGGATCGGGGAAGTCATCTGCAGTTAGCGGATTAGTATAATAGGTTTGGAAAAGCTCCTGCTGCATTTATTAAAGATAGGGTTTCGCAGGTATGTGCGGTAAACACCCGGACAATTAGAACAGGATCAGTATATTCTTCATCCTGTAAATCTTTTCATTCTCAAACTCCCATTCATACAATAGACGGTTAAATACCTGACCTAGAACAACAGTAGTTGATAGAAAATCATTATTCATACAAATAGCTCCAATTTTTGCATTAACTCCTTCGGTTTAGTTGTTATTTTTCACGTTTATTTGTCTTTGTGCTTTTCCTTTGGAGTGTTCTTCACCTGCAAAGTTGTTGCTGAACAGTTACCTTGTGAATGAAGAACAGCAACAGCAAAAAAAATTCTTATTTACAGATACTTGCATTTATAGTAAATCATTTGTACCTTAAAACCATTAACCTTAAAAAAATTAAAACATGAAAAAATTAGTTTATGTAACTGCAATTGTTGTGTTTACCTTACTTACTTCTGCCTCAGTTCATGCACAACAGGGAATGAAAGCCAAAAAATTTGATAATCCTCAATGGAAAAGAGTGGAATTTGTAAAATTTAAATCTGATAAATATCCCAGGGCAAAAGAACTCATTAAAGATTATTATGCAAAGGCAGGACAAAGATCAGGTACACCAGGCCCCTCGTTGTTAGTTGATTTAGTAACAGGTGAATGGGACATGATGCTTGTATGGGACATGAAAGAAGGAATCGAAGAAATGAATTGGGAAATGAGTCCAAATGATGTTAAATGGATGACTGCAATGACAGAGGTAGCTGGGGGAGCAGACAAAGCTAAAGCTGTTATGGATGAATTTTCTTCTTTAATTGTTCGTGACACGAGGTATATTGGTAAAGAAGGAATGCCAAAATAATATTCCATTTTATTTATTGCGTCTTGTGAAAACTATTAAAACAGCTAATAGTTTTCTTTTAATTTCATGGCGGGTAAAATAACAAAGCAACTTACTTCTGTTTGTTGCTTTTAGTTTTATAAAAGCGCCCGCTTTTAAAAAACAAATATAAATGGGAGAAGCAGAATTAGATCGCCATAACAATACAATTGTTATTAAATCAAATATCATCACCTATGGAAATGCGGCTGATGAAAAAGTTACCGAATCTATAAGAGCGGAAATAGAAACCATGTGGAACGAACCAAAAGGAATGATCTATTTAAAAGGAATTCCTTTTTTAATAAGCTTTCGCATTACCGCACAATTACGCAGGTCTATTGATATTGAAGAAGTTTATAGCAACACTGATCCCAGGAATAATTACTTCCGCATTGAGGAATTTGCACTTGGAAATATATCTTTTGTAGATGGCCTCGGTTGCAACAGCGGCTATTTTAAACTTGAAAATTTATATGCAGGTTCTACAACTGCAGCACATGAATACGGTCATACGCTTGGGTTGGATCATCCCTCTAACCTTGACTATAGGGGCAAAGGTGTTCCCGGCATTATGTATCCAAGGGGAACTTTAGTGGATCCGCAATATCAATATGATCCTGCAAGACCAGCAGGAGTTACCGGAGGAACTATGCACCCCATGTATAGAAAAGTATTTGCTGCAGAGATAGCATCTTTGAAATTAGAAAGGCTTGCATTCAAAAATGAAAAAGCAATTGCAGGAGAATTTACAAATGTTTTTCATTTAAATCATAATAATCCTGGGTTCACCAGTACCGCCCCGCCTGCTATATTTGGGTAATATTTACCTTGGTTTTACCCCTTATGGCCTTGTGTCATCAATTTGCTGTTCACGCTGATCATTATTAGACCATTCCTGCAGCGCATCCTTAATCTTCTTAAAAAAAGGTTTCTTTTTATTGTTCTCTTCTTTCGAATGAGAAGATTGTTGGTCGGTTTTTTTATCATCATCATTATTTGCGGTGATATTGGCGCCTTCATTTTCACCACCGGGGCTACGCATGAAAGTTTTTGCAGATTGTATCATATTTTATTATTAGGATAAAAGATTAAAGACAATGGCTATAAATATAACCTCAAATATAATACTTATTTGTTACAGTATAATCCCATTAAAATAGTATCCTCATCATTATTCTATCGGGATAGTGCATATTTTTGCATTTTCATCACATGACGAAGATAAACTTTGATTAAACTGACAGGCAGAACATTATTAAGCAACAGGATTATGAAAATGAAGAAAAGCATACCTGCACTTCCTGTTAAAAACATTGATACGGCAATAGATTTCTATAAAACCAAACTGCGCTTTTCAGTTCCTTACCATGATGATGGCTTTGCCAAACTAACATATGATGAAGTGGAAATACATCTTTGGAATGCTTCGGATGAAACATGGAAAGACAGAGGTGCCTCTTTATCAAAACTTCCAATTTGCAGTGGCGCTGAAAGTTTCTTAGCTGGTACTGCCAGTTGTCGTATTGAAGTACAAGGAATAGATGAATTGTTTAAAGAATATAAAAAGCAAGGTGTGATCTATAGCTCTGATACAGTTGTTGAAACACAACCATGGGGAACAAGAGAATTTCCTGCATTAGACTTACACCGAAACCTGCTTACATTTTATGAAAGAATATAGATATAAAACTTTTGAAGTTTAGAAAGTATATGTAATTCCAGGAAACAACATTGGGAAAATATGAAAAAACAATTGCAGGTGCATTCTCTAATTTCTTTCATTTAAATCATAATAAGGTCGCCCGGTAGTCGCTGTTTGCAATATTTTAAATTTTTTCCCTTTCTTTCTAAGTAGTGTCTGCAAGAAAACGCTACATCCTTTACTGGTAAAGGGTTCTGCTCAAGTTTTGTGGTTTGAATATTTGTTCACAGGTGTTGATAATGCAGAATTATAGCTTTTTTTTGTCCGAGATTCGCTTGAAAAATCACTTGCATGCGCCAGCGTTTTGAGCAACAAATGAACCTTCGCACCGTAGCTATTGCTGGTGTTAAGTTTTCTTTGAAGAGCCGTGATGAATTACCGCCTGTACTGATGGCTCTGCAGTATATTTTTGTTACCCCTGAATTAAATGAAAAAGTTTTTGCACTGCTTGAAAAAAAGATATGCAGCGGCAAAAAGAAAACCGGTCGCAAGGGAATGGATCTGTGGCACATACTTGTTCTGGCTGTAGTCCGGCAGGCTTGCAGCACAAACTGGGACACTCTTGAAACATGGGCCAATCATCATGAACTGGTTCGCCGGGTGATGGGCGTTCATGCTACTGCCTTTATTGAAGAGGAGAAAATAGAATTTGCTTATCAAACCATATTGGATAATGTAAGTTTAGTTGATGAAGCATTGCTTTATGAGATTAATCAGTTGGTTGCAGATGCAGGTCATAAACTCGTTGAAAAAAAAGACGATGAAGCATTGCAACTTAAGACTGATAGTTATGCTGTAGAAACTAACGTTCATTTTCCTACCGATCTGAACCTGCTTTGGGATAGTGTACGCAAGTGCCTGGATATGATAGAGAAGCTGATCGAAATGACAGATGTAAAAGGCTGGCGCAAAGTAAAATATCTTCGCAAAAGCCTTAAGAGCCTTTTCAGAGTCACTTCGCAGCATGTATTTAAAGGTAAAAATGAGCAGCAGAAGAAGCAATATGTAAAGCAATACCTACTGCAGGTAAGGATACTCAAAGAAAGGGTGGAGGAACTTATAAAAAACCCGCCGGCAAGGCTGGGCAATGAAAAGCAAATATTGCTCATCATTACAATGCTTCAACACTATAAAGATTACCTCCCGAAGTTTACAGACCAAATAGAGCGCAGGTTGATAAAGGGCGAAAAAATCCCTTCAGAAGAAAAGGTATATTCCATTTTTGAAGAACATACCGAATGGATAAGCAAAGGCAAGCTCAATAAGAAAACTGAGCTTGGTCATCTTGTGCTTATTACTACTGATGAGTATCAGTTTATAGTGGACTATAAAGTGATGGAAAAGCAAAAGGATGCCAAACAGGTAAGTGACTTATGTGAGAGAATAAAAAAGAACTTTGCAGGCAGCAAGCTTTACAGCCATAGCTTTGATAAAGGCTTTTGGAGCAAAGACAATTATGGAACACTTCAGAGCGCAGCAATAGAACAGCCCATACTTCCCAAAAGAGGGCGGCATAACCAGGAAGACAAAGCAAGAGAAAGAAGCAGTGCATTTAAAAAACTTCGCAATGAACACAGTGCTGTTGAAAGCAATATCAATATGCTGGAGCATCATGGTCTTAACAGATGTATGGACAAGGGGCTGCGAGGCTATAAACGATGCGTTGGATTAAGTGTTTTAGCTTACAATCTGCACATACTTGGAAATGCGCTCAAAGCAAAAGAGCAAGCAGCAGAAGCCAAAAGAGAAAAACAAAGGATGAAGCAGGCAGCATAGCCGAAAAGCCAGTCTTTTAAAAAAGTTTCAGTAGCGAAGCTATGTCCACCAAAAAGAAAAACAGCATTCTAATATAAAGAATAAGTAATATGATTATAAAAAATACTGCAACCCGCAAGAAAATGATGTTTTGAGACAGCCTTGCAGTAAAAATTAAATTGCTAAAAGTTAAAATTGTGACGTTTTCTTGCAGACACTAAGTATGTATAAATCCCTTTTCTATTACTTTAATTGCGGGTACTTACAATTTGACCATAATACATAAATATTTTCTACTGCTTCATTTACTTTTGTGAAATCACTTCCTCACTTCATGAGTCAAAAGTTTAATCTTAATTAATTTTATTAAAATAAAAATTAAACATTTGTGGCGCTTTATTAAGGCCGTATTTTTTTTGTTTTTGCTTGAAACCTTATTATTATGGGAGACGTTCAAAATCTTAAAAACAAAGCAGCGATTGAAAAAATAATTGAACTTGCTAAAGACCAGACTTGCCTTTTTTGCACTTTTACAGGTGAATTTGCCATAAACGCCCGTCCCATGAGCACACGGGCTGTAGAAGAAGACGGAACGGTTTGGTTCTTCAGCAGTAAACAAAGTAATAAAAACAGGGAAATTGGTAATAAAAATAAAGTTCAGCTATTATACGGCGACCCGGGCAAATCTGATTACTTGTCTGTGGAAGGTAATGCTGTAATAACAGAAGATAAAAATAAAATTGATGAATTATGGACGCCTATTATTAAAACCTGGTTCCAGGAAGGTAAAGATGATCCAAATCTTACCTTGCTAAAAGTAACCCCTGCAGAAGCTTATTATTGGGATACAAAACATGGAAAAATGGTATCATTTGCAAAAATGATGGCATCAATAGTTGTCGGTAAAACCATGGATGATGGGATTGAAGGAAAGTTGAATCCATAATAACTTTGCCAGAATCAGGACTGTTAAGTTTTATAGATGCGACAGAACAGAAAATGATAAAATTATTTATAGAACCTTTTTATCTTAAATAAAGACAGATCAATACTCAACTCCTTTCCGCTTACCATCTCGCACAATACTTTGCCTGTAGCACTGGAAAATTTAAATCCATGTCCTGAGCAAGGACTTGCAATGATAATGTTTTGATATTGAGGATGATAATCAATAATAAAATTTTCATCAGGTGTATTTGTGTACATACATGTTGCAGAATGGCTGTAATTTACACGTGCCTCAAAATGATTTTCTAATAGTGACTGCATAACAATCACTTCTTCGGCGCTCACATTCCTGTTAATAGTGCTTGCTTTAGCAGGCGATCCCAAATGGTGACAAGCAATTTTAACACCTGTACCTACATCGGGAAATCCGTAAAACATGCGATGAGGCTTAAATTCCCAAATATAAATCGGAAAGTTTTCCGGCGAAAAAAGCGCTGCCTTTTCACTCCCTGCATTTTGTAATGTAAACCAATGCAATACCTGCCGCTCAACTGTAAGTGGCAGTTCAAGTTCAGGCATCAATTCGCCAAGCCATGCTCCCCGTGCTGACAATTAGTTTATCTGATGTGTAAGTATTTTTATTTGTTGTGATGACAACCTTATTGTCAAGGGGAATGATATTAAGAATGGTTTCGTGATAATGCAATGCAGTACCAAAATCTTCAGCTAAAGTAAGATGCGCTTGTACACAAGCTTCAGGAAACAAAATGCCGGCATTGAATTCATAAATAGCTACATCATCTGATGCAGGCTTAAAAGCGGGAAACCGTTCTTTTATGTCTTGTGATAATAAATATTCAACAGGAATAGCATGTATTTCCGCACTTAATTTGGATCCCGTAACAAGTGCACTGCCGGCTTTACCAATCATCAGACCTCCGGTTTTCAAAAAAAGCTCTTTACCTGATGCACTTTCCAATTTATTCCAAAGCTTATATGCCTCCCGCACAAAGGGTACGTACAGGTGACTTTCATAGTAGGCTTCTCTTATCACCCGCGTTTCCCCATGCGAGGAACCCATAGTATGCGGTGGCTTATATTTATCTATACCTAACACTTTTTTGCCTGCTTTTGCTAACTGATAGATGGCCGCGCTGCCGTTTGCACCAAGTCCTGCCACTATCACTTCATAATGATTGCTCATAACTTCTATAATAAAAACAGGAAGATATACTGCATTTTACAAATATTCAATCTTATTCAACCGCATCTTCATTTTAATTTATAGAATCAAGTTAGCAGCAAATGTATAAGTCTGAAGCAATTAGTATTGATGTAAAACAAGCAGAGAATGATAAAACAGAACCTCATTTTAAACCAAGGCTTGGCCTGTTGGATTCTACAATGATTGTTGCAGGCAGTATGATAGGTTCGGGTATATTTATTGTAAGCGCGCCGATATGCTTAAAGATGTCAGCAGTGCAGGCTGGCTCATTTTTGCCTGGGTACTTACAGCCCTGATGACTATTGCTGCTGCACTTAGTTACGGTGAACTTAGTGCAATGTATCCCAGGGCAGGCGGAATGTATGTTTACCTGAAAGAGGCTTACGGATCATTAATGGGATTTTTATATGGGTGGAGTTTTTTTACTGTCATACAAACAGGCATGATAGCAGCAGTAGGTGTATCTTTCAGTAAATTTGCAGCATATCTTTTTCCTTTTTTAAGTGAAAAAAACATTTTGTTCGATGCCGGTTTTTTACAAATCTCCGCTGCGCAGATATTAGGATCGCAACCATTATTATTCTTACTTATATAAATACACGCGGTATTCAAACCGGCAAAATTGTTCAGAATATTCTAACCTTTATCAAGCTTGCTGCATTGTTAGGTATAACAGTATTCGGTTTATTACTTGCATCAAACAAAGCAATCTGGAATGCAAACTGGCATCACCCCTTTACTATGATGCAGCATTCATTACGGTTGTCCGGCGGGGGAGAAACCGATACCTGGCACCATCTGACGGGTGTTGCAGCAGCAGGTGCTTTAGCTGCTGCTATGGTAGGTTCTATACTCACATCTGACTCCTGGTACAACATTACTTTTATTGCAGGTGAAGTAAAAAACCCTAAAAGAAATATAGGATTAAGCCTTTTTATCGGCACCTCTGTAACTACTATCTTATATGTGCTTTGCATGTCATGTATCTTGCCGTATTGCCTATAGGTGATAGTGCAACGCAGGCTCAAAGCCTCGCTTTTGCTGCTGAAAATAGGGTAGGTGTGGCAGCAGCCCTCGCTATCTTTGGTAATGCCGGCACCTACATTATTGCAGTGCTTATAATGATATCTAATTTCGGATGTAATAACGGGATGATATTATCGGGAGCAAGAGTATATTATACTATGGCTCAGGATGGATTATTTTTTTAAAAAAACCGGACATCTGAATAAAGCTGCTGTACCCGCTTACGGCCTATGGCTGCAATGTGTGATTGCGTGCCTTTTATGTCTCAGCGGTAAGTATAGTGACCTGCTTGATTATATTTCTTTTGTAGTAATGCTTTTTTATGTATTTACTATTTCCGGTATCATTGTTTTGCGTAAAAAACGCCCGGACCTGCCTCGTCCTTATAAAGCATTTGGTTATCCCATAATTCCCGTTATATACATAGTGCTGGCAGCGTCGTTTTGTATATTTCTTATCATTGCCCGGCTCACCTTTTCATCACGCGGTCTTGCTATAGTACTTATTGGGATACCCGTTTATTATCTGGCTGTCGGAGGCAGAAAAATGGTAAAAGAAAAGCACAACAATTTACATACAAGGCCTTAACAGCCGTTATTGATTCACAATCTGT
>JAABUS010004603.1_pt1 | contig 19543 bp, 16 predicted proteins | sample 5560161 | NCBI WGS metagenome assembly JAABUS01 (sample SAMN10711885, study PRJNA513376) | rock metagenome | isolation source: Antarctica rocks | place: Antarctica: Victoria Land, Trio Nunatak nord | collected 2016-01-04 | reverse complement strand
AGCGGAGAGCGGCCGCGTCTTTTCCCTGAGTTCTCTTAGCATTGATGCTGGGACCGGTCAAGGACGGCGTTGCGTTTTTCTGGCTTTTTAGATATCTAATTTGCACGCCTCTGGATTGCCTACTACATAGACAGAACGAATTACAACTTTTTTTTTGACAATACACCGCAATTAAAATGAAGCATAATCTGGTGAATATGTTCCGTGAATGCTAATGTTAGGTAAGGTACCCTTTCCACGGATCACGGTTGAGATATTTAGCGAGTCGTGGCATCCAAAAGAAGGAAATCTGCCCTTTCAGCTCAGTTGCGGCTCTTTCAGAACCTGCCAGGGTGATGCGGCACCTCCTCTTTTTCGAGTGATGGATTTGCTACGCTCATTTCCTTTTCATTTTCACGGAGACGCTGGCATTTTTTCTGCGTGCGAGGCGTAGCTGATAGGTCGGTTGTGACACAACAGAAATGAAGGTTTAAAGCAAGTGGGTGGGGCATTTTTTGTCCCGAGTTGACATTACTGGATGATAGGACAGTTAAGGCTAGCGGGTTTGTTTTGATTTTACTTGACTAATCGAACCATCTCCACGAGCCCAAAGGCTCGGGCTGGTTCGCCCTCGAACTTCCCGCCCACAGTAACAAATCCTTCATAAGCACAAGTCTGCAGGCTGTCACTCGGAATCTCCTGGTCGCTCAGCGCGCTGGAGACAGTGATGGTGCTGTTCCCCGGAAAAGTAATATCCCACGCTTGCGGATACAGAACTCCAGTCACCGGTGACAGCCAGCTGCGGGTCTGGCTGAGACTCCACGTCACAGGGACAACTTTGGCTGTGCCGTCAGGGTACTGGAGCGTAGCGAAACGAATATGCTGTTCGGGACCTGCATTAGCCCATGCCCAAATCGAAGCCTTCACGTCGGATGGCAAATGGAGCTCAAACCATGTCCAATTGCCGGAAACGGGAGCGCCTGGGCCCCATTGTCGATCGTACCATGTGAAAGAACGTTCTGGGATGACGGTCATACTTTCGCCGTCTACCGTCAAGGTTCCTGCTGTACGGCCGCTTGGCATGGCCCATTCATTTGTGTCTGCGACTCCAAAGTCAAATTGACCGGAGCCGGCATTGTAGAGAAGAGAGTGATCGACTGTAAAGGTCAAATTGAAGGAATTGACGCTTGGATTAGATGTCGTTCGCAACTTGGAGATGTTGTCCGATGTAAGGGCTGCAAATGTACAGTGGTCGTAGTCGAGGTCGAGCTGCAGACTGGGACTGGAAGAGTTACCAGTCGGCACAAACCAAGCCCAGTGCTTCAGACGGATGATATCCAGAATCGAGCCGCGATAATAATTGAAACCAGGTTGAACAGAGACGTGTGAAAGAACAAGATATTCATGACGATTAGACCCTTGAATGAATGAACTCGTCTAGTACGAGCCTGAGGCTGTTTCATTGATTAATTGAGTGTGTGAAGCCTCATATAGTACTGGGACGGTACGCTATATATAGTCAGCTAAGAATACAGCTCGAATCGACTTTCTCACTGAGTATATATCCATTGTACTCAGTACAGGAGTGAAGTTCCATCCTTTGACCAACGTTGCAGACAGATAGAGTAGTGGTAAAAGTCCGAACATGACGAAATATGGTGGGAAACAATCAACTTGATCAGTACTCGGCGATATCGTTGATTCAATCTTGAAATAACAAAGATTGCTATAGAGAGAGTAACTGTTATATTTGAGCAGTACTCACACTAGCGCCGCTCTCGGAGTAGTATAGCTCGAAGCCGGATCATGGCTTCGGAGACGGATCATGGCTCGGAACTGGGAAGTTGCTGGGTCATGAACATTGATTGTTCCACCGAAATTGGCTGCTGTTTGTCGCAGTATCTACCTTACGCAGCGCAACGGGCTGAGGGGAGTTCCGTGTCCCTACCCAATGAACAGGGTGGGGATGGGCCAAGGAAATGAGTTGGGGTGCACCCTATTGTTCCTCGTTGGGGTGGGTTTGGTTTGGGTTCCCAGATTGAGACGGGCACATCTATTGATGCTATTAATTATTATAGTAGTCATGGAAGAGCTTTGGGGAGCTGGAGAGCATGTACTGAGTAATTCGCTGCCTGAGAGCTTCACCATGACGACTTCAGCTTCCATTAGGACTTAGGAGAGGTGCTTCCAGGTAAATCATAACGCCTAAAGATGATGGAAAGAAGATGAAACAGGTTGTTTCATATTTCTTCTATGGAAGAAGTCGTTCGAGGGGGCGCAACAATCACTCGTACCTTAGTAACTTAGTAAGTACGAAGTGAAGCAACGCTCACCCTGCGCTCGATCATGAGTGTAGATATGATACCTCATGAGATTTTGCGAGTCTTGACGACAAAAGAGGATCAGTCGGAGCTCGCCCAGAGGCCGCCGCTTTAGCGAGTGAGCTGGGTGACCGGGGGTGATGAAAGGCTTGCGCTCATGCTTTCTACACACCTACACCCAGAAGAGAACGCGCGCGCCCTCGCCTTCTCTCCATAGCCTAGCTCAATTGACCTCCAAAAAAGGCTCCAAGATGGGCCAGAGAGGGAAGCGGTGTGCCGCCAATTCTGGCTCTCTACCCTCTCCACTAACCTCTCCGCCACTCTCTCCCATCAGTCTCTCCACTACATTCATGCTCGACTGTTCTCTCCATTCTCTACGATCATGGGCTGGAAGGAAGTAGCGGCGGAAGAGTTGCTGGAGAGCGCCATAGCCAATGTTTACAAACAGCTGCTCGCTCCTTCAAACGGTAATGTGTCAATGGATTAGCTAAGGGCACCGAAAAGGACACCACGATGACCTATTCTGAGAAACATTATTGGAAAGCTGTCAAGAGCAGGGCAGGAAGCTCTTTGATCCCCGTTAGGCGGTTATGTTTCACTCACAGAGGCCACAGGGCAGGATTCAAATGTTTTGATCGTTCAATCACAACGCAACGTTTGGTTTCATTGAAATATTTAGAAACTGCGTGGTGTTCCGGCAACTAGTATTGGGAAAGAAATGAAGAGGCTTCAAGGCACAGTAAAGTCAGAGACTTTGGATTGCTACTCAGCGATGTCAACCTTGCAACTGTTACATTGCAACTGACTGCCAAAAGGAGGCGATTCTGAGGGTGACGTGCCCTTGGCCTTTCGCTAGCGGCTTCCAAGGCGCTGTGCCAACTGACGCAAACTCTGAAGCAACGTCTTCAAACCCCACCTGAAGTTCTAGCCACATGTATCTGTCTTGCTCTTTATGATCGTCGTACCGACAACTTCGTGGGTGAATAATCCTTTCACAAGGTCAACAGGGTGAAGGATACTTATCCCCGGTGCTATCTGCTGATTTTTCAAGAGTTCCTTGCACCCTCTGATCTTCTCCCTATCTGAGTCGTGTATCTGCGGTTGAGCCATGAAAAGTTCGTGGTCCTCGTCAACTTTGACTACCGAAATCTTTTCATTGGTATCGGTGTTGAACACTCCACCTTTCTCAGACAGCAAAATGATCTTCCGTGGCTGTAGCGATCTGGCTAGTTCGACGATCCCATTCACAGATAATATTTGACCGTCAGGAGTTTCGCCCATCATGATCAAGACGGGTATACAGTCTGCTTCTATTGATCTCTTGATCGAGCGCTGGTCCACCGCTTTAACTTTACCCACCAACCCGTATCGCCTCTTATCAAGGTATTCAGCCTCGAAAACGCCGCTAGTAATCGGTCTAGCTCGGGTCTCGGAGTCTTCGAGGGCTTCCACCAGCTTCAAATTTTCCTTTAGCGCAGCTGATCGCATCAAAGCCAACATCGGAGCATCCGTGACCTGAATTATTCTATCAGAACGAGATGCGTCATCCGCGGTCTCCAACATCTTGTCTATCTGACATACAACGTCATGTACGACTATGGGATAGATACCAACACGACTGAGAAGAGCCAGAGAAGACACTAGACTGTCTAGATGCTTGGTAACGATTGAACTTCCGACCTTGATCAGAATACATTCTTTTGCAGAATCGAGGTTGAGGCCAGAAAAGTACTGCCGAGCTTCTCGCTCTGATCTGATGTCGCCAAGCAGCTGAAGGACGATAGACCTTGTGGAGTGTAGTATGTCCCCCGAAGGCCGAGAAAATTGTCGAGTCGAGGTAATCGGCATACGAATTACTCGAGAAATGTGCAGTCTGGTTTGGAAAGGCAGCCGCATGGAAGCTTTGTAAGTGGCGATGAAACTTATCGAAAGTGTGGTCAGCGGATGGGTCAAAACATAGAACAAGGGTATTGACATGTTGGGAGAATGTTATGAGACTCATAGGATGCGAAACCCAGGATTCTGCAGATTGACAGTAATTGACAGTCGCGCATTCCGTTCGCGGAGCAGTCGGTATATGGCTGTGGACTCATCCGAGAAGACATTCTCTGCAGATATCACTGAGCGGACTACCACAGATCGCCCATCCATACTGCCCGATCACGTACGGCATCATACGGCTCGGCAGTCTCAGCACATGCCTGCTCTCAAAGTTCTCTCATCCTGCTCCTTGCATTACGCCGGGTCTGGTCATTACATCAATAGCTCTCTCAATTTGGGCATTAGAAAATTCTTGGAAAGTCCAGTCCTCCCTGAATTCTCTGCAATTTGTCAGCGCGATATCTGTCCTCTACTCGTCAAGATCCGACTCAAAGGCCTCATATAATGACATCAGTGACCTATGGAGACTCTCTGATACAAAAGTCGGTGAAGAGTAGGGAAACCTGAATTGAGCTAAGATTCTACCTGTATTGTCTACATGCAGTATGGTGCAATGGCAATCAGGAAACTGTCGAATTCTCGCAAGACTCTATTGTCGGAGATCATGGGGCCACTGCATGGCTAGAAGGTTTCTAGGTCCTAGCCGTTAAAGGTAAGGTAACCATTGTATCTCTTTGCAAGCTTGTCTATCTGAGCTGAGCTACAGTTGCCCTGTGCTCAGGTATCAATGAGTACCTTGGCTTTTCACTTGTAATCTTTGAGGACTTAGGGCCCGAAAAGTACAATGCCATTACTGTAGATTGATTGGATTATCGGTCCGGCAAAATGATCTATTCTATTCTATTCGTTGGTTCGGACACCCAATCACGTTCCCTATCCCTTTCATCCATCTACAATACTTAGTAGCTACGAACAGCCTGCGACCTCGGTCGTTAGTACATCCAACTTTCGAAGGAATACAATTAAGTTGTCACTATGAGTCCCACAGCCAGCGAAGAAGAGCCATCTATGCATTGCTCCAGAATGTCTCCGGATGGAGACCTGAGCTCTGAACCTCTTTCGAACGTCCCAGTTGCTACGCTACAAAGGGTTCGCCTAGACCTTCTTCAAGCAGGAAATGCGGCTGAAGCAGAGAAACTCTTTGGGGCTTGCCGAAAGGAAGGGTTCTTCTACTTGGACTTTCAACATGCTAAGAGTGTTGTTTCTGAAGTGGTAGAGCAGATCTATATATTAGAAGAGGAACTCTTCAACCTTCGGGAGCAAGAAAAGCTCCGGTATGACGTGGATAAGCTCTCCAAGATGAAGCTCAATGGGTTTGTATCCCCGCAGGGCATTTTAACCGACATCTATCAAAGTGGTTCTGACTCATGCTTGACAAGATACAAGCCCTTAGGGCGTAATTTCGGAGGCATCAAGGGAAAGCTTGATGGCTTTGAGACCTATTCGGTATGTCCACTAATGTCTCTCTGCATCGTCGCTCGAAGGTGCTGTGAGTTCATCTAACACTTTCCGTTAGATTTCAAAGAACAACATAAAGGGGCTAGACGATCCTATCAACTTTGCTCGGCCGGCTGTTATCGACAAGCACATGAGTACGTTGAAAGCCTTCACAGACTCCATAAGTGATGTCTCTACCGTTTTGCTTTCAACTCTCTCCTGCTCGCTTGGTCTGCCCGCGGATGAGGGCCTTGAGAAATATCACAAGCCTGATACACCTTCGCCCGACATTATCCGGCTCCTGAAATACCATGCTCAGCCCGCGGAGGAGCTTGGCATCTGCCACACACCACATACTGACATGGGTAGCCTCACTTTTCTATTCACCCGGCAGCCTGGTTTGCAAGTCCTTTCTCCAGTATCCGGGCAGTGGGAATGGGTTCAGCCAATTACCGGTTGCGCGATCGTCAATCTTGGCGATGGTATGTCCCTGTTGACCAATGGATATTTTCATTCTTGTCTTCATCGGGTGGGACCTCTTCCTGGACGGTCGATGCAACTTCGATACTCGTTTGCATATTTACAGCGTGCTGAGGAAGAGACACCAATGACGGGTCTTAAGAGCAACTTGTTCCCCACTAGAGACCCGGAGGCTGAGGTGTTCACAAGCGGCGAGTGGTTACAGCGAAAATTTGGTATGCTACGACTCGAAACTCACAAGAATGATGATAGCTGGGTTCTTACTGGCCGAAAGAATGGAGTGCCGAATTGAGCTCTGCACCAATCGAGGCTCAGTTTGGGCTGCTGCCTCCTATTAAAGAGGCTTCTTACATCCTCAAGTTGCTGAAGAGGCTGAGCCTGAGGCTGAGGCGTCTGTCCGGTTTCTCTTCTAGCGTGTTTTAGTTTGCGTAATTAACGACGCTCGTTACAATGTAATCAGCAAAAATACATATGGAGCTTTCCCAACGTTCCACCTATGATCGATAATGCAATCTAGCTCAGCCAGTAATATGCTAGCATAACATACGCTGACTGAATAGTCGACTACGAAATGTAGAGCTGACCATTCATGCAGGTGGCATACGCAGTACCTAACTTCTTCAGTTAAATGATGCGAATGGCAGATTGTGGCCAGAATAGATCGACAGTGAACACGCGTCAGGCACTATAAAGAGCGGAAGCCAATTCGTCAGCCGGTACACTCGAGTTGTTGACCCCATCGTGAACGAAACAGTCACTCTTGTTGGTCTACACAATCCTGGCGTGTTTTCAGCTACATGGTTCGGGTGGAACAGTTGCTGCAGCACCTAGACCGGAGGCCATAAATGACAGAGGATCCCTTGAACTCTGTGCCGTTGACGACGGTAAGGCCAATCATAGGCCAGGTGGAAGGAGCGAGATACCTCGCTGGTCTTCGCACAGGAAACAAGGTCAGCGCTGAGCATATAAGGCGCCCCAAGTCTACCTTGGGATGCATAATGGCTCAGGGATCAGGCTCAGAGAGTCGGCCCCTTTACCGCATAGGGATGAACCTTCGTGGTGAGTCACAAGTTCGTTAGTTGCCTTAGTCCAACGGTCGGGAGGATCGGCGTGTAGAGAGCGAGAGAGCCAAGAGGCGCGGTGTACTCTCGTGTCGGGTTTTAGTTTTCGATCGTATCATAAGCGGTCCTCACCAAACTCGGAGGAGAAAGAGATCAATTTGAGCTACAAAACGGTGATGCAAGTCGTTCTCTTTCAAGTATTCAGTTAGCTTATTAATATTGCAATAAAAGTACCTTGTTATGCAACTACCACCGTGCAACCGTAAGGTAGGTAGGTAGTTGGGCAGGGCGCTGTGGGCGCTTACAAGAACGGGCCGAGATGGCGGCGCTAGACGGCGAGTTCTAGGTGACGCTACGGAGTTTACATCCGTAAATCCGACCTATACAACACAGCAACCACAGCGAGTCCACAACTCCCCCCGATCCCATTACAATGCCCACCAAGGTCTATCTCGGGCACTCTGTACTATTTTCGAGGGTTATGAACTGTCAAGGGCCGTGCCTAAGACTTCACGAGCTGGTGTGTTGCCTCCCGGTATGCGGACCTCAGAGGTTGGTCATGGACCAAAGCCGCCTATCTTGTTGCAATTCAGGTCCAGGCAGAGCTTTATACTAGCAGTTGTGGCTATGGCTTGGTTTACGGTGAACACCCAATGTCCTCAAGCTGGCATACGGAATTTCGCTGATTTGGATGGGCCCTAGGATATCTTTCTCTACGGCATTGTAAGCGAACTTTGTATCCAAGTGTGGGTAAATTCAGCGACTGATGCGTCAATGTTCGTCCGCGAAGATTGTTCCGGTTATTCCATTCGCTTTGACTGAGAGGGTTGGCATTCAAGAACATGATAGTGGGTTTCGCAAGCGACTTCCCTCTTTGCCCTCGGTAGTTTTGGGGGGTTAGATTATATGGCTGGCATCTCTGATATGCCACGTAAGAGCAGTACTGGGTCGCAATACTCCTTGCGGTCTTTGGGGCTTCTCTGTTGATGCTGTCTCGTGAGTCCCATGGCATCCAACCGTCATAGATATGCAGAAGTAACCTTTCTCATTTAGCGGTGTTTGGATATGTTGCCGACCACACCACAACGCGGCGTTTCTCCATGATATTGGGTCTAGTGGCACTTGGTCTATCCACGACCCTCCTCTGTGTCGGGAACTCTATAGCAATGCTCATTGCAGGCCGAGTACTACAGGGAGCCTCTGCAGCAGTTGTAGGGTAATGGCCACAGATATCTTCTCCAAGCGTTCGTCTGCATACGTACTTTGCTAATGCTGAATAACTTTTAGAACAGTCGGACTAGCGCTTGTTGTTGATACAGTTGAAAAGGACGATATTGGACGAGCCATGGGGTACATTTCCATATCCACTAGTCTCGCGCTCATCCTCGCGCCATTGTTGGGTGGCATAGTATATGCTCGCTCAGGGTACTACTCAGTCTTTGCAATGGCCTTTGGCTTGATTGCGATGGATATTTTCCTTCGGCTAGTGATGATCGAGAAGAGTGTTGCAAAACAGTGGACGAGCACACTCCAACCAGGAGAGATACCAGTATCTGGAAACCAAGCGTCCGACACCTTCCGAAATCGTTCTATTGTTCCCAGGACTGACGGCACTGATCACAACGAGATGGGTCTGGATTCGATATATCCTACGAGGGAAACAGCAGAAACCTCTCCCCAGGGAGCACATTTGTCTATTGTGTTACTCTTGAGATCTCCCCGATTTGTCGCGGCTTTGTGGGGTATTCTCGTCCAAGCTATCCTGTTGACAGCGTTCGATACTGTATGCACAATCTACCCATCGATCAATATGAGGGGTCTCTGAAATTATATCATAGGTTCTGCCATTATTCACAGTGACAGTTTTTGGATTCAATTCCACGGGTGCAGGTGCGATTATGATCGCTATTCTCGGTCCAAGCCTCTTCGCACCTGCAATTGGTAGGATATATCTACTACATATTATGCTCAATATACTAAAGTTCTTGCACTAGGCTACTTGTCCGACCGGCTCGGGACGCGCTGGCTCGCTGCCTTGGGCTTCATAACCGTTCATCCATTCTTGGTGCTTTTACGTTTTGTAACGCATAATTCACTGAAACAGATTGTATTGCTCTGTGCTCTCCTAGCTCTGATTGGCTGCTCCCTTACCCTTTTGATCGCACCCTTGATGGCTGAGATTGCCCATGTGGTCGCTGAGAAAGAGGCAGGAAATCCTTCTGCCTTTGGTGGGAGAGGAGCCTATGCTCAAGCCTACGGGCTTTACAATTGTGCATTCGCAGCCGGGACTTTGATAGGTCCTATATGGGGCGGCTTTATGCTCTCAAACTTGGGCTGGGGCACGATGTCTTGGACCTTGGGCCTGCTTTCGATTGTCACTGCTGTCCCCACGATGATATATGTTGGCAACTGAATACGAAGTTGTGTTCGTCGTAAGCCTTCCATTGCGAAAATCCTCAATAAAGAGAGGCATTCATTGCGTCTGCAAATGTACCATCGAGTAGTTCTATGCTGCTCAATATCTATGAAGGGTGCAGTTCCAAAAAAATATTAAGATTTTGGCAATGCTCTGTTGACTACAAGAACATAGATCCTCCATTTCCAGCAATAGTATCGCCATTGATCCACCTAGCTGCGTCGCTTGCCAAGAATGCAACAATTTGAGCAACGTCATCTACAGAACCAAGCCTTTTTGCAGCACTCGGCAACTGTAGCAGAGATTCTCGCTTTTCAGCGGTTAGATCTGCAGCGGAATGCGTCTCTACGATACCAATGGCAATAGCATTAGCGGTCATTCCATGGCTTTTCCCTAATTCTAGTGCCCAGTGACGCGTCAGGCATTCCAAGGCAGCCTTCGAACAGGCATAAACTGCAAGATTATCGGCCGGCAAGCGTGCGAGAGTTGATGAACTACCGCATGATCAGGGCCTTCATATTCAAACAGGGTGAAGGGAAGGCCAAACATATTAATCACACGGCCTCCATTAGCGGATACGTGCGGAAGGAGAGATTGGAGCAGCAGCAGAGGAGCGCGTACATTGACGTTCATGATCCTGGCAATAATGTTAATCTCCATCCCAGAGTCACAGCAAGATGGAAGTGCATACTTTTCATACAATGACGGGTCAAATTCCAGTGATGTTGCAGGAGGTGTGTCAGCACCAGCATTATTGACCAGAATGTCTATCTTGTCAACATTGAGGCCTCTTAGTGCTGCCGAGATGACCATGTGCCCGCAATGGAGCTCACCCAAGTCGGTCTTGATGACTGTGGCTTTTCGGCCCAAGCTTGTTATTTCGTCGGCCAAGTGCTGTGCAAGAGAAGTGCTAGAGTCTGCTTGGTAGACAAGGGCAACGTCCGCACCGCGTTTGGCCAACTCTAAGGCAATGCGTGTGCCAATACCACGAGACGCTCCAGTAACTATAGCAACTTTGCCAATGAGGGATAATTCTGGCGGTAAGGTAAGGGAATCCATTTCTGCAAGTTCACAAGACACCGGAGGGGGCAATTGAGGAGTGACGGTTGAGATCCAACGAAAGGAGATTATCACCCTAACAGATATGGAGAGAAGTTCCTCTGCTGCGTCTCAATCCCGCGCAGACTGTGACACGCAAACATCTGGCTTGATACGTCATGTGGACCCATTTAGGCCTTTTACTCGAGCAGATCTGGTCCGCTGTGGTCCGGAAAAGCGGTGAGCTGCAATTACTCTGCTTATGTCCCTCAAGGGACTAGTGCTTTTGCAGCGCTGATTGCAATTTGCAATCCTCAGAATACCTTAAGCTTTGCATACCTAGGGGCTAAACTAGCTGGCCTGGCATCGGGCGACGTGACAGCCGCCCGGTGGCTACCGTTTTTGTGAGCGGCTACCCCGGAAGGCCATCCTAGGCACCCGGCGATAGCACATATGCTAAGCTGACAGCACTAGTATCCTCCTTCTGCCGATCTCATGTACCCTTACGGCTTTCTCTGTCCGAGGTCGGGGAGCGATCGGAAGTGATGCCAAAGAGATCGTCTGTTTAGATACAGTCCGCCTATTGGACGGAGAGAGTCGACTAGAGTTATCACTACTCACGCTCCAGACGGTGCGAAGATGCCCCTTAAATCGCACCGACACCGTGCTGGGAGGCAATCACATACTCCACCTCCCCCAAAGGCATATCTCACGGAAAGGCTATACACCTCCGAGTATTGGAACAACCGCCATGCTGGATGTAACAATGGCATCAGAACAATTCCTAGAAATCGAGCCCATCAAAACCCAGGACGGCGAAATATATCTTCAGGATGTTGAACCATGCATCCTCCCTCCTATGGGTGAGGATGCCAGTGGCCTGATTCAACTCAAATTTATGACGATTGCGCTGGAAACGAAGATTCCATTAGAAAGCTTCTGTAGAGGTCTTGGGATAGAACTATTATCATTCTTCAAAACCGTATGGTTGTTGGTGCTTCGCAGCTATGTGGAGACAGACACGCTTTGCTTTGGATGTATGGACGGGAACTCGGACCCTCCTGAATCCTGTTTTGGTTTTAATCTGTGCAAGACTGATCCAGTGAGGCAGCTGCTTCTCTCGATGCAAGAGCACCATGGGCAACGCTGTACACCAACACTTCCTTCCCCTGAGTCTGGCCCATGTCCCAGGCTCTTTAACACCATGGTCATAAACCTAATACCGTCCGATGGACAAGATAGTGCTTCTAATAGGAATCTTCTTGTCCAAAACACATGGTCTTCAAAGGTAAGCCTGTCTCCCATGGTTCATTGGAGCACACCATATCGAATAGCTTGCTAAGAACGCACAGGTTGATGTCGCTCTGGTTGTCTCAATCATAGAGGCTAGATCTACCCTTCAAATCAACTACAATGCACTTAGAATATCAGACGATCAAGCAAAAAGAATATCGCAAACATTTCAAGACATTGCCTTCCGAGTTAGTTCCGACCCTGATCAACTGATTGGCTCCATAAGGCTTCTTAGTGCTCGGGACAAGGAACAGATATGGAGATGGAATAGAAACCCCCTCAACACTACACTGTCTTGCGTGCATCATCTGATCGAAGAGCGGACCCGAACGTGTCCGGATGCCCATGCCGTCTGTGCGTGGGATGGGACGCTGACGTACGCAGCATTGGATGACCTATCCTCTTCGTTAGGTTTGTATCTCAAGACACTTGGCGTTGGCCCAGAAACTTTCGTACCTTTGTGTGTTCAAAAATCGAAGTGGGCTGTAGTGGCTACACTAGGGGTCCTTAAGGCTGGAGGTGCTTGTGTCCATCTTAGTCCTTCATATCCTATTGATCGTGTTACGGATATCCTGCAGATAGTGGAGGCCAAGGTTCTGATTGTCTCCTCGGAATTCGAAACAAAGTTTGAGAGCAAAGTGGACCATGTGGTTTGCATATCCCAAACTCTGCTCGATGAAGGGCTTCCAAAACCCGGACAGTCCTGCAAGATTGTTCGGCCAGAGAATGCTGCGTTTGTTGTATTTACCTCGGGAAGCACTGGCCAACCAAAGGGAGTAATCAAAGACCACATATCGATCAGTACAAGCGCACATGCACATGCCGAAGCATTCCTTGTCGACTCGAGGTCTCGTGTCTTACAATTTGCTGCATATGTGTGGGCTGTTAGCATCTATGATATTGTTTCTACGCTCATACAGGGGGGATGTATTGTTGTCCCATCAGAGACAGCGCGAATGAACACTTTGGCATCGACGATCCGGGAGCTGCAGGTGAACCACGCCACTCTATCTCCGTCCATAGTCAAATTGATTCGTCCGGCAGACGCCCCTATGCTCCAGACCCTTGTATTAGGTGGCGAGGAGATCTCTAAATCCATTATTGACGACTGGTCTGACCATGTCCGACTGTTTAACAATTACGGTTCTTCAGAGACGTTGTGTTCAGTAACGTGCAGGCTCGAGAGAGGCGACAATGGTACAACACTGGGCTATGCAACCACAGCGAACAGATGTTGGATCGTAGATATAAATGATCATGATCGACTTGTCTCCATTGGTGGAATTGGAGAACTTGTTGTAGAAGGACGGATCATCGCTAGAAGCTATCTTCACGATCAAAAGAACACGGATACGGCATTTATTACCAAGCCTGCATGGCAGCACGATTTCCCTACCGGATTTCGTCAGCTGCTGCGATACTACAAAACAGGTGATCTTGTCCGCTATGGCCTCGACGGCAAGATGGTTTTGATAGGTCGTAAGGATTCCCAGGTCAAATTACGCGGTCAGCGTATAGAGCTTGCTGAGGTAGAGTACCATCTCCAGCGATACCTGCCTGATGTCGGGGAAGTCGCAGCTGGGATCGTTACAATACCGGAGGCGAAAGAGCGTAAAGCCCTCGCTGCTTTTCTTTGTCCAGGCAGCGAAGCGCAGGCTGTTAGTCCTAAGAATGGCTCCATTTCGATATGGAAGAGTCAAATTACTTTACTGATCAAAGGTCTTGAAGCAAAATTGTCTAGCTCTCTCCCAGCGTACATGATCCCATCGGTCTACTTTCCCATCACGAAACTCCCCCGCACAGCATCTGGAAAACTCAATCGGAGGTTGCTGGCCCAAATGGCATTAAGTTTTTCTGCTGAGCAGAGAGTTACCTACACCGAGAGCGCAAGTACATTAGAGACTACCTCTAGCGAAGCAGAAATTCTATTGCAACATTGGCGGCAGATTTTGCCAGTCGATTTGGCTACAGCTATCGCCGATGGTAACTTTTTCCACATGGGAGGGAATTCAATTGATGCCATCGAGCTTGTGGAAAGTCTGCGCAGTGACGGGTTTTGTCTGACAGTTGAGGATATCTTTCGTCATCCCACACTAAGCGCCATGTCCCGAATGCTAAGGGTTAATCAAAACCAAAGCGATGAGGCACCTGCACCCTTCGGGTTGATTCCACATTCGGCAATTGAAAGCCTATGCATCGAGGCAGCTAATCAATGCAATGTTTCTCGAGAGATGATCGAGGACATCTACCCATGTACTCCACTTCAAGAAGGACTGATGGCTCTTTCAATGCGGCGACGCGGAGCATACGTGGCCCACCATGTATTTGCTTTGCCAAAGAATTGGGATTTGGTGGTCTTCAAGGAAGCCTGGAACAAAGTCGTCTCCGAAAATTCCATTCTGCGTACACGGTTGATCCGAACAGAGAACCATGGTTGGCTTCAAATAGTAGTCCACGAGAAGGTCGAATGGTCTGTCGCAGGAAGCGTTGAGGCCTATCGAAACTCAACTCTAAACAAGACCATGGATTTTGGCGATCCTCTTATGCGCTGTGGTGTGATATCTGCTACAGGCACAGATGCAGCTCGATTCATATGGACAATGCATCATTCCATCTACGACGGTTGGTCCGTTCCACTCATTCTAAAGAGCGTGCAAGAAGTGTATCAACACAATCACACGCTAAAGGCCGGCGACTTCAACCGATTCATCCGGTATCTATTGGAAATCGACCGAGGGCTATCAGAAGCGTACTGGCACTCTCAGCTTGCCGATTGGGGGGGGCCAGTCTTCCCTCGTCTTCCGTCTACTGCGTACCAACCACATCCTAACACCATAGAGCGGTTGGAGGTCCACATGCCAAAGAACAGGACAGGCCTCACGACATCTACGATCGTTAGAGCTGCATGGTCCCTCGTTCTTGCACGATATACCGCAGAGAGAGACGTCGTGTTTGGCGCCACTGTTGCTGGTCGGTCGGTTCCTGTACAGGGTATTAAAGATATCATTGGCCCAACAATTTCCACAGTACCTGTACGCATACATCTTGACTATGAGCAAAAAGTAGAAGCATTCCTTCAAGATATTCAAAACCACTCCACGGAGATGATAGCTCATGAACAATTCGGGCTTCAAAATATTAACCGGATAGGGTCTGGCGCTGCTAGTGCCTGTCAATTCCAAAATCTACTGATTGTTCAACCAATGGTGGAGCAGAGTGGTGAAAGTGAGCTTGAGCAGATTGCCATTCACTCAACCGATTATCTCACTTTCGCGCTGACCCTAGAGTGCAGTTTGGTCAAAGATGGAATTAGCATCGAAGCCACGTTTGATGATACAGTCCTTGATTGCAGGCAGATGAAGAGGCTCCTGTTGCAATTCGAGCAGGTGTTGCATCAAATTCAAGCTGGCGTTGGAGACGGTCGGAAGTTACAAGACATTACAATACTATCTTCTGCAGACAAGGAGGAAGTTTCGAAGTGGAATTCTCACTTCCCTACAGTAGTGGACTCTTGTTTGCATGTTCTCATTCAAGAGCGTGCAAAGGGTCATTCTGCCGCACCAGCACTATGTTCCTGGGATGGTAAAATGGCTTACAGGGAGTTAGATGCGTTGTCTACCAGGTTTGGCAATGAACTTGCTATCCGAGGCGTTGGTCCAGAGGTTTTTGTGCCCATCTGCTTTGAGAAATCGTTATGGACCGTCGTAGCCATTTTGGCAGTTATGAAGGCAGGAGGGGCCTTTGTTCTATTGGATCCCTCGCATCCTGTGGAAAGACTGGGCAGTATGGTTCATTCTGTGGGAGCCTCATTGATTGTTGCTTCCCCTCAACAATTGCAACTATGCTTAGGCTTAGCCAAGAATATTATCTCCCTTGACCGAGCTTATGTCGAGCAGTTGACTGTCAACAGCCTAGAGCTTGCTTCAACTGTCAAGTCTCACAATGCACTTTACGCAACATTTACCTCGGGGTCGACAGGGAAACCCAAGGGAGCTGTCGTTGAACACCGTAGCTGCGTTTCTGGATTCCAAGCACAGGTAGACGCAGGTTTCTTCAAGGAAAACTCAAGAGTCTTTCAGTTTGCATCGTACAGCTTTGATAGCAGCATCGAGCAAATCCTTGCGACTTTGTTGGGAGGAGGTACCATCTGCATTCCATCTGAGAGTGAGCGGATGGGTGACCTTGCTGGTGTCATGAACAGACTCGCAGTCAACCTCGCAGATTTAACTCCTTCAGTCGCAAGTCTACTAGAGCCTGTGGAGGTTCCAAAACTCCGTGTTCTGAGGCTCAGTGGCGAGAGTGTCCCAAGCACTCTGATTCAGAAGTGGGCAGGGCGTGTACGCTTAGAGAACAGCTATGGACCTAGTGAGTGTTGTGTTACAAGCGTAGCAAATTGTCAGGTTTTGCTGGATACAGATCGCACTAACATCGGCCGCTCTATTGGTTGCTTGACGTGGATAGTTGAACCTAACGAACCAATCAAGCTTGCACCCATCGGCACGGTTGGCGAGCTTGTCCTTCAAGGGCCCATTATCGGAAGAGGTTACATTAATGATGCACAAGCAACTGCTGCGGCATTTATGGAACATGCATCTTGGTTAGATGTCAGTGGTAGATTTCCATCCCGACTGTATCGAACGGGGGATCTTGCACGATACGATAGTGGGGGGAACATACTTTTCATTGGAAGAAAGGATACACAAGTTAAATTGAGAGGGCAAAGAATTGAGTTGAGTGAGATCGAATGCCTTTTGGTAACGCAAGCAGCCGTGGCAGCATCCGTGGCTGTTGTACCACGCTCTGGTGCATACTGCGATCGCATAGTAGCAGCCCTTCAGCTGCGGATTCCTGCTGGAAGCACAGAGGACTTGAACAAATATGGAATTCGGTTGATTCCTACGGAAATGCTATCAATCGCCGACACGGAGATCACACTCTTACAGCTCTATCTGGAGAAGGTCTTACCAAAGTATATGATTCCTTCGGCCTGGGCTGTTGTCACGCAGTTTCCGTTACTGCACTCGGGGAAGCTAGACCGCAAGGCAATTGGTCAGTGGCTTTCAAACATCTACCAAGAAGAGCGATATGCTATTAGGACGGTTTCTTCCGATGCCCAGACTCTGTTACCTATACCATCAACTGAGCAATTGGCACTAGAACTCAGCACAATGATAGCTATGTTGGTTGCTAACTATGATGCACAGTTGGGAGCGAATATAAGAGGACAAGACATGGCATTGCAAAACGCTGGCTTGGATTCGATATCAATTATTGCTCTGTTGAAAGATATCAATAAGGTATACTCAGTAAGCTTGGATTTAAACATTCTACTACAAGGTATAACCATTCGAGAGCTTGCTCGACATATCGAAGGTACGAGAAACGGAGTTGTATCAAATTTCACTCGAGAAGTCGGTTCCACCAGATTGAATTTTGTCCAAGAAGTCGACGATCTCAGGTTTCAGTTCTTGGATGCCGTGATGTGCCAAGGGTATGTGACATCCTCAACGCGACAAGGTCAGCAGACAATCTTCCTTACCGGTGCCACTGGATATCTTGGAACCCAAATCTTACGAGATTCTCTCAATCGACCTAGAATCAGGAAGGTCATTGCTCATGTACGAGCTAAGACCCCGGAGGAGGGCATACAAAGACTAGTTCGTTCAGCCGTAGCTGCAAAATGGTGGTTAGAAAAGTATGCCGCTCAACTAGAGGTTTGGATCGGAGACCTAGGGAAGCCTCTTCTGGGGTTGACGAAACGCCAGTGGCAGAGACTAAGCGGCGCCGCATTACCAGATGACTGCGTCAATATCATTGTTCATAATGGCGCAGTGGTCAATTGGTATAGCGACTATCCAACCCTCAAGAATGCAAACGTGCTTTCAGTGGCTTACCTGTTGCAAGCTGTGAAGATCTCAAGCTTCGCTACAAAGTTCGTGTACGTTTCTGGGGGGCCGCAATGGGACCCAGATTCGGAAGAAGATAGCGAGGAGAGCTTCAATTCTCAGCTAACTAACTCTAATGGATATGGCCAGTCTAAGTTGGTAGCAGAGAGATTGGCATTAAGCTCAAACCTGGGTTTGTCATCGGCACGTGTACCGAAGGTGTCGCTAATGTTGACGACTTTATCTGGCGGATTGTAGCTGGATCCATGTCCATCCAAGGTTACAGCGAAGAAACCGAAGCTTCATGGATATTCGTCACAAGTACCGATGACTTCTCAAGTCACGTCCTTGGTTGTCTCGACCAACATCAAGGCAGCACTCGGGCGGTACACAAGCTGCTGGGCGGCCTCACTGTTCGTGACTTCTGGGACGCGATAAAAACGAAGTGTGGCTTGGAGTTGCAGCCATTAAAGCATGACGAATGGTTGATGCGGCTTAGAGCGGACGTGGACGAGGAAGGTGATAAGCATCCTTGTTGCCCAATCATGCACATGTTAGAGCAAGGTCCGGAGGTGCTTGGTGCCAGGAAACCTGCGACTTTGGTTGACGCAGGCGCCAAAGCTAGATTGTTAAGGGCTATCGAAATGAATGTCCAGTATCTCTTAGATATCGGGTTTTTACCTGGCAAAGCCCAACCACAGCGAAAAACCAGACAGGAAGGGATCTTTCGGAGAAATGGAAGGGTGAGTGTGTAGTGCTAGTTTTGTCGGGATATTGTATTGTTCGCACACCGCTCAGGCGTTTGCATAGGTAGCGACTATGGTTTCAAGAAAATGTCACAATTTATCTACTGCCCTAAGTACATCATACATACCTTCTGGCTGATATATTATACGCGCGGAACTCCAGTCAACATTAACATTCTCCTCAGCACCACCTGCTTTTGAATTACCCAGGGCACCTGAATGGTCAGTAGCTCTGTAGCTTCATTGCGTGTCACTTTGGCTCCTTGCGTCTTGGGTAGAGCATGTCTGGATTGATTACTCTCATCTAAGAGCCACTGGTCTTCAAGAAAGCTAGCGACTCAAAGATCGAATTCAAGCCTTGTTGTCGAATACTGGAAAGGACTTAACAATGTCAGGATCTCTTCCAACAAGCGGGTTGTTATGCCTTTGAGCTTTGAGTTATGCGGCCCACTCATCGTGTCAAAGAATTCGCTGAGAATAAATCATTCGTAAAAGATCGAACGTGATCTTTAAGATTATCATTTTAATAGGGAATTCAGGCACAAGCTCAGGCTCGCGCGACAGTGAGGCATCAAGGGGTGAGGTCCGGGCGGGATTTTGTCTTCTTGGCATGATACCTACCCTTAGTGGGGTATCAAAAACCCCTCCACCCACAACGTCAATTCCTCAGCATTTCCGACATTTTCCACGCTTTGTTTTCTATTTAAATCAACTCCAACTTATACGAGTCATTGCACGTAAGACCGTTTACTGATAGGTCATACCAAAGCCCGCTCAGTTGCACTCATCCCACCTTACTTCTCCACCGCATCCTTCACCGCCAACATGGGTAAAACCGCCATCCATTTCGGTGGTGGAAACATTGGACGTGGATTTGTTGGCGAGAAGCTGCATATAGCTGGCTATGAGGTGCCACGTCCTCCAGAATAGTCGCTTGAAGCTCGCT
>JAABUS010004602.1_pt1 | contig 19545 bp, 27 predicted proteins | sample 5560161 | NCBI WGS metagenome assembly JAABUS01 (sample SAMN10711885, study PRJNA513376) | rock metagenome | isolation source: Antarctica rocks | place: Antarctica: Victoria Land, Trio Nunatak nord | collected 2016-01-04 | reverse complement strand
CCCCTGCCTTGTACACCACAATAGTTATGCTTTTCAAACCCTGCAATTGTGGTGTCAAATACAGCGTCATCATGGCCATGTGGTGTGTTTGCAGAGGCATGTGATGTGAGCATTGTGCCTGGTGATTTGTGTACAGGGACATGTGGTATGTGTACAGGGTCATCTGTTGTGTTCGCAGAGGCATGTGGTGTGAATACAGAGCCTGGTGGTTTGTGTACAGGGACATGTGGTAGCCATGACTGGCGATGGAGTGAATGATGCTCCTGCTCTGAAGAAGGCTGACATCGGCATTGCCATGGGCTCCGGCACAGCTGTGGCCAAGCATGCAGCCGACATGGTGCTGGCAGACGACAACTTTGCCAGCATTGTTGCTGCTGTCGCGGAGGGGCGAGCCATCTTCAACAACACCAAGCAGGTGAACTTCACAATTTTGTGTACACATGGCTCTCAGCTGCTGCTACAATCAATAGCTTGGTGTGGGTCTCATTTCCGGCTGAATCTGCATGCCCAGGTTTGTTGTGTTGCTGCCTGCTTTGATGTGACGAGCTACGTGGAGCCTGTGTATATCCCAAAAGCAATCTCGTACCATAAGTTCTGACCATAATTTGTTGGTATTGCCTGCTTTGACTGTTGGCATATGGCTGTTGTGCTGTGTCCTGTCCCACTGAGCTACAAGCAATGGGGCTGACAAAAAGCAATTCAGTGCCTCATTTGTATTGCAGTTGGTTGCGCTGGCCTGGTGCTAGTTCCTCCCTTTGCAAGTCTTCTGTAAGCAGAGAAAAGATCGCCAATTGCTGCCAGGTTGCACTGCAAAGGTGGCAGAGGCTTTTTTGCAGCTCAGCTGGTGCTGGTTTCTACTCTGGCCAGATTGTGGCAAGGCGCAACAGCCACAACTGGCTTTCAAATGCCAGTCAGCTGTTTCAGTTGAAAACCTGCTTTCTGACACATCAACTTTTTGTTGTGTCTGCAGTTCATTCGCTACATGGTCTCCTCCAATATTGGGGAGGTGGTTGCTATCTTTTTTGCAGCCTTGCTCGGCATGCCAGAAACCCTGAACCCTGTGCAACTGCTGTGGGTCAACCTAGTGACCGATGGGCTGCCTGCAACTGCCCTGGGCTTCAATGCACCAGATGCAGACATCATGAGGCAAAAGCCCCGCAGGTGCAATGTTTATTGTCATGTCGCTACACACACAGAGTTGACTGCTTCCAAGTTGTTCTAGACAGGATACTTTTAGCTTCAGACTTCCTGAAAGTTCAATGCGCAAATGCATAAACCTGCATTGACGCCAAAGCTTGCAAGCATGACTGCCAGAATCACTGACATGTTTGACTCTATTGCCAAGTGCCTTGCAATAATAGGTGTTGGCGCACAAAACTCCGTTTTCCCACACCTTGTGGGTACCCAGCAGAAACAACCAGCGCGTTATTAGTCATGACAATGCTATGCTATGCTGTGCAGCTGAGCAACGCAGCCTGATAAATGTATGGCCAGCATGTTGTTGCTGTGCCAACCTCCATCATTGATTTCTCCCTTTTGTTGCCGCACATGCTGACATGATGGATTTGTTGATTGCAGGATGTGTGACTCCATCGTCAACAAGTGGCTGTTTGTGCGCTACATGGTCATTGGGGTGTATGTGGGATGTGTCACAGTCGCTGGATTTGCTTGGTGGTACATGTATTATGCGGTGAGCACATCTACATCTTGTGCAAACCTTCATGCAAGCAGAAAGAGAGATGCACCAGATCAAGTGCTGTTGCTGGTGCTTGACTGAGGGTCTTTCATTTGTGGTTTGTCAAGCTTGCTTGCTTTTGCTGACAGTTGCAGTAGCATACGCAGAAAGATGTCGCGCAAGGCATGATTCAGAGCTTTGTCTGTACATGATACTCACAATTGCGCATCAGCTGCATGCCACTAGCATTCCTCATGTGCAGCCGGCTGCCAGCATGCATCATGTTGATGATGTCTGGTTTCACCAAAACAAAACGGCTACATGCTGTCTAGGCCACTGAAGTGTCACATTTTCAGCTCCAAGCTGACAGGCCAAATCTAGTCTTTCAAAGGGTCTTTCAAGCATCAGGCATGTATGTTTGAAACGATGAAGCAGATGTTTATTGTATGTTTATTTAATTTTTTACCACAGGCTGGGCCACGCCTGACCTGGAAGCAATTGACAGACTTCCAGAACTGCCAAGAAGGCTCACAGACCTTCAGCTGCGATCTCTTCAAGAACAGGCATCCCTCAACCATCAGTATGACCGTGCTGGTGGTTGTGGAGATGTTCAACGCCCTGAATGCGCTAAGTGAGAACAACAGCTTACTGCAGCTTCCACCCTGGAGCAATCTGTGGTTACTGGCTGCCATTGCAGTGTCTATGCTGCTGCATGTTTTCATCATGTACACACCACCAGTGGCCAAGATCTTCACTGTCACAGCTCTGTCAGGCAGTGAATGGGCTGCTGTAGTGTGGCTGTCTTTCCCTGTCATCATTGTAGATGAGATTCTGAAGTTCATGTCTAGAACTTACACAGCTGGTCATGTGCCTCTGCCTAAGCTTGTCAGGAGGTTATCGCATTCCCGGGACTTGTTGCTGCCCACCCACACTCTTCAAAGACAAGGTAGCCATGAAAAATGAAACAGCGATTTTTCCGATTTTAGGCAGCCTTCAGGCAGCAAGACTTTGCTTTTACTGCCAGCCCTTTTTCCCTCAACTGAGACGTCGTCACGTCGTCGTGTACACAATGCTGGGCAGCGCCCGTTTACATCGGTGCAAATAATATTGATGCTGGTATCAAGTCTTGACAGCATAACGGAATGCAGTAAACGTCTGCGTGGTGTTGCCAGGTAATTTTGACTTTTGCAAACTATTGCTGCCAGTGTCAACAAGTGATGCAAAAAGATATTACACAACACAGATGAGATCAGGTAGCACTTGAAGTCATCTGTTACAAACAGCAAATACAAACTGATTCATGATGTAGCACTCTGCGGGCAACAACGTAAATTCATATAATATTGTTTTTCACTGTTAAAAATTAATAAACATAATGTACCCACTCTATTGCATCAAAATGCTGCAGTGTTAAAGCACATGATTGCCAAATGAAATCAAATGCAGCCAGCCCAAAAAAACAATGAAGGCCAGCACTTGGCCTACACCCAACTGATGTCTTGAAGCCTGACACCAGCCAATCAGAACTGCCCAACAGTCTGTCTCTGCATGCTGCCTCATGCCCTGAAGCTGCTCCAGCTATCTACTGAGGGTCAGAGCATGGCCATGGCACTCATGGGCGGAATGTATGAGCAGTGCTGATCTAGAAAGCTGACATGGCCAGGATACCAATTGCATGCACCAGCCACAGGATGACACCAATTGGGTTGATTGTGTTGCCTCCAAATGTTGGCTCTGCAGAAGCAAAGGACACCAGCTCAGGCAAGTCAGCAATGAGCACCTGCATGGAGTCTTGGATCCTCACCAAGCTGATTAGGCATGCGATGGGTATGGCCAAGTAAATGGTGTTATCTCAGCAACCAGAATGGCTGCAGGCATGATAGTGGGGCCATCAAAATAGACACTGTGACAATTGAGAAATTTGTGTCAAATAGACTGTACCTATGTATGAGCCATCTAGCCAGTTGATGAAGTCCTGCTGTGTGTACAGATCAGGGAAACAGCCAGCAGCCTCGCCAGATCCTCCACCCTCTGACTCACCACTCTGGAGAAGTTCTCTGCGTCGCTGAGCGTAGCCCCTCTGGTAGGGGTACGTCAACAGTCTTCTAGACTGCAGACATCAGAAAGCTGACTCAGACGCCAGACGGATGTTGACAAATGTAGCAACACTGACAGCCTCAACATGCAACATGCTGCACTGAGTGTGCACAAGCAAGCTGACAAAGTATTCAGCAGCTGAGTGACATTGCCAACATGCTGCATGTCATGCAGAGGTTGTTTCAGAAGAAGGTGGCAGCTCACCCCTTCACCTTGCACTGTTTGCCAGTCTGACCCAGCATTAGGCACAATCCCAGTGCCATAGTCATACTGCTCAATGGCAAACTTGCCCTGAGTGGCAGAAAAGAGCCACCAACCACTGGACGACCGTGGCCTTTGACAAGCTGAGCCAGTGATGGCGTCTGCTACACCTCCATTCAGGCAGTTGGGAGCTGAGGTGAACAGATCACAGCTGCCAACCAGGTTGGTCCAGGCTGTCTGGTTCAGCTGCAGAGTGGACGATCGCTCAGTACTGCTGGTGCAGGTGTGGGCCTCACTCGATATTAGATATTGCGTCTACACTCCCTGGAAAATGCAAGTAGAGATGTTGATCACCTGGAAGCACGCTACAAGAACAGCCTGCGACGGGCAATATACTCCGTCTGTGTTGGCTGTGGCATTTGATATCTGGTCTGTGCAGTTAAGCTCCCCAGCATCCAGTAGAGGCTCCGGAGGGACAGGAATGCTGGCTAACAAGTCGTTATACTGCGACTGACAGTCGTCACTCAGCGTTGTCTGTGCTGACGAACCGATATTGGTGTGCACATAACCTTGAACGAGCTGTAGGCTGATTGAAGCAGCAACGACAGCCACGAGCGCTGCCGTCCGACGAGTCATTGCGCAACTAACGCTGTCAAGTTTGACTATGCACTGAAGACGACGGCTTGGAGACTCGGGTCGGCGGGTAGCTGAACGCTAATGCCCAGACAGCGATGGGTTTGAAAGACTGCAGATTCACTGACTGCTTTGTGGCGCTGCGGCTAGAAGTGAAATCGCGATAGCACAAACCAAGCTGCAAGGCGCCTGCTCAGCACACGCTCGGTCCAATCTGAACAATTGTCTTGTCCCACATGGGCTCACATGAGTAGCATGTGCGGGTAAAGCTAAATTTGTCTTGTGCTTTGCGCGTGCCTTCTGTTCAAGTTTGGGTCACCGCGACGTCGCTAACGCATGCACTGCGTGCCGGCAACAACTTTGTATTGGAAGCAAAAGCTAGCGTAGTTCTGTTGCGACGACAACTGTGAGTCTAATTGGCCGCTGAGCCGAATTGATACACAGCCGAGCAGGCATTATGGCGAACATATTCAGCGTCGTCGCGCTGCTGATCATGTTCAGAGAAGCACTTGAAGCTTCGATTATTATTTCCGTCATGCTGCAACTGTGCGACCGCCTGAAATTGCAGCCTATGAAGAAAGTTGGTGCGCTTCAGCTCACCGATGCGTATGTCGGTGTTAACAGCCAGACTTTTGACCGTGTGCCGTGTGCGGGTTGCAGTTTGGATAGGAGCGCTGATGGGATGCGGCCTCGCCTTAATTATAGGAATAGTGTTTATCATTGTGTTTTACGTCGCACAAAACTCGGTTTTTAGTGGCAACGGCGAAACCATTTTTGAAAGCGTGCTGACTCTGTTGGCTTCTTACCTGATCACTTTGCTTGGCTTTGCCATGCTGAAAATCAGAGGCTACGAAGCCAAGTGGGAGAGCAAGCTTCAGCGGCAGGCAGCAGCACAAGCAGCAGCTCAGACAGACCCCACAGTAAGTGTTTGCAGCAACGCCCACGTGCAGCATAGCATGCAGTTTGTTTGTGCACAGCATTGTGACATGGTTTTGCATACACCCAGGTTGCATCAGCTTTTGTCAGAAGCTGCATTCTGCATAGGCTGTGCATAGCAATATTGGGCAGCAGCGACTTTCACTTTGAGTATGCAAAGCCTTGCTGGTCTGCTGCTTGCGCAAAGCGTGCAAATAATTGCAAAGTGCTGGCCTTGTGTCTGCCATAGTTTGAACATGCACAAAGAAACATGCGACACATGGCATCATTTCAACTAGCTGAGGACAATGTTAAGTCATTTCACAATGGGCATGCACACCAAAGCACCATTGCAAGATTCAAGACCATGGGTGGCATTGAGTACATACACCTCTCAACAACATTCTGGCTTAGTCTTTGCCCATTATCATGCAGTTGAATGCCAAATCAGGCAAGTGGGGAATCTGGGTTTTGGCCTTTACCACAACGCTAAGAGAGGGCCTGGAGGCAGTTGTCTTCATTGCCGGAGTCAGTGCTGGTCTGCCAGTCAGCTCCATTCCCATCCCTGCTGTCATTGGCATCATCATGGGGCTGTCAGTCGGCTTCATCCTGTACTGGACGTGAGCTCCTTTTGCCAACTCTGCTGTGTTGCTGCACCCATGCTCAGCTTGGCCCTGTTCTTTGAAGAGTTATGCACAGATACAGCCCCTGGCTCATCATGCCTAACAGCTTTGCAGTGTCCAGCCCAGACTGGATTCTCAGGCATTAGGTGAGCACTGCACACGATTTCACACACCTTCACAGCCTTATTGCCCTTTTGAACACTGATCCAGTGTCTTGCATGAATGCTGCAAATCCCTAAAGGGCAGTGTCAAACAAAGGGCTTGTTGTGCAGGGGCAAGAAGGTCAGTGACATTGCTTGGTTCATGTACGGCATGACCGGTTTCCTTTTCCTCATTGCTGCTGGTCAGTCCCCTCTTGAAGGACAACTGCTGTCATGACATCCTCATGGCTCACCTAGCATACATGACTCGTGCTTTGTGACCTACAGCTTGCATTTCCGCAACCTCTCATGCGCTTCACTCCCAATGCATGACTTGTGTGCTCTGCCAAACCTGCCATACCTAACGCGTCACGTCCTCGCATGTTGGCCAGCTGTCAATTTCTGTATTGCACCGTGCAGACGGTCAGCTTCACAGATTCCAGGTCTACATGTATCATCAAACATCTCCTTTCACATGTGTCAGCATAACACATTTGACAAGCCAGATGTTGTGTGCATGTTCTCTGGCTTGACCTGACCTGCTACGTACGACTTCATGACAACGCAGCTGCACGAGCTGTTTGTGGCATGTCTGCAGCAACAACTTTTTAATGTGGCTGTGCAAGCTGCTTGCGGAATGTCTGCAACAACTATACCAAGCATGGTTTGTGTGCAGGCTTGGTGGGCAGGTACTTTGTAGGGTTTGAGAGTGTGGGCTGGTTTGGCTACTATGGCTTCCCCACATCTGCCAGGCCCTGGCAGAACCAGACCCTATGGAACTGGAGCCAGAAGTGTAACAGTAACATCCAGACCAACTGGTACTGTGGTATCTTGTATGCCATTTTCGGCTACCAGGTATGCAAATGTTTTCTGGCTGACACCCATGTGCATGTTTTCACAGCATCTCCCATGGCATGCAGCTAATAAATCGGATGAGATCTGTATGCTGCTCATGCGTGCAGGATTCAAATTGCTGAGATTCATTCACTGCTGCTGTGTCGCTGTTGCTTCATCCTTTTCCCAACCTGCAGCAGCCATCAGTGTGCTTGCTGCCATGTGTACGCATACCGTAGTGCAAGTCGTCAGCTCCATATTACTGTTGTGACAAGCTGTGCAACTTGTTCACTCAAAGCTCAGTGACCTCTTCTACTGAGTAGCCAACACGGATCAGTATAGTATGCTGATGGAGTCGTGGTGCTTGCAGGACCAAGGCACTGCCATCTGGCTGTTTGCCTACTTTGGCTACTGGATTGAAATCTTCATTGTCATCGCCTTCAAGATCCTGTCAGGCTCGTTGCTTGTTGCTGGTGGCAAGAAGAAGCAGTTGAGGAAGCCTGTCTTGCCCAAGACTGCTGACCAGGTCTCTGCCTCACCAGAAGACTCCAGCAAGGTGGTCAGCATTCCTAAGGGCAAGGAAGTCCAGCCCTCTGACTTCATTGTGGGACATGACACAGTGCAGCACCAGGGTAAGGGTAAAGACATGTTTGAGGAGCAAGCTGAGGGCTCTGGCTCATCCGGCTCATCTGGATCATCTAGCAATCCCCAGCAGCAGCATGTGGAGATGGCAGCAATGCAAGTCAGGCAGTAAGGTGTCAGTTCTGGCATTCACTGACCCTTGCACATGCAATCGTTTGCAGCTGAACTAGGGTGTATGATGCTGGCACTTTGGCATGCTGGCTGATCGTGAGTACAGGCACACCACATTTCATTTTCTGGGGGACTCTGGATAGCACCATGAGTAAAGCCGTCAGTGCTGATGCTGCATACTGCCAGATGTACTCTGATCAATGAGTGCATGTGTGACAGCGGTGCAGGCCTGCATACCTTGCGCATGCGCCATTTGCAAGCACCCAGCATGTCATGCCTGCTTTGTGCAAGCCTCATACTCTTCAACACTCTTCTATAGGTAGCCTATCATAGATACATAATGTCTTTATCTAGATATTGTTGGACTGACTGATAATTGTAGCAGCTTACTCATGGCAGCTTTGCCTACAGCCTGCTTGCATGCTTATGAGCTAAAGGGCTGAATGTCTGACACCACATCAGCCTTTTTCAAACATCTTATTTTTGTGGATTTAATTTGCAGCCTTGCTGTTTCTTTACCAAGCCTTGCCACTGCCCGTGTTTTGGAACTTCAATTTTGGCTGTCAACTTTCAGCACCTCCAGATCCATTTGCAGCTTGTGCCTTGTCACAGTGTGTGTATCAGGTTGCCATGCAAGATACACAGCTTTATGGGACTTGATAGATACCAAGGGACAAAGACGTTTAGATTGCCGTTTTGCATCAAGATCATGCATTTTTTGTTATGATATCAAGCATGTACTGCAAGGCAGCAGCCTGCTTGTAGATGGGTCACATAAAAGACTATGTAAGAGACGTGACTGTACATAAGTCTTTATACTCTTTCATATTTTAACCAACAAGCAGTTCATAACAGGTACCGTATTATTGTGATTTCCCAAATACAGCAATACAGCCTGTCTCACCACAAACACTGGCCAGGTGGATACTGCGCTGCTACACACTGCAGTTTTGGATTCTCAGAGTCCACCCTGGAACACTTTATCTCATTGCCTCATAACGACTCGAATGCGACAAAGCCATGTTTGACACACCAGACCAGATGCATGTCATGTCAACATACGATGTACAGTGATATAGGTATAACCCCTAATGCAACCTCCGATTCAGCTCTGCATGCGTTGTGCTTGCGCTCGTGGCCGGCCGTCAGACTGTCAGCCTCGACCTCACAGTCAGCAACAGACGCTACAGTTCATTTCTCAGCACCTTTCGACGTCAGCAGCTTTACTCTATTGTAACAATGACCTCCGAGATGCATTTCAATGCATTTCAGTGCATTGCGCAGCCTAACACAACCTTGCTTGACTGCGTAATGTATCTGACACAATATCTCTATGATCCAGGCATTTTACCAAGCTCTGCAAACCAGTGTATCTTGGGAACGTGTATCTGAGATCCAATCTACCAAGGATACGATGTACAGTACAACAATTGTAGCTCAATGACAACCTGCATGACCGTGGGTGGTGATTGCTGATAAGCTGACATGTCCACCCAAACCAAATTCGCATGGTGCAGGTTCTGCTGCCACGTCACGTCGTGAGCAAATCAACGAGCGGCGCATGCCGCGAATTCTGCAGTACAAAATCTACTCGCCCACATTTCTGGCAGAATTACTTCTGCGAAGCGGCTAATCAACGCTGCTTCATGTCGTGTGGGTTTGCAATCATATGTCAATGCTCTGGTCAGAGGTGACACGACTAGGTGGTCAGCGGAGTATGATCATCAGGCCAAGCCAATCTACGTGAAATTACTAGCAAGGGCTCCGGAACCAGCAGCTCAAAAACGATGTCCTTTGAGGAGGGGAGGAGGTGTAGACGACTCGTCTGACCTGCAGACGGCATGGCGCACCACGCATGCCATGCCATAGCGTAGAAATGGTTGCTTGACGCGATACACAGTACTTTTGTATGCCATCTGAGCTTATCTTTTTACCTCTGCTGTTGTGTGTAACAAGACACAGAAGCCAATCTACTGCCAACCTTGAACTGCTTCTTGACAACTTGCATCTTTTGGACTTCACCGGAGGCAAGCACTTTGCCATCAAATGCAGCGCGACAACGACGCTGCCATCGCCGTCGACCGCATAAGGGCCGGCCTGCTGTCCGAGGAGCAGTCCGATCCTTCAGTGGTCAGCAAGAGGCGAAAAATCGAGCAGGGCGAAGCAAGTAAGCTGTCCGCATCGGAATTGCTAGTCTACCGCTTTGCGAGCTCCTTTTCGATCCCTGGACAGCTCACAAGGCGGTTGTCTTCGTAGGCCCTCCTCCTAGGTCCTTCAGCTCGAAATATCGTGGTGTTAGCTGGCACAGTCAAACCGGCAAGTGGAAAGCTCAGATCAAGGTGCGCAACAATGCAACTCCTCGCAGCAAGGCACAACACCCTTTGCATGCCTGAAATGAACTTCCTGTCAGCTTGGTGTTACAGATGCTGGGAAAGGATGTAAACCTTGGCAGACATGTGTCAGAGGAAGCAGCAGCCAAGGCATACGACAAGGCAGCAATATGTGCTAGGGGCAAGCATGCAGCAAAGCTCAACTTCTCACTAAATGACTACAGCCATGAACTGGAGGAACTGGAACACAAGACAGTAGCTGAGCTTGCACCAGTTCTCAGGTGACATTTAGCTCCAACAGGTTGCCAATGTTTTGCAGCACCAGCAAGCTAGCCCTGATCCAAGGCAACTAAAGCATACCTGAATGATGCTTGCAGCATTGAGCTGACATTAGGCATTGCTAAGACACGCTATGCTCATGCTTGCGCACGCTTGCAGTCAGAACTGCATCCAAAGTTAGTGATTCCCTATGATCCAGTTTCATACTTCCTTCCTGAATATACGTGGCACCTTTTGGCGAATGCTTGTCTGTGTCCCGGGATGCATGCAATGTCACAGAGGCACCTTTTCCACAATTGCACGCATAAATAATGCAGAGGAGAGGAGGAGCGTCTTCAAGCCCAGACCTCCCGCTACCATGGCGTGCGTCAAAACAAGCGCTCTGAGAAATGGGAGAGCTACATCAGAGTAGCTGGCAAGCACCTGCACTTGGGCTGCCATGACAGTGAGGTTGCAGCCGCTCAAGCCTTTGACCAGGCAGTCATGCTGCGCCATGTTTACTGCCGTGATGGCGAGACTTCTGTGCCTCTTGTCACCAACTTCCCTCCTGAATACTACCAGGTCTGTTTGTCTGCCTGTGACTGCTGTTGCTTGCGTCACTTGTAACAGTGATTGTTCATGCACTGGTGCTGTAGCAGACACTGGTAGCATTACATGCCAAGGCAGGTTGTCACCTGAAGACAGAGGAGACACTGGGGTGCTGACATCATGCGCAGTGATTCTGCTCACAGCATGTTGTGTTTGCCAGAATGCACAGCCTTCACAGACAACAAGACATGCTGTAAACTGGGGCTGAGCCTCCAGCATTGTGACTGCTGTGATCCATATATTGCACATGCACCTTGACACCCTACAGCCCAGACTGGATCACCAACTGCTACAATGGGGATTTCAGACATGGGCATAACACCTGCCTATCACTTAAGCCATCAGGTCGCACACAGCTTTAAAGCTGCTCTGCCTGCTGTGCTGCAGGGTCTGCTGCAGCAGGTGTTAGGAGGGAATGAGGATGTGGTGGTCACAGCGGGCCGAAAAGCCCCTGCTGCCAATGATGCCTTCTTCCAACTTGAGGTATCGTTTTTGCCTGCTTGTCACTGCAGCGTCCAGCCTCAGCATTCATCTTCCTCAGGCAGAAGTGTTCAGGCTCGTAAGCGCATGCCAGAAGCGGCAATTGACACTGTGCTGAAGTGCCCAAGATTTGAGAATCGTGTACTATCTGGGGCCAAGACACCCCATTTACTTGCTGCTAAGGATGGACAGACTTGCAACCCTGACATGATTGAAAGCAGTGCCACAAGGTGTGCAGTCTATGTGCCGACAATGCTTCCCACAACATGCAGTGAGAGCAATGTGCATGGCTGCAGGACAAGTATGTGCAGCAGTTGCTGCAAAGATGCCAAGAGCAGCAGCGGTGACACCTGCAACGCTGCACCTCCCAAGAACTGTCACTGTGCAGTTCATTTGAGCTAAGGACACATGGCTGAACATGTATATATAAGGAGCACTTCAACAAACGAGGACCTGCTTTCCATTCAGCAACCATATAAATTGCAGCAAAGCATGGTAAATCAAGCATTGACTGACTTGTTTGTCTGCCAGCTTATGGACTGCTGTGCAATGCTTGATACTCCAAACTCCAGCCTCGATTTCTTTGCAGTTGTACAAGCTGAATGGGAGCCAGTATGGTCAGGCAGTATACCCTGTCCAAAACGATTTTCACATCAATAAGGGGTGTGTCACATGGGTGGTTTTTGTCTTTACAGCACTTGGCATTGTTCTTGATCCATTTGCTCTGCATGCAACAGCATCATGTTTGGGTGATTTACGTTAATGCTCCTGGGATAATCTGAATTACTATTTTCTTTCTTGGGTGTTTTATTATGCATATCTGCCTGGGGTCTTGGGGTATTGTCCTTCTTTGGGAGTTACTGAGTGATTACATGGGAGTTATGTCATGGGTATTGTCACGCTTTTGCCCTAATCCTGCTTATGGTGCATGCACCAAATTCTCTCCAGCCTGCTTTGCTCATCAGGGCACAAATTTTAATCCTTTTTTTAGGCTAAATCTTTCTTGACAACCTATGTCGTTGTCTGAAGAGCCACCTGATTGCAATCACAAGCACTGCAGGATCTTTGTAGTTGATAGTTGAGGAGACAACATGGAGAGTTGCCAAGTGTCTGCTGTTGACACGTGTTTCTGCCAGCAGCCTCATGTTGACCATATTAAGCACATGTTTTCCCAAATTTGTCTCAGTAATTCTGCTCTGCGATCTGTCACATGCATTATACGTGCAACGACACTGCTGGACTCGGGGCTTGCATGCAGAATGGTGTAATCACGGCCACATGAATGAACGCTGTGGTTGCACACACGGTGCATCAGATGCTGCTCTGTTGCCATGCTGTAAGGTACTGTACAGCAACCACATGTGGTTGCTGCTTGATCTGGTGTTACAAGCAAAACTTGCACACATGTCCTCTCATTTTCGAAGAAGCTTATGAGGCACGTCTGACATGTAATTCAGTCCTGTGAAAACCCTTCAAACTTGCGCTCATACTCATAATGGGCTGGAGAGGCTGTAGGTGTCAGATGCTCTGTTAGTGGCATGCCAGCTAGGTCTTGTATGAGCAATGCAGACACCATACTGCCTTTGGGAATTGTTCCCTTTGCAGCTGGAAACTCTAGTAAGGTGTTTGCAGATCGCATGCTGAGCAATCTACTACTGATTTGTCCACCTGTACTCTCAGCTGCAAACTCTCCCCCAATATGACTGTCCGGGACTTTAGGTGGCCTGCAACACACACCTGGCCATTCAAGTCACAGCATATGTCCTGTGCGAGGGTCACAGAAGCTGTTGCTTGCCACAGGTGCAAACTATCCCAGGCTTTGCTGCTGGCTAAAAGGTATTGCCTGACTTTGTTCACATGTTGCCTGCTGAAGGCAATACTGTTGACCAGCTTCTACAATCATCTCACCGAAGCTGCATGGCAGTACTGATTCAAAGCAGATCAGAAGTAACACACAGCCACAGTCCATGTTGAGCAAGCCTCAATATGATGTTGAAGGAGGTGTACCTTCTCCAATGAACAGTTGCTCTGTGATATTCTGGTCGCTCAGGGTCTAGCTTCAGGTCCTGGCTGGTCCTGACATGCACCCTCCTAGGCAGTGGGTGCTGCATGCAGGGCACCATCATTACACATCATGTCAAGTGCACAAACTACTTTATCACTCAACACGGCTTTAGCGCGCTCAGCCGGTGATCAGCACAAAAGCTGCAACGCAAGGCATATGTGATGGCGCAGTGTGTTGTGTCTTGTACTGCTGCATGCAAGAATGCAGCATGCTCTGCTCATGCAGTGTGATCAAGAATCAGATATTATGCAAGAGGCCTTTGATTCTGCAGTTGTGTAGGGCATGCCATCTACAGGCACGTTTGAACTAAGGATATTCAACAGGGACATCATTATCAGAGTTATGGACGAGAGTTGCAAGGGAGAAAATCAGAGAGGGGTCACTAAGGGAAATCACCTGCCAGCCAGCCATCTTGTGCAAGGCAGGCACAACCACTAGGTTGAAGGTGACAATGCTGCTAACCGGGTTGCCAGGCAGCCCAAACACCAACATGCGTTGTTTGCTGCAGAAACACCATCAAACATGGACCAAGCCTCATGATTGCCCACCTCAAGCAGCTGGCATGTGAGGTCATGTTGATGCAGCGCTTTCTAGCAGTAGCCTGGACCATGAGACCACGATGGCAAAGGTGCACATGTATGCACATTGTATGCAAGACGAGACATCTCTGCAGCTGACATTGTGAGCAGAGCACCAGCCGCATGCCTGGGAAACTGACCAGCTTCATGGGATTTGTTCTGTAGCTGATCCTTCTTGCAGGTGACAGTATAGGGTGGCACCTGGAGGAGTCAAGCTCAATGGTCGCAAAGGTGAGAGGTTTGCCGGGCTTCATTTTGACCTTTCCAAAGTGCACCTTGCCGTGCCTTTCCAGAAAAGGCTTGATGAAATCCCGGTCGCCCATGGAGACACCACCTGCAGGCATTGTACACATCAAGCCTGCTTCTTGCATGATGCCTGCACAAGGATACATGCTGTCTCACGGTGTCAAGTTCAGCCAGACAATGGTGGCATTTGGGTCAATGCATGATTTTGCCCACACACGTGAATTGCTGCAAGAAGCAATATGGGTGCAAAGCTTGCACTACTGGATCATGCAGCGTCAACAGGTCTTTCATGAGATTGTTTGAGGCACATCTGGGGCGTTTCACCTGTTGTGACAAGCACATCAACTTGCTGATTGATCGCCTTTTCCAGGCAGGCTTGAACATGCCCCTCTGTGTCCCTGGCAATGCCCAGATCCACAACCTGAGCCCCCGCCACTTTACAGGCTGCCACTAGCATAGCTCTGTTTGCATCCCGAATCTGCCCGGGTTGCAGGTGCTGTGTTGTGGGTTCTACCACCTCGTCTCCTGTTGAAAGCACTGCAACAACAGGCGTCCTGTGCACCTGCAATAAGGCGATCTGGAATGAGAATGTGGCTGCTTGCAACAGTGTGACACAAGTGGTGAGAAGTGTAACTGTTGCACACTGGATGACTGGGCTGCAGACAGGCGGTGTTGGCTTGATCTTGTTTTGCCTTGCAGCTCCCTAACCTGATTAAGGCTAATAGGCCAATGACAGCATTAGAGGCCCTGCAGGCTGCAGCACAACGTGGCATTGTCAGGCTTGCAGCAAGCAAGCCCAGCATTACTTGCAGTGCCAGCAGTGCAACGCAACATGATGTAGTCTACAGAAGCAGTATGACAGAGGTGTGCAGCTGTCAAGACATCACCTTGAGTGTTGCAGCCCCAACTGTGGCAAGGATGCCAATCTCAGCAGGTCCCAGCATGTCACCAGCCTGCAAGACTGTCTGGCCAACCTGGATGTCTGACCCCACTGCCCTGATGTCCTCCCCAGCCTTGGATGCTCCCTGTACCATGTCACAATGCTATCGTGTATGCCAGGCACAATCACAACAGGGCGTGGCAGGTGATGGCGTAAGACAGCTGGCTTGAAGCAAGACTTGCCATACGGTTACAGTGCAGCAGTAGGGATGATAGGCAGGCAGAACTTCAGCTGCTGCAGCTTCTGACAGTGATATTATCTGGCACATGGAGGCATGCTCAAAGCAAACTGCAAAGCTTTTACAAATCTCAAACAAGACAGCCCACAAGAATCTAATGAAATCCATTTTTAGTACAGACTGGTTGCTGAAGGCAAGACTGACCTTGACTATTCTGATGCGCTTCTCACCATCTTGCCTCTCAGGTAGCTGCTCAGTGTTTTCTATTTGCACCACGGCATCTGCTCCATCAGGTACTGGTGCACCTGTATGCAAGACTGCAGCTGAGTACTCACAATGCGATACAATTTGCAGCAAACTGGCAGGAGTGCATCAATGAGGCTGCCTTGATACTAAAAGAAAACAGCCATTAATGGAAGGCTTGACTACGTAACGAGCACAGATCTGCATGTGGTACAAGTGGGATGAATACTTGAGGGAGGAAGTGGAGAGCCGATCAGTCACCTGTCGTGATGTAAGCCACACTGCCAGACTGTAGTCTGGGCTGCTCATGACCAGCATGCGCTGCAAATGCTACAATGTACTCACCAGGCCCGTCTGCTGTCACAACAGCATAACCATCCTGCAGCAAATGCAAAGCTGTGGATGCTGGTTGCTTGGCTATGAAAGGTCTCCATGAAAGGTCTGTACTAGCAGGTAAGCGTATGACTCAGCTCAAAGGCTGGCTTGTTCAGCGCACCTTTATTGAAGCTGGAAATGGAGGAACGTTCTCAGGCGCCTGCACGTTCTCTGCGAGGACGGATCCAACAGCCTCAGCAAGGTCTACAGAAACGCTCGGAAGGGGCTGAGTCTCTGATAGAACGAGCTCCTGAGCTTCAGGAATGCTGATCATCTTGTACAAAGCTGAAGGGGTCGCCGGCCCCTGAGCAGCCATGCTGCTCTGTCTGTTACTGCCGGTAATGAGCACTGTGGCCGATTTGATCGAGTTGTTGAGTCCTGCGACGGCACGCAAGACGCGTCGGCACCTCAGTTATTGGCGAATTTTGCGTCAAAAGATTGTGTCTGGATCATCAGAACATTTACATAGTTACGGGAGTCGACATCGACCTTTCCCATAGCAGAGGCAGGTGCACCTTGATACCACGCCATGCACGACAACAGACTGACCTGCGACACGCTAATCTCGAACGCCAAAGACTGTGAGGTTTATGTTACCTATCTTGACTTGAGCATAATGGCGGCACAGCAAACAGCACAGGGTGGGCCAAAAGAGCACTGTCACTTGCTGCCTCTGCATATGCAGCAGAGACGCACGCACTGAGTGACAGAACCGTGAGTAATCCCAGCATTTTCCTAGTGGTATGAATCCGATGACAAGTTCCCGAAACTGCACTCTTCAGCAAAGCTCGGTAAACTGTCGGGATCAGTGCGTACATAGAGAGTGTCACTGCAAAATGTACCGGTAGGCATGAAGGAGTTTCAGCTCAAACTGAATTGCTGGCCCCTGCTGCAATGTATGAGCTCACCTTGGGCTGACATCGATGTGACACTCTTGTGAGCACAGATTTGCCGCGGTATCAGCTTGTTGAGCTCGATGAGTCCGTTGGGTGCATGTACCAATTGCTGTCTCATATATATGAGGCCTCCATGATCACGATTTTCTATGTGTCGGTGTTTCACCCACAGTCTGTTCAGCGGCTGGCAGCCAATACTGTGCTTGATCAGATAGTCATGCAGGCCTGCATATCTGATGCCTCATGCTTGGGGCTGTCAGGGACTGAGTCAGTCCCCGCATTTGGCTCACGTGACCATGTTGGCTTTGACCAGTCTGCAGCGCCACTGTGGAGGTGGACGTTCAGTGTGATGAAGCGCGATTGATGTCGATGGTCTCAAGCAACCAGACGCAACGATATGTTGGGTACTGCAAGTGACATCATGACTCATTGACTGTGCCAAACAGGCAAGCATCGCCGCGGCTGCTCGGCGTGACTTCAGGATGAACGGCATGAGAGAAACCTTGCATACTCGGAAGCGTAGTCTGAAGGAACTCGCTGTGACTCCAGAGGTGAATACCATTGCCATCAATACACAGTTTCGACGGTCGTGCCGGCCAATTGCAAGCGCTGACAACACCTGCCAGAATTCCGCAATCCACCTGGCGCGCAGAGTGCGCCTGCAACAATAGCATGAACGTTCACCACAAAAGCATGCAATTCATAGCGTGACTTTGCTTAACTTACGTCATGTCAAGTTTGCTATGCTTGCTGGCTTTGTGTGATCCATTTATGCCCTCATGATGCCATATTTGTATGCAGGTCTGTCATTTAGCCAAGTCTGGCTGGGTGTGGAAAAGGGCAAAGGTGACCAGGCAATGGCTGAAGAGGTGGGCAACTGTGCGCAAGGGCGTTCTGCGGTACTGTGATGGCCCCGGCATGGTGATCCTTCTCAGCTTTGCTATGACAAATGCATGCCAGGGTTGCATTTGTAAACATGATTGACTTGCATGCAAACGCTACACACATTACCAGAACGCAACACGTATCACAGCAATGAGTAGTCACGGCATTTGATAGGCTGATGGAGCACATGTGCAAGCTCACTGTCACACTCAAACCTGCACCACGAATGTTTGTTGACATCTATTGAACATCCTCTTAGCACTGCTGCTTGTGATTTGCATGCTGTATTGCAGACACATGACAGTGGAAAGCGGGTGCTATCTGGCAATATAGTTTTAGCTGAATCTTTGCAACACGGCACATCCACCAATGGTCTGCTGGTGAGCTCATGGTCATGTCAGTGCGTGCCTGTTGTCTTTTGAGGGCTGCATTTTGACAACTTTGAGCAAGTAGTATGAGTGTATATCATGCATGCAGCATGGAATGCCCCAAACTGTGACCAGTGCTTCAGCTGTCATATGTTGATGAAGTGCAGCCCTCTGCGCAACCCTGCATGACGTTTTCCCTGAAGAGTAGTCAACAACATCAGAATGACGACTTGCTACAGATGTATTGAGACTTGTCCCGCACGTACCTAGCTCATCATGAGCTGGAAAGCGTTTGCATTGTTGTTATTATTATTATGTACAGATGTATGGCTTCCAAGTGGTGGATGATGAGGGCAGAAGCAAGAAGCTGTGGTGCCACAGCCAGCAGGCCTGCCAGGAGTGGTGTCACTTCCTAACTCACTGGGCAAACACAGAAGTCCTGCTGTCCCACTGGTACCATGTGCAATGGAGCAAGCTCCTTGGCAGGTATGCCCTGGATTACTCTGGTTGCGGGGTAGAGGGAGGACATCATGAGCATGGTCATCACGGCATGCAGCCAATGCAGCAGACTGCATGATTGCGCATGTCATGCAATGATGTCTGTTAAATACAGCATCGTGCACATAGGCTGTTTGTGGTGACTGGTTCTGAAACAGATGCTGAGCTGCACTGTTTTGCAGCGGGGCATTTGCTGCTGTGGTGAAGGCAACAGGCAAGGCAGATCACAGACCCTATGCAATCAAGGTTGTCACACGCAGCGCCTACCGCCATTTTTATCACATGATGAATCAGGTGCAAGTCTTGCCTGTCTATAGCTGGGATAAAAAAACGCGCCTGAGTGGCATACACCTTATGATGCTTACAGCTTATGCACGCAGGGTGTCTAGCTCCTACCTCGCTTTTGTAGTCGTACTCTGCTACCAGCTGCATTTGCCAGAATTCGCAGAGGCTCATGTGAGCTTGCATGACCAAACTGCAGCTCATGCACAAAAGCGACACACACCTGTCGGATTCATGCTCTCCACAAGTCACAACCAGTCAAGCATGTGCTGTATAGCGCCAGCCTGTAGAGTGCAATTCTAAATGAGGGAAGCGTCCCTGCATGTCATACTGTACAACATGGTCATGCAGGAGGTGGGAATCATGAGTATGCTGGCGGAGCACCCCCACATGGTCAGGCTCAAGCAGGTCCTGTACGCCCCCCACCGCCTCTACATTGTCAC
>JAABUS010004600.1_pt1 | contig 19546 bp, 20 predicted proteins | sample 5560161 | NCBI WGS metagenome assembly JAABUS01 (sample SAMN10711885, study PRJNA513376) | rock metagenome | isolation source: Antarctica rocks | place: Antarctica: Victoria Land, Trio Nunatak nord | collected 2016-01-04 | reverse complement strand
CTCCCTCTGCTCCCTCTGAAGCGGCCATGCTCCCTTTCAATGACGGAAAGGGCAATTGACAATCCTAAGTTCGGGGTGTATATAATGTATATATATATCTCTCCCTAGAAGCTAGTCGGTCAGTATACCCAACAGGCCTCCAAGAGGATAGGAGAAAGAAGGCGAGGACACAAAAACAAAGGACGGGCGAGAGACAGGCGTTTCTAGAACAGAAAAAATAATGCCACATAGCTATTATACGAAAGGTAGGAAGCCGACGACAAATCGCAGAAATAGGGCACATGCATCTAATTCGCAGGTTTCCTAGCACATGTGAGGATCCCACTTTCATTCCAGCTATTCACCCATCTCCTTCAACACAACCTCACAACCCAGCTCCCCCTTCTCCGCGCAAAGACTTGATATCACTGATAAGAATCTGATAACTTAGCCGCGCTGAATGGGCTACCGGCAGTCATCACAACATGACGATGAAGCACTATACCTATCTGAGGTCTTCAAAATCGGACTATGAACATCTATGTCCGACCTCACCTCGTCCCCCACCCTCGAATCTACAACATTTCCCCCGTTTCCACCACCCTTTGCCTAGTTGTCGTCCGCATGGCTTGCGATGTGTTCGCCCTTCCCCTCTTCTCCCAAAGACCAACAAGCCATTAGCCATAGTGGTAGATGCGCCCTTGTTAAATTGATATGCCGGATCAGAAAAGCAGACCCAATCCAGACCAATGGCTCTGCATACCTTGATACAAGATTGGGGGTGCAAAACGATGTGCGAGTACGCGATTGGCTTTGTTCGCATTGAACATGGCTTCGAACAAGTCTTCTCCATCGTGAAAGCACCCTTTGAATGACATGGATGTTAGCGGACGCACACCACTTTACCAAAAGCATTCATTTTACCTCGGAATTTGAAGTTAGAAGTCTGCGACGATCAACATGCATGCATGCGATCCAAGGAATTCTGCCCAGCAAGTTGGGTATTCCCTTTGCGACCCAAATATCCGATTCAAGGTAAACCGATGATGGCATCTTCACCTAAACAGCCTCCTCCCACCCAACCGCTGCGACCCAGCTCCCTGCAACCCAAGTCCCACACTTACACCCGTCAACCCCGTTCCCCCACCCTCTCCATCACGCTTATACCTCCTCAGCGCCTCCCTCAAATGGTCAGGTAACAATGGTCCTAGATTGCTAGGCTCAAGCGCCTTTGTAGTCTTCTGTTCATCAGTACCCCGCGCCGCCATTGTCAGATCCACTAATGCACTACTACCCCCGCTCCCCGAAGCAGCGAAGACGTCGTCGTTGAGGTTCTGTGAGTGGTTATTTGTGGGGTCGACGGGTATTTTGGGCGGTATAAAGGGTGGAGTCTCGATAGCGGCCCACTGGGCTTGGACTTCGCGGGCCTTTTCGATGAGCGTACCGATGAACGTTTTTGTATAGCCATTTATGATGATTATAACGCCTGGTGGGACGGACTGGGAGACTGTTTGGTTCACTATCTGTGATGTAATGCCAGATGTTAAGTCACAACAGAAGCATGACTTAGGTAGACCACTATACCTTTCGCACAGTCGGCACCTTCAACTTAACTGCACGCATAATTGCATATCGACGCTTTTGATCTGTGTCCAAAGCGTCAAAAAGTACGCTGAAATTGAGTATAAGCCCAAGTATCTTAGTGCTAGGGACGGCCTTGCTATGCTTACCGTATCCTGTCTTTCTCAGCCTCGGCGTCGACAACTTTACCCTCATCTATCATGGCCACTTGATCGTCGTCGTCATCGTCTTCGGGTAATTCACTCTCCGCGCGCGCCCCGTCGATGGTTTTCGCCCTCCCTCCACTCTTAACACTGCCCTCTACTTTCTTGCCCTTACCCTTGCCCTTACCCTTGCCCTTACCCTTGCCTCTTCCTCGTTTGGTGGTGCCAGTTGTGACAACACTCCTGCCTCCGGTGACTGCTGTAAAATCGCTTTCAACACTCGGACTGCGCTCGCTGCCGACGGCTGATTCCTCTGGTGGGAAAGAGGTCTGGCGGAGAGGGTGTGTTGAGGTGGCGGCTGAGGTAGCGGAGTGGATTGAAGTTCGCTTTTGTCGTTTCATAGAAGGGCCGGACATGCTGAGAGAGGGTCGCTTCTTTGGATTGGGGAGAGGGATGTGAGGGGGGTAAGGGGGTGATGTTGCAGGGGAACGGTGCGGTGGTGAGGCCATCGTGAGGATTGATCGATGTTGGTTTGCTGGAAACAAGGTGTTTGAATGCTTTTAGAGGGTCCCCTTGAGTGTGTACCTCAAGGCTAAGCGACTTGTCGATAAAGTAGGATTGTAAAGTGTCCAGCGATGCGGAGGTTTTGCGGAGGTGGTGTGCAGAAGCGCGCGGCTGAAGCTTCAACATTCCCTGCCAAGCATCACTTCCAAACTTGTGCTTGCACAAAAGCCTATCATGTCGAACAGGTTCTACGTAAGCCTTCTACTAGCGACGTATGACATATCAGCAAGCTAACGTAACATAGTTCGGCGATAACGACTCCTCCGCCTCCTCAGACGACAACCTCCCCTACCCCAAACCCCTCACCCGCGCCTCCTTCCTAACCCCAAATTTCGACCCAACGACCTTCCTCTCAACCCTCCACAATAGACATCAAACACTCGAAGACCTACGCACGGAACTTCGAACCCGAAGCCAAGACCTCAATAAAGAGCTACTAGATCTCGTCAATGAAAACTACCAGGATTTCTTAAGCTTGGGAAGCAGTTTGAAGGGCGGCGATGAGAAGGTCGAGGAAGTGAGATTGGGGCTGTGGGGGTTTAGGAGGGAAGTTGAGGGGTTGAGGGGGAAGGTTGATGGGAGGAGGGAGGAGGTGGAGGGGTTGGTGGGGCAGAGGAAGAGGATTAGGGAGGAGGTGCAGATGGGGAGGCAATTGTTGGAGGTTGAGAGGAAAATTGGGGAGTTAGAGGGGAGGCTTATGCTAGGGTCAGCTGGTACGCGCAAATTGGAAGAGAATGGAGATGAAGGGAAGTTGAGTGAGAGCGACGAAGAGAGTGAGGATGACGGAGAGGACGGTGGAACTGCAGTCTCTAAGCTACGACAACATATGGAGCAGTATATGTACATCATACGACTGGTCGAGAAGATCGGAGTAGTTCATCCATTCTTGATGAAACAAGAGGATAGGGTGTTACGTCTGAAGCAGACGGTGCTGCTGGATCTGAACAGCGCGCTCAAACAGGCACTCATAGGTGGCGAGGAGAGTAGGAGAGATTTGCTGAAGCTGCTGGGCATCTACAAACAGATGGGGCAGGCTAATGAAGCCATAGTGATACTGAGGGAATCGAAGGAGCGATCAGCTCGATCTTGAAGAAGTGTTCGGTCATTCAGCATAGCGCTGGTGTTGTTGTTGCGTAGCTTGGATTTGCAGACTAATATATCACTCCAACTAGTGTTTGGCAATCTAGCGAAGTAATCGCTTTGGAAAAGGCGTGAGTAACAAATGCAACGAAACTGAATCGGTTGAGTCGTAGAGCTGTCAAATTTGTGCCTTGCATGAGCACCAAACGTGTCAGTCTCAGGGTAATCTATCCCCGCGCAGGATGGTTGTTCGAAGGGAGCGAGCAATCGCGCGTTAATCTAGTGGTAGCAGTTCGAACAACTTGGAAAATTAGTAATATATGATAGGTTGTTTTTACAGCTATAATACTGAAAGATCCCGCGTTGGCGGACTTGTAGGACTTCTAAACTCGCCATTGAGACTAAAGCCAGGCGCATTCGTCGAGCTAAGTACCTATGTACCATTCAGTCAGCGCTATCATATAGATGATAGAATGGAACTCACCACTTCATGGATCTCCTTCCCTATCCGGTCACTCAGCAACGCCAAATCTTTCTTCACCTCCCCAACGAAAGCCTTGACATTCCTCTGCATCTCTTCTGGCGTGAACCCTAGCTGGCCCACTGCACATCTTATCACTCCCAGCCTCTCCCTATATTCGGTCCCACCAACTAGTCCTTTGACACCACCCGCAACATCTTTCGTCATGGTCCCAAATTTTGTACTGGGCATCAATCCCCTGGGTCCCAATATCCTTGCAATACCTGCTTTGTTGAGCTTTTGCGCGGAGTCGACGTGGCATATACACCTGTCGAATTCTATGCGACCTTCTTTTACAGCGTCGAAGACCGTGTCTTCACCAACAAGAGACGCGCCAGCAGCAATAGCCGTAGCCGCCATGGGAGAGTCAGGGGGGCAGATGACGCAGATTCGGATCGAAGTGTTCACGGCGTGGGGTAGACGCAGCCTGTTCCTCACGGCAGGGCCGTTTTTGGCAGTACGTAGACGGATGGCGAGATCGTACTTGGAAGAAGTAGGGGGACGGCCGACTTCGAAGGCGCGAATGTAGCTAGAGAAAGGGTTTAGGACAGACTTCGAAATCACGGAAGCCGTGAAGGGGAGTGTACCGCATAGCATCGCAAAGGGAAAATTGGATGGCATTCTTCAGACTTTGGTTGATGAATTCCGTGCGAGCTTTCTTCTTTTTCTTCGGTTGGTCTCGCGCTCTCGAGTCATTTCTGCTTAGACCAGAGGCGTGCCGAACGGCTGATGAAGGCGCAAGGAACAGTGGAATAGTAGAACGAGCTGCCGGGCAGCTTACCGATGTACGAAGGAGAGTAGCCGAAGCGTTGGGCGCCATTGGGGGTTTAGTGCCAGATGTTATGGGCCAAATATTGGAGAGACGAAAGATCCCAAAGAAGTTGAACGCCAAGCCCGCGGCTTTAGCGCTCCACAGCCGCCAGACCGTTTGAGCCAATATTTACGACTCAATCTTTGGGTTTCTTCCCTTCAGACATAATAGGTACTGACATTCGTGGAATCATTTCAAGAATCTTATGGCAACGTTGAATATTGCGTCGAAGGCAAACCAAGCCACTACATTCCCGGCCCTTCTGGTCGCCCATTATGCAAAAGAATCAGATCCGAATGCCTCTATCAATGTTCATTTTGAGGAGGTTGAAGCTCTCAAGTCTGGAGAGAAAGCTGCTGTTGAACTTGTCGTAAGAAGTGGAACTTCAAAGGTTGGCACCGAAAATGTCACCAGTGGCCTCATTGAGGCTTATCCATTCTTGCAAAGCAAACATGAGAACTTGGTGGGTTCAAAACAAGCATTGCCATACAAAATTCAGGCGCTCACAGTCTCGCAGGTCAAGGAATGGTTGGCAAGGTCAACTTTGTTCCTCCCTACAGATTTCAAGTCTGTGGAGGGTCCGCTGCACGAGCTAGATGCACATCTCACGCTCCGCTCGCATGTCGTGGGTTACACACTCACGGTTGCAGATCTCTCAGTATGGGGCGCCATCAGAGGCAACAAGGTCGCATATACTACAGTCAAGAAGGGCAACATGCTCAACGTCAGCCGATGGTTCAAATTCGTCGATGACACAAACCTCTGGATCGCGGAGGCCATTACCTTGGCAAATGCACAAGTTCAAGCAAAGAGATCAGCGAAGAGCAGTGAGGGCGCCAGCTACGATATTGCTTTGCCTGACACAAACAAGGGAGTGGTTACAAGATTTCCACCCGAGCCATCAGGCTACTTACACATCGGTCACGCAAAAGCAGCTTTGCTAAATGACTACTTCGCTCATGAGAAGTACAAGGGTACCCTGATTTGTCGATTCGATGATACGAATCCCTCCAAGGAGAAAGAAGAGTTCCAGGACGCTATTGTCGAGGACCTTGCCCTAATGGGAATTCGGCCAGACAAGACTAGCTACACCAGTGACTACTTTGACGAGCTCTATCAATACTGTATTACCATGCTAAAAGAAGGCAATGCTTACGCTGATGATACTGAGCAAGAGACCATGAAGAAGCAGCGATGGGACGGTCTACCAAGCGAGAGGCGCAACGCCAGTGTTGAGGACAATCTTGCCCATTTTGAGGAGATGAAGCAGGGGACGACAGAGGGAGCCAGATGGTGTGTTAGAGCCAAGATATCTGTCGACAACCCCAATAAGGCTATGCGAGACCCAGTCATCTATCGTTGTAATCTACTACCGCACCACCGGACGGGCAACAAATGGAAGATGTACCCCATTTATGACTTCTGCTGCCCCATTGTCGATTCTATGGAAGGTGTCACCCATGCACTGAGAACGATTGAATACCGTGATAGAAATCCACAGTACGATTGGATGCTGGAGAAGCTAGATCTTCGGAAAGTGCATATCTGGGATTTCGCCCGCATGAACTTCATCCGCACCTTCCTCTCTAAACGCAAACTGACCAAGCTCGTCGACGAAGGCAGAGTCTGGGGATGGGATGACCCTCGCTTCCCTACGATCCGTGGTATCCGTCGCCGCGGGATGACCATCGACGCTCTCCGTGAATTCATCCTCAAGCAAGGGCCCAGCCGCAATATTGTCAATCTTGACTGGACTTTATTTTGGGCTACGAACAAGAAGTATATCGACCCTGTTGCTCCCCGCCACACAGCTATCTCGAAAGAACATATTGTTACCGCTCGTGTGAAAGGTGCACGTCTGGCACCGTACACAGAGGACAAGCCTAAGCACGGCAAGAACCCTGAGCTGGGTTTGAAGAAGGTCGCTTACAGCGACGAAATACTCATCGAGCAGACCGATGCTCGGAATTTTGTCCATGACGAAGAGCTTACGCTCATGAACTGGGGTAATGCTTATGTGCGCAAAATATCCCATTCGCTCAATCCTCTCACTCACTCCACGGTTACGGCGCTTGAGCTGGAGCTTCATCTCCAAGGAGATGTGAAGACCACTAAGCAGAAGGTCACATGGCTATCGACAAAGGGCCAGGAGCTCATACCCGTCGAGCTTGTGGACTTTGACTATCTGATTACTAAAGACATCATCGAGAAGGAGGACGACGTGGAATTGTGTTTGAACGACCATACAGAGTTTAGGTCTGAGGCTTTCGCCGACTGCAACGTGGCCGACTTGCAAAAGGACGACGTCATCCAATTCGAGCGAAAAGGGTATTTCAGAGTTGATCGACCTTTCCAGCATGGAAAACCGGCCGTACTGTTTAACATACCAACAGGGAAAGCGACGAAATAAAAGGACTTGGGGATGTTTGATCCTAAGCTTCAAAGGATTTGAGCTTACCATCTTCTCTGTTAGCTTTCCTCTTCCGATAAAATTTCGAAACATACTAAGCTACTCCGGATTCTCGTACATATTGAGACATCTCCATCCAAATTCGTGCTGAATCTCCTGCGTTCTTGTTGCGCTTAGTTTCTCCTATAATGCTCCATGATAGACTTGGTGTCAGAACAAATGGCAGTCTTGGGCGCCAGTGGAATGGACTGAAGCACAACATACCGTCGAAATGAGCAGAAATTGAGTCATCCAAGCCTAGAGAAGAACCCAAAATTTGCGTGACTCCAACTTATTTTGAGCGTTCACAGGGTGGTTCTCTGCTCCAGAGGGATTTTATACTGCGAACTGCTGGCTCTGGAGCTCTCGCAACTACCACTTATTATAACACTAAGCCTGACGGTCTGCCGTTGGCCAAGATTGACGATTTGCATCGTCCCTTTCGGCTAGGTGATGACCCTTCCGATTCGCTTCCATTGCACCACTTCAGGAGGACAGTATATCAGTGTATGATCCCAATCCTAGGAGGTGCGGTCGACTGGTAGCACGATCTTGAAGAAGAGCGTGAAAAGCCATTTATGGATAAACGAGCGGGGAAGAAGAGAGGGGAAATCGAAGGCCGGGGTGCCTGTTCGACGCATTTGAAGTACTCTGCTAGAGGGTTTACCAAAATGTTTGCCTTGAGTTCCAGGGCGGCTAGCTCCAGTGTACACATGGATTTATGTCGGCTGTGCGTAAAGCCTCCCGACGATAAGCCATGTCTTTCAAAAGTCTTGCGAAAAGCCTCGACATCAACTTCAGGTGCGGGACGAGCTGGAAGGCGGCGCAAGACTTCTCCGACTTTACGAAACTTGTCGTTATTAGCCTTCAATCGTCGGCCATCCACGCGTGTGGCTTGCAACAGCGGATTACTTCAGTGTCGCTGACCAGCAAATACTCGTTGTTGAATTGGCGGAGGGTCTCCCAGACATTTTGATGTGATGGCTCAATTCGGGTCCGCCTTGGTGATGGGTATGGCAAAAACGAATGAAGTCAGAGGCCCACCGATGTAATCCCTGTGGAGCAACCAGTGGTCTGCCTTCTAATTTCTCTAGACGTTAGCTTGGCACTGACGGTATGTTGCTCATGAGAATTTGATTGTAAAGATCAGGGAACCCTTGTCCGCGGTCCAAGGCATTGTATCGGATTTTTTCCATGACACTGGAGATCTCGCCAGGTATAATTCCGACGGTACATCGACCCTGCAATCTCTTCATAGCGACACCGATCTGGGCAAAGAAGTGAGCGACGAAATAGTATAGTGTAGATTTACTGGCCAGTGTTGGCCTAGGACTAGGGCGGTGCTAATTACCACGGCGCCAAGCGACCGATCAGGTTAAAAAGTCGTCCCTAACAATCTATATGTTCTGCCAACACCGGTTCCTGGAGGTTAATATGCTTGTAGCAGTTATCCATCAGATCGTAAGGATCGTACGTCAGTGACCCTTTAGGTGAGCCGCCGGAAGTCAGTGGCCAGTCTCCGTCCAGCATAGTAACATTGACCATCAAATTCTCAAGTATGTGTTCTTTTGCCTCCTTCCACGTTGCGCCCTTGTTACCCGGTCTCGGAATGTTAGGTTTGTATCGCTATGTCAGTGTCGCTGGCAACCAGTGAGCACCGGTTTTCATGAAATACGCTATCTCCTGCTTGCAGCATCTACAAGTCTTCGCTTTCTCGACTTGCTTGTAGTGGCCACTGCTGGAGTCTTTATAATATCGGAGGTGACTTTTGGTCACATCAGCGGCGCTATATTCGGATCGCAGCTTGCCTCGCCACGAGACCAGTGATCCGATCAGCTGGGCCTTACCGCGACCGTAAATATGTAACCATTGGACAGTGTCTTTCCCAGAACAGAGTGCCAGGATGGCACGCTGGGTTGTGAATTGAATGCGATCAGAGACACATTTGGGCATTATTGCGCCAGGAAAAAAGAAGAAGATCTTTGCAAAGAGCTCCGTCCGGTTATCTTGCTTCGACTCTCCTTGGTACATAAGATCATCCAAAAGATAAAACATCACGAGGTCACGTGCTAGGGCTCCTCCTTCAATGTCATTAATCGTAGGTAGCATGATATGTCCTTTTCCGCCGGCCAGTATTCTCCTGCTCTAGCCGGTCAATCTGCAGCACCGTAGCATAGAGATTGCGCGCATCTCCAATTGCCCTTCATCAAAATCCTCAAGCATGCTGCGGTCAATCCGCGGACAAGCATCGTCGTGTTTAACCACGTAATATTCGGTACTTGAGAGGCTAGTAGGTAGATACCGGAGAAGATTAAGAACAATCTCCCATTGACATTTGTCCTTGTTCATTAACGAGAGGCTACTTCCCCTAACGCAAACGGCGCTGAGGAGTGCCCAGTCTGCGTGATCTCGTATCAGGTCTAGTACCCCATTTGCATCTTCATAGTGCCTGGTCTGCAAACATGACTTGACTAAGCGTGGAAAGCAAGTTTCTTTCTGATTATATTTGAACTGCTCCCAGAAAACTTGAGGGCAGTCTGAATATCGTCAATCCATTGACGATACTGTAATATCTCGTAGTGAGCCGCGGAAAGGTTGGAGTAAGGCGGGTCTTCGGGGGGCTCTGCTACGGCTTTGATGTAGCATTCCACGGCTAATGAAAGACGTGAGTGATGTCTCAGTCCGAAAACCTTTTGAGCAACAGTATACGTTCTGGAATCTTCCCTATTCTATAGCACACATTATCACGCTGTCTCAAGGCTTCGGACTTGGATAGATCCACAATGCTGCTCGAGTCGTTTTCTGTTTTTCCTGGCATAATTGCGATCTCTTTTACACCTCGTTCTCTGCTATGGTATACAATACAACAAATGTTACGGTATTGGCCAGACTTGGGTACGTTTCGAGTATCCAGGTTGATCGGATATCCTGCGCCTGCAGATGGAGCTAAAGATTGGATCAGAAAGATGCCATGAAGTCGTATATGTATGGTTTTCTTGACAAAATTCTCCGCAGACGCGTTTGATGCGCATGTTGGCTTAGGGTTAGGGCAAGAAGATTTCAGTCCAGCTACCGACGGAGAAGAGACGTGCGACCTCGGCTTGACAATCACAATCCTTCCCCAAAAAATCATGTCCTCCCCAGTCACAACATACTACCCGAGGCGATGTCTCTCGACAATGTCAAGCACATCGTACTGGTTCTCTCAGGCAAAGGTGGCGTTGGCAAATCCTCCATAACGACCCAACTCGCGCTGTCCCTTTCTCTCGCTGGCAAATCAGTCGGCATTCTAGATATCGATCTTACGGGACCTTCCATACCAAGATTGCTGGGGCTTGAGAGTGCAAAGATTACACAGGCACCGGGAGGCTGGTTGCCTTGCGAAGTGCATAAGGAGCAGGTCCTGCCTTCCATACCAACACCTCCACCATCTCAGGCGCAGAATGGAACATCAAATGCCACACCCACTACAAACCCTACAAGCCGCACCACGGCCCCACAACCACCCCTAGAGCCAGAGGCCCAAGCGGAGCCAGACACAGAGAACCCAACAGGCTCCCTCCATGCCATCTCCCTAGCCCTTCTCCTCCCGTCCCGCTCCAGCGCCATCGTATGGCGCGGCCCAAAAAAGACAGCCATGGTCCGGCAATTCTTGACCGACGTCCTCTGGCCCCCCACCGACTACCTCCTGATCGACACTCCCCCAGGAACCTCCGACGAACACATTTCTCTCGCCGAAACGCTCCTTTCAAAGTCCCTACCAGGCCAACTATCTGGCGCCGTCATTGTAACAACGCCGCAAGCCGTAGCGGTCAGTGATGTACGGAAGGAGGTTAACTTCTGTGGAAAAGTTGGGATTGAGGTTGTGGGGGTTGTGGAGAACATGTCGGGTTTCGTTTGTGAGTGTTGTGGGGAGGAGGCTAATCTTTTTGGGAAGGGGGGTGGGGAGATTATGGCGAGTGACTTTGGGGTTAGATTTCTGGGGAGGGTGCCGGTTGATGGGCAGTGGGGGGTTTTGGTGGAGGAGGGGCGGAGACCTGTTTATGGGAAGGTGGAGAGTAATGGGGAGGGTAGATATGCGGATGAAGAAGGGAATGTCGGGGAGGTGGATGATAAGGGACGGCGAGAAGAAGGTTTGCTGGTGGATAAGTATCGGAGTTGTGCGCTGAGAGGGGTCTTCGAGGGGATTACGGGGCAGCTGATTGGGATCGTTGAGGGGCAGTTGGATGGAAACGGCTGACCAGCATCAGAAGCGGCGTTGCAGGCGTTTAATGCATGGAAATAGGCTTGTTGCAACAGTATGGAATCTCATGCATCACGATAGATTGAGAATCAGCCTATCTGATGCTTCTTTACGTATCAGCCATGCATGCAATCATCTCATCATTCATCTCTGCGTAGAGACCATTCTACCAATGTCTATGTTTCGTATCAACGCCAGCAATGCCACGCTGTTGTGCACGTCTATGACCACTTTTGAACGACCACTCCACCGCGCTTGAATTCGGACAAGTCTCCCAATACCTGGCTCTTATCTGTGAGCTCTTTGCTAGGGAAGGTCGTCATCAGCGCCCAAGTGCGAGTTCGGCTCTCAGCATTTGCAGCTACAACAAACGAGTAGACGTCTCCAATAGTTTGGGTGGTGTTGAATCGAGCGGGAAGCCGTGTACCATCGCCCAGACGTATTTGTAACGAGAGAGTAGGCTGCGACTCGTCAATTTCCGGAGTTGGCTGGGCAGCGCCCGTCGCAGGCGTCGCAGCTACAGACGGAGGTGGAGCAGCAGGCGTCTCAGCACTCATATCATTGCCAGGTGTAGGACTCCCCAGCCTCTGTCCTCCACCAGAGAACGGCACATACTTCTTCTTCGGCTGCACATACTTTTCCGAGTGCTGCTCCAGTTTCACATCCACCTCTTGATTCATGTTCACATTGAGTATCGACATTGGGGCTCTACCCATCTTGATCTGTGCTAGAATGGGAGCGTTTGCTGGGTCATCGTTGCGGAAAAGAGGCCCATCGTCGACTGAGAAGCCGTCGGCCCAGAAATGGAGTACTCGCTCAATGGGGGCTGTTCGTTGGGGTTGAGTGGCGTTGGGGTCGGGGATTACTTCGCTGGGGGTGTCGTCGCCACCGAGGGTGCGCGCAGCGCCGGTGAAGCGGGAGGGGGCTGCTCGTGGGTCATCGCCGCCGGGTCTGCCGACGTTTCTGATGGTTTTTAATACAGAGACGGTTGCTGACAATGGTGTTACCTACTTCTTCGCCCTCTCGAGAATTTTCTTTTTCAGGTCATCTGGATTTTCTACTGCTAAACCAGACTTTTCGCCTCCTGCGTACAAGTTCTGGTTGTCGTCATCCTCAGGCTCATAATCTTCATCATCGTCATCGTCGTCATGACCATGGCCTGCGTGGCTAGGTCCTGCGCCCCGTTTAAAATCTCCCAGCGTGGCGAAAGTCTTCTTGGGAGCTGACCCTGAAGCTGAAGGTATATCTGATGAAGAGGAAGTAGTTGGTGGGGCTGACGGCTGAGCTGTTGAAGGTCCTGGGGCTTCGTCTTCTGCTTCTTGCTCTTCGGGGGGGTTGTAATATTCGGTCACAGCAGAAGAAACATCCCAGGAATTGTTGACAAGGTATTTTTCGGCCTGTGAGACTGGCTGTCAGCGAAGGGTTCTAAGAAACAAGAAGGGTACGTGGGAATCCTTACCACTTGAGGTGACACTCCTGCCAAATCTACAAATTGTGAGATGAGCTCGTCTCGGTTTGGCGGGGCGTCAGCCATAGTGTGAGGAACGTGAGTAGCGGGGATGGCGTAGAGCCGAGAGTGGAAAAGGTGAGAAGCTAGGATCTAAATGTTGGCGTACCTGGGTAATTCTAGAGGTAGTTGAGACTGGAGTTTCACTTCGTATGAGGTGCTTGTGCGATGCCGTAGTGGTGACTGAGGGCTAGGGCAAAACATGCGGATTATCAACTTCAGAGGTCCACAATCTCCTTGGGCTATACAGCTACAATGGGGAGGTAGCAGTCACAGAACATTTGAAGGATCAAGAATATACGGCCATTCCAGCCACTGCCCCATCATGGCTGAAGATCCCCAGCGGGTCTATCCCCACCAAGGCGACATGGCTGCGTCTGGCGCAACCTTTCCTACAGACAGCGAGAACTACGAATCCTCTAGCCATGAGCTCTCTCCTTCTCCACCATCGTCATCGCGATCGCCCATGATACTATACTCGCCGCCTACGATATGGGGGCTATTACGAGGAGCTGCGATAAATCTACTTCTGCCATTCGTCAATGGATTGATGCTGGGGTTTGGGGAGCTGTTAGCACATGAAGCGGCGTTCAGACTTGGATGGTCAGGGACAAAGGTTCGCTGGCACCGAACTATAATTTCTCAAAGTTCTCCAGACCAGGACGGCATGCCAAGTCCTTGCTGGCTGTTTCTCATGACCTGTTCCCATGCTTGCTCCAGTCAACCTCACGCTGACTTCTATTATCTCTAGATATTCCCTAGCTCGAGATCGATGGGCCCTGGCATCGAGGTACGGGATGATCCAATGGAGCGAAGACGTCGAGAGCATGATCTAGACGACATGACGGCGCTTGAGTGAGCGACCGTGTTCAATATGGGGGGACGCCGAAACCTGACATGAAATAGACCATGGTAGCGTGTACATATTGGCGACTCGAATTACTTCTAGCAGATGAAAATAGCGGCATTCTTTGGCGTTGGGGGGTTCTGGAGGATATGGAAGCTTCTTCGCTTCAAGGTGTATGGCATTACGAGTAGAAAGCGTCCAAGGAAGGACCAAACCTTAGATTTCTCGACAGAACTTCTACGATAGCTTCGAACAAATGGGACTTACTTCTATATGTTCATAAGATCACCATCGTAAGGAGACTACGCTACTGCGACCACTCTATCGTATTTGTATGTTTCGGCAGACCTGCCTTGCCGGATTTTTTTGGGAATCAGGCGAGACCGAGACATGCGCGCTCGCGACCTCTTGCATTATCCAATGCAAATATGATACAGGCTCGCTGCCTTCAGAGGTCGAGCAGTCGCCTGATGAATGCTCATATACAATTGATAACCCCCTCGATTTCAGGGCGAAACGTGACTCCTTCCCATATTTCCTCGTCGCTGCTCCGTTCCTAACAACATCATCTAGTTTTCTTCAGGCCTGACTAGATCACCCCGAATATTCCAAAACCCCGAGAAGAGTTTTTCATCCTCACACACGCCATGGCAGTGTCGATGGCCCTCCAAGCCCATGACCGGCCGCCTACCTTCGCGGTTCCAATCAACGGCATCAAATGTCACACCCATCGCCGAAGTTCAACCCGATTTTGCCCCGTCTCAGCCACCTATATCAGGCAATCCTAGCTCAGAATTCTTCTCTACACCTCTCGATGATATCACATCTTCTGTTGGTCCTCCCGTGTACGAACACCTTGGCTTCCTGAAAGAGATGGGCCTCGACTACGGTTGGGGCCCGACAGCATTCATGGAGACTCTTCTCGAACACGTCCATATATACGCGGGTACGCCATGGTGGGCCTCCATCGCCATTTCAATGGTTGTCATACGTGCCGCACTCCTCAAATTCTACTTCGACGCCGCCGATACCAGTGCACGCAATGCACTGATTTCAAGCTACAACACACCAATAAATGATCGGTACAAAGCTGCAGCAGTCGCACAAGATGCGGGTGCGATGCGGGAGGCGAGTGCGGAGATGAAGGAATTACGCGCAGCTGCTGGAATCAAGCTCTGGAAGCTTTGGGTGCCTTTCATTCAGATACCCATAGGATTCGGGACATTTCGACTCATGCGTGGTATGGCACATCTACCTGTGCCTGGATTTGATACCGGTGGACTGCTATGGGTACATGACTTGACCCTTTCAGATCCTACTTTTGTTCTGCCCGCGGTGACGTCGATATTTTACTACATGACATTCAAGGTAAGCATTGCTACGTTTACCAATTACGAAATTTGCTAACATTATACGTTTGTTTCAGCTGGGTGGAGAGCAAGGCAACAACGCTGGGATGAGCGAAACGGTCAAGAAAGTCTTCCTCTATGTGCTACCACCAATTTCATTTATGATCCAGCTTTTCTGGCCAGCCGGTTTGCAATTTACCTTTTTCATCTCCGCTTTAATATCGCTCACACAGTCCAGCCTTCTAAGGCAACTGTGGTTCCGGAACTTGTTTGGCATCCAGCCATTACCGCAGCACATGGGCGTCAACGCTCAAGCAAAAACCGAAGCATACACTGGGACCATAAATAGGTATCAACCGCCAACGTCGCCAGGTGCAGCTCCAGAAAAGGGTAAAGGATTCTTAGGAGGAGCTCTCTCCGATATACAGGGCGCGGTCTCCGAAGTGGTGAAAAGTGGGAAGAAGATGATGGCAAGCAAGAAAGGAGCAAACGGCAAGAGAACAGCTGCAGAGCTGAGGCATGCCAGGGAGTACGATGCAAGGAGAAAGCGAGAGCAAGCTCAGGAGAGATCCGAGAAGGCCCAAGAACGAGAAGCCAAGGCGAGGGAAAATGCCGAGAAGAAGGACCGTCAGAAACATTAGAGGAGGATTGAATCAAGCGGTACCAGGGTAATGTACATATTGTCTGCGTTTACAGGTTGTATGGTGCATAGCAAGGTCAGTAATGTACAGTACTGCATCATCTCTAATATCTCCTAATTGTTCGCCGAGGTGACCTGTCCTCAAGGTTACATCGCTACTTCACAAGCTCTAGAAAGACTGTATGCAGGATCAAACATCATGCCGAAATTGAACCCAATAACGTTTATTGCACCGGCACGCCCAGGCTGATACGTAATCGAAGAGCGCTGTGCATGTACATTACGTTAGCAAAAAGACGAATCGGATCTTTGACTCCCAGACTTTTCTCTGGATGATCTAGGCATTCTTGCCATTGTGGAGCTGGGGAGCAATCTGTACTGAGCTGCCCGCAAGGGTTTCCGCCTGACCGTCTCAAAGTCAGCAACTATCTGGAACGAGAATTCTCAAGCGATGAGATTCTTTCAAGACGTGAAGCCAATATCACATAGCTCCAAAGCACATTTCACAATTATTTTGTAGGCCGAGACGTTAACACTAACCACCGACTGCCAGTCCCATCACCCAATACTGGATGCTTATGACACCAGGCCAGCCCTGCACAACTTCAGACTTGACCCTATCAATTATCAATCAAGTCTGTACAAATGGTAGCTTTAGAGTCGGTAGCGTACTGATCCGTGAACCAAGTATCCATTTTGCTACTATTCCAAGTCTGTGCGTTCCGATTCCTACGTAAGTTTGCGGTCAGCATTGCTTTTCAAGGACGACGAATAAGTCTTAACACATAGCTTAGAACCAATTGCGAGAGATGGCTCAAGGCTCAACAAAGCTTGTGGATGGGGAGATCATTGACTGGCAGAAGTAGACGTACTCAGGAGCATTACAGATTGCGGTGACTGCGTCTGCGGCAGCCGATGCTGTCGCTGAGCCCGTCGCTGCACCGACCGCTGCATTGTTCACCACTGCTTTGACATTTCCGTTCGACGCGGCGGTAGCTGTCGCCGTGGAAGGGGAAGTGGCTGCTCTAGTAGTGGCAGGAGCTGATGAAGCACTTGAAGCAGGGGTAGCGGCTTGTCGAACCTTTAGCTGGCGATGGTCTACAGTGCCATTTTCTGGAAGCGCTATGGAGTGCACGCTGGTGGCCAGTACCAACGTGAGAGCGGTGAAGACGCTCATTACTTGAGAACGCATAACGGTAGTACGGCGAATCGAAAGAGAAGATGTTGGACAGAGCAAAAGCGCGAGAGAAGCTTTCAGGAAACGCCACGATTCAGCCTGACTATTTGAACTCCTTCGCCAAGTCCCTAAGTCCAAAGTCGTTCACGGGTTGGTGACGGCGAGACATGGTAGACTGGGTTTGGTAACTTTTTCTCGAACGATCTCCTAACATCATACCACTGTTGGACAATAATGGGAGCTTTTGAAGCAACTACTCCAGTAAATCAAGACCAACATAAGCTTACTCGTTTTGACAAGCGTCCTCAAACAGTCCTAACAATTTCTTCGTGTCAGCGGCGCAGATCTTGACATCTCCCTCTTCGAAAATCTTCTCGGCAGGCTAATGACTCCAAGCCAATTTGGGTATGGTATTTTCTAGAACAGAGAAGAAGTCGACGTTTTACTAGCGAAAGCCAAATCGAGCTATGGCTTCAGGGGTCCCGGGCTCGGGCCCAGCTATGTATCATTTTTGAAGGATTATGACCTGGTGGGGAAAGCTGGGGGCTTTCCCCACGTGGTCCCCCAATGTACTCGTACAAATTTCGCCGCGTCTCGTCGTTTTGCAAACACTTGATCAAGAGCTGAAAGTCATACGGAGGCTCAAAAGGGCTGATGGGCTACCCAATGGACTGAATTGGACGAGATCTAGGGACCCCAGACCCCAGAATCTCAAAGCACCACGCCGCAACCGAAAATCTTACTGGAATCATCTGTATTACTCTCATGGGGACGACCTCTACCGAGATTCGGGTTACGATGCTGCTGGGCTCCGATTCTGCACCTGTAACAACGGATGGTGCCAAGTTCAGGAAGTGAGTGGCACGAGTGGGTACCTTACAGTAGATTGCAAAACCACCGAGGCTGGCGCTAGTGGATTTTTATTTTTATTTTATTTTTGCGCTGCGGGCTTGGCGGGGTCAAAATCATGAAATAGCTATATAGCGATAGCCAGCGCTGCGATATATATAAAAAATAGATATCTTAGTAATCCTAGGCTGGCCCTGTTAGGGCAAGCTTACTATAGCAAAAACGCAGCGTTGGTAGTTAATATAAATATCGTAATAGTATTAACTATATATATCTTATATGTAGGAGTAGGAATAGGCTATATCAGAAGCAAGAATGAGCTATATATGGGAGCAAGAATGGGCCATACATGGGAGCAAGAATGGGCCATACATGGAAGCATGAATGGGCCATACATGGGAGCAAGAATAGGCCATATATGGAAGTAAGAATGAGCTACATATGGGAGCAAGAATGGGCCATATATGGGAGCAAGCAAGAATGAGCCATACATGGAAGCAAGAATGGGCCATATATGGAAGTAGTAATAAGTAACACAGTATGTAGGCTATGTATGGGGCCAGCAATTGGCCATATATAGCCTATTCCTATTGAAATAAATGGCTCATTCTTGCTCTCATGCATGGCCCATCCATGCTTCTATATATAGCTCATTCTTGTTTCTATGTATGGCTCATTCTTGCTCCCATGTATGGCCTATTCTTGCTCCCATGTATGGCTCATTCTTACTTCCATGCGTTGGATTGCAACTACCATTCCCGCTCAGCCTGGCTTACTAAGCAGGTCTTAGCTTAGGGCTAGGGCAAACCCCTTAACATAGCTAGTAATTACCATAGATACTACTCCCTAATAAACTATATTAATACATAAAAGAATCATATTTATAGACATTATTAACGGGTTATAAGCCCGGTATATAACGTATTTATTATATAATTTATTTAGCGTATTCCTAAAGCGAGCTAGAGAGCCGTTAAGGAAATAATAATATTTTATACTTTTTATACCGTTACTTTAAAAGTAAAATCCCTAAAATCTTTAATATTCTCTATATTAACTACTCTTTATTTATATTATTTTTAGGTATAATAAAAAGTAATAATAATATAAAAATCTCTAAATTAAAGAGTAAGAATAATTAAGAGTTAAAAAAAATTAATATTATTATTATTCTAGGAGCTAAGAAAGTCTAGGGGTATATTATTAATAAAAATAAATATTAATATTCTATCGCTTTAAATCCGTTAACTAGAATAATTATCTATCGAGATATCGAAGGAAGATTATATAAAGTTATATTTATTATACCGGAAGAAAAAAAAGAGTATAAAATAACTAAAAAAAAATATTAAAAGAAACTAGGCGAATAAAAAAATAATTATAAAATAATATATAATTATATTCTATTTAACCTAGAACCGAATTTAAAGATTTATATTATTAGTATTACGAATAATACTAAGGCGATAAATATCCTATATTAATTATTCGAGTATTTTAATATATAAATTATCGATTTATATATATATTAAATTACTTATAAAAACTAGGATAATTTTAAATTCTTACTAGATTATAGAAACTATATAAAGATATATTAAAAGAGGCTCGTTAATATAAGAATCTTATTATTTAATTAAATATTAACGTTATATTTTAAGATAGAAATTAATCTTAAATTATATATATATATTATTAATATATAGAGTCTAGTTAAAAGAAATAAAACGATATTTATTTTAAGTAATATATTTAATAAACTTTTAGAATATAATAATCGTCGATAGAATTTAAAGACTTTAATATT
>JAABUS010004599.1_pt1 | contig 19551 bp, 19 predicted proteins | sample 5560161 | NCBI WGS metagenome assembly JAABUS01 (sample SAMN10711885, study PRJNA513376) | rock metagenome | isolation source: Antarctica rocks | place: Antarctica: Victoria Land, Trio Nunatak nord | collected 2016-01-04 | reverse complement strand
TTGGAAAGAACAAGGGAAAAGTGGTGGAAATAGAAAAGATGACTCTCGGAGAATAAGAAGAAAATATTGTAACAAGCCGAGACGTCATGGCGCTCGTCGAACTGCCGGACATGAATCCCGAAAGTGTGCATGCGTGTATGGCGTAGGAAACTGGAGCAAGCAACAGAAGAACTTTTCGTTGAGGCTGCCCTGTTCGCGAGCCCAAGCGAGTGTTTCCCACGGCCGAGAGAATAATCGCGCATATGTCTAGCAAAGAACTGTATTGGGGTATTTGGACCATCTCGATAACAAACGTAAAGTCGTTTTGTAACGCATGCGGAACACGGCGAAAAGCAGCTCCATCTATATCGGTTGCTGTAACAAATGATTTGTAGAAATCATCTGACTCGGTGCCGGCATACCGCCTTGCATTCGCATGGATACCGGAGCCATGGTCGCCATGGAGCTTGGTATATAGTTGTTGTGCTGTTCCGGCGGCGGTGATTCTTCTTCAAGGGCACCAAATTCATTCTCTTCAAGTTCGAGGTCTTCGTCGCTGTATCGGTTACCGATTTCGCCACCGTCAGGGTGAGCTTCGTGGGTGCGACGATGTCTGTCGTGCGGGTTAGCGAACGAGCCTGCCGCTTCGCGATTGGCAGAACTTACTGAGCTAGATTGTCTGATCTGGAAAAGGATTTGCCACAGTGGGGACAGCAATACGGTCGCTCCTGAGTATGCGTTCGTACGTGTCTAAGCGCCGAAATATGTCAGCGGCTGCAGCCATCTTGCAAGAATAAAAATAGCTACAGTTTGCGGGACGTACCGTTTTAGGTGCTCCAACCTCTTGAAGAGGCGTCCACACGTAGGAATGGGGCAGGAATGTGATTTGTGTGGGTATGGACCCAACTCCATCATCGTAGCGCTTCTAGCTCGTCGTATAGGGCCTGGGCGATCATTACGGGTGGCTGGACTACCATTGAGCGTCTGCGGATGTGTGTTGTCTTGTTGGTATTGTGAGTAATCATCCTGAGGTTGCATCATGCCCATGTTCGGAGCCGGGCTCCCTTCCAATGTCGGTAACGGTGTGCCGTTGCGAGACAGCTCGAGCATTTCCTTGTGCTGCGCGACCATGTTTGCGTAGCCGTTTGGAAGAGCTGGTGGGGATCCGTCTCGTTGCTCATCGCCTTCGGCCATTGGTCCGACAGACGCGGAGATCGAGCGCCGAAGGTCGCTTTGACGATGGACTTGATGTGCCCCGCCATTTGGTGTGGCTCCGACAGCAGCAGCCGCGGCAGCGCCAGGCGGGATAGAGGACCGTCTTCTTCTTTGCTTGTACGTGGGCGAGCCTTCGATGACGGAGTAAACGTTGGCCGGAGGATACCCTCTGGCCGTCGAAGAGAATTGCCCTCCTGATAGATTTGAAGGCGGCAACTGCATCATGGAGTTGAAGTTCTGCGACGAGTTGACATCCGGAATGGCGGTGTAAAGACCCGTATCTTCATTTGCAATGTATGCTGGCTCCGCGCCCAGCGATTGCGCAGGCTGAGGTGGAGTGACCGGCTCGAACGAGATGCCTCGATTGCTGTAGTCTTCATATTGGGACGAGACAAAGGATGGCGCTGGCGAATATTCCATGTACGTAGGCATTGAGGTATGTCTCTGATGTACCCTCGTAAGTGGAATGCCGTTCCGATCGTACTGTAGCTGCCCGTAATCCTGCTCCCGCTTGACGTAATTTGCGGCCACGGCAGATGGCATTTGAACTTGGGAAAATGCTCCCATCGAATGGCCGACCTCCTCCGTCACTGTCGGCATCGATTGGGGGACTAGTTGCGGAGGTGGCATGGAGTCCACAGCGCGCATAACCGGAGAGGTTGACTGCGAGTAGGCGGAGCTCGCGTTGGCCGAAAAAGACGACGTATTTGCTTGTTGTGCCTTTGTAAGCTGCTCAAAGAGCGATTGAGAGGAATCAAACTCGAACGAGAGAGCCGGTTCGTTCACAGCCATCGTTGTAGCCTCTTGATTCATTTTCTCTCGCTTCAAGTCTCTCTCCAACGCATCGAGGAATAACCGGTCGTGGGGCACACTGTACCAGTAGAATACCTTTTGCTTCTTCTGCGTGCGGATGCAGTTGTTTTTGTACATAAAGTCAAGGAAAGGACTCTTGGGCTCTTCGAGGGACGCATCTGTGCCAGATTTGAGGTTGCGCAAATCCGAGAAGATGCCCTCTTCGAATTTCTTCGAGTTCTTGACCGGTCGCCCAAACGCTTGGAACCGGAAGGACAGGCATCTTACGATGTCAGTACCGGAAATGTGAAATAGGTTGTTCCTGGTGCGGGTCAGTCTCCATCACGTTTGACAACTGCGACGCCTGCCGACTCACCATAGAACGCAAGAAACGTATTCGCCAGTCGGCAGCAGAAATCTACGTATATACTGGTCTGGAGTCCAGTCGACAGGCGCAGATATTAGAAAGTATTTTACTGTTCCGCGCGTTAGCCTCAGGACCACAACCTGCTTCCCTCGAGTGCAGCTCAAAGGTGCAGAAGCCAAGAACGCTGGCACCGGAAATGTCACAGTAAGGTGTACTCACGATTGTCAACTTGTTGAAGAGCAACCTGGGCATCCTGCGGTAAACTTTGCTGAGCAGCATCTGAGAGCATGAAAGTTTCCGGCTTTTGCGGCGGCGCCATGGCGGCGCTGTTCTGCGAGTACATGCTCATCACTACGTCCTGCAATCAAACGATAGGCAACGAAAGCCGGCGACTTGGATATGAAGGGCAGTTCGCGCGCGATGCGACTCGCAACGTTAGAGTCGGCCACGAAGAGAACACGGGGACCCGGATGGTCAGTGTCCGTCAATAATTGGATCTAATCGGGGGGGTAGCTAAAGCGCAAAGGTAAAAGCGACAGTGGTGTTTTGAACCAAGGGGTCAAAGGTAATGCGGAGGTTCCAGCCTCGAGGCGTCCTGACGCTGGGGGCGGGATACTGGCGAAGAGTCGGGCCTGCCCGGTAAAGAATCTCCAAACCGTCGAATTAGGTAAGTGCGAAGGGTGAGAAACGTCGAACGGAAGCGATCTTCAAAGACCGTTTCAACGTTACTCTGACGTGAGATGGATGAGTGTTTGAAGAGCTGCGACAGAGGGAGAGGATGAGGTACTGCGGAGGGGTTTGTAAGGGAGTATTCCGTAGTGGCAGTTGGGGTAATTCTGAAGGGCGGTAATTGGGGGGGTGGTGGTACTGGTGGGTGGGGCGAGGAGCACACTAATGTTTTGGAATTAGAGAAGCAAGTTTGGGGCGGGACGACTTTTCCAGTTTCCAGTAATTATTGGGGGTTTGGCGTAGACTGTAGTTGGCGTGGTTGGCGTAGTTGGTTTGAGGGTTGCCAGGGATAAAGTGGAAACAAGCGCCGAGGAGGATGGGAGACCCAGGGGCAAGTGATCGAGTGGATGATGGAGGAAAGTGGGAGATGGTCTTTGGCGAGTAAGAGGCCAAGAGGCAAGGTATCGGTGGGCTCTCATAAAAGGCCTTGCCCGACTAATACATAACCTTTTTTCGAACGGTACTCCGTACCTGTACCTGTCACGCTGTGTAAATCGTGTTACTTTAGAAAGAAGACTGGGTACGACTGGCGGCTGGTAGGTCCGTGATTTAAAGTGAGCTGGTGATTAATGATGTTAATTAAATGTTGCTTCGCTGTTCACTGAATTCGGCGTGAAAGGATCTGGATTAATCTTGCTCGCGCCGCACCCTAAGGTACTTACGGTAACAGTCACACTGGATTGGGGTGAACGGGAAGTGATTGTTGAATCGATTGCGTGAGGGTCGGTAGTGGTAGTAGAATTCATCGTTACTGATCATGATACTCGTCGTAAATGACGGGAGGTCAATTCACAGGCATGAGAAGGTATGTAGAGTCCCGTCGTAGCATATGCTTTCTTCTATACCCGCCAGATCTGTGCTAGGGCATGGGTTTCTGTGTGTGTGTGTCCGGCGTGAATCGGGAAAGGCCTCTTTGCTGACGTGGATAAGCACTGTCACTACGGAGTACTTCCGTACTGCCCCCGCAACTCAATTATTAAAGTACAGTAACGATCAACATCTGAACAATGACACGGGAAAGAGACGAGTCAAGTCTCTGTCCGATGATTGGCTCGGAGGTAATAAAAGATACATATGATGATATGAAGGGGATCAAATCACCTTCGCGTCATTGCATGCAAGCCAGACGTTCTAAATTTGGGCCCCCCCGCCACTCGCTTGGGTTTAGTGGATATGTATCATGCAGTCGATTGATGAAACAGTCTCAGGGATTTCACTTGGCGTGCTTCACAGTTCAGACAGGAACCAAAGAAGTCATGTCGCCTTGACTTCATCGTCAATTTGCAACCGGCCCCCGGTCTTGCCATTCTTTGATGGATGGCAGTTCCATGAAGATACAAAGGCCTCTGTGACCGCTGATCATCCATTTCAGAGTATGCGACTCAACCATGAACAGTGAGACACACCAGCGCCCTTTTGCCTGCTGCGTGTCTTGCAAAAGCCAGCACTTTTCTTGTCTTGCAATCCATGATCAACGGTAGCCAACCACTGATGGCCTGCCCGCAAAAGTCTCTAGCAGCGTACGGCCACCAGATCGGAATCAGATAGTCAGTACAAGGCTCGCTGCATGAACCCGTGTCCATCATCGATAGAGGTCAGTGTTCGCTCCGGCGCCGTACGCACTGCACAGCAGCATCCCTTCCGGATAACGACCATGTGAGGCTGAGCCTGAACATACATCGCATGCTGTACGGTCTCGGTCATATGCCATGTGCATTCAAGCTGTGACGGTGATTCCTCGTGCTATACGAAATACACATGTCCCGCAATAGGAGCGGAAGGGCCATTGCTGTGCCGTCGGTCGCAAGGATGGTGGATGATGACAGCACACTAGGTGCAAGGGAAGGACCCAAGGATGAACTATGTGAGGTCGAAAGTGCACGAACGGGGGTGTTTACCTTATGACTTGCCTCTGATTCCAATTTCCTGGTTGAGCGTCCTTGTACTTTCGTACCTCGGTACGGAATAATGTGTACCGTAACATTCGCATGAATCGAGCCGAGGTTCTGGAACAGAGATCCCCGCCGCCGCCTTCTTTTCAGGGCCAGTATGATCGACGCGCTGAAACACTCTAACCGCGCCAACAACAACGCGCTGAAGATGGAAAACCCTCTTCTGGACCATCATCGGCGGGTTTGATGCGAACTCTGATTACAGTATAACCTTATTGTTTCTATTCGTGACGGCAGCGACACGTGGGAGTAAAACATATCCAACATATCCACTCAAGCGTCTCGCTGAGGAGATCGAGAAATACCACAAGAATCCCCCTGGCCAATCAGCTGCAAGTAACGACAACGGCGTAGACGCTGTGTGAAATGACAATGCTGTAGCAGTCCCAATCAACTTCTGGTGATGCCTGTGCCTTCCAAAGCACCTACAGCTTTAAGGCGCAAAAGCTGTCCCAGATCACGACGTAGCATGATTGACGGTTCAAGCGTTTACTGTGCGACCATCGCGCATTTCTCTCTTCTCCATGATCGAAGTCTCCTTTCATGCCGTGCCGGAGATGTTGCTACTCCTGGAAAAGTTGGTTGTGGAGCCTGAACACAGAGCCCTTCAAACGAGACAGACCACCATGCAAAGCGATCCTCTGACGAACTACTACTGTGAAGTCCAGTTGCAGATGCGGAAAATGAATGGAAACCTCTTTCCTATTGAAGAACGAGTTAGTGATCCCTGCTTTAAGTATGTAGATATGCTTATGCAGAACGGGGTCACACGTGGGGTCTGATTCTATGAGCCCTCGGCGTACTCGGACCCCAAGCCTTATACACGATGCGATTTGGATCCATAGCTTCGTCTCAGGAAAAGCCTGACTTTTGTTCTGCGACCATTCTGGGTTTATGCCAATTAGGTTACCTTTTCCAGTTAAGTCTCTTCCAACTGGATTACTATAGAAATCAGGGGCAATTCTGGCTGGTTGATTGAAATCATACATCATTGTCTCCCGGAGGGAAGGAAGCACTGGCAGAATGCGGAAAAGGTATTCCCACTTATAGACTTCACTGTCTGACGGTATTAAGAGACGTCTCCATCGCCGTGAGAACCCATATTGGACGTTCGACTCGGAAGAAGTGCTTGTCGCAGGACCCAAAACGAAGGTCAAACATTTTGCCGCCTAGGGATACTGAAACTTTGATAGCTCAAGTTCGATAGCTACAGGTGCGTTCTCAACAATATCAGGCCCCCAACGAGCACAGACCCCATAGCCGCTTTCTTCCCGTCTGGTAGTGCGGAACGCAGACTACGTATAATTTCTAAAGCTTCTGTGTTGGATCTTGGATAAGCGGCGTTGCCAATCATAGAGTGACCGATGTAGCCCCCGGTACCAATGTGGACTAGAAGCCATTTGGGTTGGAAGACCATTCCAGACCACTGTCTTGATCCCTTCCTAAGGGTTGCCAGTTTAGGGCTAATGATATCTTCGACTGCTGTTGGAGCACAGGCCGCACGCTGGGCACTATATTTCATGCCTGGGCACGTCTGAGCCGAACCAAGCGTCTGTGTACTCAGTATCACTGCGTCGGAAAAAGCTCGTAGCTTAATGTATCGATAAGTGTCGTCCCGAGTCGTCTACCTCCTTCCCTTTACTTTCAATGTCCTCTTAGGCCCCTCAATGTCCGCCACATCTTTCTTGCTGAGTTTGAGCATCCCGCCATGGAACTTGCCAACGCTCGGTGCCCCGACACCTCGTTCCCTTCTTGCTTCAGGCTTCTTCTTTCCTTTCACTGCCTTCTCTAAAATGATACCGTTCTCTTTAGCCTTTTTTCTCCGACTACCATCCTTTTCAGCAGCTTTAGCAATTATTCCTTTTCTCTGCGCTAAAGGCATTTTTCGCTGGGTATATATCGACGATTTTGACCCTAAATCTTGGAGACGCAGGTCCAGAGCTTTATGTCGGGTTTGGCCAGATAAGGACAGAGAGGACTGAGACTCTAGAAGGTGAGACTCTTTCAGTAGGCGTTGCAGTGAGAGATCTTTTTTCAGATTTTCGGCGTCAGTGGCTGCCTCTTTAGAACCGACTTGCTCGGGCGGTTTCCGTTTGGCTGTCGATGTCGACTGGGTGACGGTAGATGGAGGCTTGGTTGACTTGAAAGTAGAAAAGGTCAGCTATCACTCGGAGAAATGGATTTTTTGGGGCCCATACCATAAACATCTTCAACTCTTCTTTCGGGACATCAATCCTAGAGCGTTGTAGTAACTGGTAGCGAACAATCTGTGCTGGTTCTTCGTCCTCTTCTTCAGGGGTTCCAGTCCAGTCTGATTCTGTCTCATCGTTCGGTGGTTGAACTTTGACATCTTGCCGCTTGTATACTGCCTGATGTGAGGCTTCTAGTGGTTTGAACTTGGCCTCGAAGTGTTGCTGTAGCAAAGATTGTAGATGCTGAGAAGCCTCTGTGTCAGTTCTTGGGTCAGCATCGGCACCTATACTCAGAACCTGGTCTCTGCGTTTCCGCTTGCCCAGTATTGGTGTCATTGTGAGGGTGTTGACAAAGGAGAGTTAAGGCATGGTTGGTGTGCATAAACCTGTGAAAGTGAACCGTATCGGAGTCTCGGGATGATCCGCCGCCGGCCACTTCGGCGGACTACTGGGGCCTTGCAATCAACCTCTACTACATTTATCGCTTCAACAGCCTCACTGTACACTATCCCTACGGTCGGCGCCGACCACTTGAAGACAATCCTACGTTCGCTTGGATATCACACCCGTTCAAAGCCCAGCATTCGAGCTCCCGCCCACCTCCCACCTTCTTATCATCTACGCCGCCACTATCATGAAGCCTGTGGTCTCAGCTCTTAACGCATGGAGCTGGTACTGCCCCATCTCTTCAGCTCTACCCTTCAGATGTGCTGGCCAAAGATAGCTGACAGTTATGCCTCGATAGTGTCGTGGTCTCCGTCTTTGCCATCATCATTCTCTCCGTCATAGGCGGGCTCTTCAAGGTATGCCCGTGCCCGAAGAATCTTATACCTTCAGTCCCAGGTCGCTTGAAAAGCGGACTGTTCCTGTTTGAGAACTAGCGAATTCTTGCTAACGGATACTTCTGGATAGAATGAACACCATAGTATGGTCGGTTCAGTAAAGGATCCGGACGACCCCAAGGGAGTGGCTGCCAGCATTTTCGCCGCTGTGGCTGTTTACGCCGTACGTCTCTTACCTTCCTTGAGGCTCCGGATGTGGTCATAAGCGTTGCGAGGGTGCTGGAGACTTGACGTCGGATGCTGATAAAATTTAGGTGTTCCTTGTTTTCTGCGGCTTCCAAGCCTACCTACATGTACGAGCAAGCAAAAGGGGAACTATAGCGCTGAATTAGAGCGTGCACTGGGTAGTTAGGCCATTGGTTCAGGATGTTCTATGATTTAAGGTGGAGTCGGTGTTTATTGCCTGTAGATCTGGGGGTTCCGCCTTATCACAACAGACGGGCACGATTGCAGCTTGGAGAATCTAAATGGTTGCATTATATCTACGACTCTGGAGACTTTGTGTAGAGTACTGTATAGCCTAACCATAGTATGGGATGGGCCCTACCTACTCCTTACGCCACGGCTGTGCCTATGACCTTGAATCTTGGTGGTACCTTAGTGCCCTAATGCTTGAATGCTCGAGTGCTCTCGATTGCAAAACGCCCCGAGTCCGTATACGCATATTTCGTGACCAATCGAACCAAGGCCTCAATCTTCTGCATAACCTTCCTCACTGTCCTCCGATCCTAACATCTTACTCATGTATGGCCCATCCAGGGAGTAACCAAGTTTACCATAGTAGCTTCTAACGCCAACGCCCGAGATTACACTGATCTTTTGACTGCCATGTTCATCCCTCGCTATTCTCTCCGCTTCTTCCATCAACAAAGTCCCGTATCCTTGATGCTGGAACTTTCGTGGGTCCCTTGCATGCACGGGTACAGCTGAGCCATAGACATGCAGCTCTCTAACAAGACTAGAAGGCTGAGAAGTAAGCTCCGGTCTAAACGTATGGGTGTCACTGCACTTCCGCAGACGGAGCAGTGCAATTAATATATCTTGCTTCGGATCTTCGTACGCCAGGAATGTCTCCCATCCTCCATTTGCCACATAATCACGCCGTACAAGCTCAACCTGTGAAGGTCGGATTTTGTTCTTGACCTCGTTGATGCCGACTTCTCGTGTCCGCACATCCCGACAGGTAGTGCCAAAGTCCTTCATCCGGCTCAGCGCAAGTTCTCGTAAGTTACCATTCTCGACACCGGACGTTACCAAGGGCATGGGGATATCTCTTTGGACTCGATAAATCCGAGTCCACGGAGGTATTAGCGCCAGAATCCTAGCTACGATATCTATCAGTGCATTCGGTGTGTAGTTCTTGTATCTTCCAGTCCGCCACAGCTCGTATAAGCCAGTCCCTCGAATCACAAGGGTAGGATATATCTTGAGGCCATCTGTTCGAAAGTCTGGGTTCTCAAAGTACTCCCGAAATTGATCGAGATCTCGTTCCATCCCTACATTGGGTAGATCGGGCATCATATGGCTGACGACTTTGAAACCCGCGTCTTTGGCTAATCTGAAGGTCTCTGCCACTGCCGCAACGGTATGGCCTCTATTAGTGTCTCGTGCAACGTCTTCGTATAACGATTGAACACCGATCTCTAACCGCGTACAGCCGTACCGTAGCATGCTGCTTAAATGTGGGGCTAAGCAGTAATCCGGTCTTGTTTCGATTGTTATTCCAACGCATTTGATATTACTCATCTCTCCTGCTTCAACGGCCTCATCAACGTTTTCACCTTGATAACCACTTAACGCGTTATGTAGCTGTGATATAAAACCATCCCGATAGTCTTCAGGTAACGACATGAATGTCCCTCCCATGATGATATACTCAACCTTGTCGACGCTATGCCCTAATGACTTGATCTGGTCCACACGCCCTCTAGCTTGCTCGAAAGGATCATAACGAGCGCGTATAGCCCGCATAGAAGTTGGCTCATACCCTGTGTAAGATTGTGTAGAGTATTCGAAATCAGAATCAGGACCACCCGGGCAATAGACACATATGTTACCTGTGTAGGCTATATGGGGACACCTATGAGGCTTACACATAACAGCAACAATAGCTATACCTGAAGAGGTCCGGATTGGCTTCGCTATCAGTTTTGGTAATATGTATTTCTTGTAGTGCTCTGGAACGGCTGCTATAATGGCTGTTAATGGTGGCTGGTTGCTCAGCCTATGCTTCTTCGCCATTTGACCTCTTAAGCTGTTCAGGTTCAGATCTTTCTTTGGCTGAGTATCATCTTGCTGAGCCTCATGGTCCTGTATCAGAGCACTCGCAATATCAGAACATGCATGCATAAATCGCTCATTTTCCGGAGGTAACTTCAGATTCTGCGGTAACTTAATTTTCATAGCTGTTGACATAGTCATAGTTTCGGTAGCCATATTGCCAGTAAAGGCCCGAGACCTCAGTATATCTGAATAGTTCGAGGAAGGAGAAGTTACAGCGTAAGACGTCGCGATTTAATGGGGTGACAAAATTATATCGCGCTAGAGTTGACGTTGGTGCCGAGGGTCCCAAGCTCCGCTCTAGCCTGTAGCTTTTGGACCAGCAGGGCCAGCCTCTATTGCTGGACAGCATAACTTTAAAGGTCTCGTCCTCTCGCAGCGATGCAAGTTTTCAGACGGAGTACTACGGTTGCTTTGCGCGCCGCTGCTCGAAAACAGGGCTACTCCACGGCGGTCTCATCCTATGCTGCAACGGCAGAGAACCTACGCATAAGTAGCAATACCAAGGTCATTTATCAAGGCTTCACTGGAAAGCAGGGGACGTAAGTAGTATATTACGCGGTCGCTGCTGTTAAACGGCTGCTAAATCTCCTGCAGATTTCACGCGCAACAAGCCATTGACTACGGTAATTCATTCCACCCAAGGGCGAAGCGTTAATAACCTCTGCTAATGGACTGCAGGAACTAATGTTGTTGGTGGGACCAACCCCAAGAAGGCTGGAGAAACACATCTAGGAAAACCCGTATTTGCGAATGTCAGGGATGCCGTACAAAAGACCGGAGCCACAGCTTCAGCGATCTTTGTCCCTCCGCCCGTAGCAGCAAAGGGTATCGAAGAGGCGATCGAAGCCGAGATACCTCTTGTCGTGTGTATTACAGAAGGAATTCCTCAACATGACATGGTTCGCATTACAGACATCCTCAAGACCCAGGGCAAGACGAGACTGGTTGGGCCCAATTGCCCCGGCATAATTGCTCCAGGTCAATGTAAAATTGGGATAATGCCAGGCTTCATTCACAAGCGTGGTAGGATAGGTATTGTCTCGAGGTCGGGTACACTCACATATGAGGCTGTTAACCAGACGACACAAGCTGGTCTCGGTCAATCGCTCGTGATCGGTATTGGAGGAGATCCTTTCTCAGGGACAAACTTTATCGACTGTCTGAAGGTCTTTCTAGAGGATGAGGAGACCGACGGTATAATTATGATCGGAGAGATAGGTGGATCTGCTGAGGAAGACGCGGCGGACTTCTTGAAAGAGAAGAACACGATGAACAAGCCTACTGTAAGCTTTATTGCAGGTATCTCAGCTCCACCAGGAAGGAGGATGGGCCATGCTGGTAAGCCATAGAGATTGCATTACGCTGAAGTTACGTACTAAAGCGCACACTAGGCGCGATCGTGAGCGGCGGCAAAGGCGGTGCAGACTCGAAAATATCAGCGCTCGAGGCTGCTGGTGTGATAGTCGAACGGAGTCCGGCCTCTCTAGGCAAGACATTACATGCTGAATTTGTCAAGCGGGATCTGATTTGAGATTCTTGAAAATTTAAGAGCTGTGTTCAATTTCGAGGTTGAGTGTGGACACTTCCGCGCAATGCTTTCTTCTGCAAGTGATTTTCCATATCCCCCTATCCGTTTGCATGTACATTCTAGACATGATACTTTCCTCCCATCACTGGTGGCTTGAACAGTCAACCAATGCCAGCGGATACGACGCAAGCAAATGAAGTCTGGGTTCTCCTCACCATGGACTTCCTAAGCTTGAGCATGAGTTCGAAAGTGTGGTGGAATGGGATATTTTGAAGCAAAGGTTGAGCAGCGTCGGGGCAACGACTGATACTAATTTCATAATGAAAGTCATTCTCCACATATGTCATGTTGCTGCCCGGGTCGAAGTATTTGGAACTGTTAATCTACAAAGCTCGCTTATGTAATATCTAGATCTCGTAAGGTAACTTATGGTGGAATAGCTTCGTAGAATTACCCTATTTGCTGTCGACAATGTGCCTGTAGAACCGCGCTTCCACCTCCCCTTCGCCAGCCATGCTCTCAGGTATCTTGATTTTCAATCAGAAGGGCGAGAATTTGATCTTTCGTGCCTTTCGCAATGATTGTAGGTCTGTCAGCCATAGCTTGTTCTCCATGCCAATCAGCAAGATGTTTCACAGTGTAGATTTTGAACAGAGCTTGAGTACTCATCCGCTGACTTTCTGCGATTCAGGCCTCGGCTTGCAGATGTCTTCCGTATACAGGTCATCTCTAACGCTCAAGTCCGCTCTCCCATCCTCACCCTTGGATCGACCACCTTCAGCCATGTGAAGCACGAGAACATATACTTGGTGGCTGTGACAAAGAGTAATGCCAACGCAGCGCTTGTATTCGAGTTTCTGTATAGGCTCGTTGCTCTCGGCAAGGGTTACTTTGGAAAATTCGATGAGGAGGCAGTCAAGAACAACTTCGTGTTGGTTTACGAGCTCCTAGATGGTGTGAACGCTTGCTTTGGACCTCAGGAGTTTAATGGCTGATTTCTGCCGTGAACAGAGATTTTGGACTTTGGATACCCTCAGAATACAGAGACGGATACGCTGAAGATGTACATCACTACCGAAGGGGTCAAATCAGAACGAACGATGGAGGATTCATCAAGAATCACAATGCAGGCTACAGGTGCTCTATCATGGCGACGATCAGATATCAAGTACCGGAAAAACGAGGCCTTTGTGGATGTAATTGAGGATGTCAATCTCCTAATGTCAGCTACTGGGACTGTATTGCGAGCCGATGTCAACGGGCAGATAGTAATGCGTGCCTATCTTTCCGGGACTCCGGAGTGCAAATTTGGTCTCAACGACAGGCTGCTTCTGGATGGTGAAAGTCTTACGGCACCTTCAGGCAACACTGCGGGTACAAAGGCTACCAAAGCAGCTGCAGGTAGCGTGACGCTCGAAGATTGTCAATTCCATCAGTGCGTCAAGCTGGGAAAGTTTGACGCTGATCGAATCATCTCCTTTATTCCACCAGACGGAGAGTTTGAGCTCATGCGATATCGGGCAACGGAGAACGTTAACCTTCCTTTCAAGGTTCACGCGATAGTCACCGAACTCGGCAGGTCAAAAGTCGAGTACAGTATAGCTATCAAAGCCAATTATGGGAGCAAGCTCTTCGCTACGAACGTCGTAGTACGAGTACCAACTCCTCTTAACACGGCTAAAATTACCGAGCGAACCTCTCAAGGGAAAGCCAAGTACGAACCCGAGCAGAATAACATCGTTTGGAAGATCCCTAGGTTTACGGGGCAAAGCGAATATGTTCTCAGTGCGGAGGCGTCCTTGACATCTATGACGAACCAAAAGGCCTGGAGCCGTCCACCATTAAGCTTGAATTTCTCGCTCTTGATGTTCACCAGCTCAGGTCTCCTTGTTCGGTATCTAAAGGTTTTTGAGAAGAACAATTATGGGAGTGTGAAATGGGTACGATATATGACTAGGGCTGGGAGTTACGAGATAAGGTATACCAATTGTCAAACTGCGAGCGACGGTGGAACTGACATGTTATCAGATTCTAATGCATCACAAATTACACAATTGATCCCAAGTTTTTCTAGCATTTACATTAGCATGGCGTTGGTGGCACCCTCGGAAGGAAAGGGACTCTTCATTGGCTGTATGGAATTCACTGTATCTAAACTTTTCCTCGTAGGCATGAGACCATTGAGAAGAAGCCAAGCTCGGCTCCATGTTAGCAGGCCACATCGTGAGCATTCACGACTTCGTCAAAGTACTTAAATCCAAACTAAGTTGAAGCAAGACTTCAATTTTACAATCGCTATCTAAGCAAACTCCGTCGAGTAGTAGGTGATTGGAAAAAGCGAATCGCGTAAGCAGCTATCGGACCAATCCACCTATGTATGCAAGAACCACCAATTGACTGCTCAACAATGTATTAACACACTTCCATCCTTTTCCCTCGCCTACCCATGGCATAACCCGAAACTATTTTCAACAAAACCTCCACTGCTGCCTTATTCGAGATAGACCCGAGCTAGTCGAGAGGTAATGGTTTGGAGTATGGGATAGTGGGACGGTCGTTAAGACGTAGAGAGAATGTTGGGAATGTCGATTGAGTAGTGTTGGAGCGTTTACTTGCTGGAGAGACGACGGTAAGCACGTGTTCAATTCGAGCACACACAGCAGTTTGCAAAGCGTCTCCAAAAGACAGCGTGAGTTTTAGGGACGCAAGGAAGCCTTACCTGCGGGCTCTAGTCTTTCTCCTCTTACGCTTGAGTCTTCGAACGCGCTTCTTCCTCCACTTAGCTCTCATCTTCGATAAATAGGTGAGCTGGTCAAAGACGCAATGTCAGTCAATTGATTTCATATGTGATGCTAAGGGACTTCGTTCATTCCGAAGAGTGATACACGCGTCTGTCAAGTTGGGGAGTGAACTCACTCGTTATGGAGGATGAGGTTGTTGCTGATGCAAAGGTTTGGAGCTCAAGGTGGGGATTTGTACAGCCGTGTGCGGTTACTAAGCAGCCGAGGAGCGCTAAGGGTTAATAAGCGATTTTCTATTTGGTCACAACTCATCAGACCATATCTCAGTATAATTGTAATCCTTCATACACCTTGCTCTTACCTGAAAATAGCTAGCCGTTTCATCGCCATTGTCTCTAGCTATGACACAGCCTAGTCGTTACGAAATGAGTGGAAGACCTTGCTTTGATCGAAGCAGTAAATCTCACTCATACGAGTAGTAGAAATATCTATTTATTTCTGGGGCAAGACGTTTCTTCCAATATGTCTTCAGCTCTACTTGGTTACCTAGAAAGAATCGACGATAACGGAGAAGAGTATTGTTAGTCAACCTGCACCATGCCATGTAGCTAGTTCCTCAATCCTGTACAGGCCAGTATGGAATTCGTGAAGGCGAGGAGATTTTTATAGGGAGAGATAAAAGAAGCTGGTACGCAATTCTCATCAGCTCCAATGTGATGCTGACTGTCCCAGCCAAATTGTCCTTGATGACATTACAATCTCCAACAGACATCTACGGATTTATTCAGTGATCTACGATCCCAATGTTCCCGACGTCAAGCCCTTCGTGTACGCTGTGGATATCTCTACCAACGGCTGTCAATGGGTTCCTAAGATTCAAGGCTCTAAGAAGCCTTATCCCATGGGGAAGAGTAATGCTATTCTTCTTAGTGATGGCGACAGAATTCTTCTAAGTAACGGCACGTCCTTTATATTTGTCTCTTGTTCCTCCACTAGAAAGCTTCCGCAAATAGTGGAGTCGAATGAAATACAAGAACTGGAGAAAGATGTAAGTCGATTTCTCCATAACGACCTGTTCCGGTGCTGACAGCCGGAAGTGCTTCAACAATTTCTATATCGTTACGGATCGTAAGCTTGGTGCTGGAGGAACCGGCCAAGTATTCATGGCGATGGATGTTTGGAGCCAATGCCAGGTTGCCTGCAAGATTGTTAATTTGATAAAACCCATGCGGAAACAGGCCGGAGAACAACGACAACTCAGAGCAACCCTTGAAACGAGATGGCAGATCAAAATGTGGAGAGAGGTGGAACTTTTGAAGCATATCAGCCATGTAAGGTGGACAGCTTCATGATTGATAGTGCTAAATTTAGGTATAGCCAAACATCATTACAGTTAAGCGAGTTTTTTACACGGAACATAACCTGTATGTCGCGGCATCAAACGTTTCTTACCCAGCTGATCTATCAGCTATATCATTGAGGACCTCATAACAGGCGGCGACCTTGTCTCCTATATCGAAAATAAAGGAGGATCTCTAAATGAACCAGATGCCTGCATTACAGTCTATCAACTGCTCCAAGCAGTGCAGTATCTGCACGGTGAGAACATCGTACACAGAGATATCAAACCAGAGAACATCCTTATGAGCCCATCAACTATTGGGCCAAGAGTGATCTTGACAGATTTTGGTGGTGCTATCAAGGAGGTAGGCCATGGACATCGGCCTAGAAGAATGCAGACTATATGTGGTACATTGGATTTCGTCGCTCCGTGAGACTCTACAACATTAGCTCGACCTTGCAACTTACTAACACTTACTGGTAGGGAGGTTAGGGGCGAAAATCGAACGGTGAACCAAGCCGGCTATACAAAGGCTGTGGACATGTGGTCGGTAGGCTGCGTGACAACTGCGTTACTTGCTGGTAAATCCTACTTCGTAAATACACAGGACTCTGACTACAGACGCAATTCCTCTGCGGCCATCATCAAAGCAGCAGCAGAGTGTAACTTGGACAGATTAGACAACAGCTTAGCTTGGCTGGGTATTAACCAGCAAGCAAAAGGTTTGGTGAAAGAGCTACTGGTATTGGATGAAACAGTGAGACTGACCGCACAACAAGCGTTGCAGCATCTGTGGTTCACTGAAGGCTCTAGGGGAGTATCCTTAGGAGAGACCTATAAACAGACCATTGAAGGTTGGAGGCCATGGTCTCCAGGCTGGGATTTTCATACGCATTTGGATTGTTTTATCGAAGCACGAATAGCCCAAAATGATGTGAGTAATTCCTACCCGAAGCTTCAGCTGTCGCTAACTAAGGATAGCCCCGACGACGTCTTCTCTCGCCACAGGCGAAGGAAGAGGTTACCAAAGCCAGCTACCAGCTTCAAAGTCGACTGCCAGAGCAGCTCAGCGGCTCTAGCATCCAAAATGCACCTTACGTATGCAACGTAAGGGGTAAGCAGCTCGACTCAAAAGACCTATCGCATTCAACACAACATCAAGAGCCAATGGGAAGTACTCGTCCAGCAATTACTCGAAAACAAAGACAGAGCGTTTTACTTAGTACGAATGAGCTCGCCATTTATACTGAACTCGAACACCACTATCGGCCTTGGAATCCTTTGTTAGAGGAAGGTTTGTGTTCCAACCGTGATAACCAGGTGTTTAGTCGTTACATATTAGATACTCCTCGGAAATCGTCGGCTTACTTCCATACTGCAGTACGAACCATACCGGAAGAGCGTGGGGAGATTAGTTCGACAAAGAGGCGTAGGACCACCCTCTATGATTACGAGGATGCTGTAATTCATACCGAAGCTGGCAAAGAAAATCGAGGATTTGTGTCTGCTAAGACATACAGCAAGACGATTGCGAAGAAGCGGAGTGAGAGAGCGAAATGATACTGATGCGCATTCTCTATGGATCATGAGTATTGCTCATGTTAATTTCTAAAAAAAAATTCTTACTTATACCAAGCTCTCATTATCGGTGTGTAAAGTGCTTCCGGGCCTGCTGCTCCCGAAGGCTTCCATCAAAGCTTCTAAGTATAAGCTTTGCATTTCTTACAATATTCTGCTCTTCTTCCTTATCGCCACTCATCGCTGGATCGAGAACTCCTACCTTGGGCGGATCCCCTCGGCTAAAGGTCGTGACAACAAGTGCTACCAGCAAAAACCTCTCAGCATCTTGGTTGTGGTTTCTTCCTTAGGATAGACTGGTTACCGAAGTCTTGGTTCTTAGGGACTACTCAGTTGACTTTTCCAAGCGGCCACTGTTCCCAACGGCCAATAAAGATCCACGCTGTTCTCTTCATCCAAGTCTCGCATATGGTAGTCAAACGCAGTGATGGTCTCTCGAGCCCGTTATTCACGTTCATCCATATGCCGCATCTGGTTCGCTTCACAAGCCGCCTGCTTATTCTGTATTTCTTTGATTCGCGGAAAATCGCAGCGGCAGTCACTGATGCAAAGCGCTTAACCTATTCATGTGGTCTGGGCTCTTGGGACGGAGTCATAAGTTGAAGGGCGTTTCTATGAGAAATTCTAACATTTTAGTTCACTTCTCAAAATCAACCATTGAGCTTTCTCTGCATCAATGGGTGCCCCTCTGTCATTTAAAAAGCCTCTGCAGCTATTCACTCGCATTAGTGAATTGGTGCCCGTGAAAAGCAGCAGTAAAGACCTCGAAGACTTTCCCTTTGTTCGAAGTAAACTCCTCCGTAATTCTTTGATGGCTGGATCATCACGCACTCTGTAAAACAGTTGTATTCTCCATTCTGTCCTTCTTTGACTAAGGTTCGCCGGGTTTCGCCTCCGCTTCCAATCCTGCCTTTTCAGAGTATCTTCTCATATTGCTTCTCGACATCATTGATTGATATCTTCGAGTGCAGCCCACCATGCACTACAAAGTATTAACATCCTCCCTAGTGGTGCTTGGTGCCTTGACAGGTTTCTCTAATGCATTCTGGCGAATTTCGTGTACGGTCATTCAAACCGGTCGAATCGACCCTATCCGATACTCCAGTCGAGTCGCCGACCACGTCCACAAGATCGCTGGCGCTTCAAGTAAGTAAAAAAACCTCTCACTCCCAATCACGAAACAAACACAGCTGAATCAAACCACTCCAGATTTCAACCTCAACTCCACCTACGCCACCCTCCAAACCTCCAACTGCACTTCCTGCGAAATCCAAGCCGACAAATCCGCCTACTGGACCCCCTCACTCTACTATCAACACCCCAACGGCACCTTCCAAGAAGTCCCCGCCAACGGCATGACCGTCTACTACCTCGGCCGCGGCACCAACCGCTCGCACATCCAGCCCTTTCCCCCCGGCCTCCGCATGCTCTCCGGGGACCAAAACGCCCGCACCTTCGACACCCAAATCCTCACCTCCCCCACCGGCGGCCGCCCCGTCGCCGAGCGCGTCAGCTTCGCCTGCCTAGATAAGGCGCCGCAGAAGGAGACACCGCACCTGGCGCAGACGAGCTGCGAGAACGGGCTCAGAGCGCAGATCCATTTCCAGTCGTGCTGGGATGGCGTCAACCTGTACAAGCCCGATCAATCGCACGTCGCGTATTTGAGCGGTATCGACAACGGCGAGTGCCCGCGCAGCCACCCGGTGCCGTTTGTGCATCTCTTCTACGAGGTCTTGTACGGCGTCGCGCAAATCCATCCGGCCGGCGGCAAATACGTTTTCAGCCAGGGCGACACCACCGGGTTCGGCTTCCACGGCGATTTCCTGAATGGCTGGGACGCGAAGGTTTTGACGGAAGCGGTTGCGAAGTGCGCAAACACGGTGGATGGGGATGTGGGCAATTGCGATGTCTTTAAACCCACGCACGTCATGGATACCGAGAAGATATGCCCGCCGCAGAAGCCTTTGAGCAATGAGCCTGTGCGCGGGTTCATCGAGAATTTGCCGGGGAA
>JAABUS010004598.1_pt1 | contig 19553 bp, 13 predicted proteins | sample 5560161 | NCBI WGS metagenome assembly JAABUS01 (sample SAMN10711885, study PRJNA513376) | rock metagenome | isolation source: Antarctica rocks | place: Antarctica: Victoria Land, Trio Nunatak nord | collected 2016-01-04 | reverse complement strand
GATGGACCTTGCCAGGATCCGCTCCGGCCTCCACGGCCAGCCGAGAGGTGTAGCTGCTAATTGCCACCACGGCGTCCGCCTGGTGAACGGCGAAACGGGCGAGCTTCGGCCGGCCCCTGAGTTCGTCCGCGTAGAGGTACTGGATCGTCGCGCTCCCGGTGGCCCGGCCGATCGCCCAAGCCGCGGGCGCGGCCACGATGTGCGCGCTCAGGACCAGTTCGGGCCGAAAACGCACCGCCTCCCTGATTGCGAAGGCGTTGAGCGCCGCAACATCGGCCCACCGGGCGCCGCGTAACTTCGGTGAGCGGCGGATGTCGAGCCGCCCTTCGACGTCGAAGCGGTCCGAGCCCGGAGTCGGGAGGGCGAGCACACGCGTGGCGAGCCGCTCCGAGTGGCCCACGAGTCTGTGCACCAGCGTCTGGATCCCGCCCACCGCAGGCGGAAAGTCAGGCGTGATGACGAGGACCCGCGGCTTACGCTCCATTCCGCCCTCGGACGCGGTCCAGCCATAGACCAAGGGCCAACAGCGGCCATAGGACGGGCGTCTTGTCCGCGACTCCGCGACGGTGCTCCTCAAAGGCTGCCGCGACCGCGCCGCGGTCAAACCACTGCTCCTCGTACAACGATCCGCGGGCGACCTGGTCCTCGAGAGTGGACGCCAGTGGCCCGCGCAGCCATTCGGCGGCGGGCACCCGGAACGCCTGCTTGGGGCGCCCGGCCTCGGCCGGCACGCACCGTCGGACGAGCTGACGCAGGAGCTGCTTGCCCCCGCGCTTGAGATGGGTGGAGGTCGGGATGCTCGATGCGAACTCGGCCAGGTGCTGACTGAGGTAGGGGGTCCGCATCTCAAGCGAGGACCGCATGGTCGCGCGGTCGGCCTTGACGAGCACGTCGTCCGGAAGCCAGTAGTTGAAGTCGAGCTGCATGAGGCGTGCCGCTGTGGAGCGATTCCCCAGCGCGTGCCGCAGCGCGACATGACCTCCTCCGCCACCGTTCGATAGCGCGTGCCGCAGCCGACTGCCGTAGAGAGCCCGGCGCTCCTCGCGTCGCCCTGAGGTGACCCAATCGAGGTGACGGTCGATCATAGGCTTGGGGCTCATCATGGTGGCGAGCCGGTGGGTGGCGGTGGACGCGGGCAGAAGCCTCGCCGCATGGCCCACCAGGCGAGTGGCCGGTTCCGGCGCCTTTCGCTGGAGGTCTTGCGACAGATCGAGCCAGCGGTACCGCGGATACCCGGCGAACAGCTCGTCGGCACCCTCGCCGCCCAACGCCACCGTCACCTCCGGCCGGGCGAACGTCGAGAGCGCGTGCATCGCCACCAGCGCCTGATCGGCCAACGGCTGGTCGAGCCCCGCTAAGAGCGCCGGCGCCGTGGTACCCACCTCCCTCCCAGTCAGCACCATTTCGTGATGCTCGGAGCCGAGCTGGCCGGCCACCTCGCGGGCGACTGTCGCCTCCCCCACCCTTCCCACGTCGTAGTCCACAGTGAAGGTCTTGATTGGGTCGCGCGAGTGCCGCGCCGCGAAGGCGGCCACCAGCAACGAGTCGGTGCCGCCGCTTAGAAAGACCCCCAAGGGGACGTCGGAGAGCATGCGGCTCTCAACCGCCGTGTCGAACAGCCGCTCGAGCTCCAGCATGAGCTCCTCATCGATCTTGGGCCCCTTCCCGGCGGGCTTCTCGGGCGGACGCCAGTACGCCTCCACTACCGGACCGGTCTCCGCTTGACCCCAGAGCAAGCGGTGGCCCGGGGGCAATTGCAACGCCCCCTCGAGGATCGTGCCAGGCCCCGGCACGTAGCCCAGGACGAAGTAGGCGTCCACAGCCGCCGTATCGAGGTCCGTCTCTACCCGCGTTCCCTCGACGAGCGCATCAAGCTCCGACGCGAAGGCCAGCTTTCCCGCGTGCTCGGCGTAGAACAGCGGCTTCTCCCCGAAGCGATCCCGCGCCAGCAGAAGCCGGCGCCGCTTGGCGTCCCAGACCGCGAAGGCGAACATGCCCTCGAGCGCGTGCACCAGCTCATCGCCAAAGTCCTCGTAGAGGTGCACGAGCACCTCGGTGTCCGTGCCCGTGGCGAGCTGGTGACCGCGGGCCAGCAGACGGTCGCGCAGCGCCGGGTAGTTGTAGATCTCGCCATTGAGGACGGCCCACACGGTCCGGTCCTCGTTAGATAGCGGCTGGTGGCCGCCTTCCACGTCGAGGATGCTGAGGCGGCGCGCGCCCAGGGCGATACGGCTCTCGGGATCGACGTAAACGCCGTCGTCGTCAGGCCCACGGGCGACCATGCGGTCGTTCATCCGCCCTACGGCATAGCCGCGGTCGTCGTCTGTGCTGCCGCAGATTCCACACATGGGAGGAGGCGTCGGTCGAAGTGCCCGGGGAAGGTGCCCGAGACTGTACCTTCGCCCGGGAAGGCTGGCGGCCTTCCGCCCGCGCCACCGCCGAGTGCCGTCCTCGACCGGAGCTCGAATTCTCCGTCCTCACGCGTTCCTCATCGAATTGTGAGCGGGGTGCTCGCTCGCCTGGTGCCAGGGCTGAAGGCCAAGGACCCCTCTCGAACAGAGCTAAGCGACACGCTCAACTGGGTTGGCGGCTGGTGAGTATGCTCCTACGCTGTGGTGCGCCGACGTGCGTTTCGGATGACCGGCGCCTACGGTCGCTCGGGATATGTTCATGATGCTTGATTTGCGTATCCCCATCGCTTTCGGACCGCGGCCAAGGCGGAGGCTATGCCGCTCTAGGATGCTGGATCGAATCGGCGTGAAGTTGACATAGCGAGCGGTACTTCGAGGATCAGAGAGGAAGTCCTGAAAGAGCGTAAGCCCACCCCGCGGACGAGTCTCGTCACCCGCACCAGCTGCCGCATCTGTGATAGCCAGTACCTCGCGCCAGTTCTCTCGCTCGGCGATCAACGCATCGCGGGCGCCTTTGCAGATCCGAAGGGCGACCAACCCGTGGAGCGCGCACTGCCTCTTGAACTCGTCCGTTGTGACATGACCCGGGACCAAGAGGCGTGCGGCCTCATACAGACCCGCCACAGCGTTCCAGGCTCGATCCTCTACAGCTCCTATTGGTACCGGAGCGGCGTGAACAAGACAATGACGGAAAACCTTCACGGAATCGCGCACGCGATCGAAAAGATCGTGCCGCTAGAAGCGGGAGATCTCGTGGTCGACATCGGCTGCAACGATGGCACCCTCTTTGACGGCTACCGCTCAGGCAATCTGCGCTTTCTCGGCTTCGATCCGTCCGATGTCGCCCGGTACGCAATCGAGAAGGGCTACGACGTCGTTCAAGACTTCTACTCAGGCGATGCGTTGCGCCGGCGGCGCCCGGATCAGAAGGTAAAGGCGGTCTCCAGCATTGCCATGTTCTACGACCTCGAGCGGCCTCGTGACTTCGTGGCCGACATCGCAGCAGCCCTTGCAGACGATGGGGTATGGGTCGTGGAGCTGCACTATTTGCCCTCCATGCTTGAGAAGAATGCCTTCGACGCCATTGTCCACGAGCACCTTGAGTACTACTCGTTGGCAGTCATCGAACGGCTCATCGGCGAAGAGGGGCTTGAGGTCGTCTCCGCTGAGCTCAACGACATCAATGGGGGTTCGATCAGGCTGTTCATCGGTCACGCCGGCCGCCATGAGCGATCCGAAACCCAAGCGGAGAGCTTGCAGCAGTTACGCGTGGCCGAGTTCGAGATGGCCCTGGACTCGCCGCGACCCTACGAGGCGTTCCGGCAAGGAGTAGAGCGAGTTCGCGACGAGCTCGCCACTACTTGTCGCCGACTGAGTCAGCAAGGGGAGACGATCCATGTCTACGGTGCGTCCACCAAGGGCAACACAATTCTCCAGTACGCCGGTATCGATAACAGCATCGTCTCGGCGGCCGCTGATCGGAACCCGGACAAGTGGGGATCGGAGACGATCGGGACCCGGATACCGATCCTCAGTGAGGAGGACTCGAGGGCGATGCGCCCCGCTTATTACCTAGTCCTTCCGTGGCATTTTCTCGACGAGTTTATTGAGAGGGAGCAAACGTTCTTGACAGAGGGCGGCAAGTTCATAGTTCCGCTGCCAGAGGTCCGCATCATCGGCGCTTGAGCGCGACTCCACCCCCCGGGGACGGGAGCCTCGCCTCGACCTGGCTTCCATCGGCGACCGTCATCGCGCCATGACGAGAGGTCAGTCGCTTACCGCTCAGTCAGCGTGAGGATGCGGGGCGAATCGGTTAACGGTAGCTCCAAGGTGATCCGTGTCCCTTGGCGTGCGATGACCTTCACTGGGACCGAGGAGCCAGTCAGGGGATCGGTGGCGCTGACCCGCGCCAGGGAGCCCTTCACGCCCCCGATCGTGAGCCGGAAGAGCGCCTCGGGCATGTCGTAGCGCCCAGGATCCGATTGGGCAGCGCCCTGGTCGTAGAGCTCGGCGAGGTTGCGGGTCATCACGTAGGCAGCGGCTACATAGCGGCCTGGGCGCACCTGGAAGGGAAAGAATGCAGTTACATCGCGGTCATATAATGGTGGGCGAGCCCTCGTTCCGTCGCCCCTGAACTGGAAGTGGCCGTGAGTATCTGAGATTTCCAGGAGCGACAGCGGCTCGGTACGCCTCATAGGGAGGGAGCCCTGCAGGGAATCGACCAGCCGGCGCACCGCCCGCGTTGTCTCTCCCCCGACGCCGTCGCCAGGATAGTCGCCTCCCGCGGCTTTGAGCCGTGCGAAGAAGGCAGGATCCACGAGGGCGAGATTCTCCCCTTTGACGGCGAAGAGGTCTACTGCTGAAACCCCCTTGTTTACGAAAGCTGTGTAATAGCGCAGTGCCGCCTTCGCCTGCAGGTGGCGCACGTCACGGAAACCGAGACGGTCGATAGGGGCCGTCCCCGGCTTCGAGGGGTCGGTCGGATCGGCGCCGGTGGGGTCTAGGTTGGCCTCGGTGACCCACACCGTCGGCGGGCTCCCGCCCGGGGGAGAGGTGCGACGGCCATGGGCGGTACCGTAAACATCGGTCGTGATTGGCGATAGGTCCCGGATCACCGTTTCGGTCTGGATTGCAGTGAGGAAGTACTCGGGGAAAAAGGACGTGTAGCGCGGGATGAAGTCGTCTTGGCGCACCGCCTTCCCGCCCGGTTGCAGCGGCTCCCCGCCTGGCACCGGCTTCTCCTTGTAGCTCTGGCGCCCAAACGCGTCGAGCGGAGCGATCATGTCCTGAATCCCGTCCTGCGGGAAGCGTTTGATTCCACTGTAGGGGTGCTTGGCGAGAGCGGTGAGACCGGGCGGACTGGTCGCGCCGGCCGGGAAGGGAGTCTCGCTCGCGAAGCCGTCACCGATGCCGATCCTCGGCGCAGGGCTCCCCGGCCCGCGAAGCGCCCGCACGGTGCGTACGAGGATCTCTTTGATTGCGTCGCCTTTACCCTGCTCGCGCGGCGGGTTGTAGTACCGCTCCTGAAAGAGGAAGTCCGAGCCGAAGGAGAGCTCGTTCCAGATCTCCACGTCGAAGTCGTCGCTGCCTACGAGCGCGCGCGCCTCGCGCACGACCGTGCGCGCGTATGTCAGCCACCCTCTCAGGGTTACCTCGAATCTGGGGTTCGGCCGGCCATCCCGGAGCCGGGGCGGCCCGAAGGGCTCGTAGCGGAGTGTGGCAGCCTGATGGGGACCGGCGCTGAGAAGGCGAGGGAGGGGCTTGGACAGCGTGGCGATGCCGTTCCGACTGACCGCCGTGAAGATCACGTCCGCCGCCTTTCCGCTCTCATCGTTGAGGCCACTTCGACCGGGGACCGCCTGGCGGGCGGTCTCTGGTGCGAGGCTTACCCTGCGGGCGCCCTCCGGGGCCGGGCGGACAATCTGGGCGGTGAAAAATCGGGTGGGGCCGGGCGCACCGTGATTGGCGTTCAGGAGGATCAGCGGCCGGATGTCGTGCCTGGCCAGGGCGCCGATCAGCGCTTTGAAGCGAGGGAGATCGGCCAGCCGGCGCGGATTCTCATAGTTCACCTGATTCCAGCCGATCTCCACGCGGGCGCGTGTGAAGCCACTGCGCTGAAGAAGGCGAGCTGTTGCCTCGGCCTCTTGCGGCTCGACATTGAAGTTGATACCGATCGCGTCGCGCAGCCGGGTGCCCGGAGGCGTGTCGAGATAGCCGCGCCAGGGCTGGAGCCAGTGCGAACGCTCGCCGAATGCCACCGCGGTCTGCTGCGCCGAAGCAATCGGATTTATGAGCGCCGCCCTTGGGGTCGGTCCGCCATCACGCACGGCGACGGCGATCGCGCCAAGCGCCGCGAAAACGAGGATGACCAGCGCGGCGATGGCGGCTCTTGACCGGGACACGCAAACATGTTGCCGCCAGACGGCTTTCCGGGCGGGCAGAAGATACTAAAGTCAAGGCGCGAACCGCGTCGCGCGCGGCCGCCAAGCACTAGACAATCGCTCTCAAGCGTAGGGTTGGGAGTGCGCCCGCTGTCGTGGGCAGGGGATCGCTTGTCTCGTCGGGCCCGACCGGAACGATGTGTCCGTGCCACGGACGCATCGACCGTACTGGCCTGACCCCGCAAGGCGATGCGCGCGCGGACTACCCTGTCGCGACCTTTCGCGTTGGGCATCTCAGCATTTCCATCCACGTCGCGCTTATCCCCTAGTAGCACCTACTGGCATCAGCCCTAGGCGTGCCCTCCTACGCTGCCTCTGCCGGCATTTCGGCCGTGATCAACCAGACGAGTACGCCGCCCTTACCCTCCGCCCCTCCACAACATCTGGGTAGTGCTCCATCGAAACCCAGGTGGGCGGCTTACGACCGTCGCGAGCCAATCACATGCGCATTCTAGAAGCCTTCATCTCCAGCTGGACAAGACTCGGGAAAACGCCAAATGGTTGCGCCGACGCGCAGCCGAAGTCTCTGTGAATTTGGCTGTGACTAAACGCTATGCCACGCGTCCCAGTCCCAGTCCGACTACTGGTATGCGCGAGAGAGCGGGATTTGTCGTCTACCAGTCCTCAGGCGGGGACGCCATTGACGAATACTCGCGCCGACTGGTTAGAGCGATGTGCGCCGCGGGGAATCCCGCCTGCTACGTCGCCGAGGGCCTGTCGTCGGCGCGTCTACGAGCCACGGACCCGCTGTGGGTCCTACTGCAGTACATGCCCTTCAGCTACGGCCGGTGGGGCATCGCGCCCGGCCTAGTACGCGATGCGATAACACTGCGCCGCCGCACGGGTGCACCGTTCGCCCTGACCGTGCACGAGGCGTGGGTCGGAATGCATGACTGGCGCTCGACCCTCATGGGCGCCTATCAGCGGGTGCAACTCAGATCGTTGCTGCGAATGGCCGACGCGGTCATTGTCACGAGGGTGGCGCTGGCGGGCACCCTCGGAAAGGGTACGGTTCACGTGCCCGTTGCATCCAACATCACGCCGATTGCGACCACGTCGGATGCCGCCCGCGATCGCCTCGGTATCACTGACGAACTCATCGTAGCTCTGTTCGGGACCGGGCATCCTAGCCGGGCGCTCGACCACGCTGAAGCTGCCATCTCCGCGCTCGCAGCCGAGCGAGGCCCCGGAGGAATCAGGGTACTGAACCTCGGAGTGGGCGCACCAACGCTTGACGTGGCGCCCGGCATCGACGTCCGGTCCCCGGGTCGCCTTAGCGCCGATGAGCTCTCGCTGCACCTGTGGGCGAGCGACCTCCTCCTCCTCCCCTTGACAGACGGGGTCTCGACTGGAAGAACCACCCTAATGGCGGCACTGGCTCATGGCCTGCCGGTGGTTGGACTCCGAGGTGTCAGTACCGACATGGTCTTAATCAACCACCCCGAAGCGCTCGCGCTGACGCCTGTCGGAGATCACCGCGCCTTCGCATGTGCCGCGGTGGAGCTCACGGGAGATCTGGGTCGGCTCCGGGCGACCGGTGAGGAAGCCCGCCGTCTATACACCCGCCGTTTCGACTGGCCAGTGGTCGCGCGCCGCGTGATGTCAGCGCTCAACCGCTGATGAAAGGGCCCCAGGGAAGCGCGTACTATTCTGCGCGCAGAACTCGGCCCGACGGCAACTCTATGGAGCTTTCGGCCAGGGCTGGTCGAGACCAGGGTCCGCCGATAGCTTGCCGGCGGTCGATGCAAATGTCCCGGCGCCACGTTTCGCCTTGAGTAACACGACCGATCGCGAACCGGGGACTGAGTCCTCTGCAGAAGCGCCATCGCAAGCCACCTCCGATGTGGTGACCGAGATGACACCGGATGAGGTTCGCCGCGGGGCAGCAGGGGGGGCGATCCTGGAGGGGATTCGCGGTATCGGCATTCGCATTGTAGGCGTCGTGGCGAGCGTGATTCTGGCCCGGTTGCTCCTACCCGAGGACTTCGGGCTTATCGCGTTCGCAATTTCGGTCACCTTCTTCGCGAGCGCGATCGCAGACTCGGGCCTCGGTGCGGGGCTCATTGGGCGCAAAGACCCGCCCACATCCGAGGAGCTCGCATGCGTCGTCGGCTTTCAGCTGCTGGCTGCGGGGGGCTTTGCGCTGATCATCGCTCTTATCGCGTTACCCCTCGGGCGACCGGGCGCAGTCGCCGCCGTCATGGTCGCGTCGCTACCGCTGATCGCCTTCCGCACCCCCGGAGCGCTGCTGTTCGAGCGCCAGCTCAGGTACCGGCCGCTAGTCGTGCTCGACTTCATCGAAACGCTCGCCTTCAACGCGTTTGCGGTCACGACAGTGGCACTCGGTGCCGGTGTGTGGGGCATGGCCGCCGCCGCGACGTTCCGGACCCTCGTTGGTGCACTCTGCATGATCGCTATTTCACCCGCGGGATTGGTCGTGCCCAGCTTCCGCCTGAAACCGCTGAAACCGCTGCTTGCCTTCGGGGTCCAATTCCAGGCCGTCTACCTTCTCCTCGTCTCTCGCGGGTTGGTCCTCAATGCGGGAGTCGCTGCCGTGGGCGGACTGCGTGTCCTGGGACTCTGGGCGATAGCGGATCGCTTCCTGTCCGTGCTGGCGCTGGTCCTCCAGTCCCTCTGGCGCGTTTCATTCCCCATGCTGTCTAGGCTCATCGAAGCAGGTGAGGACACTCGGGAGCTCGTCGCGCGCAACGTGGGACTGGTCACTTTCGCGATTGGCTTGATGGGGTGCGTTCTCGTGGGTGCTGGTCCCGGGTTGATGCCAGCACTTCTGGGGGATCAGTACGCGGCCGCGACGATCGTGCTGCCAGCGGCAACTCTCTCCCTGGTGCTCAATGTGCCCGTGAATGTGACCCTGGGCGGGTACCTCTTCGCGAAGGGACGCCCCGGTGCGGTGCTCGTTCCAGTCATCGCGCATTCGTTGATCTGGTATGCGGTCGCGTTTCCCCTCCTGCCGCTCCTCGGAGTCGCGGCGGTGGGGGTTGGTTCGCTGGCGGGCGGTGCAGCCGGAGGGTTGTTGTTGGTTCGGGCGGCCGACGACGTCGACGGAAGAGCAATCATGCGCGCGAGCTGGCGTCCCCTGCTCGTGACCGTTATCGCGGGCGCGGCGGGGCTAGGTGGGAGCGAGATTGGGGGCGACGGTCTGATAGGCATTCTCGCGGGCGGGATCGGCGCGGCAGCGGTGTTCTTGGCAGGCATGTTGATCCTCGATCATGTCTTGGTGTCCCGCGTGCGAGGGTTGCTGACCCTCGCCGTGCGCGAAGCCACCGGCACGGCCCAAGATCCCGGCTGACAGGTGGGAGCGTGCTCCGTCAGCCGCCCGCCTGATCGCGCGATCTCGAACTTCGTCGGCCCGAACGACGGTCCAGCTTAGGGCTCGTAGCTTTTCAAGGTGGTGGCTGGGTGGTGTCGGGTTTGGTTGGTGAGATGGTGTAGTTCCATTCGGGGTGGAAGCTGTCGCCGGTGAGGTTGACGGCGGCGAGCTGGGCGCCGGTGACGGTGATCTTTTTGGGTTAGGGGCGATCGTCGAGTTGGGCGTAGACCTCGAGCCCGCTGCGGGTGGTGGTCGCGCCGATCAGGTTGACGATCACTTCGTGGCTGACGAGCGGCTTGCCGCGCCAATTGTGGCTGATGAAGGAGAAGAGGCGGTGCTCGATTTTGTTCCATTTGCTGGTTCCGGGCGGGAAGTGGCAGACCTGGAGTTGGAGGCCGGTGTCGTCTGAGAGGCTTTGCAGCTCGGTTTTCCACAACCGGGTGCGGTAGCTGTTAGAGCCGCCGCAGTCGGCGGTGATCGTGAGCGTGGTCGCGTTGGGGTAGCGCTTTGCGCCGAGCTGGCCCCACCAGTCGCGGATCGCGGCGACCGAGAACTGAGCGGTGTCGTGGTCGATGCCGACCGAGACAAAGCCGCTGTCATCGCCGATGTCATAGATCCCGTAGGGGATCGCCTTGCCCAGCTCGGGATCCTTGAAGTCGTGCACGCGGACGGGGACCGGGGAGCCCTTGCGGGCAAGCTCGCGCCCGACCGCCTTGAAATCGCCGACGAGCTCCTTTTTCTTGGTATCGACCGAGATCGTCGGCTCGGACGCCGCAAGCGCCGCCTTGACGGTCTCGTTGATATGACCGAACTGGGCGTCGCGATCGGGATGCTCTGAGCCCTCCCTGGTCTTGGCGTTGGCCTGCAGACTGAAGCCCAGCCCCCCCAGCAGCTTGGCGACCGTCGTGAAGTGCACCCGGTGACCCTGCCCGCGCAGGGCGTCGGCCAGGTGGCGCACGCTCTTGGCTGTCCAGCGCAGCGGCGACTCGGGATCACCGCGGCCGTCGGCGTCGACGAGGCGCTCGAGATCCTCAAGCAACGTCGGATCGGTCTCAGTCAGCGGCCGGCGACCGCCGCCCGCGCGACGCACGCGACCCGCCGGAAGCATCTCACCCGAATCGAGCTCGGCCAGCCCCTTATAGATCGTCGTCGGCGACATCCCCGTCGCGCGCGCCACCGCCGCCACCCCGCCGCGGCCGTGCGAACGCGCCTCCGCCGCCGCCCACACGCGACGGCGGCGCTCATCGAACTCCCCCGCCAACGCCCGATAGCGCTCACCAATCGCCTGCTCATCAATCACACCAGCCAGTTCTACATAACCAGCGCGACCCCTCTACCTTGTTTATCTACGATCCCTTAATCACAGAGAGACCTTCGTTCGACGCCCGCGGGTAGGGTGTGGGTGTGGATGACGAGACTGACATTGGGCGACTGACCTTTGAGGACGCTTGGCGGCATGCCGAGGGCGTTGAAGGCTGGCTGACCCGCGCTCAGGGAGAAGCTTTGTTCCATGCGGCGCAAGCGGTTCCTATGGGTCGCTGGATCGTCGAGATCGGGAGTCACTGCGGCCGGTCCACGGTCGTTCTCGCTGCGGCGAAGGCGTCCGAGGTCACGCTGCTCGCAGTCGATCCATTCGATGATCCGCGCTGGGGAGGCGGGTCCAAGGCACTCGACGAGTTCGAACGCACGCTGCGGTCCGCGGATCTGCTCGACGAGGTCAAGGCGTTTCGGGGCCGGAGCCTCGAAGCCGCGAACGCGCGCATCGCCCGGCCGGTCGGGCTCCTGTTCGTCGACGGTGCGCACGATCGCGCATCGGTGCTAACCGACATCGACGCATGGAGGCAACATCTCCACGACCGCGCAACACTGTTCTTCCACGACGCGTACTCATCCCCTGGGGTCACCATAGCCTTGTTCGAGAGGTACGTCGGAGCCGCGCGTGCACAGTACCTTGGCTCCGTCGGATCGCTTGCGCGATTCGACATGGGAGCCCTCAGCTTGCGTGAACGCCTGGTGAGCACGGCACGCATGGTCGGTCGGTTGCCCTGGTTTGCCCGCAACCTCACCGTAAAGGTCGCACTGCGTCGCGGGTGGTCGACCGTGCATCGCGTGCTCGGCCACCCAGGAGGAGAGTATCCGTACTAGGTCCTCTGGCGAGTAGCCGGATGGCGACCAGACCGCGCGACGCCCGGCGCCGCGCGGCTACGGCTGCTCGGCGATGTCGAACGGCGTCGCGAAGCCGTCACACCTCCCGCTGACTCCGCACGCAGCCCTCGGCAACCCCGCGTCCTAGCCGGGACAGGACGGGGAGTGCGTTGTCCGTTCGTTACGGCTTGCCTGCTCGAGCACCTCGCGCAGACGCTTCGCCACCGGCCCAGGCGAGAACAGACGCTCGGCTTCGCCACGAGCGAGCGACGAGATATCGGTAGCACGGGTGCTCCTCGAACGAAGGACAGCCGCCCTGACGGCCGCCTCGAAGCCATCGAGGTTCCCGGCCGGAAAGACAGTGCAGCACCGCGGATCGATGCCCTCGCAGGCACCGACCTCATCGCTCGCGACGACGGGTATCCCGCTTGCCAGGGCCTCTGCCACGGTCAATCCAAACGGCTCGAATAGGCTTGGTTGAATCAGGAGATCCGCCTCGCTGTACAGGCGGGCCAGATCGATGGGTAGGATGTGGGCACGGTAGCGTGCCACCGCGGGGTGGAGGCCGCTGAGAAGCGGGCGGTAGTCGGACCACATCGACTCGCTGCCGACCGCCTGGATCTCGACCTGCCCAGCGAGGTCGGCAAGGCGATGGGAAAGGGCCACGATCATGTCGACGCCCTTGCGGACGGACATCCGTGACACAAATAGGATCCTTACTGGACCGGTGCGCACCCGTCGCTCGGGAGCCGAGAACTGGGTAAGGTCGATGCAATTGGGCACCACGTGCAGCCGCTGAGACGCGATGCCGTAGTCACGGCGGAGGTGATCGGCGAAGACCCGGCTCGGGGCGATGATCCCGGCGACGCGGCCTGCGTCGCGGCGCTGGAGGACAGACCGGCTTAACAGCATCGCGGTTGCGGCCACCCAGCTGCCATGCGACCCGCTCCTGTGGGCGAGTCTCATCTCACGAATGAGCCAGCGCAGTTCGCCAGCAGCGTGCGTCTCCGGGTGCACGATCACCGGTGGGAGTGCGGACAGGTGGCGCCGCAGGCTAAGGAGCTCGAACTGCGAGAACTGGTACACGACGTCGTATGGGCGCTCCAGATGGCGCCTGACGAGACTAGCCACGAGGCGCGACTGCGTTTGGGCCTGGGCGCGCTGTCCGGACAAAAGGCGGGCGAGCGGCCATTTGAGCATGCGTGGCGCCCCGTGCCACGCGATTACCTCTGTGACCGCCTTGATGTTGGGATGCTCCAGGGCCCCTTGTGCCACGGGCAGATCGCCGATCGCAATAAAGGCATCGATCAACACGTCGGTCTCGGCTAAGGCATGTAGCAACACTCCGGCGAGCGTAGGCACGCCTCCGCCCGCAATCGGCTGCGGCCCTATCCACGCGACCCTCACGCTGCCTGGCTGCGTTCGAAATGATCCTCCATAGAGGCTATCCTTGTCTGACCCGCCGACACCTTCATCTCGCGCGAGAGTCTATGAGACAAGGGCGTCCGCGAGCACACTCTGCAGAGCTAGGGGCGCCGACAGCCGCGAGTCCGCAAGGGACCGAGGCGCATCCAGCAGCCACCCGTAGTCCGAGACATCGCGCCGGATGATGCCGGGCAGCAGATGCTCATTCTCATCGAGGACAGTGGATGCGACGACGCCGACGACGCGTTAGACGCCTTCCCTCTTTTCGAGCGCAAGCACCGCGATGTTTTCTGGACCGTTCGTCACCTCCGATTCGGCAATCTGCCGGTAAAAGCGCCGGGCGGTCCAGGGCCAGTGCCAGTTTGCATAGGCGAGGGCGCGCCCGAATACTCGGTTGTATATAAGACGGGTCATCCGAAACCCAGGCTCGCCTAGGAAGGCTAGCTCTGCCAGGAAGAGGCCGCTCGGAGTGATCAGCTTCCGCTCAAGCGTCTCGCGGTCGAAGACGTGTTGGAAGAACGTGCGGGACTGGTCCGACTCGCCACCGTACGCCGGAATCTTTACGCGATCTACGCGGTACGTCTTGCCGTAGGGCACCGTCACAATCGCCCGCCCACCGGGCGCTAGAACGCGCCCGAGTTCAGCGGCGGCGAACTCAACACGCTCGATATGCTCCAGCGTGGAAATGCTGACGACTCGGTCAAAGTATCCCGGTGAATAAGAAAGCTGACAGGCGTCCTGTACTTCAGCGACGAGGCGCCCTGAGTCGAGGAGATCGGCGCGACCAATCTCGCGGGCGTATCTCTCTTGCACCATCACTATTGGGTCGAGATCAGTCGCGTACACGATCACGTCGCGCTCAGCAGCCAGATAGAGGGCGAGGAACAGCTTGCTCGCCCCGATTTCGAGCAGACGCTGCCCCGGTTGCAGCCGAAGCCGTGCCAGCGCGAACGGATACTCCACCGACCGCGAGTAGTCGAGCCCAGCCAGCTTCTTGCGGAGGCCAACTCGACGTTTGACTGCGTAAATCGCTGCCGCTGTGTCAGGCCCAGCCCGCCATCGCGAAAGCCGAACGTCGGAAATCAACTACCCCTCCATGTTGAGATTCAAAAATCGAGTGCCTTCGAAACTGCCAACGGGCGGCCATCCGGTTTCTCACCGCGCATCCTCGTGACCGCCGTTGAGGGGTTCGCGTACCTATGGCCGATGTCGAGCCCATCTGGGAACGAGATAGATATCATCGCGATGTAGTTGCGCGTGGCGCGGCAGCGTCCGACGGCGTAAAGATGCTAGATAGACGCCTAAGCCCCGGTCTTTCGCACGACGTAGTACTGAGTCGAAGCAAAGATGCGAGTTCGTGCCGCGCCTGTCACTTGCAGCATGCGCTTGGCCCGTCCCCCAAGGAACGAATCGTCCGGGCGAGGCGCATTGGCTGCGAAGCCTGAGAGGATCACTTCAGCGCCCTTCAGTTCCTCAAGCAGCGTGCGCATGTCAGTCGGCTGATACTCCCGGAAATGAATGTCCCAGACGGCTAGTGGCTTTCCTGTTCCAGTGTTTGTCTTTGGAGTCCGCGCGAAGTCGAGATCTCCCCACAGGACCGGTTTACCGGCCAAGGACTTGAGGACCTTCGAGAGATACCCAGGGTTTGGAGTACTGAAGAGTAGGAGCCCTCCTGGGCGTAAGACCCGCCAGACCTCAGCGAGGTAGCCGGCCGGATGGCCATAGATGTGTTCGAAGACCTCGGTCGACACCGCCGCGTCGACCGAACCGTCAGCGAGAGACCCTAGGAAGTCCTCTTCGTTGAAATTCGCCTTGATGAACTCGACGCCGTTTAGGTGCGGGAGGAATGACCGCTCCGGAGGCAGCTCGAAGTAGTCGATCGCAACGAAGCGCCGAAACCCCAACGGCTCGACGAGCCGTAAGAAGAAGCCGTTATGACAGCCAATATCCGCAATTGTCTCACGCCTGCCGTTCAGGTGATGTCCTAATGCTCGCCACAGGGCCTCGTGCCTTGGCCGGAAGGTGTGAAGGTTGGTGACGGTGTCTTGATCCGAGCGCACCACAGAGGATGCAAGGAGCTCATCGTAGAGCGTCGTCAGGATGTCGCCACCAAGCTCACCGGAACTAGACATTCGCGCACAGGATAAAGGCTGTCGGGCCGTACCGCATCCTGAGCCAACTTCGGGCGCTGCAAGCGACGCCGTTTCGCCGTTGAGTTGCGCCGCTCTCGGTGGGCTCTCCGATACTTCGTGCGCGTAGGGGTTGTCCCTTAGTTCACAACTTGAGGTGGCGGTCCTTCGCCTCGTCCGCTCGTGCTAGGAGCGTGGCGAGCTTCGGGATTGGCCTCGGGTGCTGGCCGAGTTGATCGCCGGAGAGGTCGGCGATGTAGTCGGCCCGAAGGGTCGTTGACGGAACCACGGGGTTCGATCGCTCGAGTCTGCGGGGGATCCAGCTGTCAAGACCGGTTGATAGTGACCCCGTGGCGCTCTGGCGTTGCGAAGATCGCCTTGCCATGGTCGTGAACTGCGCGAAGACCGGCACGTAGCCCTGGTGCGGCCAGAGCCGTCTCGTCAAGTCTAAAGGCTCACTGTGCCCGAGAGGATCGAGGCGCCTTGAAGCCTTGAATTTTGCGACCTACACGCCCATCCATGGTCACCTTCGCGCCGATCGCGGTCATGTACTGCAGCTCGTAGGCCGCGCACACGGCGCCCCATCCAAAGCGCTCGCTCGCTCCTCGCGCAGACGCAGACATTGTATGCAGGCGCGCCGCGTCGACTAATACATCCGCAAGCGCCGACCCCAAGCTTTCCTCCTCAACGAGCATTCCGGCAACTTCGTCAGCGAACAGTTCCCGCGCGCCGGGGTTCGGCGTGGTGACCACCGGAGTCCCGCTCGCAAGTGCCTCGATGTACGGAACGCCGAAGCCCTCGTAGGTGCTGGGCATCGTGAAGAGCCACGCGCGCCGCATAAGATCTGCTACCTGGATGTCCGGGATGTCGGTAAAGCTTTCGATGCCTCTACCGTGAACTTGGCGGTCGACCACCATCCAAAGGCGAGCGTCAGGAATGCGCGGCCTGACGACGCGCTCGAACACCTCCGCGACAAGCTTGCCACGCTTTCGGCCTTCCCAGGTTCCCACAAAGAGGACTGTAGGTCGGACTTCCTTAATGCCGGGCCGGAAGAACTCAAGATCGCAGCCGCAGGGGATGACCGCGTCGAGCTGGCCGATCGCCGCTCCAGTCGTCCGCGAGATCCCGACGGTCCGAGTAGCCATACGCCTGCTCGCGCGTTCGCCCAGATGGTGGTAGCGCTGGAGGATCCGTTGCCGAGTCGAAGTGGCGTACCGAGCTTCGTCCGCAGCCGAGCCGTAGAAGGTGCGTAGCACAGGCGTCTTGCGACGCCACAGCAGCTGACTGTCACCATGGACGTGCACGATGTCGAACGCGGAATAAGAAGTGGCAGCGAAGACGAACGGGGCGCTAACCATCCTCAGGCGTCGATCTCTAGCAAGCGTGGAGGCCACTGGAAGGGTTCGCGCCTCGTAGGCCACTCCTGGCGGAGCATCCGTGAAGGTCAGTGCTGTGACCCTGTGTCCCCGTTTCGCTAGCGCGTCCGCGAGGCGCGAAACCTGATGCCGTACACCGCCCCGGGTCGCGCTCGGAAGATCGGAATGAACCATTGCGATCCGCATTAGCAGACCGCTTGGATGAAGGCGTGCAATCTGTCTGCAAGCAGGGGATAGCAGAAATGCTGCTCTGCAAGGGCGCGCGTGCCGCCGCTTTGGCGGAGCTCAGGCTGACGGTGTAGTAGCGCGCGCACCCGTTCAGCAACGGCAGCGTAATAGTCTGACCCGAGAGGCTCTCCAACCTGGATAATCATCTCCTCCGGCAGGATCGCTGTAGCTGACGGCACAGCGGTCGACAGCACATGGCGATCGCAGGCGAGGTACTCCGGAAGCTTGGCGGTGGTGCGACCCCGGCCGATTGAATCGTTGGTCTGTGTTGAGATGCACACGTCCATTGCGCCGATGTAGTTGGCCACGTCCCCATGGTCGACGAAGCCCACCATCACAACACGGTCAAGAACCCCGAGTTCGGTGGCGCGCCGAACAATGTGCTGTATCCCCGTGCCATCGCCGACCACGAGACCGTAGACCGGAAGATCTCGAAGATCGCTCAGCGCTTCAACGATTTCCATGCCGTAGGTGATTTGTCTCGCCTCCGACCAAACGATGCTTCCGACGAGACCCATGACGAAATCCTCATCGGCCAACCCTAAACGGGCACGCACGCCTGTGCCAAGCCCGGCACGAAACTGCTCGAGGTCCACTCCGTCCGGGATGGTTACCCACGGAACGCGGACATCGAGGATGTTGGCCAGCTCTCGACCGCGGACGACAACGCCTGTCGCCCCGAGCGTGACTGTCCGGTCGACGAACCGCCCGAGCCCCATGGCCAAACGGCCGCGACTCTGGGCCGCATACAGCGCAGCCTGCGGATCTCCCAACTCCACAATCACGGGGCGGCCGGCGAGCCGACTCATGGCCGCCGCCTGGAAACCGGCGCGACCTGCGTCAATGACGTAGACGAGCGTCCATTCGCGTAGCCCGCTCAGCACCTGCTGCAAAGAGGGCGCCACCACCACGTCAATCTCAAGCCGACAGGCCAACTGGTTACGCATCGCCTCGGCGCGACGCACTTGCAGACCCGGCGAGTTGACGATGAAGGCCGCTCTAGGCTTCACTGGAGGTCACGCGGCAGAACGCAGGCGGCAGGACGCCTGTAGCCTTTAGCCACAATCTTCGGTGAGAGCAACTCAAGAGCTGTCGGTTCCGCGCCGCTGCAGCCAGAAAGGGCAGGGGGTACAAGCCACAGCCGGCTTAGTCGGCTCTCGGTTGCAGCGCCCGCCGCGGCACTGTGACGAGCCAATACGCAAGCACGCCGGCAGCGAACCAAATGAATGGCGAGAGCGGCGTGTTCGCCGTCGTCGGCCCGGCGAACCAGAACGGGATCATGGCGATCAGGGAAGCCCCCAACGCGGCGAGCATCCCGCGCGCTTCTCCGTCCCGAACCCGCCGACACCGCTGCACCACCAGCGATACGAGGAGGACGTGGAAGCTCAGGAACGCAAGCAGGCCTGGGACACCCACCTCGGTCTCCAGATAGCTGAACTCCGTCTCACCATTTAAGCGTTCGTTGCCCCCGACGCCGAACCCCGCCGCTGGACCGGACTTACCGATGCCAGCACCAAGCGGGAACTCGGTCAGATAGTCGCGGGCAGCGTTTAGCGGGCGCTCCCTCTGGGTCGACTCAAGCACCTGGCTCGGCTTGAAAGAGCCGTAGCGATTGGACGCGTCCGTCTGCGCATCGGACTTCAGTAGCGAAACGACGGCCACCGCCACCAGAGCGCCGGCGGCGACGCCAAGCACTGTTGCCCACCACCGCCGCGAAACGACCCCAAGGCCCGCATAGCTCACCACCGCCAGCACTGAAGCGATAACCCCGGCTCGGGTTTGAGAGGTCGTCACGCCGAGAACGGTGATCGCCAGCAGGGCGATCGCGAGCGCGCGTGATCGCGCACGCGATACGCCAATGAGCGCCAGGCCGGCCGGTATAGTTAGGACACCGAGCTGGCCCACAAAGCCAGCATCGCTGCCCAAGCCCAGCGGCCGGAGGCGCTGATTGCCCGCGGCATCAACGAAGGTCCTGCCAGCCCCCACGAAGGCGCCCTGCCCTAGCACCCGGTCCTTGTAGCCGGGTCCCCAGGCCGCCAGCTGCTCCGAGGTGAGATTCGATTGCACATAGCCGACGACACCGTTGACGGCGCCAATGGTAAGGAGGAGTGCGAGAAACGTGCGAAGCGCGCGCCTGTCGCGCACTGTCCAGTAGGCCAGGAAGAATAACGGGACGAACTCGAGGTGCGGCCGTAGGCCCGCGACCGCCCGAGTGATGGACTCGTTGGCCGGATTCGCGAGCTGAACGCCCACGACGGCGACTATGAGCACAACCCACCCGGCTAACGGCGGGACCTCCAGCCGAGTCTCACGAACCGACGCCCGCGAGAGGACCCCTACGACGATCGCGTAGAGCAGCACGTCGCGGACGAGCGTGGTAGCAGCCACGCCCGTTCGCAATTTGACGTACCCGTCCGCCAAGCCCAGGTACAAAAGGACGAGCGCGAGGGCTCGTCCGGTGTGTCGCGTGGTACACAGCAGCCCTACGGCGATCAGCACACCGCCCGCACCAGCCACGGCCAGCGGTCCGGCGCGGGCCGCCACGATGACGACGGACGCCGAGACAA
>JAABUS010004597.1_pt1 | contig 19563 bp, 17 predicted proteins | sample 5560161 | NCBI WGS metagenome assembly JAABUS01 (sample SAMN10711885, study PRJNA513376) | rock metagenome | isolation source: Antarctica rocks | place: Antarctica: Victoria Land, Trio Nunatak nord | collected 2016-01-04 | reverse complement strand
GCCGGTAGGGCGAGGCGAGCCGCTTGGCGACGATGCCCTCGAGCCCCTGCCGGCGGCTCAGCGCGACCATGGCCTCCCCGTCGCCGCGGTGAAACGCCGGGGTCTGCCAGCTCTCGCCGTCGAGCTCGAGCGCCGCGAGGCGCTCGCGGCGCTCCTCGTAGGGCACCTCGAGCAGCGACTCTCCGCCGAGGTGCAGGAGGTCGAAGACGACGTAGGTCACCGACACGTCGGCGCGGCGCTTGCGCACCTCGGCGGCGGAGGCGACGTGCATCCGCCGCTGCAGGCGCTGAAAGCTCGGCCTGCCGTTGGCGTCGAAGGCGACGAGCTCCCCGTCGAGGACCGCCTCAGCCCCCTCGAGCTCAAGCGCGATCGCGCCGATCTCGGGGTACTGGCTGGTGATGTCGCGCAGCGTCCGCGAGCGCAGCTCCACCTGGCCGGTTCGGCAGAGCGCGATGGCACGCACGCCGTCCCACTTGATCTCGAACCCCCATTCCTCGTCGTTGCGGGGCAGCTTCGCCAGGGTCGCCTTCATCGGCTCGATCGCGTCGGGAAGGGCCTCGCGCCCCGCCGCGGCCGGGTCCATCCGGTGGATCATCCAGTTCTTGCCGCCGGTGCGGAACAGCGCGTAGCGGCCCTCGACGCGCCTGCCGTGGAGGCGGACCACCACCTTCCCCTCCTCGAACTTCTCCGCCTCGTAGGTCCCGGCGTCCCACTGGGTCACCTTGCCGCCGCCGTACTGGCCCGCCGGGATCTCGCCCTCGAAGTCGAAGTAGTCGAGCGGGTGGTCCTCGGTGTGGACCGCGAGGCGATTCTCGCTCGGGTCCTGCGGCACGCCGCGGGGTAGCGCCCACGAGACCAGGACTCCGTCGCGCTCGAGGCGGAAGTCCCAGTGCAGGCGGCGAGCGTGGTGCTCCTGGATCACGAAGCGCCCGGCCACCTCGCCGTCCGGGTCCCCCGAGCCGGACGGCTCGGGGGTGACGTCGAAGGAGCGCTTGGCGCGGTACTCGCCGAGGCGCTCCCCACCCGTGCGCTTGCCCGCCATGGCGGGCAAGCCTAGGGACGCCGGCTACTCGTCCTCGTCGCCGGCGTCCTCATCATCGAGGTCGTCGAGATCGTCGAGCTCATCGAGCTGCCCCTCGACCGCCTCCTCGTTCCAGGCGCTCTCGTTGGGCTCCTCGTCAGGCTCGATCGTCTCGGCGTCGCTCATCAATCGCGGTGCAGGCCGACGCGATCCACCTTCTGGTGGTAGCGCTCGCCGACCTTGCCGCCGAGGATCGCCGCGATCAGCGTGGCGATCAGGAACGCGGCGAGGGCGATGATGCCCCCGGTCGCAAGATCGCCCTCGTCGATCGGGATTCGCGGCAGGTTGAGCTGGGAGAAGATGTTGTACTCCGAGCCCGCGATCGCGCCGAGCCCTGCCACCAGCAGGGTCACCAGCAGCCCGATCACCCAGACCCCGGCGCCCTGCCGGGCGCCGTCGAAGCGCGACATCCGCCCGGCGACGTAGCCGCCGGCGTAGTAGCCGATCGCGAGGACGATGAGCAGCAGGATCGCGCCCACGATGCTGATCGTGTCGGCCCCGGACCGCGCCTCCGAGTCCGTCAGCTCGGTCAGCCCGATCGCGGCGCCGGCGGCGCTCAGCAGCGCCGTCAGCAGCACGGTGATGCCGATCGCGACCAGCCAGCCGAAGAAGGCCGCGCCGATGTTGAAGCCGCCGTACTCGTCGCGCTGGCGCTCGCGGTCGAGGCCCAGGCCGCCCCGGTCGCTGCGATCGTCGTCATCGCGGCGGGTGGTGACCGTGCGGTCGGTCTCGACCCTGTCGCTCCCTACCCTGTCGCCGGTTCTCTCCGACACGCGATCTCGGCGCGCGCCCTCGTTTTGATCGTCTGCGCTCATCTCATCTCCCTGAAAGTTCGTTGACTGTCAGCCGTCGATTTCGGCCTCGGGACGCTGACACCTGCAATGAGAGCGAAGTTACTGACGTGGAACGTGGCCGGTCGCACGAAGCTGCTCGGCGAGCAGGTCGCCGCGATCGTGCGACGGGAGGCGGATCTCGTCGCTCTGCAGGAGATCCGCCCGAGCACCGTCGGCCCCTGGCGCGAAGCCCTCGCGGCCGCCGGACTGCCGTACGCGGTCGACTCCAGCGCCTTCATCGGCTCGCGCCGCCCCTTCAACCTGACCGCCTCCCGCTGGGAGCTGACGGAGCTGCCGGCGATCGGCGCGCCCCAGCCCGAGCGGGTGCTCTCGGTGGTCGGCGAGTCGCCGGCCGGCCAGCTCGAGATCTACAACGCCCACATCCCCCCCGCCCCCTCCAACGGGCTGATCAAGGTCGAGACCTGCGAGACGCCGGGGAAGTCGAGACGTTCGCCTCGAACCATCCCGACCACGCGGAGCGCTGGGACGCCGCCGAGCGCTCCCTGCTGACGGGGCTCGCGGGCTGGGACCTCGTCGACGTCTTCCGCGAGCTCAACGGCTACGACCGCCGCGACGTCAGCTGGGTCATGCACACCCGCGCGCGCCGCAAGGCCGCCCACCGCCTCGACCACATCCTTGCCTCGGCGAGCCTGCGCTCGCTCGCCTGCGACTACCTCCACGGCTGGCGCGATGCAGGGCTGAGCGACCACTCCGGAATGGAGGCCCTGTTCGAGCCCGAGTGAGCGGGCCCGGCGAGCGGTGGCCTAGCTGCCGCCGCTCGCGAGCCGCTGCGAGAGCCGGTCGAACAGGGAATCGGGAACCAGCGGCTTGAGCAGCGTCAGCGTCCGCGCCCCCTGGCCGACCAGGTAGCGCTCCGAGGGCGAGCTCGACGTGAGCGCCTCGACCACCTTCTCGGCGACCTTCGCCGGCTCCTCGGAGTCCTCCTGAGAGGCGAGCTGATCGTCGAAGCCCGCGAGGGCCTCGCCGTAGAGCGTGCGCTGCTCGTCGGTCATTCGGGCCCGGGCCTCATCGAGGGAGGCGCGGCCCTTCTCCCAGATCTCCGTCTTCATCGACGCCGGCTCGATCAGCGAGACGGCCACCTCGAACGGCGCCATCTCCGCGCGCAGCGACTCCGCCAGGGCCTCGAGGCCCCACTTCGAGGCGTGGTAGGGCGAGGCGTAGGGGAAGGCGACCCGCCCGCCGAGGGAGCTCATGAAGACGATCCTTCCCTTGCTCGCGCGGATCTGCGGGAGGAAGGCCTGCGTCACGGCGAACTGGCCGATCAGGTTCGTCTCGATCGTCGCCCGGAACTCATCGATCGGCACCGTCTCGACCGGGCCGGCGCCGGGGATCCCCGCGTTGTTGACGAGCGCGTCGAGGCGGCCGCCGGTCAGCTCGCGCACCCGGGAGGCGGCGGCTGCGATCGAGGGCTCGGAGGTGACGTCGAGCTCGATCGTCGTGACGCCCTCGGGGGAGGCCCCACCATGCGACCCGTCCCGGCGGCCGGCCAGCACGCGCCAGCCCTCAGCTCGGAGGGCATCGACGCAGGCGGCGCCGATCCCCGTCGAGGTTCCGGTGATCAGGACGGTCTTCTCGGAGCTCTCGGACATGAAAGCCACCCTTCCGGTAGTCGCGGCCCCCTGTCGCGCTTCGCGTTGCCCGCAGCAGGTGACGCCGAAACAGGAGGCGGCGTGCCATCGAGCGCGATGGCGCGCTCATGGCGGTAGGCGCGAGGTCCGCGCCACTCGTCAACCGCCCCGGGGTTCCCGGCCGCTGCCCAGTATCGCTTCACCTCCGCGCGCTCGGCGATACTCGAGTCGTGCAGAGCGACGATCCTCAACCGCCGCCGAGCGTCTCCCTGGCGGAGGCCACCGGGGGCTGGGTCGGCATCGCCGAGGCCACGCTGCCCTTCGTCGCCTTCACCGTGGTCTGGTCGGCGACCGGTCGCAACGTCGTCGCCGGGGCTGCCGTCGCGGTCTCGATCAGCGCCGTGCTCGCCGTCGTGCGGCTCGTGCGTCGCGAGACGCTTCAGTTCGCGCTCTCGGGCCTGATCGGCGTCGCCTTCGGCGCGTTCGTCGCGGCGCGCAGCGGCAACGCCGAGGACTTCTTCCTGCCCGGGATCCTGATCAACGCCGCCTCCCTCCTCGCCTATCTGATCTCGATCGCCGTGCGCCGCCCCCTGCTCGGCCTGATCGTCTCCGCCATGACCGGCGAGGGCCGCGGCTGGTACGAGGACCCGGTGCGGCGGCGCGCCTACTCGCGGGCGAGTTGGATCTGGGTGGGACTGTTCGGCTTTCGCCTCTCGATCCAGCTGCCGCTCTACCTGAGCAGCGCCGTCGGGCCGCTCGCAATCGCGCGGGTGATCACGGGGCTGCCGCTGTTCGCGCTGGCCCTCTGGTTCTCATACGTGCTGCTGCGGCCGGTCCTCGGATCCGAGCTGCGAGGGCTCCCTCGCGGGCGCGGGCTCCCCCGGCCCTAGACCGCTCCCCTAGATGAGTGATTCAGGCCTCGCCGCGAAGCCGCCCGCGCCGGCCCGGCTGGTTGGCGCCGCCCTGGCCCTTGCGGGGAGTTCGCGCCCGCAGGCGCTCGGCGAAAGCTCCGAGCTCGTGCCCACCCCGGCGCGGGCCGCCCGTCGCCTCCTCGTCGAGGAGGACGTCGAGCAGAGCGTGCACGACGGCGGGGTCGAACTGCGTGCCGGCGCCGCGCTGCAGCTCCCCCATCGCCTCGCGACGGGTGCGCGCCGGCCGATAGGGCCGGTCGCTCGCGATCGCGTCGAAGGCGTCGCATGCGAGGACGATCCGGCTCGGCAGCGGGATCTCCCTGCCCGCGAGCCCGTCGGGATACCCCTTGCCGTCCCAGCGCTCGTGCTCGTGACGCACGGAGCGCGCGACCTGCTCGAGGCCCGGCACCGAGCGGAGGATCCGCTCGCCGATCACCGGGTGCTCGCGCATCTGCTGCCACTCGTCGGCGGTCAGCGGCCGGGGCGCGCGGAGGATCTCGTCGGAGATGCCGATCTTGCCGAGGTCGTGCAGCAGAGCGACGACCTCGACCTCCCGCACGGCCTCGCGTGAGAGGCCGAGCTTCCGGGCGACCCGCTTGGTCAGATCGACGGTGGTGGCGCTGTGGGCGCCGGTGTAGCCGTCGCGCGCGGTGAGCGCGCTCGAGAGGGCGACGAGGTTCGCCCGCCACTGGACGCTCAGCTCCCGGCGGCTGCGCAGCGCCGTGCGGCGCAGCTCGCGCCGATCGCGCTCGAGCAACCGCGAGCGGATGTCGCGCAGCAGGATCACGCCGAGCAGGAGGCCGATCAGCGCGACGGAGCCGAGCGGTCCGCCGTAGACGAGGATCCCGCCGACCGCGCCCGCGAGCAGCACGTTCGCCGCGATCGTCGCATCGAGGGTTCGCCGGTCGAGCTCGCCCGCCTCGAGGGACGGCTCACCGCTGCGGCCGGCGCGAAGCAGCGAGCCGGCGAGCACGAGCGCGCAGGCGGCCGGGAGCCCGACCTCCCAGGAGCTGGAGGGTACGAACAGCCAGCTCTCGAGCGCGAGCGACCACGGCGAGGTGGCGGCCACCGCGACGAGGTAGCCGACTCCGACGAGGACGGCGTCGGGTCGCTGACGCGGCGGTGCCCAGTAGAGGGCCAGAACCGCGGCGGCGGTCAGGGCCGTGCCGAGCATCCCGACCGAGATGCGACTGGCGACGATCGCGGCGCCGGGCGCGGAGGCCTCGAGCAGGGGCGGGGCCAGCAGGGCAAGGGAGAAGACGCTGACCGAGAGCAAGACGCCGGCGATGTCGAGGACGCGATAGCTGTCGCTGAGCCAGCGGCCGCTGAGGACGAAGAGGAGGCCGATCCCTCCGGCGGCCCCCGCGAGCGCCCCGGCGAAGGGGACGAACCAGAGCAGCAGCCCGGCGGCGACGAGCGCCCAGCCCGCGCGCTCGCGCCCGGCGGTCACGCGGGTCGCGGCGAAGCAGCCCGCGACCGCGGCGAGCACGGCGACCGCGGTCAGCCCCCCGCGCAGGGATTCGGCGGGCACCCCCGCGGCCGGGAGCGCGAACCAGGCCGCGGCGATGGCGCTCAGCAGGGAGGCGGCGATGAGGATCGGCCCAACGGGGGACCAGTCGCGCTCGAGGCGGTCGGGGCAATCCACGCTCCCGGCGGCCTCGCAGGCTCCGAGGGAGTCGTCGGGGACGAGGGGAAGCTCGAGGGGGTCGGCGCCGGCGATGCGCTCGGCCCTGACGCCGTCCATCGCCCTCCGGGCAGCCTCGAGGAGCTGCTCGATCGAGGCCCCGTCGCGGGGGTAGCACGCCGCCCCGGCCGTCGCCGAGACCCGCATCAGCGGTCCCCCGGCCGGCACCGCTCGCTCCGCTGCGGCGACGACGCGAGCGATCAGGCGGCGCTCGTTCTCGTCTGAGGATTGCGGAAGGAGGGCCGCGAACTCGTCCTCTGCCACCCGCCCCAGGACGTCCTCGCCGCGCAGCACCGAGAGGGTCTCGAAGGAGATGCTGCGAAGTACGTCGTCGGCCTGCGCATGGCCGAGCTCGGCGTTGATGGCAGCGAATCCGTCGAGGCCGAGGCAGAGCACGGTGAAGCCCTCGTTGCGGCGACGGGCCCGCGCGAGCGCGGACGCGGCCCGCTCCTCGAAGCCGCGCCGGTCGGGCAGGCCGGTCAGGGGGTCCCTCATCATCAGCGACTCGGCGTCCGCGAGGGAGCGGCGCAGCCGCTCGCGCTGGGCGAGGATCACGAGGCCGAGACCGCCGATCGTCGCCGCGATCAGCCCCCAGACGAGGGCGCCCCCCGCCCCGGCCCGCAGCGCACCGAGGGTGGCGGCGGCGATGGAGAGCAGCAACGCCGCGGCGACGGCGAGCTGCCAGCGCAGGGGCGCGGGGCGAAGCCCAGCTCCCGCGGCCCCCCCAGACTGCCTCCCTTTCACGTAACGAATCGTACTAGCCGTTGGAAGGGCTCAGGCCGGCATGGAGCGAGCGGCGCTCCCGATCCGCCCGCGCAGTAGCCGCGCGTCGGCGCCCGAGACCGTCCGCAGCTGCCCCTGGAAGGCGAGATGCCAGTGCTCGAGCGGCCATTTCGCGAGATGCTCGAGCTTGCCGAGCAGCGACTCCGCCGGGACGAAGTCCTCCTCGTCGAGAACCGCGACGGGCTCCGCGTGGACGCGCCACGGATACGCCTCGTGCTTCTTCTTGCCGCCCTGCGGCCAGATCGGCTCGCGGTCCTCGAACATCGGCGAGAGGACCCGGGCGATCCCGCCGAAGGCCTGGACTCCGGTGACGTAGAAGACGACCTCGTCACCGGGCTCGAACTGCTCGGCCTGCCTGATCCGGCGCTCCTTGAAGCCGATCGGGTCGAAGCCCCGTTCGACGTTGATCCGGAAGTTCTCGAGCGAACCCGTGAGGATCCAGGTCTTCGCGGATGCGGCCGCCTCTGGCACGGCCGCATCATAGGACCGACGGAGCGGTCACCGCGACGGCGCCGCCGGGATCGCCTCGGCCTCCTCGAGGCGAGCGTAGAGCTCCTCGACCGCCCGCCTCGCCGCGTCGTGGCGCTCGCCGGCGCGGCGCGAGCGCCCCGGGCTCGACCAGGCGGAGGGATCCGCCAGCTCGTCCTCGATCTCCCGCAGCTCCCGCTCGGCGGCCTCGATCTCCCCCTCCAGCGCCGAGACCCGCCGTAACGCATTCTTCGATGGGCGATCGGTCTGCGGCAATCGCTTGGGCCCGCCCTTCTTCGCCGCTTCGCGCAGCCCGGCGGCGGCGACCTGCGCGGCGGCCTCGCGCTCGTCGCGGTCGCGCTGGTAGTCGGCCCAGCCGCCGAGGAAGCTGTGCAGCTCCCCGCCGTCGCAGACGAGCGTCCGGCTGCCGACCGCCTCGAGCAGCGCCCGGTCGTGGGAGACGAGGATCACCGCCCCCTCGAACTCCGAGAGCGCGTCCTCGAGCGCCTCGCGGCTCTCGATGTCAAGATGGTTGGTCGGCTCGTCGAGGATCAGTACGTTCGCGCCCGAGGCGACGAGGATCGCCAGCGACAGCCGCCGCTGCTCGCCGCCGGAGATGTCGGCGAGTCGCTTGTCGACGTCGGCGCCGGAGAAAAGGAAGCCGCCGAGCAGGTCGCGCGCCCGCTGGCCGGTCAGCCCGGTCTCGCGCTGGGCGGCCTCGAGCACGGTGCCGTCCCCAGCCGCGGTGTCGGCGTGCTGGGAGAGGTAGCCGAGCTTCACGTTGTGCCCGAGCGCGAGCTTCCCCGAGCCGGGCGCACGGCGGCCGGCGAGCGTCTCGATCAGCGTCGTCTTGCCGGCGCCGTTGGGGCCGACGAGGATGACGTGCTCGGCGCGCTCCACGCGCAGGCTCGCGCCGGCGAGGAGCGTCCGGCCCGGAACCTCGATGGTGGCGTCCTCCATCTTGAGGACGAACTTGCCCGTGCGCTCGGGCGTGACGAACTGGAAGCGCAGGTTCTTGCGCTCGCGCGGGTCGCGGCTCACGGCGTCGCGCTTCACCCGCTCGATCTGCTTGACGCGCGACTGCGCCTGGCGCGCCTTCGTCGCCTTGTAGCGGAAGCGCTCCACGAACCGCTCCATCCGCTCGATCTCGGCCTGCTGGCGCTCGATCGCCTTGCCGAGGGCCATCTCGCGCGCGGCCTGCTCCTTTCTCCACGCATGCCAGGGCCCGGAGAAGAAGCGCGCCCGGCCCGCCTCGAGCTCGAGCACCGAGGTCCCGACCGCCTCGAGGAACCAGCGGTCATGCGCCACGAGGACGACCGCGGCGTCGATGCTCGTCAGGTACTTCTCGAGCCACTCGAGGGTGGGGATGTCGAGGTGGTTGGTCGGCTCGTCGAGAAGCAGGAGCTCGGGCTTGGTGGCGAGCGCACGCGCCAGCGAGGCGCGCGTCAGCTCCCCGCCGGAGAAGGTCGATAGCGCCCGTGGCCACTGCGCCTCGTCGAACCCGAGGCCGGCGAGGACGGCGAGCACCTCGTCGCGCCAGCGGTAGCCGCCCGCGAGCTCGAGCCGCTGCTGCGCCGCAGCGTAGGCGCTCATCGTCGCGTCGTCGTGCTCGCCCGCGGACATCGCCGCCTCGAGCCGCTCGAGCTCGGCCTCGGTGGCGAGAGTCTCGGCGCGGCCGGAGAGGACGTAGTCGGAGAGCGAGAGCGACGCCTGCCGCGGCGGCCGCTGATCGTGGATGGCGACCCGGGTGCCCTCGCCGAGCACGAGGCCGCCGCCGTCGGGAGCCAGCTCGCCGGCGAGGATCCGAAGGAGGGTCGACTTGCCGGCCCCATTGCGCCCCGAGAGCGTCATCCGGTCCCGCGCCTCGAGCTTGAAGGACACATCCGCGAAGAGCGGGCGCCCGCCAACGTGGATCCCGAGGTTCGATGCGATCGCGATTGCCATGGCGGGCGCGAAGTTACAGATCGGGCACTCCCACCCGGGACGGGCGCCTCCGATCCGTAGATTCATCCCATGCGCTCCACCTGGGCGGTCATCAAGCGCACCGCGCTCTCGTTCTACGACGATCAGTGCACCCACCACGCGGCGGCGATGACGTACTACGCGCTGATGTCGCTCTTCCCCGCCGTCCTGCTCGGCCTCTCGATGCTGGCCTTGATCGGGCAGTACCCGGAGACCTACGACGCGATCATCGGCTACCTGCGCGACGTCGTGCCCGAGGCGGCCCTCGCTCCCCTCGATGCCTCCCTCCAGGACGCCCTGCAGCAGAAGGGCACCGCGCTGACCGGCCTGTTCGTCTCCATCGCCCTCACCCTCTACGGGACGACGGGCGCGCTCGAAGCGGCGCGACGCGCCCTCAACGTGGTCTTCGAGGTCGAGAAGGGGCGCAGCTTCCTGCGCCGCAAGTCGATCGACATCGGGCTGACCTTCGCGCTGATGACCCTCGTCCTGGCCAGCATGATCATGCTCTTCATCGGCGGCTCGTTCGCCGAGGACATCTTCGGCTTCGTCGGGCTCGGCGAGACGGCGGCTGAGGTCTGGAGCATCGTGCGCTGGCCGGGCGCCGTCACCACGACGATGCTCGTCTTCGCGATCCTCTACTACGTCAGCCCCGACGTCGAGCATCGCTCATTTCGCTGGATCACGCCCGGAGCCATCGCCGGCGTGCTGCTGTGGATCGGCGCCTCAGCCGCCTTCTCGGCCTACATCTCCAGCGTCGCCGACGTCAGCGCCATCTACGGGACGTTCGCCAGCGCGATCGTCCTCGTCGCCTGGCTCTGGCTGACGAACGTCTCGCTTCTCTTCGGCGCCGAGCTCAACGCTGAGATCGAGCGGCAGAAGGAGCTCGCCGAGGGCGTTCCCCCGCCGGAGACCCTGGACCTGCCGGCCAAGACGAGCTGAGTGCGTTCGCGGCGGCCCTCGCATCGTTCACAAGAAGACAACAGCGCAGACACACCTGAAGCACATCGGAGCCCTCGCGCTCCCATAGACATGGCTCTCCGGCCGGCGGAACCGGCACGGCCCCTCGATCAAGGAGAGCCCGATGCTTCGCAAGCCCCGAACGAGAAGAATGGCCGCCGCCGTCGCGGCCATCAGCTCCCTCGCGGCGGGCGCTGCCGTGGCGGCGCCCGCCGGCACGAGTCGCGGTCCCAGCACGAGCACGAATCCCTACGTGCTCCCGGTCGCCGACGGCGTCGCGATCAGGTCGCTGCTGTCGGTCGGCGACTCGGGATCGGCGAGCAACGGCTATGAGATGGTCGGCATCCCGGACGGGCTCGGCGCCTTCGGGGGAGCCGGCGGCGACAGGTTCACGCTCTTCATGAACAACGAGCTCACCACCACCGCCGGCCGGGTACGCCGCCACGGCCAGCAGGGCGCCTTCGTCGAGAGGCTCAGGATCGACTCCGAGAGCCTCGAGGTCGAGAAGGGCCGGGATCTGATCAATCCTGGGGTCCGCTACTGGGATTACCCTTCCCGCACGTACGGCTCGACGCCCTCGCGGGGCGGCGCCAACCCGCGCGAGCCGATGGACACCTTCGTCGCGCAGATGGCCGCGTTCTCGCGCTTCTGCTCGGGGAGCCTGACGCCTCGGGGGCTTCTCTACGACGAGTCGACGAGGCGGGGCTACCGCAAGCAGATCTACTTCGCCAACGAGGAGGCCGGCGCGGAGGGGCGGGTCTTCGGCGTCACGAAGAACGGCAAAGCGCGGCAGCTTCCCCGCCTCGGGCTGGCCTCGTGGGAGAACACCAACGTCGCCGACACGAGGAACGAGACGACGCTGACGATCGGCGACGAGGATGGCTCGGAGGGTCAGCTCTGGGTGCACCTCGGCCGCAAGCTGCGCTCCGGCGGCGCCTTCGATCGAGCCGGGCTGACCAACGGCGGCGTCTACGTCGTCGACCTCGCCGACGAGGCCGTCGACAGCGACGCGGAGTTCCGCGCCGCCTTCGGCAAGGGGAAGCGTGCTCGGTTCACGATCGGGACCGACGAGGAGATCAACTGGGATCGGTCGGGCGAGCACCAGAACGAGGAGGCGCTGGCACGGGGGCTCAGCCTCAACCGGATCGAGGACGGCGCCTTCGACCCCCGCAACCCCGATGACTACTACTTCACCACCACCGAGGGCGCGCCGGGCTCGGTGCCCGGCCAGCCGGGGGTCACCCGGGACGGCGGTGGCCTATGGAGGCTCCGCTTCGACAACGTCCGCAAGCCGAAGCGCGGCGGAACGCTCGAGCTCCTCCTCGACGGGACCGAGGCCCCCGCTCTCAACAAGCCCGACAACATGACGATCGACGGCCACGGCAACCTCCTGATCCAGGAGGACCCCGGCAACAACGCCCAGCTCGCCCGGATCGTCGCCTACGACATCGAGACCGGCCGGCGCGGCGTCCTGGCGGAGTTCGACCCGAGCCTCTTCCGGGAAGGCGCTCCGCGGTTCATCACCCAGGACGAGGAGTCGAGCGGCATCATCGACGCAGGCCGGATGCTCGGCAGAGGCTGGTTCCTGTTCGACGCGCAGATCCACGAGGCGAACCCCGATCCGGCGCTGGTCGAATACGGCCAGCTGCTCGCCATGCGGGTGCGGAACTTCCGCGACGTCTATGACATCGCCGGCTCGCCCTAGCTAGACGACCGAGAACTCGACGGCGCGAGCGCTCGGATCGGCGCGCTCCAAGCGGACCGTGACCTCGCTGCCGGGCGGTGGGTACTCCTCGGCGATCCGCGCCCGCACGGCCGGCTCGCGGAGCTGCAGGAGCCCCTTGTCGACGACTATCGCCGCGAAGCTCTGGCCCTCGCGGCCCTCGAGGAGCATCGCCTCGACCAGGTCGACCACGCCCCGCTCGACCTCGTTGGCGCGATGAGCGCCCGCCGCCATCGCCTCCGGCAGCGCCGGGAGCCCGGTTCGGACCCAATCCGGCAGCGGGCTGCCCGCGTGGGCTGCGAGGCAGCACTCGCTCACGAAGCGGTCCTGGAGGCGTCGCAACGGCGCGGTCGCGTGGGCGTAGTTCGCCGCGATCGAGAAGTGCCCGGGATCGCTCGGCGGCTCACCGTCGAAGAACGTGTAGCCGGCGCCGCGCCCGACCCCGGTGGCCTCGTGCATGATCGCTGCGTGGGCCGGCTCGGTGACGTCGAGCGAGTCGAGAAAGCCGGCGTAGCTCTCGGCCTCCGGCCAATCGATCCCGAGCGCCCGCGCCTGGCGGCGCAGCCGGTTGAGCGAGCGCTCCTCCGGCGGCGGCTGCGTCCTCAGGATCCCGGTTCCGCCTCGCAGCATCAGCTCGGCGGCCGCCATCCCCGTGAGCAGGGAGACCTGCGCATTGTGCTCCTCCGTCGCGAGCGGGACGCGGTAGCGCACGGTCCATCCCTCCTCCCCCTGCTCGACCTCCTGCTCGGGGACGTTGAGACGGATGCCGCCGCGGGCGCGCTCGAGCTCGAGCCGGCGCTCCCCCACCTCGCGAAGCAACGGCTCGAGGTCCGCCGGCACGTCGGCGTAGGTGTGCTGAGCGGTGCTCCGCACCTGAGCGCGCGCGACCGCCGTCTGCGTCAGCTCGCCCTTCCCGTCTAGGTCCAGCGTCCAGAGGACCGCCGGCCGCCACTCGCCCGGCAGCAGGCTCGCCGCGCCCTCGGAGAGCGCCGGCGGGTGCAGCGGCGTGTTGTGGTCGGGCGCGTAGACCGTCACCCCCCGCGAGTGGGTCTCGGCGTCGAGCGCTCCGGCGGGCTCGACGAAGACGCCGACGTCGGCGATCGCGTAGGAAACGCGATGGCCGTCCCCGCGCCGCTCGATGTGGAGGGCCTGATCGAGGTCCTTCGAGCCCGGCGGGTCGATCGTCACGAATGGGAGATCGACGCGCTCGGCCGGATGCTCGCCCCGAGCCGCCGCCTCGGCCTCGGCCACCGCCTCGGGGGCGAACTCCGCCGGGACGCCGGCTTCGGAGCGGATCGCCTCGAGGCCCTCGCGCATCGTCGCTGCGGGGTCGATCCGGATGCGCCGTGCGGGCATCGCGGCAGGGTAGCGGGCGCCCTTGGGCCCGCGGCGCGGCTAGGTCACCTCGGAGGCTTCGCCCCCGGGGGCGCTCGGCGGGTCTGGAAGAGGGGGACTCCCACCGCCTGCGCGGCCGGGTCCCGGACGGCGCTACTTGCCGCCGCCACCGCCACCGGCGCCGGCGGGCTTGCCGCCACCGCCCTTGCCGCCGCCACCATCGCCGCTGCCGCCGAGGTCGATGTCGACGCCGAGCAGCACGATCGGCCAGAGGATGACTGCGAGCAGCATCTCGACGATCTCCTCGAGGCCGTCCAGGCTGGAGAAGTAGCTGGCGTGGTCGCCGATGATCCCCGCCGCGACGAGGACGCCGACCGCGATGTATATGACTCCGACCAGTCCGAAACGCATGACATCTACACCCTACCCGTAGTTGGGCGGCGCTGCGCCTACCCTCGCGCGGAGCCGGTCGGGCAGCCCCGGGATCGATCGCGTCGCAGGCGCTCGAACCTGATCCGGAACGGCAGCTCCACCTTCAGCGAGCAGCTCCCCGCCCGGCGCAGGACGACCCTCCCGGATCCCGTGCCACGCAGCCGCGCGCCATCGCGCTCGAAGTGGATCATCTCACTCGGCGGCTCGGCGAATCGGAAGCCGACCGTCCAGACCGTGCCCCGGCGGGCCACCGTCTCGTAGCTCCAACGCCGATGCGGTGAGGGTGGGCGGCGGAAGAAGCCCCAGTCGATCGCGTCGGCCAAGTCCGCGCGCCAGTAGCGCCAGGCATGGATCCCCCGATGGGGGCGGTAGGTGACCTCGGCGCCGACCGCCTGCGCCGCGTCGGCGAACTCCGCCGCGTGCTGCCCGAGCTCGGCCTCCGCGGCCTGGCCGAACGTGTTCGTCAGCTCCTCCGGCCGAGCGGGATCGGGGACGCCGTCCCCGGCCGCCACGTACAGGCGGGTGTGGCGCAGGTTCCCGACCAGCGACTTGGGGTTGTGACCGCTCCAGTAGAACTCCTGCGCCTCGGGGTCGCCGAAGATCGCCTCCTTGCTCTGGCCGGTCGCGAAGTCGAAGGCCTGCTGAAAGGTCGGCCGCTGGATCGAGAGCGGCCCCGAGAAGGCGGCCGCCGACCCAAAGTAACCCGGCCGCTGGCTGGCGTAGAACATCGCCCCCTCGCCGCCCATCGAGAGCCCCGCGATCGCGTGCCAGCGGCGCCCCGGCTTGATCCGCAGCCGCCCATCGACGTAGGGAACGAGCTGATCAAGGTGGTAGCGCTCCCAGGCCGGAGAGCCGCGCCTTCCCACGTTCCACCAGTTCGCGTAGAACCCGCGATCCCCTTCGGGCATGACGATGACGCCCTTGAAGCCCCGGGCCGTCCTCATCAGATCACCGTTCTCGGGGTTCGGCCACGAGTCGAAGGCGTCACCCTGGCCGTGCATCAGATAGAGCACCGGGTAGCGACGATCGGGATGGCTCGCGTAGCCGCTCGGCAGGTAGACGTCGGCACGGAGGGCATTCGGCCTCTCGTCCACCCCGGGCGGCTCGTTGTAGGAGCCCTCAGGCGCGGCTGAGGGGTCGACGAAGCGGCTCTCCGCGACGCCGGGGCCCTTCCAGGTGACGACCCGGGCGGCGCCGGCCGCGGCTGGTGCGGCCAACGCGAGCAGCGTTACCGCCATCACGGGCATCCAGCGAAGTCGGGGTCTCATGAGATCAGGTTAGGGCGAACCGGGCAGGGCAGGCGCCTGCCCCCCACCGCTGTCAGGGTGCAGGCCCGACCTGCGACTCTGTTCTCCTGGCGGCGAGCTCCGACATCAGCGATCTCCCACGGCCGTGGCCTTCTTGTCGATGACCGCCGACTCGGGCCCCAATGGCCTGCGTTTGGGCCTGACGCTGGTCGCGCTGGCCGCGCTCGGAGCGCCGGCGGTTGCCAGCCCGGCTCAAGCCGATGGCCCACGATCCGCCTCGGGGGGAAGCGGGGTCGTCGGGGTGACCACACCTCGCCGAGCAGAGCTGCGGGAGACCGTCCCGATCACTGAGCGCCCCGGTGCGGAGCCACGCTCAGTCGTCTCTCTGCCCCTGCCGCCGATCAGGCGCGGCGACCGCATCCGCTTCAACGGCGAGGTGACGCTGACAACGACATGCGTGGGGCAGAAGCCTCGCTGCATCGGCCGCCGCTACGGCTTCGATCCCCATCTGCGGGCGCGCGTGGTGCTGGCGGGAGACCGCGACGACGCCGGCGGGGGGACGATGCGCCTCGCCCGCGCGCCCTCACTCGGCTGCGAGCAGACGCGCCCCAATCGCAACCATCACTGCCCGCTCGTGATCGAGCGCGGCTCGTTCTCGGTCGACCAGCCCGGCGAGCTGCCCTGCCGGCCGGAGGAGTGCCGCCTCAACCTCGTGGTCGACGCGTCCCACCGCAACGCCCAGGGCGGGGAGGTGGTCGTCGTCGGCGCCGACCGCCCCGACGGGAGCGTGGAGGGGGACAAGGCGCGGCTCAGCGCCGTCACGAAGCGGGCCGGATCGGAGGTTCAGGTGACGACGCGGAGCACCTCGACGCGGCGGACCAGGAAGCTTCCGGCCTCCTTCTCCCGCGGCCACCGGGTCGTCTACTCCCAAGCTCTCGGCCGCCTCCGAGGCGGCGACGTCCTGCTGATCCGGGCCCGGCAACGCACCGCGATCAGGCTGGCCCCCTACTTCGTCGCGGCGCAGGTCGTGATCTCGACTCGCCGGGACGGGACGCACCCGAGCAACCTGGCAAGCAGGGTGATCTCCCGCTCCGGAACGGCGACCGAGACCAACGGCTTCAACTGCACCCTCGGCCCGAGCGCCTTCCGCACTCCCTGCCTGACAACGAAGGCGGGGATGGCCATCGTTGAGCGAGCTCCCCGCACCCGCCGGGGGACGCCGAGGAAGCTCTACGTCAACCTCGTCTCCCGCGCCTTTCCCAAGCTCTCGCAGGCTCGTGGCTCCTATCCCCCCGCGAGGATCCTCAGGGGCGGCGGCCTCGTCGTGAAGCGCTTGCGAGCCGGCTCAACGGGCGGCTGAGCTACCCAAGCGTGGCCAGCGCGCTTACGCCCCTTCTCCCAGCTCCAAGGTGTGATCCCGCTTCCCGCGGACCGGCTCGTTCGCCTGTCGCATCGCTGACATGCGGCGCGAGAGGCTCAGCGGCTGATGTAGGGTCGCCTCAGGCGGGCATGCGGAGCAGGCGGAAGACCAGGGGGGGCGCCTCGACGCGGTCGGTCGCGACCATTGTCGCGCTCACCGCCGGCCTGGTGTGCCTGGCCACCGCAGCAGGCGGCTTTGCCCGTCCACACCACCGCTTCGGCAACGCCGGGGCGGCTTCGCTCCCGTCGAGCTCCCTGTTCGACATCGGGGTCACCGACTACGACGGCGACGGCTTCCTCGATCTCTTCACGTCGAACCACAAGTCCCGATCGGCTCTGTTGCGGAACGACGGCTCGGGGAACTTCACCGATCAGCTGCCGGCGACCGGCCTAAGTCCGACTCCCGCGTTCCCCGGACTCGAGCTCCTCGAGCGCCCCAAGATCACGGAGCCCGGCCTCTATCTCTACTTCCGCGATCCCCGCCTGCCGAAGAAGGGGCCTTCCTACCTCCACATACGAGCGATCGGCATCGCCGCGGCGGGCCGCCTCACGTTCACCAGCGAGAAGGTCGACGTCGCTCGCAGCCGCGGGGCCGACGTCAAAAGGGGCAGGAGCGAGGCCGGCCAGCGCACGGTCGAGTTCACAGCCCGGCCGGGCGCCAGGATCGACATCTCGCCGAACCATCTCGATGTGCCGATCGCGGCCTCGTTCAGCCGACCACAGCCCAACTACATCCGGGTGGGCAGCTACGGGGTCCGTCCCCGCTCGAACTCGTTCGTGCTCTCCCTACGTGACCGACACGGCCTGGCATTCGCCAATCTCGGCGGCGACGGAGCGACCGATCTGTTCACGGTTCTCGGCGGGCTCGGGGGCGACCTCAAGCTCCCGGCCTACAGGGGCGAGATCCAAGACGAGCTCCACGTCCGCCATGGTGCGACGTTCAGCGACGAGACCCTCGACAGCGGGCTGAGGAAGGGATCCTGCAGGGGCAGGCAGGCCGCCGCCGTGGACATCAACGCGGATGGGCTGCTCGACCTCTTCGAGGGTTGCGACGAGAAGCCGCCGTCGATCTACCTGCGCCGCGCCGGCGGCGGGTTCGAGCGGGCTCCGGCGCCGCCCTCGTCCGCCACCACCTTTCGCTGGGTCGACCTGCTCGGAAGCCGCGGGCCGGAGCTGCTGGCGGCGGAGGTCCGCGGCATCCGCGTCTACGAGATCGGCGAGCACCGCAGCAGGGTCGTCCAACGGATCCCCGGCCAACCTGGGGTGACGCAGTTCGCCCTTGCCGATTACGACGCCGATGGAGACCTCGACGTCCTCGCGGTCTCCGATCGCGGCAACGCCCTGCTGCGCAACCGGGATGGGCGACTCCACGCCATCCCGCCTAGGGTGACCGGGCTGCCGAGAGAGAGCGTGGCGGCCAGCTTCGTCGACTACGACAACGACGGCCGCCTCGACCTGCATCTGATCCCACAGGGGCTCTACCGGCGAGGGCGCGACGGTCGCTTCCGCCGAACCGGGATGCAGGCCACGCGGCAGGTCGGCAACGCAATCACGACCTGGTTCGATTACGACAACGACGGGTTGCGCGACCCTGTCGTCGCCATCGGCCAGAAGGCATTCTCGACCCGCAAGCGGATCAGCCGCGCGCACAACCTCGGGCCGGGGGGGCACTGGCTCGAGGTGGAGCTGACCGGCCCCACCAACAACTCCCAGGCCATCGGCAGCCGGGTGAGGATCCGCTACGGAAAGCACCGGCAGTACGGGTTCGTCGGGCAAAGCGACGACTCCCGCTACTCGCAGGGCCACTACCGCCTCTACTTCGGCCTCGGCGGGTTCAAGACCGTGAGGAACCTCGAGGTGCGATGGTCGGATGGCACGAGGAGCCGGTTCGGCCCCCTGCCCGCCGATCAGCTCCTGCGGCTCTCCTATCAGCGCCCCTGATCCGCTCGTTCCTCGAGTGCCCGCTTGAGGGTTGCCAACTGGTCCCCCATGTGGGGAATTGAGTTGAACAGCGGGAGGGTCGCGGACCGGGTCCGGGTACTCGGGACGAGGCCTCCAGCGGCCCACGCTGCAGCGGCGCCATTTCCGCTCCTCACCCGAGTCCGGCCTGCATGCGCGTGGTGGCCCGCCGTACGGCGGTACGCGGCTCGCGACGTAGCCGATTCGCCGGTTCGCCCGCCAACCCCCGCTTGGACCGTCGAGGGTCCGCCCGATGAAGATCGACCACGGAACGGCGCGGCGGACCTTGGGTTTCCGGGCCCTCGCGTAGCTCTCGAGGGCGGCGGCCCCGGCCGGACCGTGCTCGGCGAACGCCCTGCCGAGCTCCAGCGCGTCCTCGAGCGCCAGATTGGCGCCCTGCCCGTTGTGTGGATGCACGGCGGCCGCTGCGTCCCCCACGAGGGCCACCCCGCTCCGGGTCCGTGGCGCCGCAAGGTAGGTTCGGCCCGAAAGGAAGCCGACGTCGTCGAATGAGCTCAGGCCCGCGGCGATCCGCTTGCCGCCGGGTGTGCGGGCTTCGTAGATCGCGCGCCAGGCTTCGAAGTCGCCGCTTTCGACCGCGTGGCGGTTCTCCTCGTTGATGCAATCGAAGAAGTAGGTGCGATCTCCGAAGGGGAGCACCCCGTTGCACCATCCGCGGCCGCAGTAAAGGGTGGCGGCGGCATCGGGGGGCTCGCAGGGGGCCAGCCCGATGAGGTACCGATCCGGGCCGGAGCGCCATCGCAGCCGCGCCCCCATGGCGCGCCGGGTCGGCGAGTTGACGCCGTCCGCGCCGATCACGCAATCAGCGCGCACCGTTCGCTCGGCGCCGGACGCATCCGCGTACCTCAGACCGCGCACCCGGCGCTCATCGCGCACCAACCCGCTCACCGTGCACCCGAAGCGCACCGACACCGACGACGGCAGGCGCCGAGCCAGCACCGAGATCGCCCGCGTCCGCTCGACGACGACGAGATAGGGATGCGCGTGGTCGAGCTCGGCGTAACTGCCCCGTGCGCGCACCCGCCCGGACGCGTCGCATTGCCTCACGGCCTCGATCCGGTGGCCGATCTCGAGAATCGGCTCGAGCACCCCGAGTCGCTCGAGAGCGCTCAGGCCATTCGGCTGGAGGACGAGGCCGACGCCCTCGGGCGCGAGATGC
>JAABUS010004596.1_pt1 | contig 19564 bp, 17 predicted proteins | sample 5560161 | NCBI WGS metagenome assembly JAABUS01 (sample SAMN10711885, study PRJNA513376) | rock metagenome | isolation source: Antarctica rocks | place: Antarctica: Victoria Land, Trio Nunatak nord | collected 2016-01-04 | reverse complement strand
GGCCGCCGCCAGCCCACTGGTCTGCCCGGTCTTCAATGCCTGGGCAATCCCGGCCTCACTGGTCTTGTCGCAGTAGCCGGCGATGTTGATGCTCGAGTCGCTACCGGCATAGAAGCCCGCGCACGACAGCAGCACGTTGATGAAGTCCGACGCCGCGGGGTAGTCTCCAGCGCGCTCGGGGTGTGGCAGAGCCACCTCACCGACCGGGTGGGCCAGCGGCTCGATGCGCTCGGTGGACGTCGCACGGTGGCGCGGCACCGGTGCACGATCAGCCGCCCGCGGACCGGCCGCTCGGTCGAGGCGGCGGGCGACCGCTGCTGGCTGGGCCTACAGTTCTGCGGTGCAGAGAAACGAGTCGGTCGGGCAACCGTCGGGGGCGGGCGGGTCGGCGCTGCCGCAGTACCCGATCGAGTCGGTCGACAACGCTTTGAAGCTGCTCCTGCTGCTCGGCGAGCAGCCGGCCGTCCGGCTCACCGAAGCCAGTCGTTACCTCGGCGTCGCGTCCTCGACCGCTCACCGGGTCCTGGCGATGCTGCAGTACCGCGGCTTCGTGCGACAGGATCCGACGACCAAGGCCTACGGGCCCGGGCCCGCGCTGACGGGCGTCGCCTTCTCGGTGATCGGGCGCATGGACCTCAACCGCACCGCTCGCCCTTTCCTGCAGGAGCTCAACGACGCGTTCGACGAGACCGCGCACCTGGGCGCTCTGGAGGGCTCCCACGTCCGCTTCCTCGACGCGGTCGAGAGCCGGCGCGCCGTCCGGGTCGTGTCCCGGGTCGGGCGGTCCCTGCCGGCGCACTGCACCTCCTTGGGCAAGGCGCTGCTCGCCACGCTCGACGACGCCGAGCTCGCGCGCCTGTACCCCGAGGAGAACCTGGAGCAGGTCACCGCACGGTCGATCTCGACCCGCTCCGAGCTCGAGGCCGCCCTGCAGCAGGTGCGCGAGCTGGGCTACGCGACCAACCGGGAGGAGAGCGAGGAGGGGGTCGCCTCCGTCGCCGCCGCGGTTCCCACGGGCGCGCCCGGTCTGCGGCTGGGTCTCAACGTCTCGGCGCCGATCACCCGGATGCCCTCCAGCGCGGTCGGGCCGATCGCCCGCCGCCTCGTCGAGGTCGCCGAGGGCCTGGCTGCCCGGCTCGGCTGACGGACTTGACCATCCAGCCCGCCCTCGCTACTGTGCAGAGATACGTTCTGCACAGTAGAAAGCCGGGGAGAGACGATGCGCGACGCACAGACGGTCCAGCGGGAGTGGCGGGTCCTGATCGGTGGCCGGCCGGTGGAGGGCTCTGCGATGTACTCGATCGAGGATCCGAGCACCGGTCGGCACCTGGTCGACGCGCCCGACTGCACCCCCGCCGAGGTCGACCGCGCCGTGGCCGCTGCCCGGAGCGCGCAGGTGCGGTGGGGCGCGACACCGCCGCGGGCCAGGGCACGGCTCGTCCGGGACCTGGCCGCCCTGGTGCGGACGCATCGCGAGGAGCTGGCGCTGATCGACGCGGTCGACGGCGGGTTTCCCTACGCAGCGATGTTGGCCGACGTCGACGCTGCCGCCGACATCATGGAGCTCTTCGCCGACATGGCTCTCGAGCTGGGCGGCCGGACCATCCCCGTGAGCAACAACCTGCACTTCACGACGCGACAGCCCTACGGCGTGGTGGCCCGGGTGGGCGCCTTCAACCACCCGTTCTTCTTCGCCGCCTCCAAGATCGCCGCGCCGCTGGTTGCGGGCAACGCGGTCGTGCTGAAGGCGCCGGATCAGGCACCGCTGTCCTCGTTGAGGTTGGCGGAGCTCGCCGCGGAGGTGCTGCCCACCGACCTGGTCGTGACCGTCAGCGGTCGGGGGGCTGTGGCCGGCCGTGCGCTGGTCCGCCACCCCGACGTACCCCGGATCGGCTTCATCGGGTCCCCGCAGACCGGGCGCGGCATCCAGCGCGATGCGGCCGAGGTCGGCGTCAAGACCGTGTCGCTCGAGCTCGGCGGCAAGAACGCCCAGATCGTGATGCCCGACGCCGGCCCCGAGGCCGCGGCCGCCGCTGCGGTCCAGGGGATGAACTTCACCGTGACCGCAGGGCAAAGCTGTGGCTCGACCAGCCGCCTGCTCGTGCACGAGGACCTGGTCGAAGAGGTGACCGGGCTGGTCGCGGGCAGGGTCAGCGCCATCCGCGTCGGTCACCCGCTGGACGACGACACGCAGATGGGGCCTCTGGCGTCACGGGCGCAGTACGAGCGCTCGATGCACGCCATCGCGTCGGCACGCTCGGCCGGGGCAGAGGTCGTGGCGGGCGGAGGACGGCCCGACAACCTCGGCGACGAGGGTTGGTACGTCGCGCCGACCGTCATCGCCGGCGTCGACCCGGGCTCCGAGCTCGGCACGGAGGAGGTGTTCGGGCCGGTCCTGTCGATCATGACCTTCGCCCACGAGCAGGAAGCGGTGCGGATCGCGAACAGCGTGGAGTACGGGCTGACCGCGTCGGTGTGGACCAACGACGTCAGCACGGCGCTCCGGCTGGCCGCGGCGGTCGACGCGGGCTACGTCCTCGTCAACAGCCCCAGCCGACACTTCTCCGGTCTGCCGTTCGGCGGGGTCAAGGCCTCGGGCGTCGGCCGGGAGGAGTCCCTCGAGGAACTGCTGTCCTACGCCCAGCTCAAGGCCACCACGGTGGTTTTCCCGTGAGCGGCGAGGCGAGCTGGGGCAGCGACCTCGTCGCCGAGTTCCTGCGCGCTGTCGACGTCCCGTTCATCGCGATCAACCCGGGGGCGAGCTTCCGAGGCCTCCACGACAGCCTGGTCAACCACCTCGGTGACGAGCAGCCGCAGATCCTCCTGTGCCTGCACGAGGAGCAGGCGGTGGCCCTCGCCCACGGGTACGCCAAGGTGACCGGCCGCCCGCTCGCCGTCGCCCTGCACGCCAACGTGGGTCTCATGCACGCGAGCATGGCGATCTACAACGCCTTCGTGGACCGCGTCCCGGTCTTCATCCTCGGGGCCAACGGGCCGATGGACGCGGCCCGGCGCCGACCGTGGATCGACTGGATCCACTCCTCCGCCGACCAGGCCGCGATGGTCCGCAACTACGTCAAGTGGGACGACCAGCCCGCCTCCGTCGAGGCCACGATGGAGTCGCTCGCACGTGCCTGGGATCTCACACGCACCCCGCCGTACGCCCCCACCTATGTCGTGCTGGACACCAGCGTGCAGGAGGAGCGGCTCGACCGGCCGATCGCGCTGCCTCGCGTCGACACCCCCGTCGACCGGCCCGAGGTGTCGCCCACGGCGCTGGCGCAGGTCGCCGGCTGGCTCACCGAGGCGTCGGATCCCGTGATCCTCATGGGGCGCACGAGCCGCGACACCGACGAGTGGGAACGCCGCGTGTGCCTCGTCGAGGCGCTCGGTGCCCGGGTGGTCACCGACCTCAAGGCAGGCGCGGCGTTCCCCACGAACCACCCCGCCTGCGTACCGGGCCAGGGGTTCTTCCTGTCCTCGTCCGGGCGCGACGCGCTCGCCGCCGCCGACGTCGTCCTGGCCCTGGACTGGATCGACGTCCAGGGGACGTTGGCGCAGGCGCCGGCGACCCGCCGGCGCACCCTCGTCGATGTCACCCAGGACCATCAGCTCCACAACGGCTGGAGCAAGGACCACCAGGCCCGGACTGTCGCCGACCTGACCCTTCCGGTGGCGCCCGACGTCGCGGTGGAGCAGCTGCTCGCGGTGGTGACCGGCGCGGCGCGGTCCGACACCCGGAACCGGTCGCCGCGGCCGGACGCGCAGCCTGCCCACAGCGCGCCGGACGGGCGTCTCGACCTGCCCTTCCTCGCCCGGAGCCTGCGCGCCGCCCTCCACGACCTCCCGGTGTGCCTGGTACGCCTGCCGCTCGGTTGGGACGGGGACCTCTGGGACTTCGAGCACCCGCTCGACTACCTCGGCTACGACGGCGGCGGCGGCATCGGCTCCGGTCCCGGCATGACCGTCGGTGCGGCGCTCGCCCTGCGCGGCACCGGGCGTGTCCCCGTCGCGGTCCTGGGCGACGGTGACTACCTGATGGGCGTGCAGGCCTTCTGGACCGCTGCCCACGAGCGGATCCCCCTGCTGGCCGTGATCGCCAACAACCGTTCCTACTTCAACGACGAGATCCACCAGGAGAAGGTGGCGGCGGCCCGCGGGCGGGACGTGTCCCGCCGATGGGTGGGACAGCGGATCGACGACCCCGCGCCGGACCTGGCCGCGCTGGCCCGCGCCGAGGGACTCGACGGGATCGGTCCGGTGACGGACCCGGCCGAGCTGGACGCCGCGCTCGCCCGCGCCGTGGACCTCGTTCGGGGCAGCCGTCCGGTCGTCGTCGACGTCGTCGTCGAGCCCGGCTACTCCCCGGCCATGCAGTCCGGTCTGACCCGAGGTGAATGACCCCATGACCGACGATCCACGCGCCCTGGTCGCGAAGGCGTGCCGCATCCTCGCCGCGACCGGTCACAGCGACTTCATCTGGGGTCACGCCTCCGCGCGCTCCGACGACGGGTCGGCCGTGTGGCTCAAGGCGGCGTCGTGGGGGCTGGAGGAGATCACCCCGGACCGCGTCCACCTCGTGGGCGGCGACGGCCAGGTCCTCTCGGGCGGCGGTGAACGACACCGCGAGTACCCGCTCCACACCGAGGTGATGGCCGCCCGCCCCGACGTCGGGGGAGTGGTCCACGTGCACAGCCCGCACGCCGTCGCGCTCGCCGCCTCCGGCCAGGAGCTGCGGCCGATCAGCCATGCGGCCAACTACTTCTCCCCGCACGGCGTCCCCCGCTTCACCCAGACCGCGGATCTCGTCCTGACCCCGGAGCTGGGCCGGGCGGTCGCCTCGTGCCTGGGCCCGGCCCGGGCGGTGTTCCTCGTCAACCACGGCGTCGTCGCCGTGGGGGCCGACGTCCGCGAGGCGACAGTCGCCGCCGTGATGCTGGAGACCGCCTGCGAGCAGCAGCTGCTGACCAGGGGCTTCGACGGCTGGCCGACGTGGTCGAGCCCCGAGGAGTCCGAGGCGAAGCGTTCGCACATCTACTCCGACCACGCCGTCCGCGGCGTGTGGGACTACCTCGAGCGGCGGCTCGGATGAGCGTCGGCAGGCCGGCGACCGGCATGCTGGAGCCGCTGACCATCGGGCTGGTCGCGCCCATCTTCAACAACCTGCCGGTCTGGGCCGCCGACCGCCTCGGGTACTTCCACGAGGCCGGTCTGGAGGTGAGCGTGCGGGTGTTGTTCGGCGTCCAGAACGTCACCACCGCCTTGAAGGACGGCAGCATCGACGTGGGACTGGGCACCCCGGAGAGCGTGCTCGGCGACCGCAGTGAGCCGGCGCTGCGGATCATCGGTGGCAACGCACGCACGCTCGCCAACGGCCTGATCGCGCGTCGGGAGATCCGCAGCATCGCGGACCTGCGGGGTCGGACGATAGGTGTCTCCCATCCTCGGGAGGGCACCGCCCTCCTGGTGACGGAGATGCTGGGCAGGCACGGCCTGTCGGCCGGCAGGGACTACGAGATCCGCGCGGTCGGTGTCGCCTCCGAGCGATGGAAGGCCATCCAGCGGGGCGAGCTGGACGCCGGACTGCAGACCCCTCCGCACAGGTACATCGCCGAGGACCTCGGTTACCCCAACCTCGGCGACATCGCCGACTACGTGCCCGACTACCAGTTCACGACCGTCAACGTGCGCGCCACCTCGATCACGCACCACCCCCAGGCGTTGAGCGCCGTACTCTCCGCGCTGAGCAGGGCGACCCGGTCGATGACGGAGCAGCCGGCCGCGGCCGGCGCACTGGCCACCGAGGTCCTCGACACCACACCCGACTACGCCCGCCGCGACTACGCGCACTTCGCAGCCACCCACAGCCTCACCCCGGACCTGAAGCTCAGCGAGGCGGGCATGGCGAAGGTGTTGAGCGTGATGCGGGCTGCCGGCACGCTGCCGGACGACGTCGACCCCGAGGCCAGGATCGACCTCTCCCTCCTGCCCACCTGACAGCGTCCTGACCGTTCGTCGTCCCGAGATGCGCACCTTTGAAGGAGCCAACGAAGTGACTGAGACACCCTCCCCGTTTCCCACCCAGGCTGACACCTCGCACGCCACGCCGGAGGCGGCTGCGCTGTTCGAGGCCTACCACCGGGCGAAGTCGAGCAAGGATGTCGAGCAGTGGGCGAGCTGCTTCGATGCCCGCACGGTCTACGCCGATGCGACGCTGGGCTGGTACTACCCCGACCGGGCGTCATGGCACGACGCGGTCGCCGAGTTCGTGCCGCACTGGGCCGACGGACTCTCCTACGCCACCCGGGTGCTGGGCGACGAGCGCAGCGCGGTGCTCGCGGTGACCGACAGCCCGCAGCTGTTCGGCCACGAGATCCGCTCGCTGTCCGCGGTCGACCTGGTCGACGGCAAGATCGTGCGCTTCGTGGACTACTGGGACGGGCGCCACTTCACAGCCGCCGCGGCGGAGGCGATGCGCACCAGCGAGAGCGGGCGCTTCGCGCTCGGCTTCGGCGAGGAAACGGTCCAGAGCCTCGCCCCGGCGGTGATGACGAAGGTCTGCCACGCGCTGGCCGATGCCCTGGCCCGAGACGACGTCGAGGAGGTCGCCGTGCTCCTGGCCATCGACGTGGTCTGGGAGGACATGACGCTGCACGCCCAGGTGCTCGGACGCCTGGCGGTGGCCCGCTACCTCGCCCGCACCGGCGCAGCCCTGCCCTACGCCCAGCACGCCCAGGTCGCCCACGTCCTCGGTGACAACCGCGGCGGCGGGTATGAGTGGCGCGCGTCCGACGACCAGGTGCCCGTGGGCCTGGTCGCCCTCGAGCTCGACCAGGACGGGCTCATCACCCGGTTGACCACCATCTGGGACGGCTCCCTGCTGGAGGACGCCCGCATCCAGCAGATGACGGCATGGACCATCGAGCCCACAGCCTGAGCTGAGAGGGCTCGCACCACCCAGGCAGCGCTCCTGACCGGGGACCCACCTCACCCCGTCGCGGTCAGGGCGGACTCCAGGTCCCGGGCCACGGACGTCAAGGTCGTGACCGTCTGCCGGAGCGCGCCCCGCTCGAAGCGGACGCTCGGCATCGAGACCGAGAGCGAGGCCACGGCGTCCCCGCCCGACCCCCGGACGGGGACGCCGACGGCGACGACGCCGCGCTCGGACAGACCGTCGTTGAGCGCGTACCCGTTCCTGCGGTCCAGGCCCAGCTGGCGCCGCAGCTCCTCGAGGTCCAGACGCTCGCTGGGGCGGTCGGCGTGCCGCTCCCCGGCGTAGACGGCGTCCAGCTGCTCGTCCGGCAGGTCGGCGAGGAGGAGCAGGCCTCCTGTCACGCGGTGCGCCGGGAAGACCATGCCCTCCCGCAAGCCGACGCGGAGCGACTGCAGGCTCTCGGCACTGGCGATGAAGCGGGCGCTCTCCCCGGTGCGGACGATGAGGTTCGCCGTCTCACCCAGCAGGTCGACGAGGCGCGCCAGGTGCGGCAGGGCCGCGGCCCGCAGGCGCGAGGCCGCCGATGGCGAGTGCACGGCCAGCTCCAGCACGGGGCCGGGGTGGTAGTGACGCTCCTCGTCCTGGACGGCGAAGTCCCGGTAGACCAGCATCGCCAGGAGGCGGTGGGCCGTCGACCGGGCCACCCCGAGCCTGGTGGCGATCTCCGACACGGTCAGGCCGCCTTCGAGCTGGAGCATGGTCGCGATGCGCGGGGCGTGGTCGACGCTGGCTACGGCGTAGGCGGGCGCGGTCCTGAGCGGCTCGCTCATCCCCACCTCCGAGGTCACCAGTTCTGCTCGGCAGAGTTATCTGTTCCTCGCACAGCAATCCACGTCAGGGTGGGCGGCATGACGCAGAACACCGCCAGTCCCCTCTCCCCCGTCCACCTGCGGGCCGAGGACGCCCCCGGCCTGCCGGCGCCCTCACCGGAGCTGGCGGAGCTGTACCGGGATGTACCGGGCGATCCCCTCGACTCGGTGGGCGCTACGGCCTACCTCTCCGGGGCCATGCCTCGTTCGATGAGGTCGAGCACCGCTGAGTAGGCCGCGGCGTCGCCGCCGTCCTGGACGCTGGACATCTCGATCATGTACTGCATGCCCTGCCAGGCGGGGAAGACCGGGTCCGGCCGCTCGGGTGCCAGGCGCCGCGCGAGCGGCGCCATGCCGCGGCCGAGGAAGGCCACGCTGCCGGCCCACCGGGTGCGGTAGGTGGTGCCGCTGGCCCAGGTCATCGCTGTAGGCCAAGCGGGAGTGGTCATCGACCACGGAGTGCACGTAGTCGTAGCCGACGCGGGTCTCGCGCTCGCGATCGGCTCCGACCCCGCGGCCGTGGGCGCGCCAGCCGCCGCCGTCGGGGATGCGCCCGACCTTCTTGACGTCCATGTGCACCAGCTCGCCGGGGTGGTCGCGCTCGTAGCGCACCGCGGTGGCCTTGGAGGAGCGGATCACCACCCCGGTCATCGGGTCCAGCGCGGCCAGCGGCGGCATGTGGTGGCGGGCCAGGATCTTCGAGACGGTGCGGGCGGGCACCCCGGTCTGCTGCGCGATCCACTCCCGCCCGCGCCAGGAGGACTCGCGTAGGCCGACCACCTCGGCCTCGATCTCGGCGTTTGTCGCCCTGGGGCAGCGGTGGGGGCGGCTGGAGCGGTCGACCATGCCGATCTCGCCGTGCTGGTCGTAGCGGTCGATCCACTTCTTGACGCAGCCGCGGGAGATGCCCATCGCCTTGGCGATGTGGGCTTGTGGCCAGCCCTGCCGGTGACGGGCGACGATCAGCAGCCGGCCGTGGACGGTGGTGCGCGCATTGGCGTGGGACATGGGAGCCTCCGAGCAGGTGTTGGACCTTCGACAAGCCACACCTTCACTCGGAGGCTCTCCGCTGTCAGCACCGCCCCGCTGCTACCGACCTCCCGGCCCAGTACACCTAGGCCTACGACCCCGACGGGAAACCGCGGGACGGCGTTCGCGGCCGCGGTTCGCCCCGGACTGGTGTGCGGCCCGTCACCCGATGGGGAACTGGTCGCGCAGCCGGCGCTGCAGCAGCGTGACCAGCAGCAGACCGAGCCCGACCGTCACCACGCCGGCCGCGCAGAGCGCCAGGCCCATAGTGGTCGGTGTCACATCCCCGATCTGGGTGAAGGCACGGGCGCGGATGAGCGGGCCGCGGACCGGGGGGAGTAGGTGGGCGCGGGCCCACCGTTCGACCGGAGCCGGATGCAGGAACGCCCACACGGCCAGGCCGACGCCGATCATCCAGAGCACGACCGGTTCCTCGAGTAGGTCATCGATCAGGTCGGCCATCACCTGACCCGACCGGCTGGGCGCCGGCGCGCGGCCGCGCCGGCTATGCGTGCCGGGGCCACCAGTGGTGACCGGGGACTGCTACTCGCAGTGCCGGGATGCGTGAGGTCGGCGGGGCTGGCGGTCACGGGGACCCCCTCGGGTGGGTGCCGGCGCTGCGGGCCGGATCAGGTGACAGAGCGGGCGCCGTACGGACCGGTTCGTGACGGCGGGTTGACGTCCGCGCAACCACCACTAATTATCAGGACTCAATCCAGATGATCAACCGACTGACCATGGAGCGCCGATGACATCAGCCCTGACGGGCTCCCGGCCGCCCACCGACACGGTGGGCTGCGCCGGCTCGGCGTCCGGGAGGCCGGGGCACCAGCCGGCGGGCTACGTCCCGGCGGGCCCGGTCCGTGCCCGGCTCGATGCCCTACTGCGGTCCGGGTGGTCACTTGACGACGTCACGGACCACAGCGGCGTCGACATCGCCACGCTCCGGGTTCTCACCGGGCCAGTAGCGGTCAATGCGCGGGTCCGGGTGCGACTCGCGGTCGCGGTCGCCGCGGTCGGACGGACACCGTTGGACGTCTGGGAGGTCCCGGCCACCGGGACCGTGCGCCGGCTGCAGGCGCTGGCCGCGCTCGGCTGGGACCCGGCGCTGTTGGCCGCCCGCGCCGGGTTGGACTGGCCGGCGTTGCGCCGAACGCCGGTGGTGGCCGCGGGGTCCGCGCTGTTGGTGGCCCGTGCGTACGACCGGTTGTCGATGACGCCCGCGCCGGCCGGTCCCGGTGCCGCGCGGGTTGCGGCATCGGCCGCGCGCCACCGGTGGGCGCCGCCGCTGGCGTGGGACGACGAGGACCTGGACGACCCGGCCGCGACCGTTCCCCCGCCGCGACCGCCGCGGCGGGGACTCGCCGCCGCATGACCATGGCTGCGGCGTCACCGCGGACTACCGCGGCCCTGCGTCGATCCGCGCCTCCATCGGCTCCGGCGGGTGCTGCCAGGTGACGGCTGCAGCGGTGCTCGCACTGGGGCGACGGGTGCTGCGTCGTAGCGTCCGTGCCGTGTCTGAGCAGTCCCGCGACCTTCCAGCCGGGTGGTTGGACCGTGCCGGGGTGGCACGGATCTGGGGGATCTCGGTGCACTACGTCACCGACGCGTTCCGCACTGGGCGGTTGCCAGCGCCGGACGCCTACGCCGGCCGGACCCCGCTGTGGCGGCAGGAAACCGTCGAAGCCGCGTTCGTGCACCGCCGCCGCCCGGGACCGCGCCCCCGACCCGACGACGTCACAGGTCCGCACCCGAGTACCGGGTCGACCCCGCGCCCTACAGCAGCCCACCGTGAGGGCACCGGTAACCCTGACGGCCAGGGCTGACCCGCCGCGTAGCCGGGTTTCCTGCGCAGGCCTCGGCGAGCGGGGGCGATACCCGCTCTGTCGAGTGGGGGTTGGGCCCGGATCGGCGTGCCAGGAGTCTGGTGTCCCTACCGGGTCGCGGCGCCGATGACCGCGGCGGCGAATAGGAAGCCCGGGCCGGCAGGTACCGAGCCCCAGACGCCGGAACGAGCCCGCTGGACGAGCCCAACCAGGACGGTGAAGACCTCCCCGAGCAGCAGGAGCTGCAACCCCTGAACGGGCAGGCTCACCGGCTGCCCGGGCCCGTCGGTGAACGCGCCGAGCGCGCCGCCGAGCAGCCCGGCGAGCTTCACGTCTCCCAACCCCGGACCGCCGGAACGGGCAAGCACGATGTCGACGGCGACGAAGACCGCGAGCAGCACACCTGCCGCTGTGCCGGCCTGCACGGCGGCAGCGGCCAGCGGCCGAGTTGAGTCGGTGGCCGCGGCGTGTACCGCGGCCAGGACTAGGACCGCGGCCGCGCACGGCCCGGTCACCCGGTCCGGGAGCAGGTGCCACCGCAGGTCGGTGGCGGTGAGCATCGCTCCGGAGCCGCTGAGTACGCCTACCACGAGTGCCGCGGTGAGGTCGCGATCGGGGAGGGCCAGCAGGCCCGCGATCAGGGCCGCGGTCACAGGCCCGACCCAGCGGAACGGTCCGGCCGGGAGCTGCGCGAATTCTGGTCGATCCCGGTCTGCTGCAGCCCACCGGCAGAGAAGGCCGGCGGTGGCTGCCGCAGCCAGCGCAGCCAGTACAGGGCCAGCAGCAGAGGTGACCACCCGCGCAGCATCCCCGTCGCCTTGGACAGAACGCCCACCCGCCTCAAGGAACCGCCGCTCGCGAACCCGGTGTCCGGCGGCTGTCACGGTCACCGGTCGAAGCCGCACTAGTCCGTGGCGAGGACGCGTCGGGCTCCTCACGGTCGGGAGGGGCAACAGACGGTGGTGCAGCTGACACTGTCCGGCCGCGCCGGGCGCAACGCGGACGACGAGACCGACCCGGCCGGTACCGGCCGGTGGGGCGGGCGCCGGTGGACTGTGGGGCGCACTTCCAGGTTGACGTCCGGTGGCCACCGTCCGCCCGGTCGGGAACCGGGGTCCCCGAACGACGACGGCGAGGACGGCGAGCCATCCGCTCCGGACGGGGCTGACCCGGACACGCGGTCGCTGCCCGGCACCTACCTGGCGGCGCAGCGCGGGGCCCGTGCGACCGCGGTGGTCCTGCTGGTGGCCGGGCCGCTGCTGGGCGGTGCCGCCCTGCTCTCGGCGCGCTCGACGTCGCCGCCGACGGCCGCTGGGCCACCGCCGTCGGACACCGCTGCCGGGCCGGGCGCGTTTGCCTCCGCGTACGTCCAGACCTGGCTGGGCGCTGGTGTCGCAGCCGGGGGCGCCGCGTCGACCGACCTCAGCGTGTGGGGGCCGACCACGCAGCTCGCTGCGCCGGCCGGAGCGCACCGGGTGTCGTGGGTCCAGCCGTCGCGCGTGGAACAGGCAGCGCCGGGCTACTGGGCAGTGACCGTCGCAGCAGAGGTCAGCGACCTGGTCGGCGGCCGGTGGCAGCCGCCGGTGCTGCGCTGGTTCGCCACGTCCGTCCTCGCTCGCGGCCCGGCCGGCGCGGGCGGCCCTGACCCGGTCGGATCACCCGCCGCGTACACGGCGACGACCCTGCCCCACCAGGTCACCGCTCCGGCCGGGCTTGCGCAGCCGGACCTGGCGGCCGGGCAGCCGCTGCCCGCGTCGGGGAACCCGGTCGCTGACACCGTCACCGCGTTCCTGTTGGCCTACCTGACCGGGCAGGACGTGTCCCGGTTGGTCAGCCCGGGCACCCAGCTGTCACCGGTCACCGGGTCCGGGGTGGTCTCACTGCAGCTGACCGCACTCAGCGGAGGTCGCTGCCGCTGCGGCGCACCGGGATCGCGGGGCGGGTGCCGTGGCGGTGGCTTCTCGGCCAGGTCGCCCTGCTCACCGGGCCGGCCACGGGCCGGCCCACCGGGCCGCGGGCCCGGTTCAGCGGGTCGTCCCGGGTGGGCGGCCAGTACTGGCTGATTCCGGCGGGAACCGTGCCCGCCCCGGTCCAGGTTCCAGCCGCGGCCCCCGCCACGGTTCCCGCCATCGTTCCCCCGACCGTTTCCGTCCTGCCAGTGGCGGCAGTGGGGCCCCGAGCGGCACTCCTGCCCCGCCCGCCAGCGGCTGCGTTGGACCTCGCCCCCGAAGCGGGGCCTGCTGGCCTGCCGGTCCCGCTGTCCTCCGTCGAAGCCATGCGAGCGCTGCTCTCCGCATAGCCGGTCACCCGTCTTCCGGGCCCGCACCGTCCTGTCTTGTCCGCACAGCCTGAGTGGGAGATCCGATGATCCGCGGCCTGCACGAGAACCTGCTGTGGACCCGGTCCGGGTTCTGCTGGGCGGTGTACCGGATCGAACCGGACTCCTACCTCCACGCGCCGATCAAGCGGCGCCGGGAACTACTCGATGCACGGACGGCCGCGGTGAAGACCCTCCCGGAACAGGTCCTCACGCTGTCGCTGGTCGCGGTCACGGACCCGGCCGACGTGGTCCGCGCCGTCGTGGCCGGGGTGGACCTGGACCGGTGCCCGGCGTGGGCCGAGGCCGCGGAGAACACCCTGGAGTTGCTCGACGCGGCGCCGCCGCAGCAGCGAACCGAGTGGCTGTGTGTGCCGCTGAACCCGCGCGCCAGCGCACGGAACCTGCTCCACGAGGTGTCCGGAGCGGTGGACAGGCTGCTCGGGACCGCCCCGGCCCCGGTCCCCGCCGGGGACATCGCCGCGGCCCGGGACCGCGCGGCGAAGCTGGTCAAGCCCACCGCCGGCCAGGTCGTGCTCCGCCCGGCCACCGCCGCGGAGATCGTCTGGGTCGTCGAGCACGCAGTGCACCGCGGCGCAGGGGACCCGGTCCTGGCCGCCGCGCCGGACCGGCCCGTGCCCGCCCGGGTAGGTCCGGCCCCGCGGATGGGGCACCTGGGCGTGGCGCAGCTGTTCGACGGCGGGTCCGGGGCGGCCCGGCGTCGGCCCCCGTCGCAGCGGCGGTGGCTGGAGGTCGCCGACCCGGAAGGCGCCCGGTCCTTCCAGGCCCTGCTCGTGCTCGCCGAAGCCCCGCCGGGGTTCCCGTGGCCGGGCAGTGAGCTGCTCGCCCGGATGGATGAGTGGTTCACCTTCCCCGTCGACGTGGCCTGCAACATCCGCACCGTTCCCGGCAAGACCGCCAAGGTGAAGGTGACCCGCAAGCTCAACGAGCTGCGCGACCAGAGTGACCAGCTCGAGCCGGAGGGCGACGAAGCTGTTGACGAAGCCCAGCAGGGCGCCATCGCGATCGCCCGCGGGGACCTGCGCGACTACGGCGTCGAACTGTCCGGTTCCAGCGCCGTCGAGGTCCAACCCGCAGTCGTGCTGTGCGTGTGGGGCCCGGACCAACCCACCTGCGAACAGCGGGCCGACGACGTGCGCGCGTTCCTCGCCGGTGAGGACTGGCTGTTCGTCCGCCCGGGCGGCGGGCAGGACCAGCTGTGGCGAGCGATGCTTCCGGACCGACCCGACCCGGCGGTGCTGGGGGAGTACCGGCAGTACCTGGGCGCCCGGCCGTTCGCCATGTGGATGCCCTGGGTGTCCCACCAGGTCGGGGATCCCCAGGGTGGGCTGTTCGCAGTCCGTGCCCGGACCTCGCTGAACGAGTTCGTGCTCGTCGACCCGTCCTGGGGGCCGACCGCCGACGCATCCGGTGCCGTCGGCGTTGTCGGCGAACTCGGCTCCGGGAAGTCCTACAGCGGCAAGAAACTGATGGGAGACAACGCGGACCGGCGCGGACTGAACCTGGTCATCGACCGCACCGAAAGCAGGGAGTGGGTGCGGTTCGCCCGTGCCTGCTCCGGTCGGACCGAGATCATCGACGTCGACGACACCGGCGGAGTCAGCCTGGACCCCCTGCGACTGCTGCCCGGCCCGCACGGCGTCCGGCTGGCCGAGACCTTCCTGACCCTGCTGCTCGCGGTCCCGCCGATGGAACCCGAGGGCGTCGCGGTCAGCGAGGCCGTCCACGCGGTCGCCTCCGCCCCGGACCCGACGATGGCTGCGGTGGTCGACGAACTCGACCGGCGCGGCGCCGGCCCAGCGGGCCATCCCGACGCCCGGTCGGCGGCCGGGAAACTGCGGATGGCCGCCCGTAAGGACATCGCCCGGGTCGTGTTCGACCCCGCTCTACCGGTGCTGGACCTGCGCAGCGCCGACAACGTGGTGTTCTGCGCCGCAGACCTTGTCCTGCCCACAGGCCAGAAGGGCATTCGTGCGTTACGACCCGCGTTCAGCAACAACCACGACGGTGGATCCAGGCTCAGGTGCCCGGGACCGCAGCAGGTCAGGACCGCGCCGCATCGTCCAGCTAGAGCGGCCAGGTTGGTCTGCCCGGCGGTGGAACCGAGCAGTGGTGCTGTGCGTCTCACCGCCAGGTGAGCGAGGAGGAGTCGGTGTGCGAGCTGTCCGAGCCGTCCGGTGGCTAGGTGCCGCCGGGGCGGCCGTTCTCTTGGCCGGCTGTGGTGCGTCGTCGGGACCGGCGGCGGAGCTCTCGCCGTCGCCGCAGGTGAGTGTGTCGGCGAGTCATCCGCCGGCCGACCACGACGTCGCGCGGTCAAAGTGGTCTTCATGCGCCGCGAAGTTGGGCAACTCGTTGAACCCAGGTCCGGGGCTGGGCCGGGCGACGGCGCTGCCGTCGGGGTTCCGAGCCGCAGCCGTGGTCCGGTGCGTGACCGCAGACCGGACCAACCGGGACGGCAGCCAGGACATGGTCGTGGACGAACGCCGGACCTCGGCGCCGGCCGCCGTCGCCCGGTTGGTACTCGCGTTGGGCCTGCCGGACTCGCCCCCGTCCCAGCTGCCGTGCGCAGCTGCGCTGCTCGTCCTCCCGCCCATGGCTGTGCTGGACCCAGCGGGTCGGTGGATCAGCCCGGCGTTACCGGCTGGGCCGTGTGGGGGACCGCGAGCAGAGGTGCAGGCGGCGATTCACGCACTACCGGAAGCGACGACGGAAACGTCGACCGTGCGACGGGTTCTGTCCTCATCCGCGGCAGCGGCCGGGTGCTCGCAGAGCTGGTCGGACGTGATCCACCTGAATTCGACGCTCCCGGGTGCACGCCGGCCGTTGACACCAAACGGCGATCCTCTCCCGGCGACGGATCCCATTCGCGTCTGTGAGTACGAGGTCGACGCCACCGAATTTGGTCAGCAGAAGCCTGGCGGGGACTTCATGGCCGGCCGAGTTGTCACCGGAGCGGACCGCCGCCGCCTCGGGGAACTGCTGGCTGAAGCTTCCCCGGCGAGGGCGTGCCGCGCGGAGGCGACCCACTTTGCGGTGCTGATGACACCCGCTCGGACTGATCCGGTCGTGTACGTCGAGCTGGACGCCTGCCGACGGTTGCTCGTCGATGCCGTCGGGACAGGTGGGCGGGAGGACTCCCGGCTGGGCCAGGCACCGGCGGCTCTGTTGGACGCACTCCACGTGCACTGATCCACCAGAGTCGTCGAGCCACCGCCAGGGAAGCCGGTCAGCGGATCTCGGTCTGGCGGCATCTGCGGATGGGTCGTTTCAGTGGACAGTCCTGCCGACCGGCGACCGGTGGCGTTATCGACTCGGGCGTCCCGATGTACACACCCGCCCTCGGGTGAGCGCGCGTGGACACCGAGGCCACCGCCACACCGAGAACCGCGCAGCAACGGAGACCCGTTCGCCAGGCGACACGAGCTGCATGGCGACTCGGCCCACCGCCTACCGTCGTCTCATACTTGATCGGTTTCGGGACGAGTTCAGTCGCTCCGAGGTTGCTCGTGCCGGAAGTCGTGTCGGTCGTGGAGTTGCCTTAGGCCGCTGGCTGATACGGCACGGCTTTCGGTACAGCAACGACTGCGCGTGTGGCCCTCGATGGGCAACTGAAGTGCAGGGTCGCTGGGCAGTGACTGCGAGCGCGGCCGGGCCATGGTCGGCCGAAAGATCGGTTGCAGGGACAACACATTGGGGTGTTCGGGTTGCTGGTGACTCGGAACCTCGGCAGGTGCAGACGGGCGCCGTAGTCGACGCGGGCACCGGTCAGTGCTCGGGCGGCTGGGGCGCTGACTGCTCCGGTGCACCTGAACACTTGATCGTCGGGCGCGGGTGGTCCAGTGGTCCAGGTGTAGGTCAGGCCGCAGCAGCCGGTCGGAGCGAGGTCGACTCGGACTCTGCCGCCGACGATCCCGAGCTGTCGGACGGCCGCAGGAGTCACCGTGAACGGTGGCGGTGCGGTGTGGTTGCTCATGGCGCCGGTGTACCAGCGAGCTCCGACGCGTCTGCTGGCTCGGCCGCCTCGCTCCGGAGACGCGCGTGTCGACCTGGTCGATCACTACTGCTAGAACTCTGCGTCTGTGCCGGCCCCTGACCGAGCTCGGCCCGTTCCGTCCGTCGGTTGGATGCCGCGATCCGGCCCGGACCCGGCGGCTCAGGTGTGCTGGACCCAGAGGTTGTCCTCGAGGTAGGTGCCGGTGTCTGTGTCCCGGTCGATGTCGACGAGGCCGAGAGCGTCGGGCACGACGTACTGCCCGGTCTCGGGAAAGACCATCCCGGTCCAGGTCTCCCACTCCGCGACGGTCCCGGTGATGGTCATGGATCGGTGTGCGGTGCCCAGCACGGTGGCGCCCATCCGTTGGTGGGTGCGGATCCACGGATCGATGGACAGCCCGTCCGCGCGGGTCCAGGTGGCGTAGCGAGCCATCGGGGTCAGCGGGTAGCGGTGCTTGAGGGTCGGGCGGACGGGGACGATCACGTGGGCGAGCCCGGCCTGCTCGGCGCGACGGCGCAGTTCGGCCAACGCCGCCCCGGCCAGCCCCTTGGAAGCGCGCCCGTCGGCGACCGCGGCGGCCATGACGCAAAGCGTGGTGGGTGGTTCGCCGTTCTCGTGGCCCGCTACGGACCGCACCAGTGCCCCGTCGTAGCCGTCGGGGAGGTCGGCGGTGGTGGCGTCCCAGCGCAGGGGGACGGCCCAGGCGCCGGCAGCAACGTGGCCCTTGTCGAGGAGGTAGACGTCGAACCGGGGGAAGTAGGACTCGACCCGTTCGATGTGAGTGCGGCTGATCGGGTCGTGGAAGACGAACTCCGGCCACTTGACCCGGAACACCTCGCGGGCCTCCGCTTCTAGGTCGGGCCGGTCGGACGTGGTCACTGCTTCCATCGATGTCCTCCGGTCAGTGGGCTGGTCGGCGGGGGAGTCGACGCGCGTGAGTGATGCCTTGCTAGTGACACCAAGGGCGTTCTGCCCGCGCGGCCGGAAGTTACAGGGTGATCCAGTACCGACGTCGGGGGCCGTCGCTGGTGTCGCGGGTGTCCTCGAGCTGCCCGCCGGCGCGTTCGATGGTGCGTGCAGACGCTGTGTTGTCGGGGTCGCAGGTCACCAGGACCCGGTCCATTCCTATGGAGCGGGCGCGTTCGACGGTGCGGGCCAGCGCCCAGGTGGCCAGACTGCGGCGGCGGGCACTGGGCCGGACGCTGTAGCCGATGTGGCCGGCGGCTTCGAACAGGAAGTCGTTGAGCTCGTGTCGCAGGGCGATGGCTCCGAGGTAGGTGCCGTCCTCCACGATCCAGCGGTAGGTGCAGTGAACCCATCCGGGCACCGGCGGAACCGAGGGGTCGGCCTGGCTGCGCAGGTTGGCCGTCCAGGTGGCGAAGCCGGCGGGTGTTTCGACGTTGTCCACCTCGCCCAGACCGGCGCCGTCGAGGTGGGCGTCGGGGTCGAATTCCTCGCGAGCCTGTATCCAGGACACGTACAGGTCGGCAGTTGGAGGGTTATTCACCGACCCTCGACATGAACTCGAGTCCGAGGGCCGCGGTGATGGTCGTTGCGAAGCTGTTCAGTGGGCGGCGGTAGTCGGTGTGAAGGATGCGCCAGGTCTTGAGATGAGCGATGGCCTGCTCGATCTTGTACCGGATCCTGTTGATGTCGGTGTTGAGTCGTTTCTCCCAGTTCAGCAGCGCTCGGGAGATCGGCTTACGGATCGGGTGGATCGTGTCCGAGCCAAGGTAGCCTTTGTCGGCGATCCATCGGTCGGTGAAGTCGGCGTCCAGGATGCCCGACTTGCGCACCGCGGTGATGTCATGGGTTGACCCGGAGGCGGGATCCGACACCCAGACGAGTGTCCCGGACAGGTCGCAGGCGACCTGGACGTTCAGTCCGGTGGTCTTGTGCTTGCCGGAGTAAAGTTCGGGGTGGTCGGCCCATGACCAGCACGGGAGCAGGGACCCGTCCACGATGTACTGCTGACGGCGGTCGAGGTCTTCGGCCACCGGAACCCGGTCGGCGAGGATCCTCGCCAGGATCGGTGTCAGCCGGGTGATCGCGCGCGACACGGTCGACTGGGACACCCCGTAGGTCTCGGCGATCTCCGCTTGGACCCGGTTCCGACGCAGGTAGGTCAGGGCGACGACGAGTGACTTGTACAGGCCCAGACGCGGCGGCCAGGAATGACCGGGGATCGAGGAGCAGTGACGCTGTACCCGGATCGCGAGGTCCACGATGTCCGCCCGATCGAGCCCTGTCGTATGATACATGTCGGCGGTCCGTTTCTCGCGACTGAGTGTGGTAACCCAATCGTGTCAAGAAGCGGGCCGTCCTTAGCGTTGCGACACGCCGAACGTTACGGCTGCAGAATTAAGTGACGGACCCGGGAATAACCTTCCATCTATGTCTATTAAGACCATGTGGGTCCGCCCGGTAGAGCACCTGCACATTCCCGGCCTCCCGGTCGCGGACGCGCGCCGACTCGCGGCACTCGCCGCCAGCCGGTTCGACGACATTTCGAACCAACCGACTCCCCAGCCCCGGAAACGAAGTCGGCGGGTTGCGCCGGACACCGCGCGGGTC